>Ga0233437_1000036_pt1 | contig 347449 bp, 425 predicted proteins | sample SI_122_August201_FD_182714 | JGI IMG/M metagenome (GOLD analysis project Ga0233437, IMG submission 182714) | Seawater microbial communities from Saanich Inlet, British Columbia, Canada - SI_122_August2016_200_MG | ecosystem: Environmental > Aquatic > Marine > Inlet | place: Canada: British... | reverse complement strand
TAAGAAAATAAATAATATAAGAAAATAAATAATATAAGAAAATAAATAATATAAGAAAATAAATAATATAAGAAAATAAATAATATAAGAAAATAAATAATATAAGAAAATAAATAATATAAGAAAAATACTATTTCCATGAGAAATTAAGGTGTTTCTCTTTTTTAGTAGTCATAATCATTTATATATTAAAATAATTTTTTTCCGTTGAGAGATTTATGGAATTTATATTTTCCAGACGAAATTAAGGTGTGAGTGTAAATTTAAATTTTGAAAAGAAATAATATATTTCAAAGAACATAAATTTTTAAATAAAATTAAAATAATTATTAATTTAAAGAAGGTTGAAAAATGGTTACTAAATTAGATAAAATATTTGATTCATTTGATAAGAATAATATATTCAAAGATAAAATCCTTTTACAATCTAATTATAAACCAAACAACATTCCTTATCGTGATGAACAAATTAAACAGATTGCTTCTATTCTTGCGCCGGTTTTGAGAGGGGAAAAAACAAGTAATTTGTTTCTTTATGGTAAAACAGGTACAGGAAAAACTCTTTCTATTCAATATGTTAGGGACGAACTTTTGAAAAGAGCTGAAAAGAATAGTGATTTTAAATTAAAAATAGAATATTTGAATTGTAAATTAAAAAAGATTGCAGATACAGAATATAGAATTTTAGCAGAACTGATTAAAAAATTAGGAGGAGATGTTCCTTCAACAGGTTTACCTACACAAGCTGTTTATAGCAAATTTATTGAAATCATTGATTCTGAGAAGCAATTATTGGTTTTGATTTTAGATGAGATAGATCAGACTGTTAAGAAAATTTCGAGTGATTTTCTTTATAATCTTACTCGGTTGAATTCAGAACTTTCTCAAACACAGATTTGTGTTGTTGGAATTAGTAATAATTTAACTTTTTTAGATGAAATAGATCCTCGAGTTAGAAGTTCTCTTTCTGAAGAAGAAATTGTGTTTCCTCCGTATAATGCGTTACAATTGCAAGAAATTTTAAGTAAGAGATCTAATGAGGCTTTTAAGGAAAAAGTTGTTCAAGATGGAGTTATTGCGAAATGTGCTGCATTTGCTGCAAGAGAACATGGTGATGCGAGAAGAGCTTTGGATTTATTGAGAATTGCAGGCGAATTAGCTGAAAGAGATGGTTCTAAAAAAATTTTATTGAAATATATAGATGAAGCAAATAATAAAATAGAAAGAGATAAAATTTTAGATATTATTAGAACAGAACCAAAACAATTTCAAATTGTATTGCATTCTATAATTGAATTGGCGCAAAAAACTAAAAATGATTCTTTTTTTACAGGAGACGTTTATAATTTTTATCAAGGTGTTTGTTCAAATAATAGTTTAGAAGTTTTAACTCAAAGAAGAGTTTCTGATATAATTCAAGAGTTTGATATGTTGGGTATAATAAATGTGAATGTAATTTCTAAAGGAAGAGGGGGAAGGATGAGAGAGATAAAATTAGCAATTAGCGAAAACATTATTCAAAAGGCGAAAAAAATCATTCAAGATACTTTAAATTATAATTAATAAAATGGATAATTCGGAATTATTAAGTTTTTGTTTAGAGAAGGGTTTATTATTGGATAATGAGGTTTTGAATTTATTTAGCGAAACAAGCGATTTCGAATCTGTAAAAATTATTATTGAAAAAATAAAGAATTATACACAACAAAGAGTTATTACTAGAAATATTTTTGATAAAAACAAAGAAAAAGTTAATGAATTTTTTTTGGATTTACCTGAAGAGAATCAGAAGAAGTTAGAAAATTTTAAAATTAAACTTGGTTTAAGTATTGAAATTAGTAAAGAAGTTGTTCAGGAATTTTCTGAAAGAGATTCAAATATAAATGAAAATGATTCTGTTAAAATTGTTTCAATGGCTCCTGATTTTAGTAAAAAAATAGAAGTTAAGGATTTTGTTAAACATTTTAGAAATAGGTTTTCAGAACTGAGTAATATTTTGCAAGAAAATCCTTTTTTGAATAATTTGGTTTCTATAAATAAAATTTCTGGAAATAGACAAGGCGTTTCTATTATAGGCATTGTTTATGAAAAAAGAATAACTAAAAATAAAAATATTATTTTGAATGTTGAAGATTTAACTGGCAAAATAAAAATTTTGATAAGTAAGGATAAGGAAGAACTTTATAAAAAAGCAGAAGATATAACTTTAGATTCTGTTTTGGGTTTTAAGGGTTCTGGAAATAGAGAGATAATTTTTGCGAATGATTTTATTTTTCCTGATTCAACTCTTTTAGAAAGAAAAAGGTCATTTAATGAAGAGTTTGTTTTATTTATAGGAGATTTGCATGTGGGAAGTAAACTTTTTATGGAAGAGAATTTTTTAAAATTTATAAATTATCTTAATGGAAAAATTCCAAACACACCAGAAGTTGATAAAATAAAATATTTATTTATTGTAGGAGATTTAATTGCAGGAGTAGGTATTTATCCAGGACAAGAAAATGAGTTGAATATTTTAAATGTTGAAGATCAATATTTCAAGGTTGCTGAGTTATTTCAGAAAATAAGAAAAGATATTAAAATAATTATTTCTCCAGGGAATCACGATGCTTTGAGGATAATGGAACCTCAGCCGCTTCTTGATGAAAAATATGCTTGGCAATTATATAATTTAAAAAATGTTGTTCTTACTGGGAATCCTTCTCAAATTAAGATTGGTTCTACAGAAGATTTTAAGGGTTTTGATGTTTTGACTTATCATGGTTATTCTCTTCATTATTATGCAGATAATATTTCGAGATTGATGAAAGAAAAAGCAGTTCATAAGCCAGATAAAATTATGCATTATTTGTTGATGAATAAACATTTGGCTCCGACGCATTCTTCGACTTTGTATTTTCCTTTAGAAAAAGATGCGTTGATGATTCGAAGTGTTCCGGATATTTTTGTTGCGGCTCATACACATAAAAGTGCTGTTTCATATTATAATAATATTTTGACAATTTCGTGTTCGTCATGGGAGTCTTTGACTGCTTTTCAAGAGAAAATGGGAAATGAACCTGATTTTTGTAAGGTGCCTATGTTTAATTTGAAAACTCGCGCAATTAAAATTTTGGATTTTGAATAAAATGGAAGAGAATGTTGTTGAAAAAATTAGAGAATTTGTAGAAGAAGAATGTAAAAAACCCAGTAGTAAATATGGATATGAAGCTTATGAAAATCATTTTGTTTTTGTTGTAAAAAATGCAAAAATTTTAGCAGAAAAATTAAATGTTGATGAAGAGTTGGTTGAAATTGCTGCATGGTTGCATGATATTGGTTCTATCCTTTGCGGGCGAGAAAACCATCATATAAATGGAGCTGAAATTGCAGAAAAAAAACTTAAAGAGTTTGGTTATCCTGAAGAAAAAATTCTTTTAGTTAAAAATTGTATTTTAAATCATAGAGGTTCTGTTAATAATAAAAAAGAACATGTTGAAGAAAAAATTATTGCAGACGCAGATGCTATATCTAATTTTAATAATCTTTCTGGAATTTTTAAAGCAGCTTTTATTTTCGAAAATAAAAATCAAGAAGAAGCAAAAGAAAGTATAAAAAAGAAATTAATAGGTAATTGGAATAAACTTTCATTGCAAGAATCTAAAGAATTAATTAAACCAAAATACGAAGCTGCAATGCTTTTATTTGGAGAATAAAATGAACACAGAAAAATATTTTAAAGATTTAGAAAAACAAGTTAGAGTTGTTTATGATGTAGCTGAAAGTGCAAAGAAGACTGGTTTAGATCCTGTTGATAGTGTGGAAATTCCTCTTGCAATGAGTATGGCTGAAAAAGTTGTTGGTTTGATTTCTACAATTTATCCTCAGATGGAAAATTCTGGAATTGCCGAGAGGATTTTGGATTTGGAAAAATCATATGGGAAGTTAGATACGACTGTTGTTTTTAAAATTGCAGAAGAAGTTGCTAAACAAAAGTTTTGCAAATTTTCTTCTTTGTTGGAAGCTATTGATGCCGGAATTAGAGTTGGTTTTGCTTATGCTACTTTGGGTGTTGTTAGTTCTCCTATTGAAGGTTATACAGGAATTAAATTAAAAAAAACTCGTGATGGAAAAGATTATTTTGAAGCGAATTTTTCAGGGCCAATTAGAAGTGCTGGAACAACTGCATCTTGTATTGTTTTAATGTTAATAGATTTTCTTAGAGAAATGTTTGGTTATGCGAAGTACGATCCTACTGAGGACGAAATAAAACGTGTTGTTGCGGAGTTAACTGATTTTCATGATAGGATTACTAATTTACAATATATGCCTACTGAAGAGGAAATGATTTTTTTGGCTAAAAATATGCCTATACAAGTTTCGGGCGATGCTTCTGAAAAATTAGAGGTTTCGAATTATAAAAATTTGGAAAGGGTTGAAACAAATTTTTTGAGAAGTGGTTTTTGTTTAATAATGGCAGAAGGATTAGCACAAAAAGCTGCAAAAGGATTTAGATTATTAAATCAAGCTAAGAAAAATGGGATTGATGCGACTGGTTTTGATTTTATTAAAGAATATATTGAATTGCACGAGGCAAGAAATAAAGGAAATTCAAAAACGAATTCTGTTCCTACTTATATTAAAGATTTAGTTGCTGGGCGTCCTGTTTACGGGCATCCTTCTTGTTCAGGAGGTTTTCGTTTTCGTTATGGTCGTGGAAGAACTTCTGGATTTAGTGCAGCTTCATTGCACCCGGCGACAATGGGAATAACTGATGATTTTATTGCAAATGGAACTCAATTAAAAATTGAAAAACCAACAAAAGGTTGCGCTGTAACTTCTTGCGATTTAATTGACGGGCCAATTGTTAAATTATTTAAGGGTAGTGTAAAAAAATTAAAGTCAAAAAAAGAAGCTCAGGAAGTTTATTCTGATGTGGAAGAAATAATTTATCTTGGAGATATGTTGTTTCCTTTTTCTGATTTGGCAAATAGGAATTACGATTTGATAAAACCTGGTTATGTTGAAGAATGGTGGAAATTAGAATTAGAAAATACCCTAAAGGGCACGAGTAAATCTGGAAAGACTCGGGATTGTTATGATGTTTCTTTTGACGAAGCTGTTAAATTTTCAAAAGACTTTGAAATTCCTTTGCATCCGAGTTTTATTTTTTATTGGACTGAGATATCAATGGAACAATTTTTGGGTTTGGTTGAATGGTTAAAAAATTCTAAGATTAGTGATAAGAAAATTATTTTTCCTTTTAATAAAACAGAACAAGAAAAATTTGTTTTGGGTAAACGAGCTTTGGAACTTTTAGGAATTGAACATGATGTAACAATTGAAAATGTTGTTTTGGATGAAAAAGATAGCAAGTCTTTGTTTGTTAATTTGGGTTTTGATTTAGATTTATTTAATAATAAAGAAATTTTGCTGAAAGATTTTGTTAATTTAGATAAATTTAATTTTCCTGATATGAGTGTTTTGGAAATTGTTGATTCTGTTTCTGATTTTGAAATTAAAGATAAAGCAGGCGATTTTATTGGGACTCGAATGGGAAGGCCCGAAAAAGCGAAACTTCGGAAATTGCAAGGAAGTCCGAATGTTCTTTTTCCTGTTGGTTCTGAAGGAGGGAGATTAAGAAGTTTACAGACAGCTTGTGAAGTTGGAAAAGTTAGGAGTAGTTTTCCTATTTTTTATTGCGATGATTGTAAAAAAGAAACGATTTATGGTGTTTGTGAAGTTTGTGAAAAAAAGTGTAGAAAAATGTTTTATTGTTCTGAGTGTGATGAAAAGAAATTTGAAAAATGTAAGGAACACGAAAAATCTAGAAAATATTCTTATTTTGATTTGGATATAACCCATTATTTTAAAAGTGCATTGAAAAAAATAAAGATGATAAATACCGAAGCGCCTTTGTTGATTAAAGGAATTCGTGGAACTTCTTCAGAGGATCATGTTATGGAAAACCTTGCTAAAGGAATTTTAAGGGCAAAGTATGATTTGCAAGTGAACAAAGATGGAACTATTCGTTTTGATGCAACTGAACTTCCTTTGACTCATTTCAAACCTGTAGAGATAAGAGTTAGTGTGGAAAAAATTAGAGAGTTGGGTTATGATAAAGATGTTTATGGAAAAGAGGTTGTTGACGAAAATCAGATAATAGAATTGATGCCTCACGATATTTTATTGCCGTCGGCAAATGAATCTCCTGATGAAAAAGCAGATGATGTTTTTTTTAAAATTTGTAATTTTGTTGATGAAGAATTAGAAAAATTTTATGGTTTGGAGAAGTTTTATAATCTTGAAAAAAAAGAAGATTTGATTGGACAAATTGGAGTTTTTATGGCTCCGCATAATTGTGCTGGAGTTATTTGTAGGTTTATTGGTTTTTCAAAAACCCAGAGTTTATTAGCTTCTCCATATATGCATGCTGCTGTTCGTCGTGATTGTGATGGTGACGAGGCTGCGATTATGTTGTTGGGCGATGTTTTGTTGAATTTTTCTAGGAAGTTTTTACCTTCTCATCGGGGTGGAACTCAGGATGCTCCTTTGGTTTTGAATGCAAAGATTGATGCAGGGGAAGTTGATGATCAGATTTTAGATTTAGAGGTCTTAGACGAATATCCTTTAGAGTTGTATCAATTAGCTGAAAAAAGAAAACATTCATCTGAAGTTAGTGTGCGTATTATAAAAGATGTTTTGAAAGAAGGTAAGGATCCTTTTCTTGGAATTGGTTTTACTCATGACACTTCTAATTTTAATGATGGAGTTGTTTGTTCTTCTTACAAAATTTTGCCAACAATGGCAGAAAAAGTTCAGCATCAGATGGAGTTGGTTGAAAAAATAAGAGCAGCAGATACTTCTGATACAGCGAGGCTGATTATTGAAAGGCATTTTATTCGAGATATGAGAGGTAATTTGAGAAAGTTTTCTATGCAGGGTTTTAGGTGTGTTGCTTGCAATGAGATTTTGAGACGTCCTCCTTTGAGAGGTGTTTGTCCGAAGTGTGGGGGGAAAATAATTTTTACAATTCATGAAGGGGGAATAAAAAAATATCTCCAGCCGGCAATGGATTTGGTTGAAAAATATAATCTTTCTCCTTACATAAAACAAAGTTTAGAATTAACAAAAAGATATATTGATTCTGTTTTTGGGAAGGAACTTGAGAAACAGACTGGATTGGGAGAGTTTATGTGAAATGGAATGGAAGTGTTTTAGAAAAGATAATAAATAATAGTCGGAATCAACAAACATCCCATCATGTTTGAACGACGGACTTTTAGAGAGATGCAATAAATTCCTGTTAGAGTTGATGCAATTAAAATAAGGATTCCGAAAAATCCTGAGATTAGAAAGACAATTATTATTAAAATAAGGAGAGTGATTGAAGAAATAATTGTGTAATTTATTTTTGTTAATTTTTGCGAGAAGAATTTTGCGAGGAAAATAGTTAGAAAAAACGAGATGATTCCTGTGATTAGAATTATTATTAAAATTAAGATGAGGTTTTTGTAAGTGAGGGTTTTTATTATTTCCTGGATTGCGACTGCTGCGCCTGTTCGTGTTTTAGAAATTATGTAAAGCGAGATGAATGAGAATCCCATTACTAATGTATTTGTTGCGCCGAGCAGGATTAAGAAACCTTTTTGATCTGTTTTGAAAATTGTATTGCCTATTATTGCTGCTTGGCCTGATCCTAGACCTGGAAGAAAAGAGCACAATGGACTTGCAATTATTGCACCTAATAATGGTTTGAAGATTTTTGTTCTGGGTCTTGAAATTATTTGTTCTGGAATTTGGGTTTTGTTTTTTATACTTGTAATTAACATTGATGAACCGAACAATCCTGTTAGTAAAGGAAGGAGAGGTTGGTTTAGATTTTGAAAATTTAAAACAGACCAACCCAAAAGGCCTGTTAGTGAAAAAACAATTATTGCAGGGAATTTTTGTTTTTCTAAAAGAATTAGTAAAAGAGAAATAAAAATTAATAAAAATGGAATAATCGTTTTGATTGTTTCGTAAGTTTTTGAGATAAGAATTATTGACGGAAAAGCGATTAAAATTAAAATGAAAATCGCGGCGAGGCTCCCGTAAGTTGTTAGAATTATTGCTTGATAGCCATGACCTTTTTTTAGGAGTTCGTGGCCCGGAAGAACAGAAAGTTCTGTGTCTGTGTCTGGACAGCCGAGAAAAACAGAAGGAATAAAATCTATAAAAGTGTGAGCGATTGCCATTGCGATAATAAAAGTCATGAGATAAATTGGGTGGATTGGATAAAGAAAAGAAACAGATAGAGAGACAATAAAAATTCCTATTAAGTTAATATGAATTCCTGGAATCAGGCCTGTGATTGTTCCAGCAAAAATACCGACGAGGATAGCGAGGAGAAGTTGAAATAGCATTAGTTGATTTAAGAAAAAGAAGTTTAAAAATTTTATAATTATAAAACATAATTTTTTGTGGACTTAAAGTCCATTTATAGATTAAAAAAAAATAAGAAAAATTATTGTGTGTTAGCAAAACGGTTACCTTGTCCAGTTCCTTGCATTGAACCTTTGTTCATTGCTTTTCCCTGTCCTAAACTTGATCCATCATTTAAACCAGCTCCGTTGTTTCCAGCCATTCTTCCTTGACCAAGTCCAAGCTCAGCTCTAAGTTCTTGCGAAGTTTCTAAGTCTCCAGCTTCCATTGCCTCATGAGATTCTACAAATGTTGCAAAGTTGCCTTCGTTTACTACTTCAAGCACTCGTGAACTTCTACCAGATTCAGACATTAAATCATACCAATCTTGATAATTCGAACTAGCAAATGCTTCTTCCATTGCATCATGTCTTTCATCAGAATAGTCTGGCCCTTTAACAGTTGGATCTCCTTGGTATGCAAAGATCATACCCATACTGAGTAGAGCAAAAACTCCAAAGATTCCAAAACTCATTAAAGTTTTATTTGTTGTTTTTTTGTTTGTCATTTTTTTACCTCCATCGATTTAATTAATATACTAAAATTATATTTCTTTATAAGGAAGATGGACTTGAAATCCACGCAATCAATTTCTTTTGAAAATAGTCTTAGTAACAGCGACTATCCATTTCCAATGCAAAATTAAATGAATCAAAACAAGCAGCCCCAGAATAAGACCGCTCCAATCATGTAATAATGAAATGTTTCTAAAATGTAATGTCTTATATATAGAGGTTCCAATGATTTTGATTAATCCAGGCCATTTAATTAAACCTGTAATAAAACAAATAAAAAAAGATATTGCTAATCCCACATCAACCCAATAATTTATTTTTAAATTATTCATTTTTCAAATTCCCTTGTTTTAATTCTTCAGCCATATCTTTTATTAATGCAGGAGAAAACGCATATTCTTCTCTCATAAGTTCTAAAATAGTATTTGTGTTATAATTTTCTTTTAAACTAAATTCAGTAATTATTCTTGATAAAAATATTTCAGAATCAATTTCCCATAAGTCTGCAATTTGCTGTACTGTTAAATCTTTTAATTCACTCCCTTCAATTTCAACTGAATGTTCATCATTATGTTCATGCTCTTCAAAATCTGAGTAAGATAAATATCCAAAAGTTCCGATTAAGACAACTGAAATTATTACTAAACTAAAAATTATTATTTGTTTCATTAAATAATATTAAATAATATTATTTATAAGGAAGATGGACTTAAAATCCATTTCCTTTAAAAGTATTTAAAGATTTATTCGATTATATTAAAATGGTATTTATGATTGGAAGAGGTATTGAGAGTGGCTTGGGACAAGGACTTGGAAAATTAATGAATTTAGGTATGGGAACCGAAATAATTTACTCTTTTGTAATAATTTTCTGTAGTTTAATGATTTATTTTGCAACAAAAGAACTCTATAAATTAAGTTCTCATAAAGGAATAAAATATTTTAGACAATCATTTTTATTTTTTGCATTTGCTTATTTTTTTAGATCTTTTATAAAAATAATATTATTTTATTTTGAAATAAATGAATTAAGGACTTTCCTACCTATTTTTGGGAGCATAACTCTTTTCATATTTATGTATTTTAGTTCAATGGCAATTTTCTATCTTCTTTATAGTGTAATGTGGAAAAAATGGGAATCCAAATCAATTAATTTATTTCATCTAGTTTCACTTGTTATCGCAACAACAATTTCTTTATTTAATAACAGCACTATTTATTTTTTAATAAATATTTTATTCTTTGTCTTTATTTCCTCTACGGTTTATTTATCTTACAAACAATCTAAGAAAAATAAATCACACAACCTTTATATAATATATTTATTACTTTTTGTATTCTGGATTTTTAACATCATAGATATTCTAATTCCAAATTATTTGCAAACATTTCAATTATTTATTTACTTAATCTCTTTAGGAATATTTTTATCAATTCTATATAAAGTTATTAGGAAAACAGGTTAAAATGGTAAAAAGAAATAAATTAGAAATAATTAAAGACATTTTGAAAATAATTAAAGATAACCATTCAATAAGACCAACGCCTTTGATGAGAATGTCTAACATTTCTTCACATAGATTTAAGAAATATTATTTAGAATTATTAGAAAAGGAATTTATTAAAGAAATTTTTGGAAAAAATAAGCAGATAATTTTAACAAAAAAAGGTTATAGATATTTAGAGAAATATTCCGCAATTATAGATTTTATTGATGAATTTGAGCTTTAATTATTATTTCAAATTTTTTATTTTTAGGAGGATTAAAAAAATTTGAAAATCTTTAATTTATCAGAACAACAATTTTTATAAACTTATAATTTCTGTGTTTTTTAGGTGATGGTTTGGAATTGCCTTAATATTTCTTGAGATAAAATGCCTTTAGATTTAAGAACACGAAAACTCGCGCAAGTTGTAGTAAGATATTCTGTAGCTGTTAAGCCAGGAGAAAAAGTTATTATTTCAGGAGGAATAGAATCTGTTGATTTTTTGGTTGAACTCTATAAAGAAATAATTTTGCAAAAAGCTCATCCTATTGTTAAATTCAATCTTCCTGGTGTTTCGGACTTTTTTTATAAGTTTGCAAACAAAAATCAGCTCGAAAGATTTCCTAATGAGATAATGGATGTTGTTAAAAAAGCAGATAAATATATTGGAATAAATTCCTGCGAAAATACAAGAGAGTTGAGTAAGACAGATTCGAAAAAAATTACTGTTCGTCAGAAAATTGTTCATCCTATTTCAGATTATATTTGTAACGAGAAAGATAAAATAAAACGATGCACTATTGCATATCCTGTTGTTGCCTTGGCGCAAGAAGCTGAAATGAGTTTAACAGAGTATGAGAATTTTGTTTATTTGTCTTGTTTACAGGATTGGAAAGTTTTGGGAAAAAAGTTGGACAAAATAAAAAAAGTTTTTGAAAAAGGAAAAGAAGTTCATTTAATTGGAGAGGGTGTTGATTTGAAGTTTTCTATTTTAGGAAAAAATTGCGTTGCAGATAAAGGAGAAGAAAATATTCCTGGCGGAGAGGTTTTTATGGCTCCTGTTCGAGAGAGTTTAAATGGTTTTATTAAATTTGATTATCCTGCGATTGAGTCAGGAAAAGAAGTTGGGGATATTTTTTTGAAGTTTGAAAATGGAAAAGTTGTTGAATTTTCTGCTTCGAAGAATGAAGATTTTTTAAAAGAAATGTTAGAGACAGATGAAAATTCTTGTTATGTTGGAGAGTTTGGAATTGGTTGCAATCCTAAGATAAATAAATTCACGAAAAATTTGCTTTTTGATGAGAAAATTAATGGAACAATTCATTTGGCGTTGGGAATGGCTTACAAAGAAAATGGGGGAGGAAATGATTCGGGAATTCATTGGGATATTGTTAAAGATATGAGGAATTCGCACCGCTCGGTGTACCCCAAATTAGAGAATAAGGGGGCAAATATAGTTTTAGATGGGGAAATTGTTCAAGAAAAAGGCAAGTGGAAGATTTGAGTATTAGATAATTTTATATATTCTTGATTTGTATTTTTTTTATGGATTCAAAGAAACGTTATGAATTAATTACAAGAAATTTGCAAGAAGTTATTGGTGATGACGAATTGAAGAAATTATTGAAAAGCAAAAAAGAGATTAGTGTTTATTGGGGAACAATGCCGACAGGAAGTATTTCGATTGCGTATTTTTTCCCGATGTTAAAGATCGCTGATTTTTTGAGAGCAGGATTAAAAGTTAAGATTCTTTTGGCTGATTTGCATGCTGCACTTGATAGTGTTGCGTGGTGCGATTTAGAAAAAAAATATAATTATTATGAAAGGGCTATTGTAACAATTCTTAAAACAATTGGGGTTGATGTTAAAAAATTGGAATTTGTTAAAGGTTCTGAGATTCAGCTGAAACCAGAATATATGTATGATGTGTTGCAACTTTCTTCTATCGCCTCTGTTCACGATGCGACAAAAGCAGCTTCGGAGGTTGTTAAACAAACTAAAAATCCAAAAGTTTCTGGAATTATTTATCCTTTAATGCAGGTTATTGATGAGCAATATTTAGATGTAGATATACAATTTGGTGGAATGGATCAAAGAAAGATAATGGTTTTAGCGAGAGAGATTTTGCCGAAGATAGGATATAAATCAAGAATAGAATTAATTAATCCTTTGATTAGAGGACTTGTTGGAGAAAAAATGAGTTCAAGTATTGAGTCAACAAAAATAGATTTAATGGATGATGAAAAGACGGTTTTGAAACGAATAAATAAAGCAGATTGTGTTGCAGGAGATTCAGATAATGGGATTATGGCTTTGTTAAAATATTTTATTTTTGTAAATAAAAATGATAAAGGAGAAAAGTTTGTGATTAAGCGAGATAAAAAATACGGCGGAGATTTAGTTTATAAAAATTATGAGGAAGTCGAAAAAGATTTTGTTTCAAAAAAATTGCATCCCTTGGATTTGAAAAATGGTGTTGCAGATGAGATTAATAATTTATTGGAAAATTTTAGAAAAGATAAAAAGTTGAAAAAGTTGCACGAGATTGCTTATGAGTGATTTTATTATTTTTTTAATATATATTTTAGAAGATAATAGTTTTAATAAATGAGAGATATATTTATTTTTATGGAAGTTTATGTTGGAAATCTTGTAGGAGATATGGGGGAAGTTTCTAGGAAACCTTCTTTTGAAAATCTTTTAGAAAAATATAGGTCTTTAAGTGATTCTGTAAAAGGGCCAGCAATAGAACGATTAATCAGAGACGAAACACATTATTTTTTAGTAGATAAGTGTAAATTGAAATGGGATAATGAAGCTAGATGTTTTCCAGATATTGAACCTGATCAATATAAATATGCTCAATCAGTTGTTCGAGCGGCTGTAGGAAAAACTTTTTCAGATAGAAGACCTTGAATTCTAAAAAAATAAAGTTGTTATTAAAGTACCAATTATAAATAAACCAATTATTGAAATTATGATTATTTTTATTAATTCTAAAATATCTGCAGAAGTTGTTCTCGCTTTTTTATTCATTTAATTTTTCCCACTTTCTTTAATATTAATATTTCTTTGAGAGTATTTAAAATTTCCTCTTGCGAGTCTATTCTTTCTTCAACATCTTTTATTCTTTTTTCATTTATTTTTATTTGTGGACTGTAATAAGTGAAATAAAGAAGTATAAATCCTATAGAGATTGTTGCTATAGCTATTATGATATTTTGTTTTATTATTGCTAATCCCAGATTCACCAATATAATTGAAAATGCTGCTGATAAGAACCAAGAAATTACTTTTTTGTTGAATTCCATTAATCATTAATTTTTTCTTTCTTTATATTAATTATTGCCTTTAGAAATATATTTCATCCGGTTTTGAATTCAACTGTGTCTAAATCTTTTAATTTGTGTCGAAGTCCGACGATTTGACCGGAAAATTTTGAGCTAGGTCCCCATATTTTTGTTTGTTTTACTTTTTGTGAAAATCCCTTTAGGATTTTTTCTGCGACGTCTTTGACAGTTGAATTTGGTCGGAGAATTATTGGGCGTTGAGATTTTTCTTTTCCTGGTTCTTTGGTGTAGACTCTGATTTTATCAAAACTTTGAAAGATTTTTTCTTTTAATTCTTCTATGTTTTTTTTATCAAAAATAACATAATTTATTTTTTTAGTTTTAAATGTCTCTTCTATTTTTCTCAATTCTTTTTGTGTTTGATTTGTTTTATTAAATATGATTATTTTTTTAGAAGAATTCTTTTTTATTTTTTCCTTTATTTTTTTTAATTGTTCTAATGAAGTTATGATTATTAAAAGAGTGTCTGCTGTGTGGGTTACTCCTTTGTTGTAAAATTCAGATTCAATTGCAGGGTTTTCGATTAATTGAATGCTTGTTGAAGCGTAATTCATCATTCCTATTTGAGGATAGGTTGTTGTGAATCGAGTTTCTGAAATTTTTGGTTTTGCTTTTGTAAGCAATGAAAGAATCGTTGATTTCCCTGCGTTTGCATTCCCAATAATTGCTGCTTGCATAGATTCTTTTTTAATTCCTTGTTGAGTTGATTTCCCTGATTTTTTCGCTTTTTCTTTTTTCTCTAAGAATTTTTTTAAACGGGTTTTTAGTTGAGCTCTAAGATTTTCTCCTCCTTTATGTGCTGGTGCGTGAGAAATCATTTTTCTAAGTTTTTCAATTTTCTCGTCAAGAGTTTGAGCTAAAACATATTCTTTTTCTGCTGCTAAAAATTCTGGGTGGGCATTGATTGGCATGGTCTAATGAAGAAGAGGCGACTTATAATTATTTTGATTTTTATTTTGTTCCGTCAACAGATTTCCATGCGTCGGTGTATTTCTTTTTTCTGATATATGAGTTGAAGTATAAATTTATCCACATGTATGCTCGTATCGGGAAAAGTAAAAATGTCCAAGAGAGTTCTTTTATGTTTTTTGAGTAAGTTAAAACTTGCAGTGTTCCAAAAGTTTCATTTTTGAAGCTTTTCATTTTTGGGATTTTTTTTTGATTTACATATTTTGAAATGTTGTCGTGTGCTCCTGCTGTTCGTCTTTTTTGTTTGAAAAATTCTTTTATTTTTTCTGGATATTTTACATATACTTTTGCTTTTGGAGAATATTTTATTTCATAATTTTTTCGATAAAACATTATTGGAACAATTGTGTCTTCTCCTACATCCAAAGGAAATTTTTTTATAATTTTGTTTCTAAAAGCCCAGAGATAACCCGAACACTCTAAGAATTTTTTTTGTTTGTGTCTTCTCTCTCTTAATTTGTGCGCGGCGTTACATAATAAATGAGACCAATAACCTAATATTGTATTTTTATTTTCTATAGAGATTGGTTGCCCTGTTACACACCCTGTTTTTGAATTTTCAAAAGGTTTAATTAATTCTTTAATTGAATTTTCTGAAACATAAACATCTCCGTCTGAAAGAATTATTATTTCTCCTTTTAATTTCGGAAGCAAAAGATTTATTGCGTAAGATTTTCCTTTTCCAGGGTCAATAAAAAGTTTTATTTTTTTATTTTTATTTTGATATTTTTTTACAATTTCATGTGTTTCTTTATCTGGTGCTGCAATGTAGAGTTCGTAATTTTCTTTAATATTTTGATCAAGAAAAGATTCTATTGCTTTTCCAATTGTTTTAGGTTCGTTGAAGGAGGTGATTATTATTGATATCATTTCATACTTTGTATCTAATTTTGTCATACCACTTTTTGAAATTTATGGGGGTTGATCTATAAATCGGTTTTGCGATTCTTTCTCTGAAAATATCTGAGATGCTCATGAAAGATAATGCTATGTAAGTCATTGATTGATTTTTAAGATGATATTTTATTCTTTTTGGTTTTAGCAAAAAATTAATTAGAAAATTAGGTGTTGGGCCGAATCTTGTTTTTGTTACAGAGCCCCTCATGAGATTTAAGATTAATACAAGGTACATGTTTTCTTTTTTTAGTAAGATGTGTTTTGATCTGTCCCAATAATTTAGTTGCGCGCTTTTTATTACAGAGTCTTTTAATTTTGGATCTTTTATTGCTCGATCATAGAGTCCTGAACCAGGGAAAAAAACTAAATTATTTATTGAAACATAGTATGGTTTTGGGATTTTTTGTAAGAGTCTAATCATATCAATTATGTCTTGGGGTTTTTCATAGGGATTGCAAGTTATTACATCATACATTACTGTAAGATTATCTTTGTATTTGTTTACTATTTTAGCAGCATCAAGGACATTTTGATTTGTCTGACGTCTTTTGTAAATTTGTTTATTGACATTTTCTGCACCTTGAATTCCAATTATTATGTCTGTGCAACCAGCATCGACGAGGAGTTTTATTTTATCTTCTGAAACTGTTTTTGGATCTCCTAAGCATTTGAATCTCATTTTGACTTTTTGTTTGTATTTTTCGCAGAATTCTTTAATTTGAGAAATTGGTCTTAATGAAAAAGTGTCGTCTCTAATATCAAAACAATTTAAAGATTTGAATCTTTTTTTTAGGTCTAAGATGCAATTTATTATGTAGTCTGCTGAATGCCATCTTACAATTGATTTGCATTTTCCTTTGTATAGTTCATTGAATAAATTATTTGAACAATATGTGCAACCATATGGGCAGCCGCGTCCGGTTAGGAAAAATATTTGTCCGTCTAAATCTGCTTCCTTGAATTTTCTTAGGTCGTGATTTTCCAAAACATAGTGGTCTTGGATGTCGTAGTCAACAAAAGGCAAAGAATCTAAATTGTCAATTGTTGGTCTGACTGGATTTTTTATTATTTTGCCGTTTTGTTTTTTTATCCAAAGGTTTTTTATTTTATCAAAGGGTTTATTTTTTTCTATTGCATTTGCTATTTCAAGAATTGCGTCTTCCCCTTCTCCAACACAAACTGTGTTTGCAACTTTTATGCAATCTGCAGGAGAAATTGTTGCGTGAACTCCTCCGTAAATTATTGGCGCTTTAATATTTCTTTTCTCCAAGAAGTTTATTACTTGTTTTGCACGAGGAGCTGTTGACGCATATGAACTTATTCCTATCATTTGTGTTGATTTACAAATTTTGTAAAGTCGATTTAATTCTTTTTTATGATAGAGTTTGGTATAGTCTTCAGAGTAAACCATAAAGATAATTTTTACTTCGTGACCTGCTTTTTTCAACACGCTAGAGACTGTTCTTATTCCTTGATCTGAAGGATAGGTGGCGGTTGAGATTAAGACTATTTTCATGACTTTTTTTATAGTTGTTCTTTATTAAGAATTGTGTAATTTTAGTACATATGTTTTTTAAATGGATTTTAATTTATTTAATTATGAAAATGCCTTTGCCTGAACTTTTGGATAGATGGAGTATTTTGAAATTAAAGATAGAGAGAATTAAGGAGCCACATTTGAATTTAGAAATGGAGGCTTATCAAAAGGCGCTGGACGAATTTGAAGAAAAAGGGATAGAGATTAAGAAAAAATGGTTAGACGAACTTTATGATTTGAATAAACAAATTTGGGATTTAGAATCTGATATTCGGAATGGAAAAGAGGAAGAGTTGGGTTTGGAGGAGGTTGGAAGAAGAGCTATTTTAATAAGAGAAACAAATAAAAAAAGAATTACTGTTAAAAATAAGATTGTTGAAGAGAGCGGGCATGGTTTTAAGGATGTAAAGATGAATCATATATCAGAATGAAAAAAGAAATTTTTGAGAAAATAGTTTTGAAGAAAGAGTTTTCTAAGTTGCCTAAAAAAGATGTGGAGGTTGCTTTTAGCCATTTTTCTAAAAGACAAGTTAGTGATGCTGAAAAAATTCGTTTGACTCGTGAATTGTTGCACAAGGTTTTTTCGTCGTTCGTTTCACAGAAATTATTGAGTTTGAAAAACAAGGATGAAGAATGGATTTTGAGAAAGCATTTGTCGACTCGGGAAAGATTGGATTTTTATGAAGAAGTTTATTCGAGGATTTTTAAAGAAATTCCTACTAAAGGCATCATTGATCTTGGTTGTGGAATTAATGGGTTTTCGTATAAATTTGTGCCAAAAGAAATTAATTATCTTGGAGTTGAATCTGTTGGACAATTAGTTGATTTGCAGAATGATTATTTTTCTAGGAAAAAAATTAAAGGAAAAGTTTATCATTATAGTTTATTTGATTTGAAAGAGATAAAGAAATTAATTAAGGGTGTTAAAGGAAATTCTGTTTTATTTTTGTTTAAGGTTTTGGATTGTTTGGAAATGTTAGAGAGAGATTATTCTAAGAAACTTTTGTTAGAGGTTGGATGTTTGGTTGATAGGGTTGTTGTGAGTTTTGCGACAAAGAGTATGATAAAAAAACAGAGATTCAATGTTTCTCGAAAATGGATTTTGGATTTTATTGAAGAAAATTTTAATATTTTGGATGATTTTGAAATTGGGAATGAGAGATATATTGTTTTTGAATGCAAATAATTAAAAAGTATTTTTTCTATTTTATTTTATGAAGCCGAAATTTTTTAAAAAAGTTTTGAAGAACGGGATGACTGTGATTTTGGAAAAGCGAGATTTGCCTATTGTTAGTGTGGCTTTTGCTGTTCGAAATGGAGGAATCAATGAATCTGCAGAAGAAAAAGGGATTTCACATTTTATTGAACATATGTTGTATAAGGGAACGCCTACTCGTGATGCAAAAAAAATTGCAGAAGAGATTGAGAGAAATGGAGGAGATTTAAATGGGTTTACTGACGAGGCTGTGACTGCTTATTGGTGTAAAATGCCTTCGAAGCATTTGGATGTTGCTTTGGAAGTTCTTTCTGATATGGTTAAAAATCCTTTGTTTGATTCGAAAGAATTAGAAAAAGAACGGAAAGTTATTTTTGAAGAAATTAAAATGCGTAGGGATAATCCTCCTATTTATGTTTTTGATTCTATTCAGGATTTTTTGTACGATAAACCGTTTGGGTTAAATTTAATTGGAACAGAAGAGACAATGAATTCTATTGATAGAAAAAAAATAGTTGAAAAGTTTAAAGAAATTTATGCGCCGAATAATATGATTTTAAGTGTTGTTGGAAATTGTGATTTTGAAAAGTTGGTCGATTTTTGTGAAAAGAATTTTGAGAGTGTTAAAGGCGATGTTCCTAATTTTGAAATTAAATTAAAAAATAAAATTAAAATTGAGGAGAGAAAAGGAATTGATCAAGCGAATTTGGTTTTTGCGTACCATGTTCCTTTAGCTAAGGATAAAAAAAGTTATGCTGCAAATGTTTTGAGTGTTTTGATGGCTGGTGGAATGTCTTCGCGTTTGTTTTCTGAAATTAGAGAAAAAAGAAATTTGGCTTATGCAGTTAAAGGGAGTGCTAATATTAATAGGGATTTTTCTTATAATTTAGTTTATGTTGGAACTACTAAAGAAAATGTAGAGAAAGTTAAGAAAATTATTTTGGAAGAGTTTGAAAAAGTTGCGAAGGGTTTGACAGAAAAAGAATTGGATTCTATTAAAGAGCAGATGATTGGGAATTATCATATTTCTATGGAGGATTCTCAGGCCCAAATGGTTAATTTACTTTCTTCTGAAATCGATGGTGACGCTAAAGAATTTTATGATTTTGAAAAAAATATTTCTGGTGTTAAATTGAAAGATGTTAAGGATCTAGCGAAGATAAAAGATTATAGTTTTTTTGCATTGGTTCCTGAATAAAAAGTTTTTTAAATCATTTATCTCCTTCTTTTTTATGACAAATTCATTTATTGTAAAAGTTCCTGGAATTAACGGGCTTGGTAAGACAAAGGGCTGCGAGAAAGCTGGAAACGCGATTTTAGATGTGCTTAGAGAGTTTTATTCAAATGAGCAAGGCAAGGAGATAGATATTTCTAAAATTGATTTAGAAGAAATTCATCTTGATAATTCTAATCTTGAATTGAGCAATGAGTTAATTTATAAAAATTCTTTTGATTGTTTTGAAACAAAGCCGAAGACGATTTTTCTGGGAGGAGATCATTCTGTTTCGTATTCTTTGACTCGTGGGTTTTTTGATTCGTGTCAGAATTCTGGTAAGAAGCCGTGTTTGATTGTTTTTGATGCACATCCTGATTTAATGCCTTCGATGAAAGAACCAACGCATGAAGAATGGTTAAGGAAATTAATTGACGATGGTTTTCCTGTTGAGAATATTCTTTTAGTGGGAGTTAGGAATTCTGATAAAAAAGAATTAGAATTTATTAAAGAGAAAAAAATTCGAGTTATTGATATGAATAAAATAATTTTAGATATAGAAAATGTTTGCGATACAATTATGGAGTTTTCTTCTGGGAAAGAGCTTTATGTTTCTGTGGATATAGATGTGATTGATCCTGCGTTTGCACCCGCGACTGGTTATAATAATGAAATCGGAGGTTTAACTTCGAGGCAGTTTTTGTATTTGATTTCAAGAATAAATAAAATAAAAAATTTAAGGGCGGTTGATATTGTGGAGATAAATTCCGAAAAAGATAAAGAGTTTAATGGAATGACTGTTAAACTTGGTGCAAAGATTTTAGCAGAATTAATTTGAAAATATAATTAAAAAAGTAAAAGAAGTTTTATATAATTTTTGTTTTGCGAAATATATATTCTATAAAATATATTTTTAAAAAGATAGATGGGGGTATTATATTTTAATGAAATTGATGGGTGTTGCGAGAAATATTGCAAGAGATTTTTCTAGACAATACAAGTCTCCAAGAAATCCTCATGGAAAAGAAAGAATTGTTGTTTATGGAGGAGATCGGGAAAAAAGAGAGATTTTTTTAGGAAGTGTTTCAGATTGTTTGTTCGAAGATTTTCAGGTGGATGCTTTGGTATTGGATTGTCCAGATCAAGCTATTTTAGATAGAGATAAGGATACCTATTACGTCGATTTTAGAAATTTTTTCAAAGTTTAATATTCTTGATCAATTATTTTTTTTATTGTTTCTGCTTTTATTCCTAGAATTTCTTTTAGTTCTTCTTTAGAAGAGTTAATTATGTTTTTTATTGAATTAAATTTTTCTAAAAGTTTTTTTGCTGTTTTTGGACCTATTCCTGGGAAACTCTCGATGATAAATTGAAGTTGTTCTTTTTTATTTAGAGTTTTCTTTTTTGCATTCAAGGACATTTCTTTTGTTTGTTTATTTGCTAAAATGTAAATAAATTTTGCTGTGTCTTCCTGATTTTTTGTGAAAATAATTGGAACTTTATATTTTAATAAAATTGAAAGGATAAATCCTCTAAGAGCGTTTGCGTTTACATTTTGCGAATATAAATCTTGATGTTCAAAACCTTCGATAATTAATAATTTATTTTCATATTGTTGTAGTTCTTGAAGTTGATTAGAGAGTCTACGATTTATCATGGACGAAATAAAATCGTCTATTGTTTTTCTTTCAATCGCGACGTCTTTTACAATATAATCTGCCACTTTTAGTTCTTTTATTTCTATTTCAAAATTTAATTTTTTTAATAGCGAGGGAACTAAACAATTTCTTTCTCTATAATCAATTTCTATTTTGTGTTTTGGAATTATTTTTTCTTTTTTAGTTTTTGAAAAAATATCAAATATTTGTTTTTGTTTCATAGTGTTTTTTGGTTTTCTTTTAAATTTGTTTTTCCATTGGATAATTCACTTTTAATTAATTCTATTGAAGTTTGCATTTTCTTTTCTCGTCCTCGAGAAGCATAGTAAGATGTCTCGTCTCGGGTGTTTTTAGTTATCAAAATAATTAATTTTCCTTTCATTAAACGCGCTGTTCGTCCTGCTCTTTGAATCGAACGAATTGCTGATGGAACTGGCTCGTAAAAAATTACTGCATTGACTTCCGGAATATCTAATCCTTCTTCTGCGATGCAGGTCGCAACTAAAATATTTATTTCGTTGTTTGAAAATTCCTGAATTATCTTTTTTTGTTCTTTTTGACTTAAACCCGTTCCTTCTTTTTTTGCTTGACCCACAAAAACTTTTGCCTTTATGTTTTCAATTTCGTTTAAATTTTTTGCAACTATCGAGGCTGTTTCTCTAAATTGAGTAAAAACGATTATTTTTGAATTTTCGTTTTCTGAAATTTCTTTTTGAATAATTTCTTGAAGTTTTGCTATTTTTGGATGTTCTGTTTTTTTTGCTAAAAGTTCTAAGGATGAGGTGTACGCATAATTAAATTCTGGTTTTGCTACGAGTTTTATTACCCCCTTAGATTGTTTTTTTGATGCTTGATCAAATAATTTTTGAAGATATTTGTTGAAGCTTTCAAGAGTTTGAGTTTCTAAAAGTTCTAATGAGTGATGGATTTTGATTGCTTGTGCGCATGCACTTGCGCCTAACATATAGTTGAAGTTTCTGCTTCCTCGTGAAAGTGTTGCAGTTATTTTTTTTTGAAGATTTATTAATCCTATTTTTGTTGCAGGACCATACAAAATTCTTCTTTTTTTCAATTCTTCAACATATCTATCAAAGATTTTTTTAAGGACCAATTTTATTTCTTGAAATTCTGGAGGAAATTCTAAATTTATTCTTTCAAATTCTAGTTCTTGCAAATATTGTTTTACGTCTTCGCTGTCTCTTGTTCTGAGTTCAACTTCTTCTATTGCTAAATTCCTGCAAATTTCTTTTATTTTTCTAGTGTCTGAACCTGGCGAGGCTGTTAACCCGAGTATTCTTTTATTGATTGCTTCAATTCGGTATTTTTGCGCGACCAAATTATAATCATAATTTTTTATGCATCTGTGAGCTTCATCTTCCACAAGTAAACAAACTTCTTCTAAATCATAGAGTTTTTTTTTCAAATCATTTGCGACGCATTGGGGTGTTGAGAAAATTATATCTGCGGTTTGCCATATCTTTTTTCTTTTTTCTGCATTTATTGCTCCAGTAAATAATTGCATGTCTGCGAATAATTCTGGGAGGTGTTTTTGAAAATAAATTAAATGTTGTTCTGCTAAAGGTTTTGTAGGAGCAAGAAAAACCACTTTTTCTCCAGGAAATTCTTCCATTCTTTTTATTGTTAACATAAGTGCGATTAGTGTTTTTCCTAGTCCTGTTGGGAGCACAACTAAACAATTTTTTTCAACGCAGGATTCAAATATTTTTTGTTGGTATTCTCTGGGCGTAATGTTTTCTAAGAATTTCATTTTAATTCAAGAATTCTTTTGTTTAAAGGTTTTGTTGTTATATGACCCAAAAAGCATAGCCCAATGCTGCTAAAACAACTGCGCCTAAAAAACTCCAGATTACTTGGCTTCCAAAGAAAATTTTGTTTCCGTCGAGGTCAGATAAAGGAAGCATATTGAAAAATGCAAAATAGATGTTTAGTTTTACAAAGTTCATTTGTTCGGGCATTCCTACTAAATACCCCATTGTTGCTGCTAAAAGGTTTGCAGCGATTCCTGCCGCCGCGATGACCGCAATGTGGAATTCTGTCATCTCAGAAAAACTATAAATCCCATATTTTTTTCTTGCCCGATATTTTTTCGCTTTAACATCAAAAGTTAAACATGCGAACCAAGTCATAAGCCCTGTTGATAGAGCAGTGAAAATTATTGGGAAAAAAACCCCTGCAGGAAATCCTTTTTTGAAATGCATCCAAGGCCTAAAACCGAATCTTTTTATTTCCCATAGTTTAATTTCGATTTCAGAATCAACATAGAAACTTGCTACTTTTTTTGCAGTTAAATTTATTAAAATTATTACGAGAATTGAAGCTAAGGAGTACCAGAATAATTCAATTGATCTCATTAGACTAATTGTGAAACCTAAAATTAAAGAAACAATTATTATTGCGGAGATTTCTTTTCTGTCTAACATTTTCTTTTCACGAATGCGTTTCTTATAAATGTTATTATATATTATGGAAAAGTATTTAAATGAGTTTGATATAATTTAATTATGAGAATAAAAAAAATTACAGACATCGTTGGAACAAAAGTCTATACTGATTCTGGGGATTTTTTCGGAGAAATCGAAGAAGCAAATTTAAGCGAAAATAAAATTGATGGTTGGAGAATTAAGGTTGGTGGAAGTGTTATGTCTTTGATTGGTGGTGCTCGAGGAGTTATAATTCCGCACCAGTTTGTGAAAGCAATTAGCGATATTTTCATTATAAATAAAACTGCTCTTCCGAGTCAAGATTCTGATTCAATTGAAGAAATTCCAGAAGATTTAATCTAAAATGGCTGTAGAAAATATTTTCCAACATCCGATTGTTACTCGTTTTGTTTTACCTTTTTTATTGATTTGGTTTATGATGTATGCTATTCTTTTGAAGACAAAAATTTTAGGAGAGAATAATCAGATTAATGCTGTTGTGTCTTTAGTTATTGGCGCTATTTTTATTGGGTCTTTATATCCAACTCAAATTGCAAATAGTATGGTTTTATTTTTGTCTGTCGCAGTTGTAGTTTTATTTGTCGGATTAATGTTATGGGGATTTGTTTCAGGAGGAAAAGCAGAAGTTAGTAATGGGCCTTTGAAATGGGTTTTTGGAATTTTAATTTTTATTGCTATTCTTATCGCTGTTCTTTATTCTATGGGTATTGAAGGAGGAGTTATGAACTTTTTATTCTTTCAATCTTGGAGCGAAACATTTTGGACAAATGTTGTTTTTATTGGAGTAATTATTGGAGCATTGGTTTTGATGATTAAAACTGGAAGTTCTAGTTAGTTTCTATTGTCGAGATAATGGGATAATTTAATTTAATGTCGTTATTAATAAAATATAAAATTACGAAACATATTTAAATCTAATTTTCTAATTTAGTATATGATAAAAGAGATGATTGCAATGGCGTGGTATGATAGTTATTCTGGGGGAGGGAGAGGTATTGGAAGTTTTTTAGATGTTCTTGCTCAGAATGGTTTTTTTAGTTATCTTTTGCCGTTTCTTTTAATCTTTGCATTAATCAATGGAATTTTAGGCAAGACACAATTGTTTAAAGACAATAAATCAGTTAACGCGATTATTGCTTTAGTAGTTGGTTTGTTAGCGTTGCAGTTTGAAATGGTTCCGATTTTTTTCTCTGAAATTTTCCCTCGATTAGGAATTGGTTTAGCTGTGATTTTGGTTTTATTAATTTTAGTGGGAATGTTTTCAGATCCAGATAATAAGGGAATAATGTGGGTCTTTTTTGGAATTGGAGCAATTATTTTGATTGTTATTTTGGTTCAAACAGCAGGGAGTTTAGGATGGAGTTCTGCTTATTGGTGGTATGATAATTGGAAGATGATTGCAGGACTTGTATTTTTTCTTATTCTTTTCGCAGTCGCTGCTGGAGCAGGTGGCGGAGGAAAGGATTCAAATTCTCCTCTTGCAAGAGCTTTAAGAGGAAAAGATTAATTATTTTTTAGAAGATTTTTTTCTAGTTGATTTCTTTTTTGTTGAAGAAGTTTTTCTTGTTTTTTTGAATGTGTTTTGCATCATTGACATTTCTTTTTTTATGCTTTCGAGGTTTGTGCCGTAAGAACCAATTTTTGAAAGAATTGCCGACTGGAGTTTGTCAATTGTGTTTTCAATTCTGTTTAATCTTTCTGAGATGTTTTCTATTCTTGATTCTGCAAGTGCTTTGAATTCTGTTATTATTTCTATTTGAGTTTGCATGTCTTTTGTTTTTTCGTGAAAGACTTGTTCTGCGATTTCAATTGTTGTATCTGAATTTGAATAATTTGGTTGCGCGTAATTTTCTTGAGGATAGTATTCTTGTCCTTGAGGAATTTGTTCTTGTGATTGTGGAGCGTATTCGTCTGAATATTCTTGAGTTGAAGGAGGAGAATTTTCGGAATATTCTTGTGTTTGTGGAGCATATGATTCTTGCGAAGGTGCGTATGTTTGGTCAGTGTATTCTTGAGGGGGCGCGTAATTTTCTTGGGAAATTTCTTGAGTTGAAGGTGCGTAATTATTTGATTGTGGAGCTTGATCAATTCCTGGTTCAAAATCTTCTCCTGCAACTGCGTTTTTTATTTGAGATTGATTTAAAGAATCATTTATTTCTTTTGGCGAAACTCCTTGCTGTTTTAAAGAATTAATTATTTCATCTTCTTGAATTCCTTGGTTTTGCATTTCTGTTATTTGTTCTAAAACTGTCATTTTACTGAGTCATATTTATTTGTTTTTTTAAAATTTCTACGTCGTCTTTTCTCGCGAATTTTTCAAATTCTTTTGACGCAGATTCTAAAAATGAAACCATTCGTGTCATGTTTTGTTTTATTAGTTGAATTTCTTTTTTTAAATTTATTGTCTCTTCAATTTGTTTTTCTTTAATTTCTATAAGATTGTTTCCTATTAAAAGTAATCGGTCTTTGAGAATTCTTTGTTTTTCTTCGAGGTCACGGAGTTTTGAATTCATGTTGCCGAGTGATTGGTCGTAATAAATTTCTTGGTTTTGTATTTCCTCTTCCATATTTAATTTAAGTTAGAGGGGTTTAAATTTGTTTTGTATACAAAATAATTTAAACTATCATTGCTATTTTTATTTATGCAATTTGAAAAGGGGAGCAAACTTTATTCGTATGAAGTTCAACGTGAAGGAGGAGAAGATATTCTTTACATTAATTATTTAGGTGCGCCTTTTGTTCCGAGCATTTCTGATTCTATTGAGGTTATGGGGAAGGTAGTTGATTCTTTGATAGAAAATTCAAATGTTTCGCGGGTTGTTTTGGTTCAACAGAAAAATTATAATTATGATTTTAATGAGACCTCTATGCTTTTGGAAATTGCTCAAATTTATGTTTTTCTTTTGAAGCAAGAGCAAGTTTTATCGCGACAAAAATTAATTACTAATTCTGAGCAGTTTTTTTCTAAAAGGTACAACGATGTTTTTTCGTTTTTGTATTCTCTTAGGCAAGATCCTGTTAGAGCGTATTCTGATTTAAGGAGATTAATTATTGAGGCGAATATTTTTCTTGGAAAAATTAATCCAGAGCTTCAGATAGATCAGAAGAATTACATTAATTTACTTGAAAAGATTTTGGCGATGGTAGAGAATTCCAAATTGATTAAAGGGGTTTTGCCTTATTTGAATAATTATAAAAAAGGAGATAGGGAAATTTATCATAAGGTTTTCAAACCAGATGTTATTCCTAATTTTACTTTTACTCGTTTGGTTTTTGATTTGCCTGACAACGCTGAGATTATGGATCAATATAAAATTTCTTCTGAAAGGGAGGAGTCTATTGTGACTATTTTGAAAGTTAAGAACGAAGCTAAGTTTATGTATCATCTTAATCCTCCGGAGAATTCTTTGAGTGAAGAACACAATATGCTTTTGAATATGGCGCGAGGAGTTTTAATAGAGCATCAGCCTAAGGCAGAAGAATTTGTGGATACTGAGAGAACAAGGCAGGTTTTTTTTAATATTTCGCGGGATTTGTTGAGGGATTTGTCTAGTACAAAAAACATAAAGATTAGTTATTCTGAGTTGAATAAATTAGCGACTATTTTAGTTAGACACACGATTGGTTTTGGTTTGATTGAGGTTTTGCTTCAAGATCCAAAGCTTCAGGATATTGTTTTGAATGCACCGATTTCTCAAACAAATATTTTTTTGAGGCACGGAGAGTATGACGAGTGTTCTACGAATATTTTGCCGAGTCAAGAAGATGTTGATTCTTGGGCAGCTAAATTTAGAATGGTTTCTGGTCGTCCGTTGGATGAAGCGAATCCTATTTTAGATACTCAATTAGTTATTGGAAATATTCATGCGAGGGTCGCGATTATTCAGAGGCCTTTGAGTCCAGATGGTTTGGCTTACGCGATTCGACGTCATAGAGAAGATCCTTGGACATTGCCTTTGTTTATTAAAAATAAAATGATTAATAGTCTTGCTGCCGGTTTGTTTAGTTTTTTAATTGATGGCTCGAGGACGCTTTTGGTTGCGGGAACTCGGTCGTCTGGAAAGACTTCTTTGTTAGGAAGTTTGTTGTTGGAAATTATTCCCAAGTATAGAGTTATTGTTTTAGAAGATACAATGGAATTGCCTGTTGAATCAATGAGAAAATTAAACTATGATATTTTGAGAATGAAGGTTCGAAGTGCTTTGTTGAAAACAACTGCAGAAGTTTCTGCGTCGGACGGGATTAGAACTTCTTTGAGGTTGGGCGATTCGAGTTTAATTGTTGGAGAGATTCGAAGTGAAGAAGCTCGAGCATTGTATGAGGCTATGCGTGTTGGGGCTTTGGCAAATGTGGTCGCAGGAACAATTCACGGCGCGTCGCCATACGGTGTTTTTGACAGAGTGGTAAATGACTTAAATGTTCCTGCCACTTCTTTCAAGGCAACAGATATTATTGCTATTTGCAATCCAATTAAATCTCCAGATGGTTTGCATTCTTTTAGAAGAGTTTTACAAATAACAGAAGTTAGAAAACATTGGAGCAAAGATCCTCTTGAAGAAAAAGGTTTTGTCGAGCTTTTGAAATATAATGTAAAAAAAGACGAATTAGAAGCAACAGAAGATTTGATTAATGGAGATTCTGAAATCATAAAAGAAATTGCTTCGAATGTAAAAGGTTGGGCCGGAGACTGGGACGCGATTTATGATAATATTTTATTGAGAGCAAAAATAAAACAAGAAGTTGTTGATGTTGCCGAACAAACTAAAAATAATAATTTGTTGGAGTCTGGTTTTAATGTTTTGAGTAATGATGTTTTTCATAGAATTTCTGATTCAGTTACCCAAGAAATTGGAATTCCTTTGGGCGAGAGAGTTTTTCCAGAATGGCAACGTTGGTTGAATAGCGAGATAAAGGGAAAGAGAATTTAGGAAGTTTTATTAATTCTTTTTATTTTATTTGTAGAGGTGAAAATGGATTCAAGAGATATTTATAAAAGATATGGTGCGAGGATAAAGCGACAGATTAAAACTTCTAATGTGGGGAATATAAATTATAGTCGAGAGTATACGCAGTTTAAATCTGAGATGGCGCCGGAGTTGAATCGTTACGAGAGATGGTGCAAGAGTTTGGGGAGTATTATTAAATTAAAAGTTTCTGAAAAAGATTCTAAGAGAGTAAAGAAATATCTTGAGATAGCGCATTTAAATGTTGAGCCTGAGCAGGCTTTGACTTTGAGTGTGATGACTCTTTTGAGTGTTTTTGTGATTGGTCTTTTGATTTCAATTTCTATTGCATTTATTCAGGGGGGTCTTATGGAGTTTCCTGTTTTGTTTTTCTTTTTAATGATTTTAGTTGCAATGTCTTTATTTTATTTTGTTAATGGTTATCCGAAGAGGTTAGCGAATAAGTGGAGATTAAAAGCGTCGTCGCAGATGGTTCCTGCAATTTTGTATGTTGTTGTTTATATGAGGCACACACCGAATTTGGAAAAAGCAATTGCGTTTGCGTCGCAACATTTGCAACCGCCTCTTGCTTTGGATTTTAGAAAGATTTTTTATAATGTTGAGGTTGGGAAATTTTCAACTATTAAAGAGAGTTTGGATAATTATTTAGAGAGTTGGAGAGACTATTCTCCTGCTTTTATTGAGAGTTTTCATTTGATTGAATCGAGTTTGTTTGAACCAGATAATTCTCGGAGAATTACTATTTTGGAAAAAGCTTTGCAGGTTGTTCTTGACGGAGTTTATGACCAGATGTTGAAGTTTACTCACGAGGTTCGAAGTCCTCTTACTAATGTTTATATGTTAGGTGTTGTTCTTCCGACTTTGGGTTTGGCTCTTTTGCCTTTGGCGTCTGCGATGCTGCAGGGCATGATTAATTGGATTCATGTTATTGTTTTGTTTAATTTGATTATTCCTTTTTTTGTTTTTTATCTTACAGATAAAGTTATGATGATGAGGCCTGGAGGTTATGGGGAGACGAGTTTGTTGGAAAAAAATCCGCATTATAGGGAGTATAAAAGTAAGAAACCTTATTTGACTGCGTTTTTGATTTGTTTGCCTTTTTTGATTTTGGGATTTTTGCCGTTGATTTTTCAGTATACTCCTGTTCCTGGATGGATTGGATTAGAAAAAGATTTTAGTTTTTCACAGATTGGTTTAAGTTTTTTTGGCGATGAAATGTTTTTTGGTTTTGCTGAAAATGGAAACGGGCCTTTTGGAGTTGGGGCTTTGATTTTGAGTATGTTTATTCCTCTTGGGGTTGCGATGTTTTTTGTGTTGAGTTTTAAGAAGAGAACAAAGAATTTAATTGTTGAGAGAGGGAAAACACGAGAGCTTGAAAAAGAATTTAATAATTCTTTGTTTCAATTAGGGAATAGAATGGGGAATGGTGTTCCTGCTGAATTGGTTTTTGCTAAGGTTGCTGAGTCGTCTCGAGGTTTGAGGACAGAGGATTTTTTTAAGAGAGTTAATTATAATATTCGGCAAATGGGGATGGGTGTAGAGAAAGCGATTTTTGATTCTCGTCGTGGCGCGATAATTTATTATCCTTCTGATTTAATTGCAACAAGTATGAAGGTTTTGATTGAATCTTCTAAAAAAGGTTTGAAAGTGGCTGCGATTTCTTTGATGAGTATTTCTGAGTATGTTAAAAATATTCACAAAATTACAGATAGACTTAGAGATATGCTTGCAGAAATTGTTTCTGACATGAAAAGTAATATGACTTTTTTAGCGCCTTTGCTTTCTGGAATTGTTGTTGGTCTGGCTGTTATGATAACTTCTATTTTGAGTCGTTTGGATGTTTCTAATTTGCAAGGTTCTGCAGGTCTTGGGAACATGGACGCGATTTTGAAAATCTTTGATTATACTGTTATGATTCCTCCTTATTATTTACAGATTGCAATTGGAATTTATATTATTCAAATAATTTTTATTTTGACAGGAACATTGGTTGTAATTAATTCAGGAGAGGACAAATTAGAAAAAACAAATAAAATAGGGAAAAATTTATTTAGAGGAATGTTGCTTTATTTTGTAACAGGTTTATTGGCAAGTGTTGGTTTGTTTATTTTAACTTCTGTAGTTATGTCTGGGTTGGTTTGATAAAAAGGTAGGAAGATTTATTAATTAGTTTTTGTTTTTTAAATTATGAAAAATAAAAGAGGAATTATTTCTGATTATCTGCCGTGGCTTTTGATAGCAGTTGCTGTTTTGGTTATTTTGATGATAACTATTTTTATTTTAAGTGGAAAAGGAATCTCCTTGATAGAACAAATAAAAAATTTATTTAAATTTTAAAATGGCAGAATTAACAATTAGTCAGTTGATAAAACTTATTGTAGGAGTTTTAGTTTTTGTAGTTGTGGTCTCTGGAGTTTATTTAATTTTTAAGAACAATGTAATTGATTTTTTTAAAAATACTTTGGGAGAATTTATTTTAATTTTAATATGAAAAATAAAAAAGGATTTTTGCTTGCAGAGGAAACACTGAAGATAATTTTAGCTGTGATTGGAATTGGGTTTTTGGTTTATCTTTTGGCTGCGTTGTATTATACAAATAAAAACGCAAAAGACCTCGAGCTTGCAGAGGCGTCTTTGAATCATTTGGTTGATGAAATTAATTCAATGAATGAGGGCGAAACTAAAGAGGTTGAGATTTATAACCCGAAATATTCTTTTAGAAGTAGTTGGTGGACTCTTGCTGTTTTTTCTAATACGAATGAATTTAAACCGGATTCTTGTTTAAATTTAGGTTGGGAAAATTGCATTTGTATTTGTGGAGTTTATTCTGTTAAAGAAAAATCTAAAGTGAAAGATTGTGATAATAATGGGGTTTGTTTGGAATTGGAAAAGAAATTTTATTTTTTAGGAGGAGATGGAGAATATGCTTTTGAATTAAAAGATTTGCCTTTGATTTTAGAAATAGATAAAGATAGAGGAGAGATTAGCAAAAAATGAATTTAGACATTTTAATAAAATATTTAACATGGATTGTATTTTTTGTGGCAGCTTTAGGAGGTTTGTATTTATTGATGAAAAATTTTGGGGTAATGGGATGATGGGTTTTTCTTTTAGAAAATGGGTTTCTTTTGAAAAAGAAACTACAATGGTAGAAAACTTAAGATAGCAATGTAAAAGAAAACTATAAATGCGCTAAAGCGTTAAAAAAATAAAATGAAGTTTAAAAAAGCAGAACTGACAACAAAACAAATTGTAGGTTTGATTATTTTGATTACTAGTTTTGCGGTGATTTTATTTTTTATTTTTAGTTTGAATTTAGGAGAGACAAATAATAAAGAGATTTGCCATAATTCTGTTGTGCTTGCCTCGAAAAATAAATTTGGAGCGTCTTTAGATTGTAGAACAAATTATGTTTGCATTTCGGCAGGAGGAAAGTGCGAGAGTTTTGATTCAGATGAAACAATTAAAGTGGAATTAGGAGATAACGAATATGAGAATAAAAATAATGTTATGAAAGCAATTGCAGAAGAAATGTCTGATTGTTGGTGGATGTTTGGCGAGGGGGAAGTTGATTATATTGGTTATAATTGGAAGTTAGATATTGCTGTAGGAACTCATTGCGGAATTTGTTCTGTTGTTGAATTTGATAGTGTGTTGAAAGAAAAATATTCTGAAGGTTTGATTAGTTATCCTTCTTTTTATTATTTTTTACAAACAGAAAAAAAAGATAAAGCTCAAACCTATTTGAGATATTTGTATGGTGTTGAAGATATTACTTTTATTGAAGATAAAATTAAAGAAGAATCTGGAATCGATTTGAAGAAAATAGAAAATAAAGATATGATTTCGTTAGAAGGAAGACATTTAATTTTAACAGGAATTAAAGGAGAAGAGGAATTTGTTTATCCTTATTTTGTTAAACAGGGTTCAGAAATAATTTGTAAGAATTTTATAACAAAAGCATAATTTTATTAATTGAATTTGTTTTTTGTTTTTATGAATAAGAGAGGTGCGAATATTTTGATTGAGAACATTGTTTTTCTTATTTTGAATTTGGTTTTTTTGACGATTTTGATTTTTTTTGTTTTTTCTAGAATGGGTGGCACTGCGGTTTTAGAAGAGCAGTATGCAAAACAAATTGCTTTGATGGTTGATTCTGCAAAACCCGGAATGGTGATTAAATTAGATATGAAAAAAGGATTTGATAAATCAGATAAAGTAAAATGGGGTCGGGAAAATGTTGTGAGCATAAGCGAAAATATTGTCACAGTAAAACTTTCTGAAAAGAGCGGATATAGTTATAGTTTTTTTAATGATGTTGATGTTTCTGCTTATCCTGACATTGTCGAATCAAATTATCATATAATTAAAATAAATGAATACAAAAATGAATAAAAAAGGAACAGAGAAATTTTTGGGGGCGTATTGGTTTGGGATTTTGTTTATCGTGGCTGGGGCTGTTGTTTATATGGCTGCGGTTTTTTATGGTGCGCCTTATGATGTTCGAGAATTAGAAGCAAATGCTTTAGTGAATCAAGTTGCAGATTGTTTGACTGAAAACGGGAAATTAAAACAAGATGTTTTTGTTGAAGGAGAAGAGGGAGGTTTTTCAGTGAATGAAAATTTTTTGGAAAGTTGTGCTTTGAATTTCGAGGTTGAAGAATATAAAGATTGGAAAGATGATCAGTTTTATGTCGAGGTGAATTTTTTTAATTTTAAGGATTATAATGGACTTGGTTATAGAGAAAAACCGAATATGAAAAAAGGCGAAGATTCGTTAAGAGATATTTCTGTTCCTGAGAAAACAACTTTTCCTTATTTTGTTGAAAGAGAATTTTATACCTTGAATTTCGAGGAGAATGAAAAGTTTATTGTTAAAATTAAATCTATAATTAGAAAGACTGAAAAAAATGTTAAATAATCGAGGACAGGTTGGGAGCACTTTGACTTGGTTAGTCGCGACTGTGATAATTGTTTTGATTTTAGGAATTTCTATTTTTGTGGCTGTGCCTGTGGTTACAAAAAGCAAAAATATTCAGGGAGGAGATGTTGATTTGTTGACTGTTAAAACTTTTTCTGGATTTTTGAAGAGCGACGGGAATTATGCGAAATTGAAACAAAGTGAAAATCTCGAAAAAAATAATGGAGGAGAGCTTGCGAAAAAAATTTCCAATTTTGTTTTTCCAAAAGAAAAATTTATTTATCCTTGGATTGGATTTCATTTAGATAGAACTGTTTTTCCTTATCCTAAAAATGATTTTTTTAGTAATGTTCCTACTGGGATGAAAATGGCTGGGCCAGATATAGCTACGATTGAATCTGGTTTTAAAATAGAACTTTTTTTAGAGGAAAATAAAAAAATAGTAATAATAAATAAAAAAAGATAAAATGAAAAATAAAAGAGCAGACATACCTGTAACGATTTTAGTAATAGGGATTTTTGCAGTTTGTACTCTGGCGATTTTTAGTTTTTATTATTCTGCGTCGATTGTTTCAAATAAAATGAATTCTGTTGTGGTTGTTGAGACTGCTTTGGTTGTTGAAGAGCAAATAAGATTTTACGAGAGTGTTGGAAAAAGTTCGGATTGGATTCGAGATGAAATTTCTGAAATTGAAGATATAGTTAATGGAAAATATATTGTGGAAATTGAAGATTCAAATGTTAAAGTTGTTTATGAAATTCCTTTTGGGAAATAAAAACATTTATAAAGAATTTTAATTTATATTAAATATGGAAAAAAGAGGTCAAGGATTGAGTACCAATGCAATTATTCTTATTGTGTTGGGTGTTGTTGTTTTGGCTGTGCTTGTAATTGGTTTTACAATGGGCTGGGACAAAATAGCGCCGTGGATTTCAACAGACAATGTTGATACAATAAAGACACAATGTGAAGTTGCTTGTTCGACGAGCAGTACTTATGACTTTTGTACAAAGGAAAGAACCTTGAAGATGGAAGGAGAAGAGGATAAAGAAGTTACTTGTAAGGAATTAGCAGGAAAATATGGAATAGAAGATTGTTCTGGTTTATGTACGGAAAGTTGTGTTGCTAAGAAGGCGGAAGACAAGGCAATTTGTGAGGCTTTAACTACAACTGGCAAAGCATCTTGTAAAATAAATCAAGATTGTGAATGGAAGTAACTTCAATAATTATTTAAATTCTTTTTATTTATTTTTATAATGGAATATGCAAATTCTGAAAAACGAAACAAACGGAAGGATAAAAAGAAAGAGAGAAAAAAACATCCGTATAAAAAAGGTGGGCGAAAAAGGAGCGAAGAGAAATAATTTATAAACTTATTTTTGTTTTAGGTTTTATGTTTGAGATGTTGTTTTTAATGGTCCTTGCATTGGTGTGGATAGTTTTTGCTTCTATTCAGGATTTGCGAGAAAGAGAAGTTGCGAATTGGCTGAATTTTTCTTTGATAATTTTTGCTTTGGGTTTTAGATTTTTTTATTCTCTTTTTGAAGCAGGCAATTTTGCTTTTTTTTATCAGGGTTTAATTGGTCTTGGAATTTTTTTAGTTGTAGGTAATGCTTTATATTATGGACGAATGTTTGCAGGAGGCGACGCTAAACTCATGATTGCCCTTGGAGCAGTGATTGGTTTTTCTCCGAGTTTTTCACAGAATATAAAAGACTATTCTTTTTTTCTGGTTTTGTTTTTAGTTTCAGGAGCGCTTTATGGTTTGGTTTGGAGTTTTGTTTTAATTTTAAGAAATCCTTTTGATTTTAAAAAAGAGTTTGCGAATCAGTTAAGAAAAAATAAAAAATTTATTTATCCTGTGATGGTTTTAGGATTGTTGTTTATGAGTTTGGGGTTTGTTGATTTGTTGATTTTTTATTTAGGAATTTTGATTTTTCTTATGCCGTATTTGTTTTTTTCAGCAAAAGCAATCGAGGAAGTTTGTATGGTTAAGAAAATTAAAGTTAGTAAATTAACCGAGGGGGATTGGCTTTATGAAGATGTTAAAATTGGAAAGAAGAACATTAAAGCGCATTGGGAAGGTTTGAATAAAGAGCAGATTAAGGAGATTCAGAAAAAATATAAGGAAGTTAAAGTCAAGCAGGGAATTCCTTTTGTTCCTGTTTTTTTAATTAGTTATTTAATTTATGTTTATTTTTGGTTTTATTAAAAATGTTTTTTTGAATTTTTTAGAAAGGATTTTCAAGGAATTCTCAAAGGTAAAAATTTAGCGTCGATTTTTTTTGGGTTTTTTTCTTTAATAACTTCTTCTTTTTTGTTTTCGGATTTTTCTTCGAGTTGTTTTTGAAGTTCTTGAAGTTCTTCAGGAGTTGATTGTTTTGGAGGACTTTCTAATGTTTCGTCTTTATAGATTGGAACTAAACCAATTATTTCATGTCCGAGAATATTTTTTGAATCAATTTTTATTTCTTTTGGTTTTAAGGTGTTTTTTATTTTTTTTGAAACAACTGTAACTAATTCTTGGACTTCTTTTGGAAGATCTTCGGGTTTTTCAATATGTTCTTTAGGAATTATTAGAGTGTGTCCTTTTGAAATAGGATTTAATTCTAAAATTGCAATTGCTTTTTCATTTTCTGCAATTTTTGTAGAAGGCATTTCTCCAAAAACAATTGAGCAAAAAATGCATTTTTGTCCTTGTTTTTGAACCATATTATTCGCATTCAAAAATTCTTCAAATTGCTCTTGGTTCATTGATTCAATTTGTTTTTTTGCTTCTTGTTGTTTGTCTTCTGGAAAACCTTCAATTTGTTTCATTAATTGTTTTTTGTATTCTTCTAATTGTTTTTTATCCATGTTAGTAGAAATAAATTTGTGTTTTTATATTTATCCGAATTTTTTGATTTTAATATTCCCACTAAATTTTGGCTTCGCCAAAAAACCCGCCCTTGATTCTATTTGAATAGCCAGAAAATTAGTAAAATCAAAAAATTTCTCTAGATTATCCGAAAGCTCTACGCATATCTGTGATTTTTACAGAATTAACATTTTCTATTTTTCCTAGTGCTTCTTCAATTGGGTCGAGTTCTCCAACATCTTCGTCTTGTTCAAAAAATACATTTACTGCTTTTAATCCGAATGCAATTGGTTCTTCTTCGAATCTAACTTTTGTTCCTTTGTTTTCTTCAACCACTTTTTGTGCAGATTCTTTGATTTTTTCTAAATCTACTTCTGGTGAAGTTGGCATAAGTTTTATTGTAATTAGTGCAGTTCCCATAAATTCTTTTGAGGAAAAGGGTTTATAAAATTTTGTGTGGATTTGCACTGAAAGGCGGTTTTTCTCATCATCTCGATGAAAACCTCATATGTTTTTAACAATATTTTTTCCTACAACAATACTTAAAAACATGGGTTTTTTCTTTTACAAATGGAAGAGAATTTTGATAGGATTTTGGAAAAGATTTCAAAATCAGCGGGATTAGAAAAAGAGGAAATTGAGAGGAGAGTCGAGGCAAAACGAGCCAAACTTTCTGGTTTGATTTCTAGAGAAGGAGCTTTGCAAGTTGTTGCAGCAGAGCTTGGAATAAATTTTGAAGACGAGAATTTTAAGATTGCAGAATTGCTCCCTGGAATGAGAAAAGTTAATGTTGTTGGAAAAGTAATTAATTTGTCGCCTGTGAGAACTTTTACCACAAAAAAAGGAGAAGAAGGAAAGGTGGTTAATTTAACAATTGCTGATGATACTTCAAATGTTAAGGTTGTTTTATGGGATACAAATCATATTTCTTTAATTGAAAAAGGAGATGTTGCTGAAGGAAAAGTTATAGAACTTGCAAATGGAAGTATGCGAGATAATGAAATTCATTTGGGAAGTTTTTCAGAGTTTAAGTTGAGTGCTGAGGTTTTGAATGAAGTTAAAACAGAGAAAGTTGTAAGAGAAAAAACAATTTCTGATTTTAAGGTAGGAGATAGTATTTCTGTTCGAAGTTTTGTTGTTCAAGCGTTTGAGCCGAAGTTTTTTGAGATAAATAAAGAGACAGGAAGAAAGCCTACTGAAGATGAAAGAGCAAAAGGCGTTGAATTAGAAAAGCGGGCTTTGATTAATATTGTTATTGACGACGGCACAGAGTCTATTCGTTCTGTTTTGTTCCATGAGAATTTAAAATTAATTGGTTTTACTGATTTAGAAAGTCCAGAAGCTTTGATTCAACAAAAAGAAAATCTTTTGGGTAAGGAATTAATTTTTTCAGGAAATGTTCGGAATAATTCTTTTTTTAATAAACCTGAATTTATTATTGATGGAGTTAAAGAAACTAATTTGGATGAGTTGATTGCTGGTTTTGAAAAGAGTTAAAAACTTTATTTAATCAGAAGAGAATTGTCGTGGAGGCATTTCATATGGATTTTTGTGAGGGTTTTTAAGATATCTTCTGAATCCTTCTTCAAATTCTTGATGATCTTCTTTTTCTAAAGTCTTTTCTTCTCCAACTGCCCCCACTCCAAGATATGCTCCAATTCCTACACCAATGAGAAATCCTTTAGGACCTCCAGCTGCTCCAATTAATCCTCCCAGAATTATTGGGACTAATGCTTCTAAGGGGCTAACAGATTCATCCTTTTCAGGCAAATATCCTCCATGATATTCATTAGCAAATTCTCTTCTTAGTTGGGGTAATCTTTTTTTACTACTTTTTCTTCCACTCATATTCATATGATTGTTTATTGATTTAAAAAGATTATTATTGTTTAGGGAAATAGATTAATTTTAAATATTGCCTTTTTTTAATTATTGAATGTTAATTCGAACACATTTTATTATTACTCTTTGCGGGATTTTGTTTTTGATAAGTTATGTGGAGCAAAAGTTTGTTTTTGTTGTTGTGGCTTTGATTGCAACTTTCATTCCAGACATTGATTCGAGGTTTTCTACTTTGGGTCATAGATATTTTGCAAGAATTTTACAATTTTTTACAAAACATCGAGGAGTAATTCATAGTTTTAGTTTTTTATTTTTAATAACTTTTTTACTTGTTTTGTTTTTTCCTGTTTTGGCTTTAGGGTTTTTTCTTGGTTATGGTTTGCATCTTTTTGCAGATAGTTTTACTAAAGAAGGAATAGAACCGTTTTATCCTTGGAAAAGAAAATCAAGAGGTTTTGTTAGTACAGGCAGTAAAACAGAGACAGGAATTTTTGTGTTTTTTTTGATTCTTGATTTGTTTTTGTTTTTGAGGTTGTTTTAATATATATTAAAGTCAATAAATGCTTATAAACCGAAGAGGTTTTGGTTTTTTATGGTTGTTAAAAAATCTTCTGATATTAAAAAAATTAAAGATGTTTCTGGGTCAGAAGAGGTTGTTAAAAAAGAAAAGGTGGAAGAAGTGGAAGAGGTTTCTGGTGAGCCGAAGTTGACTGATTTGCCGGGGATTGGGCCGGCTGTTTCTTCGAAGCTCGAGAGTGCAGGTGTTTTTGATATGATGTCTTTGGCAGTGATGGGTCCTGCGGAACTTTCTGATGCTGCAGGTGTTAGTGCTGCTGTTGCTCGTAAAGCAATTCAAGCAGCGAGGAATATGTTAGAGTTAGGTTTTCAGACAGGAACAGAGTATGAGAAAAAAAGATCTAATGTGGTTAATATTACTACAGGAAGCAAAAATGTCGATGAACTTCTGGGTGGAAAGGGGATTGAGAGTAGAGCTATTACTGAGGCGTTTGGCGCTTATGGTTCTGGGAAAACGCAGTTGAGTTTAACTTTGGCAGTTAATGTTCAGTTGCCTTTGGATAAAGGAGGTGCTAATGGTAAATGTGTGTTTATAGATACAGAAGGAACTTTTCGTCCGGGTCGAGTAAAACAAATTGCAGAAGCAATGGGCGCTAATCCTGAAAAAGTTTTGAAAAATATTTTGGTTGCGCGGGCGTTTAATTCAGATCACCAGATTTTGTTGGTTGAAAAAATTTCAGAAATGATTAAAGCTGGAGAGCCGATTAAATTAGTTATTGTTGATTCTTTGACTGCACATTTTCGGGCAGAGTTTTCTGGTCGAGGGCAATTAGCAGATAGGCAGCAGAGATTAAATAAATATATGCATAATTTAGCAAAGATTGCAGAGCAACATAATTTAATTGTTTATGTTACAAACCAAGTGATGTCAAATCCTGCGCAGATGTTTGGAGATCCGACAACAGCAATTGGAGGAAATATTGTGGGGCATGCTTCAACCTATAGAATTTATTTACGTCGAGGAAAACAAGGTTCGCGTGTTGCAAAATTAATTGATAGTCCTAATCTTCCAGACAATGAAACAATTTTCTTTTTATCAGATGCAGGTGTTGTTGACGAGCTTTGATTAATTTTAATCTATTTTAGTTTTCTAATTATTTTTTATAAAGAATTATTATTCCCAAATTTTTTTATTCACTTTCTCTTCTTTTTGTTTTGTGGAATAAAGATCTCCGTAAATCTCGTCAGGATCAAACCAAAGTTTAATTTCTCTTTCTGCGTTTTCTTTTGAATCTGAGCAATGAATAACATTTTCAAAGACTTGTGTTTCAGAATGAATTCTGCCGTATTTTCCTCTAATGGAAATAGAATCTGCTTTTTCAGGGTTTGTGCTTCCTGCAAGCTCTCTTATTTTTTCTATTGCATTTTCTCCTCCATAAACCATTGCTAAAACTCTATCTGTGTGAAATTCTCCTTGAATGTATTTTAATGTGTTCTCGAAAATTTGGGTTCCTTTTTCTTTACCTTTTTTCCCTATTTGTTCTTCTTTTAAATTTTCATAATGAAGTTCTCCAAGTTCTCTCGAAACTTTTACTATCTTTGCAGCTATAATTGTAAGTTTTGTTTCAGATAGTTTTGAAATGATATTTCCGGTTAAAGATTTTTTCAAACCATCTGGTTTAATTAAAACAAGTGTTGATTCCATTAATATTTTTGAAAAAGTTGCTTTATAAATTTTGTTGTTTAAAAATTTTATTTTTTTAATTTCTTTTTTAATTTTTTTTTGAAAGATGAATTTGTCGACGGAGATTTAATTTTTTTAAAAATTTAAAAAAAGAAAAACATTTATAAACCCTTTAAGATATTAATCTTATATACTTTTAGTATATGAAAAAAAGATGGTTGAAAAAAAGATGAGTGATAAAATAAATAAAAGTATTTTTTCTGAAGCGAGTATTTTTTTATTAGCGATTGTACTTGCGTTTGTTTTGCCTGTTTTTGTAATGGCTACAGGAGCCATTGTAAAGAATTATACTTTTGGAGGAACTTTTGAAATTGATGAAGACACTCAACAAAATGTTATCAATATAAGTGTAAACAATACTTATATCTATAATAATATAACACAAGTTAATATTACTCTTCCAAGTGGCTTTACTTTTATTGATGCGGCTACAAATGGAACTAGTTCTATTAATACTGCTCAATTTCAAAATACAACTACTGTTTTAAGTTGGGAAAATTTAACAGAAGGACTTGTTGCAAACGGAAGTGGAATTAATTGGACTTTCTTTTACTTTAATGTGAGTGCTGTTAATCCAGGAATATATAATCTGAATATTACTACTTTGAATGGTTCTGCTATTTCAAATTCAACAAATCTTTCTATAATAGTAAATGATACTACTGCTCCAGAGGTTTTAGATTCTAATTTTACTTTGGTAAGTGGAGGAAATTATTCTGGAACAATTACTTTGAATGTTACAATTGGTAATCCTGGAGCCACAACCGATCCAGGAAGAGTTGCTGTATCTCCTATCGAGGTAGTTACTTTTAACGTGACTAATCTTACAAGAGATACAATGTTTAATATGACTGCAACAAATGATACTCTCTTGTATTGGAACGCTTCTTTGGATACAACCGCTCTCGCAGATGGGAATTATAATATTAGTGTAGTTGTAAATGATAGTGCCATGAGATCAAATACTACTGCTTATTTAGGAAATATAACTATTGATAATACTGCTCCTTCTGCAGTGACTGTAACAAGTTCAAGTACTACAAAAACTTCTCTTACTTTAAGTGTTGCTACAACAGAGGCAACTAGCGGAGTTAATGATTGTAGAACAGATAGAAGTGGTGCGACTATTACTGGAACAGGTGCTGCAAGTCAAACACTTACTGAAACAGGTTTATCTTGCGGAACAACTTATACATACCTTGTAACTTGTTATGATTTTGCCGGAAATAGTAAAACTTCTTCAGAAACATCTTTCACTACAACTACTTGTGGAGGAGGAGCAGATTATTCTGGATCTGGAGGAGGTTCTCCCACTACTTGGACAAATACTTATGCTTATGATGATAAAGAATTAAGTCAAGGAAGTGTTGAAAAAGAATTAGGAGTAAAACAAAGAGTTAAATTAAAAGTTTCAGGTTCAAAACATTATGTTGGTGTTAAAGAAGTTAAAGAAACTACTGTTAAGGTAGAAGTAACTAGCACACCTCAAGAAGCAACTTTAAGTGTTGGAGATTCAAGGAAGTTTGATGTAGATACAGATGGAACTTATGATTTACTTATTACTCTTAAAGGAATTGCAAATGGAAAAGCAGATTTAACTATGGAATCAATTAGTGAGGCAGTTACTGAAGACGCTCAACAAACAGAACAAGAAAAAGAAGCTGCTGCTAAAAAAGAAGCAGGTGAAGATGTAGATGAAGGTGGAATGCCTACTGTTGGAATTGTTATTTTAATAATTCTTATTCTAGCTGCTATTGGTGGTGGAATTGCTGTTAAGAGTAGAAAATAAATTTATCTAAATCTTTTTAAAGAATTTTAATTTTAATTTAATATGATAAAAGAAAATTGGATGATCGGTGATTTGCATATCCATTCTCGTTTTTCTCGGGCGTGTAGCAAGAATATTAATTTTGAGAATTTAGTTAAGTGGGCAAAAGTCAAAGGTTTGAATTTGCTTGGAACAGGAGATTTTTCCCATCCCGAGTGGTTGAATGAGATTAAGGAGTTGAAGAGTAATGGGAAGGGTTTGTATTATTATGATGATTTTCCTTTTATGATTACCGGAGAGATTAGTTTGATTTATACTCAAGAGCATGGCCGGAGAATTCATTTGGTTTTGCTTGTGCCTTCTGTGGGGGTTGCTGAAGAGATAAATTCTTATTTAGATACAAAGGGTCGTCGAGATTATGATGGTAGGCCCATTTTTAAGATTCCTGGAGACGAGTTTGTTCGAGAGATGAGGAAAATATCAACTGAGATAGAAGTCATTCCTGCGCATGTTTGGACGCCTTGGTTCGGAACTTTTGGAAGTAATTCTGGTTTTGATTCTTTGAAAGAATGTTTTAAAGAAGAGGTTGATAATGTGCACGCGATTGAAACAGGTATGAGTTCTGATCCTGCAATGAACTGGAAGATTAAAGAATTAAATAATAAGTCAATTGTTTCGTTTTCAGATGCGCATAGTTTCTGGCCGTTTAGACTCGGGCGTGAAGCTACTATTTTTGAGAAATGCGATTCTTATTCTGAATTGATTAGACAAATTCGAGAAAATAATTTTATTGCTACTATTGAAACAGATCCTGCTTATGGAAAGTATCATTGGGATGGACACAGAAATTGTGATTTTTCTTGTGGGCCTGAGAAAACAAAAGAGTTAGAAAATAAATGTCCGAAGTGTGGGAAGGATTTGATAATTGGAGTAGAAAATAGAGTAGATGTGTTGGCAGATAATGAAAAAGATTTTAAACCTGAAGGAGCAAAGGATTATTTTATTTTGTTGCCGTTGCACGAGGTTGTTGGTTTGTTTTTAAATAAAAAAATGGATTCTAAGCCTTCTTGGAATCTTTATGATGAATTGATAGAGAAGTTTGGAAATGAATTTAATATCTTACTTAATTTGTCTAAGGAAGAACTGATCGAGAAAGATGTTGATTCTAATTTAGTCGATTTAATTTTGAAAAATCGTTTTGGGAAAATAAAAGTTGAGCCAGGTTATGATGGAGAGTATGGCGTCGCTGTTGCAGAAAAAACTAATAATCAATCTACTTTGGTTTGAAGGTATTTGGAGCGTCTCTGATTTTTATGAATTTATAATGTGCGTCTGATGTTTTTGTTTTGCATTTTTTACAGGATTCTTCTAAAGAATAAGAATTACATTTTTTGCACTTTTTGAGTTTCATTTTTCTTTAAAACTAAATTCAATATTTTCTTTTTTTGATTGAGTTTCAATTTGATTTAATATTTCTTTTAAAGTGTTTTCTGCGGTTTTTGGATCTTCAGCTTCGAAATTTATTGAATATCTTCCTGCTGAAATATATTTTATGTTTCCTTTTTTTATATCTCCAAGAATTTTTTTTATTTGAGTTAAACCGTCTGGTTGTTTTGAAATTAATTTAAATTCTTTTTTTAAAATTACTTTTTTTGTTTTTTGAGTTTTAATTATTTCTAAGATTTTTTTTGCATCTGTTTTACCGACGACATTTTCTAAATTTTTTGGATTTTCTTTTGCTTCTTCAATGAAATCGTAAACTTCTTCTTTGTTTTTTATTTCTTGAATTATTTTTTCTGAGTTGTCTTTTAAGATCGATTTTATAACACTTACATAACCTTTTTCTTGTTTGAATTTTTCTTTTATTTCTTTTTGTTCTTTTGGGGTAACTCTCCGAAGTGAGAGATTTATTCTGTCTCCTGAGATTCTTAAAACTTTACAAATTATTTGTTTTTTTGGAACAACATAATCTCGGAGATTTCGAATTCTTCCTGGCGCGATTTCACTTAAGATTATTGATCCTTCGCCATTCCCATGAATTTTTACAAATACGATTGTTCCAACTATTCTGTCTACAGTACACATTACAATGTCGCCAACTTCTAAATTGTTATTCATAAAAATAAAAGAAATGTTAGGGTTTTAAAGGTTGTGGGGGATTAAATTTTAACCACTTCTAACTCTAAGGTTTTTTTTAGTAAATCAATGAATTCGTTTTCTTTTTCTTTAGAAATGATTGCTCCTGCTGCGAATTCATGGCCTCCTGTTTCGCCTTCGGTTTTTTCGATTATGTCTGATAAAATTTCCCGCAAATTTCTTGTTCCTTCTCCGCAGCATCTTGAAGAAATTTTTATTTTGTCTTCACAATATGCCATCCCAAATATGATTGTTCCTTCTTCATAAACAGATGAGTTGGATAGTATACTTATGATTGTTCCAATCATCGTGTCTCTTATGTTTTCTTTTGCGTTAATTATTATGAAATTTTTCCCCTGTATTTTCTCCATTTTTTCTGCAAATCTTAAACCTGAAATTAAATGTTGTTTGTATTTTGCGTGAACAGCTTCGGCCTTTTTTTTCGCTTTTGGGATTTCCATACATAATTGAATTGCTATTTCTGGTTTTTCAAGTTTAGAACAAGCATTAATCATTGCACTCATTTCTCTTGCGTCTTCGAGTTTGTTAAAAAATTTTAAAAGAAATATGTCTCCAATTATTTGCTGATTTCTCGCTTTTGGTTTTCTTAGCATTATTGCTGTCACGAGTTTTTGCATTTCTTCTTCGTTTAATTCAATTAAAGAAGGATATCCTTTAGAAGTTGGATTTAAATTTATTTCTCTTAGCATTTCTAATACGCCTTTTATATTTCCTGTCACTCCTGGGACATATGGATTTGAGCAAAATTCTAATGCTCTGTTTAATGGTCTTGTCGAGGGATAAATTAAAACTCCTCTTCTTTTTTTTATTTCAGAATCGTTTAAGATTCCATTGTTTAATTTGTCTATGTTTTTTTCTAAACAATCTCCTATCATTCCGAGTACAGCGAGTTTTGCACATTCTTTGTTTTCTGGAAGAATTTCTTTACAAAATAAATATGTTAAACCTGCTCCGCTTATTTTTTCTTTTCCATTTAACTCGGGATTTATTATTGAAATATTTTCTGGAACAACTTGTGTTACCTCATGATGATCAATTATGAACACGTTGTTTAGTTTTGCATTAGTTATATGTGAAAGAGAGTTCGAAGCTAGATCTAAAAATAAAATTATTTTGTCTTTGGGCAAATCGTAAATGAATTGTTCTTCTAAACTTTTTTTTATTTTTATTGAAAATCGTTTGTCTAGTTTTTTTAATGTTTTAATCATTATTGATGCAGAAGTGATTCCATCTGTATCAAAGTGGCTTATTATTAAAATTTCTTTGTTTTCTGTAGTCTCTAGGAATTTTTTTGCCATTGATTTAGTTTGCTCTTCTAAAGAATTTATTCCCTCTTTCATTTTGATTTTAAAATTAGTTAGTATAAATATTTTATTGGACTTTAAAATATTTTTTCAATTTTCTTAATTGTGCAAATATTCTGTCTTTTTCTCTCATTGCTCTTTTGTCTTGTTTGTTTTTTTCATAATGTTTTTTTATTTTTTCTAATTTCTCTTCGACATTTTTTAAATCAGGATTCGTATAAAGATTTTTTTCTTTAAGTATTTCGGATATTTTTTTATTAAAATCTTTTGGATGTATTTTTTGATGTCTTAATTCTTCTCCTATTTTTTCTGAAGTTAAACCTTTTTTTGCCAATTCGATGACTTTTTTTTCAAATTCTGCTTGAGTTAATTTTTTTGGTTTTTTAGCTTCAGCTGGCTTTTTTACTTCTTTTGTTTCTTCTGATTTTTTTGGCATGATTAATGAAAATTAAAATGGTTTTTAAAGGTTGCTATGAGTTTGGAATAAATTTATAAATCACTTTGTTTTAGATTAGATATGGCGAAAACAGTAGGAATTGTTAGCTTAAAAGGAGGGGTAGGAAAAACTTCGAGCGTAGTTGAACTTGGTACAGCTTTATCGAATATTGGAAAAAAAGTTTTGATGGTCGACGCTAATTTTTCAGCTCCGAATTTAGGGTTGCATTTGAATATAATTAATCCAGAAAAAACTTTGCACGATGTTATGGAAAATGTAGCAAGTGTTAAAGATGCAATTTATGTTTTTAATGACCAGTTTCATGTTTTACCTTCTTCTACTTTTCATCCGAGTGAGATTGTTCCTTTGAAGTTGAGAGATAAATTAAAAAATGTAAAGAAAAATTATGATGTTGTTTTGATTGATAGTTCTCCTTCGATAAATGATGAGACTCTGGCTACAATGCTTGCTTCTGACGAGCTTCTTGTTGTCACGACTCCTGATTATTCTACTTTGAGTATGACCTTGAAAGCAGTTAAAGATGCCAAAAAAAGAGGGGTTCCTATTTCTGGTTTGATTTTGAATAATGTTTATAAGAAAGATTTCGAATTAAGTTTAGAGAATATAGAAGAGACAACAGAGGTTCCGGTGATGGCTGTTATTCCTCATGATATTAATGTTCCGCGGGCGCAGTCGAAGTTTTTGCCTTTGATGGATTTTAAACCAAAGTCAGAAGTGGCTGACGAATTTATGCGGCTTGCTTCGACTCTTGTTGGAGAGAAACATACGCCTAAGAAAATGAGTGTTCTTTTGAGATCCTTTAATCCTCCGAAACAAGATATTAATAGAGAAGTTTATTATCATAGGATATTTAATGATTAATAAAATTTAAAAAGTGAATTCTACTAGAAAATTTATAGCCCCGTAGTACAGTGGTCAAGTATACTGCCCTTTGAAGGGTAAAGTGTTTTTACACTTTTCATTTCTCCTTTTTGGAGAAAAGAAGAAAGGCAGTGACCCAGGTTCGAATCCTGGCGGGGCTATTGATTCGAATAACCTAAAGGTTACAAGCCAAGGTTTCCCGGGGGGATGACCTAAGGGCCGCGATAACCACAAGGGCCACAAGCTCTTGGGGGGGCTATAAGATAAAATGTTTAAATTTTTTGAAAAAATAAATCTTAGAAGAGAATTGTATAAGAGACTTAATGATTTTAGAAAATTTGAAAAAGATTGGGATGGATATGGAGGACATAGATTTTCTGAGTCTGTTCTTTTGAGATCAATGAGTTTTGTTGAAGGGCTTTGGGTTCAAAAACAAGATCTTCCTACAAGCGTTGTTCCTGTTGCGGGAGGAGGTTCAATTCAGTTCGAGTATCATGATGGAAGATTAGATGAAACTGAAGTGGAGGTTGGAGAAGAAAGTTATTCTATGTTGTTTCCTGATTATGAAGAAGTTCATAATTGTTCTCTGAATTATGTTTTGAAAAGACTTGAAAGTTTTGGAAGGTGATTAATGTTTGTATCGTCCTCGTTTTTCTACTGCTTTAAGTCTCTCGAAAACTTTTTTAGATTCTGTTTTATTGATTGATGAATAACCTGATTCAAATTCTTTGTATGTGGCTTCCCAGTGTTTGAAATGCTTTGCTTCTAGAGCTTGTTTTAGAAGATGAATGTCCACTGCTTTGTCTTCGTATTTTCCGTTTTGATATCCAAGACCAAAGTCTATTAAGAAAACTTGATTTTCAACTAGAATCATATTGCTTGTTGTGAGATCTCCGTGGATGATTCCTGCCTCATGAATTTTTGCAATGTTCTTTCCAATTTGTTTTAGAATTTGTTTTTGTTTTGTTAATGGGAATGAATCTAAGTGGTCTGATAGTTTTTGTCCGTCTATGAATGGCATTCGAATTATTCTGCCTGCTTTTGGGATTTCTTCTGGTTGAGGGGCAGGAATTATTTTTGAAACTTTGTCTAAAAGTTTTGCTTCTGCTTTTGTTCGAGATTTTCTAATTTTTGAATCAAGTTCAGGAATTCTATATGATTTTGCAATTCTGTCTTTGACTATAATTAGTTTTTTAGAATCTCGCTCAGATCCCGTTCCCTCCCACCCACAAACGCCTTCGGCGTTTGAATTAATTAGTTCGCGAGATTCTTCTAAGTAGATTATTGCTTCTGCGCCTTGGGCTAGGATTTTTTGTTGTGGCATTTTACAACTTAAATTTCTTCCCCTTTCCGAATTTCTTTGCGAGTTTCATCATTTGTTTTTGGGACATTCCTTGCGACATGTCCATATCTGATCCGCCTTTGACAAGTTCTTGTAGCATTTTGTATTGTTTTAAAAGTGATCGAACATCGCTTCCGTGAACTCCTGCGCCTTGCGCGATTCTTTTGATTCGTGTTGTTTGTTTTTCTAAAAGTTCTGGGTTTTCTTTTTCTTCTTTAGTCATTGATTTAAGAATATGTTCCCATTTTGCGATTTTTTGTTGTTGATTATCAAGCATATTCTCAGGAATTTTTGCCGAATTCATTCCCGGAATCATTGATTTAATTTTATCAAACCCCCCTAAAGAATTCATTGATTTGACTTGTTCAATAACATCCTCTAAAGAGATTTTTCCTTGTTCCAATCTTTTTTGCATTTCTTCTTGTTCGTCTTGATTTGTTACCGATTTTATTTTTTCAATTAGAGTTTGTAAATCTCCCATTCCTAAAAGACGAGATAAGAACGATTCAGGGTTGAATTCTTCGAGGTCGTTTATTTTTTCTCCTGTTGCTATAAAATAAACTCCTGCGTTTGTTTCTGCGCATGCGGTTAAAGCTCCACCTGCTTTTGCGGTTGAGTCCATTCGCGTTATTATTACTCCTGTGATATTGAGTGCTTTTTGAAAAGCTTCTGCTTGATCTTTTGCTGCTTGGCCAATGTCTGCAGGCATGACTAAAATTGTTTCTGTTGGTTTTATTTGTTTTCCTAATTCTTTTATTTCTTTTACAAGTTCTTCGTCTAAGTTGTGACGTCCGGCTGTGTCAATTAAAATTAAGTCGTAGTCTTTTAATTTTGGTTTGAATTTTTTCCAGGTTTCTACTGCATTATTTTCTTCCATATCTACAAATGCAGTTAGTTTGTTTTTTTCTGCGAGTTGCATTAGTTGTTCTTTTGCTGCAGGACGATGAACATCTAGTCCGATTAAAGCGACTTTTTTCCCACGCTTTGCATAATAGTTTCCTAGTTTAGAAATCGTGGTTGTTTTACCTGCTCCGTATAAACCTAAGAGCATGATTCTGTTTTGTTCTGTTTTTAGTTCTAGTTTTTTTTCTTTACCTAAAATATTAATCAATTCATCATGAAGAAGTTTGATTAAGTGTTCTTTTTTTTCTATCCCTTTTACTCTTTCGTCTAAAGCTACTTTTTTTATTTTATCTGATAATTTTTTAACTAAAACCACATTTACATCTGCTTCAATCAATGCTCTTTGCAAATCTCGAACTATTGTGTCTACTAAGTTTTTGTCCAAGAATATTGCGTTTGTTATTTTGTCTGTTGCTTTTTTTAGCACAGCTCCTAGTTTTTCTAACATGTTATGAGAAGAATATTGAGAGTTAATAAGTTTTCGGGTTGAGGGTTATGATTAATCTTCATAAAATTTATAAGAGAGAGATTGTTTTTGCTTTTATGTCTGAAGAAGAAATACTTGATGTGGATTTGAGTCAAATTGGAAAACCTCCTTATGATTTTGATCAAGTTCGTGTTAGAAAAAATGATGGGCGTGTTTATGAGGGTAAATTAGTCATGGATCCAGATTCAAAGCGTCCTTTTGTTAGAGAAACTCATGAGAGGGGCAGATTTAAAGGAGATCATTTTATTCTTGCAGATGATCTTTTAACTACTTCCGATTCAACGAGTCCTTGGTATGAAGTTCAAGCTTTCTAAAGCCCCAATCTTTCAATAAACTTTTCTTTATCAAACACTTCTATCTTGTCGTATTCTTGTCCTGTGCCCCAGTATAGAATTGGTTTTTTTGTGACATATCCGACAGACAAAGATGTTCCGCCTTTTTCGTCAATGTCTGATTTTGTTAAAATGATTCCGTCGATCCCGACTGAGAAGTTGAATGTTCTTGCTTGTTCGATTGCGTCGTTTCCTGTTAAGGCCTCTCCGACAAATATTTTTGTGTCTGGTTTGCAGACTCGTGATATTTTTTCAATTTCTTGGACTAAGTTTTTTGCAGTGTGCATTCGTCCTGCTGTGTCAATTAATACACAATCGATTTTGTTTTTTTTAGCATAAGAAATTGCATCAAATCCTACTGCTGCTGGATCTGCGCCATAATTTTGTGCAACAACTTTTACCCCTATTTTTTCTCCGTGTTTTTTTAATTGTTCTATTGAGGCTGCACGAAAAGTATCTGCTGCTGCTAAGACGCAAGAAATTCCTGATTCTTTTAATTGCGTGGCTATTTTGGCAACGCTGGTTGTTTTCCCTGTTCCATTAATTCCGCAAAATAAAACAACATAGGGTTTGTCTTTTTTCTCTTTTATTTTTTCTCTTAAATCAAAAGGTTCAATTAATATTTCTCTAATTATTTCCTTGAATGCATCTTGTATTTCGGATTCGATTTCTTTTTTTAATAATTCTTTTCCGATGATTTTTTCTTTTAATTCTTGAATTATTTTTTCGGCAACTTCTAAGGCAACATTATTTTCTAATAAAAGCATTTCTAATTCTTCAGAATAAATTTCAAAATCTTTCTCAGTGATTTTAACTTTTGAAATTTTTGAGGTTATTGATCTAAATAAAGATCCTTCTTTTTTGGGAGGAGATTCTGGTTCTTTTTTAATTTCTTTTACAAGAGATTCAGCATCTTGTTTTTGTGGTTCTTCTTTCTCAATTGGTTTTTCTTCTATAACTCCTTCTTTTACAACTTCTTCTTTTTCAGGCTCTGCTATTGTTTCTTCTTTTTCTTCTGTTTCTTTTGATAGTTTTTTTGTCCAAGATTTTAATTTGTCTTTTAATTTTCCAAACATGATTTAAGAAGAATGATTGAGTTTATATTTTTTTCCTTGCAATTAGTCTGAAAACAGAATCTTTAATATCACCATTGTTTAGATAATATAAATTTTTATAAAGTTAATATGTCTCTTTAAATTATGAAAGGAATACTAGTGATACTTGATGGAATGGGAGATCTTCCAAATAAGCAATTAAAGGATAAAACTCCTTTGGATGTTGCAGAAATGCCTAATCTCGATTTTTTTGCGAGTCGTGGAGAAATGGGTTATTTGTATCCTGTGAAACCGGGCTTTGTTCCTGAATCTGACGAAGCGATTGTTTCTATTTTTGGAAATGATTTGATGAATAGTACTCGTGGGCAATTAGAAGCAAAAGGCGCGGGTTTGGATTTAACTAGGGGCGATTTGGCGTTTCGTGTTAATTTTGCGACAGTTGATTCAAAAGGAAAAGTTGTTGATAGGAGAGCAGGAAGAACTTTGACAACTGCAGAAGCAGATATTTTAGCAAAAGCATTAAATAAAATTCATCTTCCTGTGGTTTTTAGTTTTGAACCAACAATTCAACATAGAGGAGTTTTGGTTTTCAAAGGAGGTTTTTCAGACAATATTTCTGGAAATGATGCAACTTATGTTCAAGGAAGATCAAAAGAAATTGAAATAATTCAATCTTGTAAGGCTTTAGATGACGATGAAAATTCTCAGTACACTGCAAATATTGTCAATGAGTTTCTTGAAAAAGCGCACGAGGTTTTGGATGCGCATCCAGTTAATCAAGAAAGAAAGAAAAGAGGTTTGTTGCCTGCGAATTTTCTTTTTGTTCGTGGGGCTGGCGCAGAGAAACCAAAGTTAAAACCTTATAAAAAATGGTTGTCTCCAAGTTATATGCCTCTTGAAATCGGGTTTTCTAACCTTTCTGGAATGGGGGTTGTGACTTTTGATTATCCTCGTTTAAAGGGTTTGGATGCTTATGCCAATTTACATTCTGGGTTGAAAAAAGCGTGTAAGTTTTCAATTAAGAGTTTAAAGAAATATCATAAGAAATTTGATTACGCTTATATTCATATTAAAGAAACAGATCTTCCTGGGCACGATAATAAACCATTTGAGAAAAAAGAAATGTTGGAATATATTGATAAGACTTTTTTTAAGTTTTTGAAGAAGTTTGCGCCCCCGAATAAAGTGAAGATTGTTGTTACTGCAGATCATTCTACTCCGTGTAAGTTGAAAGCGCACTCTGCTGATCCTGTGCCTGTTCTTTTGTACAATGATTCTATCCCCAAAGAAAAGCATTTTTGTGAGAAAGAGGCGAGAAAAGGAAGTTTGGGAAGAATGATCGGAAAGGATTTTTTGAAGAGTGTTGGTTTTGTTAGATAGTATTTCTCATTATAACAATTATTAAAAAAGCAAAGTTATTCTATTTGTTATGATGATTTATAGTGACAGAGAAATTTAAAATGATAACTTATAATGACATTTATGAATCTGCGCGGAAAGAAAGATATTCTGAGCAGTTACAACCGATTGCAAAAAATTTTGTTGTAGAGGTCGCGAATTATATTGCGGATAAAAAAGAGATCGCTACAAAACAAGACGATGTATTTTCAGATTCAATTATTAAAACAAAAAAACAATTAGAGAATGCTTTGACTTTGTTTAAAGAATTAATGCTTCGACGAAGGAAGAAAATTTTGAATTTGGTTTTGATTGCAGCAGAGACAGGAATTTCTAAACAGGATTTTAATAATATGTTGAGTTTTGAAAAAGATTTGTTTGAAGAAATTATGAAATGTATTGATTTTTCTGATAAAAAACTTAGCGAGCTTTTGAAAGGTAAAGAAGAAAGACAGACTAAAAATGATCTTGCGCTTTTTTTGAATAATGTAGAAGAGTTTGTGGGATTAGAAGGAAATAAAATGGGGCCGTATGAAAAGGGACAGATTGTGAATCTTCCAAAAGAAATAGCTAAAATTTTGATTGAAGATAAAAAAATAGAATTAATTATTGAGTGATAGAATATTTTAAAAACTTGAAATAAGGAAAATTATTATGAATACTTTTTATGATTTGCCAGAGGGAAGTTCTTCTATTATAAGAGGATATTCTTGTGGGAATATAGCTAGACAAAAATTAATTTCTATAGGGCTTTATCTAGGCAAAATAATTTCTCGGAGAGGAAATTTTGCAGTTGTTGGAGATTCCAGGATTGCTATTGGAAAAGATTTATCTAGAAAGATTTTAGTTGAAATTCAATAAATTTATTAAGTCTAATTTTTATTTAATTTCATGAATACTACAAGTAGAACAATAACTGGAACAATAATGATTATCTTTGGAGTTTGTTTATTAGTTGTTCCTCTTTTTGCAGGAGTTGGTGGTTTTGTAGCATGGTTTTATGGAGTTCCTCTTTTTGTTATAGGAATTTTTCTTTTATTAAATAAAAAAGAAGATAATATAGAAGGGAGGAAAGATAAAAAATGAAAGTAAATCAAAGATTTTCATTCATTCAAAATATCTTGTATTATTTTAAATGAATGAGATAATTATAACAACAGCGAATGAAATTCCTGGAAAAAAAATTGTGAGTATTTTGGGAGTTGTGAAGGGAAACACTGTTCGAGCAAGAAACATTGGACGAGATATTGGCGCTGGCTTTAAGAATATTATTGGAGGAGAAGTTAAGACATATACTGAGATGACATCTAATTCTCGAGACGAAGCTTTTAACCGAATGGTTAATGAAGCTGTTGCTCTTGGTGCTGATGCAGTTATTGGAATGCGTTTTATGACTTCAATGGTTATGGCTGGAGCTTCAGAAATGTTAGCTTATGGAACTGCGGTTAAGTTGAAATAAGTTTTTTAAAATATAAATTTATTTAAATAGAAAAAATTATATAATTTTATGAGTTTAGAAGAAGCACAAGAAATTTTTAAGAATCAATTAGGAATGACTGGATTAGTAACTCTTTTAGGTCTTTGTGAACAACCCCCTTTTGTAGAGAAAACATATACAGATTTTATAACTTCTAATGGATTGGATTCGGCTTCTGCGGAGGAAGTTAGAAGGGCTGCAGAGATTTATGCTACAGGGGCAGATTTAGGGTATAGAGTTGCTATTGTTACAAATAGTATTGTTCATGCTGCGGAAAGTAATTTTCTTTGAAATAGAATTATTCATTTTTCCACAAACCATGCAAATTGCAATACAAAAGACACCCGTTGGTTTCTTTTAAGCTTCCTCTAATCTCTGAACGGCGATTTCTAGTTGCCTCCGGAAAAATCGCGAATTGCAATTTAGAATTATTCACTTTTCCATAATCCATGTAAATTGCAATAAGCCCTCGCCTTTGCGTTTTCAGGTTTAGAACAAAATTTTGCTTCTGGTTTTTCGCCTGGTTTTAAATCTTTACGACATGTTTTTTGTTTTTCTGTGTTGTCGATTTCAATCCATTCAATGTAGTGGTCGTCGTCCATTGGATGTGGAACTGATCCTACTTTTACTAATGATTTATTTTCATCTCTTGATTCAATTATTGGAACGTGTTTTTCTTGAGCTGCGTCCTCAGTATTTTCTCCAATTAGTTTCATAGGTTGATTACAACAAACTAAAGCGTCTGCTCCAGCATGGACTATCTCTATTATGTTTCCACAAACTTCGCATTTCCAAATTTGATTTAATGTTGTCATTTTTTGTTTTTCTTCTTTAAATTAATAAAAAATTAAAAAAATAAATTTACTTATATTTTGCATTCGCTTCTATGAGCTGCAGCCATACTACAACTAGCTATTCCTAATAAAAACAGTCCCCAAAATACAGGACTTTTAAGAATAACTCCGAAACTAGATGACCCAATTAATCCCCATGTTAGAACATACATACCTGCAAGAGCAAATAAATGTCCGACAACTGCGGGACCTTTGCAACATTTCTTTTTTTCTTTTACCATTTTACCTCCTTATATTATTAATAAAATTTGTTATTTAAATTTAACTTTTATAATCCAAAAAAATCTTCTGGTTCATAATATTCTTTTGAATGTTTGCAAGCAGGACAAATTTTAGGAGGTTCTGTTCCTTCGTGAATATATCCGCATTTAGAACATTTCCATTTTATTGGGTTGTCTCTTTTATACACTGTTCCTTTTTCAACCATTTCTAAAAGTTTTTTATATCTTTCTTCGTGTTGTTTTTCGACTTCAGAAATTTCTTCGAATAATTTTGCAGCTATTTCATTGCCTTCTTCTTTTGCATCTTTTTGCATCTTTGGATACATTTCTGTGTTTTCGTAATGTTCTCCCTCGATAGCAGCTTTAAGATTTTCTGTAGTGTCTCCTATACCTTTCAGAAGTTTGAATTCTTCTTTTGCGTGTTGCATTTCATTTAGTGCAGTCTCTTCAAAAATTTTAGCAATATAATGAAAACCTTGCTTGCGTGCAACTTTTGCAAAATAATCATATTTATCTCTTGCTTGACTTTCCCCTGCAAATGCTTTTTTTAAATTTTCTTCTGTTTTTGTCATGATTTATTAACCTCTAATAATTTCTTTAGCTCTTTCGATAATTTCTGTTTTTTGTTGATCATTTAAAGTTCTATCCAAACTAGGATAAAAAGTTTGGTCTTCAAATTCAGAATGTTTTTTTAAACCTTTTTTTAATTCAGAAAGATCGGGATTTTCATTTAAATTGTCCTCGATTTCTTTTATTTGTTCAATGATTTTTCTATGTTCTTGCATTAAATCAAAGGTATCTGCAACCTCTTCTCCTTTTGTTTTGTCAAGTAAACTAAAAATAGCTTTCTCTTCTACAAAAAAATGTTTTTCAACATTCCATTTGAATTTATTAAAAAGAACATATAATTCGTCAGATTCACAATCTTTACAACTTTCTAATTCTTTTAACATTTGGTCAATTTTTCCGTGTTCGCCTAACATTGTTTCAGATATTTTCTTTTCCATTTTTTAATTTGTTTTTTTAGGTATTTATGTTTTTCTATCTTGATCTTTTCACATTTATTTTAGGACAATGTTTTTCAATAGGGCATTTTGAACACCAAGGAGAGATTGGTTGACATATTGTTTTTCCGAAAAGAACAAAAACGCCATTAAATTCTTTCCAGTATTTTTTTGGAAGAATTTTTTCCAAAGCTTTTTCTGTTTTTTCTGGAGTTTTTGTTTTGACCCAACCTAGTCTATTGGGGATTCTGTGACAATGAGTGTCAATGGGGAGAACTAATTCATCAAAAGCAAATGCCAAAACAATATTTGCTGTTTTTGGACCAATGCCTTTTATGGATAAAAGTTCTTCTTTTGTATTCGGAACTTTTGAATTAAATTTATTTATTAATTCTTGAGAAACATGTTTCAATACACGCGCCTTTTTTTTATAATGTCCTGAGGAGTAAATTAATTTCTCAAGTTTTTTTGTGGAGAGTTTTGAAATTTTTTCTGGAGTGTCTGCAACTGCAAAAAGATTTTTAGAAGTTTTTTCTGTGTTTTTATCCTGAGTTCTTAATGAGAGCAAACAAGAAATTAAAATTTTAAATGCGTTTGGTTTTTTTCTCATTCTGTTTAAAGTAGTCTTTTCTCTAAAATTAAAATGTTTTTTGAGAGTTTGCATTATAAGAGGAATGTTTTTGTTTTTCATTTTTAAATTTTTTTCTGTCTCAATAAATTAGCATTTGTAATTACAGTTATCGAAGAAGCGGCCATTGCCAATTCAGCTATAATCGGGTTAACCATTCCTGCAACAGCCAGGGGAATTGCAACCACATTATAAAAAAATGCCCAAAATAGATTTTGTTTAATCTTAGAGAAAGTTGCTTGCGACAATTTGATTGCTTGGACAACTCCGATTAAATTTCCTTTTGCTATAACTAAGTCGCCTGCTTCAATAGCAATGTCTGTTCCAGTTCCCATTGCAATTCCTACGTTGCTTTGTTTTAATGCAGGAGCGTCGTTAATCCCGTCTCCCACAAATGCAACCATCCCTTTTTTTTGTAATTCTATAATTTTTTTTGATTTATCTTCTGGAAGGACTTCTGCAATAACTTCTTTGATTCCAACTTGGGAAGCAATTGCTCGAGCAGTTCTTTCATTGTCTCCGGTAATCATAATTGTTCTGTAACCTTTATCGTTTAAAATTTTAATAGCCATTTTAGATTCTTTTTTTAGTGCGTCGGCAACACCAATGATTCCTAAAACTTTTTTTTCAGAAGCAACAATCATTGTTGTTTGGGCTTTTTCTTCGAATCCGATAATTTTTCCTTTAATTTTTGTTAAAGAAATTTTTCTTTCTTTCATCAACGCAGCATTACCAATAAAAAATTTCTTTCCTGCGATAACTCCTTCAATTCCTTTCCCTCTGCTAATTTTAAATTTTGTAACTTTTTTATAATTTTTGAGATTGGCTTTTTTAACTATGGCTTTTGATAAGGGATGTTCTGATAATTTTTCTAATGAACCTGCTATCTCTAATAATTTTTTTTCTGTAATGTTTTTATCAACATAAATTTCCGAAACTTCTGGTTTGCCTTTTGTAATTGTTCCGGTTTTGTCGAAGACAATTGTTCTGATTTCTTTCATTGTTTGAATTGCCTCGCCTTTTCGAATTAAGATTCCTTGTTTAGCTCCGATTCCAGAGCCAACAGTTAGTGAAATTGGAACAGCTAGGCCAAGAGAACATGGGCATGCGATAACCAAGACGGAAATTCCGACTCCGATTGATCTTCCAAGGTCTTTTGTTATTACGAAGTACCAAGATAAAAAAGTCAGCGAAGCTAAAACTAAAATTATTGGAACAAAAACATTTGTAATTTTATCTGCGATTTTTTGAATTGGGACTTTGGTTCCTTGCGCGTCTTCTACCAATTTTATAATGTGGCTTAGGAAAGTGTCTTTTCCAATTTTGGAGGTTCTAATTTCTAAGACGCCATCTTGATTTAATGTTGCTCCGATAACAGGGCTCCCTTTTAATTTATCTGTTGGAAGGCTTTCTCCAGTAACCATTGATTCGTCTACGGAACTTTCGCCTTTGATAACAATTCCATCTGCGGGGATTTTTTCACCTGGCTTGATAATCATTATGTCTCCAACTTTTATTTCTGAAATAGGAATTTCAATTTCTTTGTTGTTTCTTAAAACTCTCGCGCTCTTTGCTCCAAGTTCAAGCAATTTTTTAATTTCTTTTGTGGCTCGACCTTTGGCTCGTGATTCAATATATTTCCCTGTAATAAAAATTGCCATAATCATTCCAGATGCCCCTGAGAAATCTTGGATTTCAATAAAATAACTTAAAATTCCTGTAGAAAAAGCGACAATAGTTCCTAGTGCAATTAGAGAATCCATTGTAAAATATAATTTGTAAAAACCTCTAAGGCCCATTTTAATTGTGTTAAAACCAAAAATAAAAATTACTGGAAAAGAAAATGTGAGCATAAGTGGCGTCATTAAATTCATTGGGATAAGTTCAAAACCGAAAATTTTTCCAAAATACATTAGCACGATTATCGGAATTGTAAATGCCCAAACTCCTACGAGTTTTGTAAGCCATGTTGTACCCCCATTGATTTGTTTTTTCTTTTTAGGAATATGAGAAGTTGAGCTTTCAAATTCAACTTCTTTTGGAGTATAACCTGCTTCTGTAACAGCATCTTTAAGTTGTTTTTCTGAAACATTCTTCTCGAATTCTCCAAATGCTTTTCCCATAACCGCATTAACTACAATTTCTTTTGCTCCAGGAAGTTTCTTCAATTCTTTTTCAACATGTCCAGCACAACTAGCACAAGTCATTCCTTCAATTTTTATTTTCGCTTTCATTTAAATTTCCCCTGTATTTATTTGATGATTGAAAATTTCTTTTTGTTATCTCTAGTTCTTTAATTAGTGATTTTTGTTTCCATCAATGCCAATAACTTCTTTAATTAAAGGAATCTTTTTACCTGATTTGTTAATTGCACTTTCCACGCTAGAATATAAACTATAGCAACAAGGAACTTCCATGATTGCAACTGTCACACTTTTAATATTGTTATTTTTAAATATCTCTGTTAATTTTTCTTCATAGCTTTGGACGTCGTCTAATTTAGGACAGCCAATAACCAAACTTTTACCTTTTAATAAATCTGAATGAAAATTCGCATGTGCAAATGGAACGCAGTCTGCACAAACAAGTAAATCAGAGTCATTAAAAAAACTAGCAAAAGGAGGAAGTAAATTTAATTGAACTGGCCATTGTCTTAATTGAGATTTTTGTTTTCCTATTTCAATTTCGTCTTCAGATTCTTCCACTTTAATTTTTCTTAAGGCAGTTCCGGGACAACCACAAGGCAGAGGTTTTGTTTCTTGTTCTTCTTTTAAGGGATTTTCAATGCCTTGTTCGTTTAAGCAATCAATAGCTTCTTTAAGATAATTTTTTTCATTGTGGTCTTTTAAATGTTTTAGATGTTCTTTAATGACATTTTCTCCTTGAGGGATTATATTTGTCATAACTTTTTTTTCATCGTATTTTTCGGCTTCTCTTTCTTCAATTGAAATTGCACCTTCTGGACAATGCCCTATGCATGCACCTAGACCATCACAAAATAAATCACTAATTAATCTTACTTTCCCGTCTATAACTTTTAAAGCACCTTCAGGACAATTCGGAATACATAATCCGCAGCCGTTGCATTTTTTTTCATCAATTTTAATTATAGATCTTTTTGTCATTTTATTTTTAGTTAGTTATTCCCCAATATAAATCTATCCTCCGCATCCGCATCCTTCGCCACAACTTCCTCCGCTAGCAATAGATTCTTCAATTTCTTCTTGGCTGGCGATTCCGTCGTCAGTTACAACAAAACTTCCTGGAATCATTCCCATCCAACAACTCCATTGGACTGTTCCTTTTTTATCTGGAGTAAATTCTACGACATTCATGCCTTTTTTTAATTTAATATCTAAACCATAGTCTTGGACAATTATTTCGTTATTGCAGCCAGTTAATTCTTTGACATTGATGTTCCATTTTGTAGGGATCCCTTTTTTTAAAACAAAAGAATTCGGCTCCCAACCAGATCTATCAACTTCCATGTCTATGATTTGATAACCTCCTTCTATTTTAACATTATTTGTAATTCCATCAACTCCGATGATTTTTGTTTTTATCGCATCATAACTATAATCGCTTCCCATTACAACTAATCCTCTGTTTAACATTATCAATCCTAAAATTAAAACGATTATTGCGGAAATTTTTAAGATTCTTTTTGTTGCTTTGTGGCTGATGATTGTTGCAATACTTCCAAATCCTATCATGACTGGAATGGTTCCTAGTCCAAAAACAGCCAAACCAAAAAAACCGCTGAAGAAACTTCCGCTTCCCATCGCATAGAGATACATTGCTTGTAAAGGTCCGCAGGCAATAAACAATCCGCTTAATAAACCTGTAATTATTGGAGCTTTGTAAGGGCCTTTGATATTTTTTGAAGTCTCTGAACCAAATTTAGTTAAAAATTTTGGATTGAATTGAAATTTTCTGAACCATTTAAATCCGAACATACTTAGTGCATAAAATATCATAAATACTCCTGCTAAAATAGAAATCCATGCTCTTAGTTGGATGCTAAATGCAATTACTCCCCCAATTAAACCAAACAGACCTCCGATTAAAGCATAAGATAAAACTTTAGAACTTCCATAAATTAAATGTTGGCTAAAACCTGTGTGTCCTTTGAGGGCATTTTTAGTGGTGTAAGAAACAACAAATCCTCCGCACATTGAAACGCAATGGAATCCTGTTAATATTCCTGCAAGAAATAATAAAAGTAAACTGCTTTTTTCACCTAGCTCTGGAATTTGAATGTTTGTTCCTGCTATCATTCCGCTTAGAAAAAATTCATAAATAATAAATAAAAGTAAAGCAAAACTTCCTATTAATACAATCCATCCAAAAATATTTGAATCTTTTTTCGGATTATTTTTCTTAGTGTTAGAAGAAGTTTTTGTTTCGTTTTTTTCATCCTCCCCGATTTCATATCCGCTTTCTTTAATTTTTTTAATAATTTCTTTTTCAGTAATTTTCTTTTCGTCAAAATAAACTTTTGCTTTTTCTTCAGAAAAACTTACTTTAATTTTTTCTACTAAATTTTTTAAGTTGTCTTCTATTCGAGAAGCACATGAGTTGCAAGTCATACCCTTAATTTTAAATGTTTTTTCCATACGAATCTTAAGAAAAAATGTTATATAATCGCTTTGGAGAAACTAGTTTCATATATAGAATCTTTATTTTTTTGTTTTTCTAATTTTATAGTGGGTTTTATTTTTTTCGTGTTTAATTTGGTTTTTTATTGCAGTTATATCTAATTTTTTTTGTAACCTTATAAGTTTTTTATTTTCAGAAAATTTTCTTGCAAAATAGTTTTTCCCGAATCTTATTTCTCCTCTGACATTTAATAATTTAGAGATTATCAAAACTAAAATCGTACTAAATAATATTAAGATTAAAGAGGCCATTAGAATTGCTAAGAAGATTATGAAAATACTTTTGATTAAATTTCCTTGGAGAATTATTTGAGAGGTTTCATTTATTTCTGGAAGAGTGTTTGATTCAATAAGAGATTTTTCTGAGGAAGAATTTTTAATTATTTTATAACCATACCAAATTCCTGCTCCTAATGAAAAAATAATTAAGAGAATGAAAATTCCTGCTAAAGTTTTTTTCAAGAAGTTTTTGAAACCGGATGCTTGATTTGAGTGATGTTGTCTTTTCCTTTTTTTAACAAAAAAACATACGAGACTTATTATTCCTGCTAAGGCTATTGCTTCTAGGAAGATAAATGCCCAATTTCTGTTTGGACTGAATGGATTAAATTCGTCGATTATATCTCCTATGTCTTTGTCTTTTCCTTTGCCTTTTTCATCTACTGCTCCTCCTGTTATTCCTGGGCCCCTGGAACTAGATGTCCCTCCAGATCCTCCTCCGCCACCTCCAGAAGTTGTAGAAGCCGTAAATGTGTCATAAAAGCTATCCCTTCTGCTTCCTAAATTATAATAGTCTGCATAACATTGCAAAACATATTGAGTTCCGTCGCTGAATGAGGAAGGAATTGCAAAGTCTCTGCTGATTGTTACTGCATTCCGAGTAATCATTTGGTTGAAATTTGTTGAACTATAAGTTGAAACTCCGTCAGAAATGTGGCAAGTAAAATCAACTTCTTTTTGCATTGTTTGAGAATCTTCTACATAAGCAGTTATTGGACAAGTGATTGTTCCTCCGATTGTTCCGGTTGAAGGACAGTTCACATCTAAATGAAATGTTCCTGTTTTATTTTCAATTCCTTCGAGTGCTTCAATTTCTCTTAAACCTAAATCATAAAAATCTAATGAAATGTTAAACCAATTGTGGCTTAGATTAACATCCCTGATTTCTAATTCAATGAAGCCATCTTCTAAAAATTCAAGTTCATAATCTGTGTGATGTGTTAAGGTGTCTGTTAAATTTTTTATTGTTATGTTTGACAAAATATTGGCAAGATTGAAAATTTGTTCAATTTCTACAAATCTGTGAAAATCTAATCTAATATCTATATCTCCTGTTCCCGAGGCATTTACTTTATTAAAATTAGATAAATTTACAATAGAATTTATTGTGGTATCGCTTGTCCATTGCCAATCTGCTTCTAAATTTATTTCACTTGAGGTGATGTTGAAAACAGGAGAGGTTGTAGAGTATCCTAAAATTTCTCTATGAGAATTGTCTAGAACCCAAGCAGTTGAAGAGGCATAACATTCTGATTCTCTTCCCATGAGATATTTTTCTTCGGGAATTTTTAGTTTAATACATTGCATTTGAGTGGTGTTTGTTGATATTCCCCTCATGTCTGGATTTTGCTTCATGTTATAAGAAACAAGAATTCTATCTGTATCTTGGTTGTTATCTGTTTCTTTACTGCACCTAATTTGGTAAAATATATGAAGAGGGATTCTTCTCGAATAATTAACATTGGTTACATTTGCGCAAACAAAAACCTCGCTTTTTAACTCGTAACTTGTTTTATCTGTTAGAGTGTTAACTTCTAACCATGTAGATGTCGTGAAAAAGTTTTTTGCTGAACCTATTGAGTCTGTTATAGAACTTCCGTCTTCATCAATGCATTCTGTTCCGCTTGTATCAGAACCGCAATAACATAAAATTTTATATGCATAATCTGTTCCTTCTTCGAATCTTGTTGGAGGCATTATTTCTGCTACTTTCACTTCTCCATCAACTATTCGAGTGTCTTGATACATTAACATTTTTGTTTCGTCATTGCTCCAACCAGAAATTTTACAGAATCCTCCTGTAATCTTTTTCCCCAATTCGTCTTTTACAGTGGCTTTTATTGAACCCACTTCCCCAAGAAATCCTCCTCCAAAAGAAGCATTTGTTATTAACAACGAGCTTCCTGTAGCTCCAGTAACATTTGCTCCGTCTGTCGCTGTATCTAAAATAGCTTCTACAAATGTGGCGTTAATCGCTCCTGTATATTCTGAAGGAAGAATGTAATTCTCATAGAAACGTTGGTTTTTTGTAGCAGGAGTTGTACCTGTATCTAATTCTATTTGATCTCCTGTGGAATTTGTCCAATTAAGAGTATATGTTTGAGATTTTTCTGCGGGTTCTGAACACCAAAGTTCTGCAGTCACTGTTTCTGTTGGAGAATAAGATTCTTTATCAAATAAAACATTACATGTGGAAGAAACAAGACTAATCAAAAATATTCCTATAAAAATTAAAGAAATTATCTTACTAATTTTCATTTTCTTCCCCCTTTCCAATAATGTAATTTAGCTTTTCCAATTGGTCTGATTCTTACTTGTTCGGCACCCTTTAATTCAGCAAGTGCAACAGCAACGGTGTTTCTCGAGATTTTTAATTTTTTAGATATTTCGATTATTGTAAGTCCGTCTAAGTTTTTTTTAAGAAGTTCTATTACTAATTCTTTTTTTGTTTTCATTGTGCGTTAACGCTTATTTATGTTGTTTAACTTTAATAGTTATCTTTAACGCACAATAGTTTATAAAGTTTTTGTGAATTTAAAGAAATGGAGTTTTAATTTACGTGAGTGAAAATCTTCCAGAATTAAATGCTATCTAAAGATAGCATAGAAAGCCTGCGGAGGGATTCTAACCCCCGACCTATTGCTTACAAGGCAATTGCTCTAACACTGAGCTACGCAGGCATATTATTGTTAGAAATAATTAATTTTTAAATATTGTTATTATTCTTTTTTCTCAGAAATCTCTTTTTCTACTTTCAAAATTCTAATTTCACAAAGAGAAAGAGGGTAAATCTTTTTTAATTTTAAACTGAGTGGTTTTTGCACTTGATTTCTTAAAACATCTTCGAAGATTTCTTTTGTATTTTTATCTTTCACATAATTTATTAATTCTTCTTTTGCTTTTTCTCTAAGGGCTTTTCTTACTGCTCGCGAAACTTTTCTTCTTGTCACTAAAAAAGGTTTTATTCTTATTTGAGCGTCTTTGCATTCTGTAGAGAAAGAATCTTCGACGTAGTTTGTTCCTTTTCTTACCATTCTTCTTAAGAAATAAGGAAGGAGTTTGATTTCTTTTGGTTTTGCTGTGGCTTTTTCGTCTTTTACTTGGACTACTGCTTGGAGAGTCATACTTTTTCCTCGAAGTAATCTTGTCAAATCATATTTTATTAATTTTCCTTGTAATTCTGAAATTTCAAAAGCTTGAAGTTGAGTTGTTTTATTAATAACTGGAATTTCTACATCAAAAAACTTTTTTTTCTTTTTTGCGATTGCCATTTTATTCTTGTATTTGTTTACCCATCCTTATACCTCTTTTTTGGTATTTGGATTTTTTACATTCTGCACAAGTGTACATTATGTTTGTTTTTTTAGTTGTTTTTGTTTTACGTTTGAATTTTGAGACAGCAGGTTTTGAATATCTTCCCTTATTTCCAATTCCCCTATTTAATCCTCTTGCTCTTGCTCTTGATTTTGATCCTCTTGTTAGAGTACCTCTTTTAGCACCTGTTCCAACTAATTTTATTTTTTGTTCTGTCCTCTTCCGGCAATAAGGACAAAATCTTTTTGTTGTTTTTGGAATTTTCATATATTTGGATAATTTTTGGGTTTAAAAGGTTTTTTATAGTAATGGTCCTGTAGTTATTTATGAGAGTTAAATTTAGAAAATTAATGCAGAGAAGGTTTTTGAAAAAAGTTATGGATAAGATAAATTGCCCTTCTTTAAGAGAATTGTCTTTTAGGTTGGATGTTTCGTATTCGAGTTTGAAAAATTATTATAATGAGGATTTATTTTTATCTAGAGGACTTTTCGAAGATTTATGTTATTTGGGAAAGGTTGATTTAGATGAAAATAATGTTGAGTTTCTGGAAGATAACTGGGGGCAAGTTAAAGGGGGGAAAAAAGGGACGATTAGAAATATTTAAATATAATGTTTTTTATTCTTAAATATGGGAAAAGGGGCAAAAACATTGTTTTTTATTTTGAATCTAGTCTTTGGACTTTATTTTATTAATTTTGGATTAGAGTTTTTCGAAATACCTGAACTTATTTCTGTTTTGGATAAATGGATTTTTGTTATTGGAGGCGTTTTAATAATTCTTGGAGGAATTAATTATACTAGAACTCTTATCAATAAATTAGACAAATAGTTTTATTTTTAATAGCCACAAAGTTAGTCTGAAAATAAATTCTTAAAATATACTTACTAACTTACTAAGTAATTTAGTTAATTAATAAGAACATTTATATACTAAATATTTTTCATAATGCAGAGGTTGTTATGAAAAAATATTTGCTCCTTATAGAAGACGAGAAACTTTGGGAAAAATTTAAAGGCGTTCTAGAGAAAGATATTAATACTGAAATAATTAATTTGATAAAGAAAAAAATTGGAATCGAGGTTAAAAATGCAAAATAGAGGACAAGTGACAATTTTTATTATTATTGCGATTGTTATAGTTGCAGCTGTCGGAATTTTTTTTGTAATGAACCAGGGGATTTTTGCTGAGAAAATTCCTGCGAGTATGGAGCCGATTTATAATACTTTTTTAACTTGTGTAGAAGATGAAGTTCTTGTCGGAGTGAGTGTTTTAGAATCTCAAGGAGGATATATTGAGTTGCCTGATTTTGAGCAGGGTTCAGAGTATATGCCTTTTTCTTCGCAGTTGAATTTTTTAGGAAACCCAATCCCTTATTGGTATTATGTTTCTGGAAATAATATTCCTAAAGAACAAATTCCTTCTCGGGGAGATATGGAAGAGCAACTTGAAAATTTTGTTGAAGAAAAAATAAAGACTTGTATTTTTGAGAATTATTATGATGAAGGTTTTATAATTTCATTAAGTGAACCGAAAGCGAAAATAAATATTAAAGAAAGCGAGATTCAAATTAATTTAGATATGGATTTGGATATTGAAAGAGGAGAAGAAAGTGTGAGTGTAAAAAATCATAAAGTTGTTTCTAGTTCAGAGTTGGGAAGGCTTTATGATTCTGCGATTAAAGTTTATGAGCAAGAGCAGAAAAGTTTGTTTTTGGAAAATTATGGTGTTGATGTTTTGAGATTGTATGCGCCGGTTGATGGTGTTGAATTAAGTTGCGCTCCTTTGACTTGGAATGCTGAAGAAGTTCTCGACGAGTTGGAAGATGCAATTGAGACAAATACTTTGTCTTTGAAAAGTTCAGGAGATGACGACGATTATTTTGTTGTAGATAATTTGAATGTTAAAGAAGATGTGAGGTTTATAAATTCTAAACAATGGCCTCGAGGTTTTGAGGTTGTTCCTTCTGAAAGTAGTGTTTTAATTTCTTCTCCTGTGGGAAATCAACAGGGTTTAGGAGCGTTAGGTTTTTGTTATGTGCCTTATCATTTTGTTTACAATATGCGTTATCCTGTTTTAGTACAGGTTTATTCAGGAGAAGAGATTTTTCAGTTTCCTTTGGCAGTTGTAATCCAAGGAAATAAACCGAGAGAAGCATTAGATGCGACTGCTGTTGCTGCAGAAGATTCACAAATTTGCGAATATAGAAATACAAATGTTAAAGTGAATACGTATGACTCTTTTTCAAATTCTGTTGAAGCAGATATTTCTTTTGAGTGTTTTGGATCTCGTTGTGATATCGGAAAAACTATTGGAGGTAGTTTGGAAGGCGAATTCCCTCAATGTGCGAATGGGTTTGTGGTTGCTAAGGCAGAAGGTTATGAGAATGCGAAGTTTGTTTATTCAACAACTTCTGGAGGAAGTGTGGATATAATTATGGATAAGATTTATGAAGTTGAAATTGATTTGAAGTTAGATTCAACGAATTACAATGGAAATGCGGTGATTAGTTTTGTTTCTGATTCTGGTTCAAGAACAATTGTTTATCCTGATCAAAAAATAGTTGAGTTAAGCGAAGATCAATATGAGATACAGGTTTCTGTTTATGAAGACTCTGATTTGAAATTAGACGCGACTAGCAAAGAGCAGTGTGTTGAAATCCCTCGTTCTGGTTTTGGAGGTTTATTTGGATTAACAAGTGAAAAATGTTTTGATGTTGAATTTCCTGCTCAGATTGTTTCAAATGTTTTGGTTGGAGGAGGAAAACAAAATTATTATGTTTTGGAATCTGAATTACAGAATTCGAATTTAATTGAAATTAATGCAAGAGGTTTACCTACGCCAAAGACCATCGAAGAGTTGCAGAAAAATTACGGTTTATTTGAAACAAAAGATTTGGATGTGATGTTTAAATGAAAATAAAAAATAAATTAAAAATTTGTATGATCTTGTTAGTCGGAGTTTTATTGATTAGTTTTAGCTCTGCTTATATGCGTTCAAGTCCACAGTATTCTCAGTTTTCAGGTGGAGGTTATGGAGGACAATATAATTCTAATCGAGCAATGTGTGAGGCAGGTCAGGATTTTGTTGTGCAGATTGCGCCGTTTGGTTGCACGCCTGCTGTTGTGAGAAGCGATTTATTGGAAGAGCAAAATGTTCCTGTTTTTTGCCAGTTGGCTGCGACAAAAATGAATCCTCTAATTGATGTTGATGCGATTGAACACATTAGTTTTTCCTCGGGCCAGTATCCTCCGGAAGTTTCTGGGATTGGTTTTCATCCTGCAAAAGCTGCGTTAGGAGTTAGAGGAAATTTGAATTCCCCTGTTTTAGATAATATTGGTTATGCGGTTGTTGTTTTAAAGCAACAGAGAAATGAATCTTCAATGCCAGAATATGTTGAAGGGAATATGACTGCTCGATTAACTTATGATATTAAGAATGCTTTTGGCGTCGGCAAAACAACTTTTTATTTGCCTGAATTAACAGATTCAGAGTGGAGTGAGAGATATTTGCAGTATGGTTTTTGGAGAGGTAAGGGTTATTTGAAAGCAGAAGTTATTGAAGGAGATAGTGCAAGTATCTCTGTTTATTTAGATGAAGATAGAAAAATAAAGACTGTTAATTTAAATGAAAGAGAAACTTCTGCGCCGATTTCGCTTCCTGGTTTTGATTGTTTGGCTACAATGCAATTAAGGTTGGACGATTTGACAAATTCAGATACTCGAGTAAAATTAAATATTAATGGAGACACTGTTGAAGTTGTAGAGAGAGAAAAATTCTTAGATAACAAATGTTATGTTGTCGGGGGAGGAATTGATAAAAAAGGTGCTAGACAAAAAGTTGAGATTCGTTGCATGGAAGACGATAAAACAAGGAGATTTGAATTAAGTCTTAGTCCTCAAATTCAGCTTATGATTGGAGGTCAAAAAGTTACAGTAGGATTAGGAGATTTTCTTTATTCTACAAAAGGAGAAGCTGTTTATTTAGGTTTTATTGGATCCAACTCTGATAATTATAATAAAGAAGATTTGTATGTGATGTTGTTGAAAACTCCAGAATCAAAAGAAAAATTAAGTGAAGAAGAGTTAGAGTTTATGGGAGATTATAATGGTTATTTTGAGAATGTTGAAACAGGTTCAGATTTTGCGGGAGATGTAGCAACTTTAGGAAAAAATGGGTTGGGGATTTCAACTGCAATTGGTTCTTATTTTGCAGGTAAACATGTGAATGCTCTTTCTTATGGAGAGTCTAAAGATATTTTTGAGCAAGAAGTAAGCATTGTCGGTTTTTTAGGTTCTGGAGATTTGAAATTAGAGGAGTCTTCTGAATATTCAAGACCTTTTGAAAAAAATTATGATGGTGCAAATCAAGATTATGAAACTTTGACAGATGTTTATTCTGGTGAAAATTATGAAGATATTACTTATGGTGAAGAGGCGTTGTATAAACAAATTCTTTTGAATTATAATTCTGAACAAAAAAGAAAAATGTTAGATTTGTGTTTAGAGTTTAGAGAATTGTATTCTGATTCTAAAAAAGATTTGACAATCTGCGACGATGATTATACTCTTTCAAATCAAGATACTGCTTCAATAGATGTTTCAATAAATGGAGAAGCTAAAACAATTTCTTTTAGAGGAATTTATCAACCGAGTTTTGATGATTATGGTGTTGTTTTAAGAGTCAAAGGACCAAATGGAAACTCAGATGTTTTTAATTTGAAAAAAGAGCAGATAATTAGTTTAGAAGGTTTAAGAGAAGAAAACAAAGGTGACTCGAAAGAGTATATCAAGCTTGTTGATTTGGATCAAGAAAGAGCAACAGTTAGAGTTAATCTTAATTCAGAGACTAAAACTAAAAGTGTGACCGGTTATTTCTTTTCCGATGATTTAAAACTTGAAGAAGATGTAGGCGAAGCTAAAAATGGTTATGTTTTTACTTTAGTCGATATAAATCTAAAACAAAACGCGAAAGTTTCGATCCTTCCTCGAGTAGAGAATACAGGAACAGAAGTTAATTTTAATTTTAAGATTGGAATTGATAAAAGGGACATTAAACTTTCTCCTGAGAAAACTGCCGAAAAAATTAAATCTTTGAATAAAACAATTACAGATTGGTCAGACAAATCAGAAAAGCTCGGCGGTGTTGTTAAGGGTTTAAAGACAGCGTGTTTAGCTACAGGTGTTGGTTTGACTTTGAAAAATTTAATTTCTAATGCCGGAGGAAAAGCAATTGCTCGGCAAAAAGTTATGCGAGGTTCAGGAGGATGGTATGAGAAGTGCGCAGAGATGATCTCCTCAGGAATGTATTCGACAGAAGGACAGTGTTTGTCTAAGGAAGCAAGTGTTATTGAAGAGGACGTTAATGCTTATTACAAAGTTTTAAAAGAACAAAACGAAGAAATAAAATCTCTTCAAGAAGGAGTTACTGAAAAGAATTTTTTCAAAGAGAAGTTTGTTGATACAGATAGTTTTATGGAAAAATATTCTGGAAATGTTGCGAGTAAGGTTGGAGCTTTAGGAACTTTGAAAAATCCAAATGGCGATGGAGAAATTGATTTGAAAAAATTGAAAACTTCTTTGTCTTACGAGAGTTGGAAAAATTCAGGGAATTATGATATTGAGCAATTAAGAGATATCGATTTTTATGTTAAACAACTTGAACAAAATCCAGATGACGAGGTTGCGAAAAAAAGATTGTATTCCGAATTATCTCAAGTTGAAGAGAATTCGAAATTATATGTTGAAAAAGATACGATGGCAAGTAATTTAGATATACAAGCTTCTTCTATTGGTTTTTTAGAAGTTGGGAAAAAAGTAAAGAAGTTGCCTTACAAAGGTTTGACATATAAAGATATTAAAAATAAAATAATAATTAATGAAAGAGTTGTTGAAGATGATACTCCTGTTCAGATTCTTCAAACTTCTCAAGGTAAAAAATATATTGTTGTTTTAGATGGAAGTGCTGGAACAGATAATTTGAATATTAAATATTATAATCCTTCTGAAGAAAAAGGAAAAGATTTTTCTTTAGTTTATGATGAATCTGGAAATTTAATTGATGGGGGAGATATACCTAAAGAATTAAAGAATGTTTATTTTAAAAAATACGACGCCTCTGCGTATGAGAATGTGTTTAAGTCTGTTTCTGGTGAGACAAAGCCGATGATTAAATATTATGAGACAGAGCCTTACAAAGGTTTGCCTGCGTTGGTTCCTTTTGATTTGGATAAGGGCTGGTATGCTTCGACAAAGCCGACTCTTCCTGTTCTTGGAGGAATGAAGTCTTATGATGAGTCTGGCAGAGTTACTAGTTTTTATGTTTGTAATGTTGGAGAAAACGGAATCGCAGAAGTTAATTCTGGTTTTGGCGATGATGATTGCGAGATGATTAATTTTGGAACAGGTCAGCCTTATAACGAGTTTCCTGGTTTAAGTAAATCAGAGGCTTCTAAAGTTGTTAAGGTTGCTCAGCAAGCAATTGAAGATGCTTCGCGTGCTTACAAACCAGGGGTCAAGAGTGTTTTAATTAAAGATCTTAAGGGAAAGAAGAATCGGATTTCTGTTGGGTCTCCTGCTGCAGATACGCCTGATGTGAAGTGCCAGGATTTTATGTCGCCGACAGAATGCAAGGTTTTGTTTAATGTTTGTGATCCTGTGATTTGCCCTTCTTCTCGTTGTGATTTTGGAGGAGCTTATCCTGTTAAAGATGTTATCCAATCAGGAATAATCGGAAGCATTGCGTTGTGCTTACCGAATTATAAAGAAGGAATTATTGTTCCTGTTTGTTTGTCTGGAATAAAAGCAGGAATTGATGGTTTGCTTTCTGTGATGACTTCGTATAGGGATTGTTTGCAACATAGTTTAGACACAGGAGAGATGGTGGGAGTTTGTGACGAGATTTATAGTATTCATATGTGCGAGTTTTTCTGGAGACAGTCTTTGCCTTTGGCGAGATTAGCAATTCCAAAAGTAATGGAGTTTGTGACAGGGCAAAATGTGCATGGTGGTGGAGAGTATTTGGGTGTTGCAAGTGCGTGGGAGACAGCAGAAAAATCAGTTAGTTATTTTACTACACAATATGCAGAAAATTCTTTTAAGGCGTTTAAGGCAAGGACAGCAGAAGATGTTGGCGGGGCTGTTTGTGAGAATTTTGTTTCTGCGCGTTATCCGAATGGAGGAAATATTTTAGACGCTTTAACAGATCCTGATTCGCCTCCGCAGTTCCACGGAAGGTTTGACGAGATTCCTTTTACTACTGCGACTAATCCTCCAATATCTCAGTACAAAGTGTTTTATCATGTTTATGCTGGAACTGACTCGCGAGCTTTTTACCAAATTTATTTGAGAGGTGGTGTTGAGAGCTCTTATTATCAAGATACTTCTAATCGAAGAATTGTTGGTTCGGGTTATATTAATCCAGGAGATTATGCGTCTGAGACTCGGGACTTTACTGCGCCGTCTGGTTACAAGGAAATGTGCATTGTTGTGAATGGTCAGGAAGAGTGCGGGTTCAAGCAAGTTACAACTTCTGCGTTTGCGAATTATGTTAAGGATCAGTATATGGCAGAGCAAGCAGGACAGATAGATGTTAAGACAGAAAGTTCTTGCATTTCTGGAACAGTTAGTTTGTATAGTTTGGCTAGCCCGTCGTTGCAAGGTGCAGCAGATGAAATGGTGAATCCTGCGATTTACAATAGAGGAATAATTAGAATTTGCGCAACAGGTAATCCTGGAAAAGGAACAGACGCAAAAGAAGGGACAAACGAGTCGCGATGGAAAGATGTTGGTTATTGCGGCGATAAAAAATTAAGGTGTTGGTTGGATACAGAGAGTGTAGAGAATGTTATTGATTATAAGACAACAGAAAATCAGGTTTTAGAAAAAGTTAATGAGAATTATCAAGAAGTCTTGAAACAAGAGGGAAGGTATTTGCGAGAGGATGAAATGTCTGGAGAGATTGAGAAGATTAAATTAGAAGATAGTAAAGATAAAAGATTAGAGTTGATAAATAGTGTGATGGGGAAAGCGTTTTTCAATTCTCAAAAGTCTGAGTTGATTTTATTGAGAGGAAATACTTATGCTGAATTGGCTAAGGAGCTTTTTAGTGATTATAAAGCTTCTTTGATTAAGAAAAATGCTGTTGATATGAAGTTTAATGAAGGAGATATTTCTTATGAAGAAAGTGATCCTGATGCAGAAATTGTTGATTGGGAAAAGAAGATTGTTTTTGAATTTCAAGATGGAACTTTTTATAAAAATTTACTTTATAGATATGACGAGTGGGGATGGCATGTTTCGAGAAATAATGATGATTGGTTTAATGTTGGAAATTTGGAAGGAGAAAATATTGATGTAGAAAGATTTTTAGCTTTGATAAATGGTTTGAAAGATTCTGATTATGTTGAAGGAGTTGGGTTGTTAATTGAGTGGGTTGTGTATACAGATAAAAATAGGGCCCTTAAAATTTCAAATGAGGAAGATGACATTAAATTAAGAGGAGAAGAGGAGAGAGATATTTTAAATGAAATTTCTTTTATAGATTCTGCTGATGAAATTAATAGATATATTTATCGATTATTACGTGGAGAAGAAGTAGATGAAACAAATGGAGAAACTCCTGGAGAATATTTTAGTGAAGTGGAATTAAGAGATAAGATTATTGAACTTGCTGAAGATTTTAAAAATAAACAAGATTCTGGAAAGACTATTATTGATAAGTGTGAATATGATAAAGAAGAAGGGATTAATTGTTTTACTGTTGCTGAAGCTATTTATGAAAAAGCAGGGGCCAATAAAAGATGTGTTTATTCTTTGACAGGAGATGAAGTTAATTTTGAGGGAAGGACAAAAACTTTAAAAGAATTTCTTCCTTCTAAAATCGAGTGCTCAAATAATGAGAGAGATAAACATAATTTTAAGAAAGGAGATTTGATTCAGTATTATAATGATAATGATTATGGGGGAGAACACAATGCAATTTTTGATAGTTGGGTTGCATCTCCAAGCGCTTTGATTGCAAATGTTTATTCTTTTTCAGGATTAAGTACTAGAGATCCTTTAAAATACCATTCTGTTAATTTTAAGAAATACCCTCTAACAATAATTTGGGAGCCTGTATCAAAATCAGGGACAACTGTTTCTGATGATGAAGAGAGTGATGAGGGTGGAGATTTTGCTTCAGAAGAAGAGGTAGATGTAGAGGAGATTATTTGGACACTTGAAGAAGTAAATAGAGATCCCGGAAAATTGTTTAAATTAATGAAAGATGGAGATTATTCTGATTTGTTTATTTTAGATGTCGATGACGATAAAATTTATGCTCTTAGAGCAAATGATTTTGATGGAGATCCTGCTGTTGGAGAAGTGAAAAATAATCAAATTTTTATTTTTGTTGATTCTCTACAAGAAGAAGATTATTCAAATATACTTGAAGATTTAATTTTCTTGAATAGAAAAATTATTAATTTCGAGGATAAAATTATTGAAGAAGAAAAAGAGGAAGGAAGCGATGAGGGTGGAAATTTTGCTGAAGAGGAGGGAGATGATGAAGAAAAATCTTATGAGATAGAAAGGGTTTCTTTTGTTAAGTCTTCTGTTAAAAATTCTCCTCTAGATGAGAAAGGCGGAGTTCTTTCAAAAATTGAGTTTGTTGATGTTGGCGATTCTGTTACAACAGAAATAGACCTTTATTTGAAAATAGAACATTCTTGCGATTCTGTTAATTATTATCTTCGTAAAGTAAGATGGGCATTTTTTCCAGATAAACATATTGTTTCAGGGAAATATGAAAAAGATATTGTTAAAATTGGAAAATTGTCTGAAGAAGGAGAATATTATTTTAGGACATTTTGTAAACAAGGAGATAAAACAATTGGAGATGAATTTGAATCTGAGATACTTGAAATAAATAATTAATTCTTTTCTCTTTGAACATAAACCTCTCCGGAAAAATCTACTTTTCCTGTTTCTTGATTAAGGGTTATTTTGGTTTGATCATTATTTTTTATTAATACAAATTCTAGATATTCGCCTTCAATTTTTATTTTTCCTTTTGGGTGTCTGACTAGAAAATATTTTTCTCCCCCAATTTCTCTTTCCTCCACTTTATATTCTTTTTTTTCATTAAATTCAATTGGGCTTTTTATTTTTAATCTTTCATGGTTATCTGGAGTAGAGTATCTGAATCTTCCTTCATGCAATTCTATTCTTGAGAGAGTGTATTTTGAAGGAGTCTCTTGAGATTCTTCTTTTTTAGAAATTTCTGCTACTTGTTTTTCTAAGGGGTTTTCTTTTGGTTCTCTTTGTTTTTCTATATCTCTATGAATTATTCTTTTTGCTCTTTCAGTAATAGAAGAGCAGGCTTTGGGTCCATAGAGCGGACTTGCTAGTAGTGCTCCAAGTAAGATGAATGTTCTTGGATGTTTGTAAAGCGCTTCCCAAGCTTCTGATAGTTTTTCTTTGATGATCATTTTAGATTTATTTATCGTTGCTGTTTGACTTTATAAATGTTGTCGAGATTCAAAGCGCGGGCTGGGCAATAAAGTAAAATGTTATCCTCAAGGGATTTTAAAAAATCCCTGCAAAATCACAAAATACTACTAAGCGCGGGCTGGGATTCGAACCCAGGAAAATTCGGGCTGCAACCGAATGCAGTAACCACTGTGCCACCCGCGCATGTTATTTATACAAAGAAAAGTGTATTTAAAATTATTTGTTTTTGATTTTTTAGGATTCCCGCTACATTCGACTATCGTCGAAAACCCGCCCTTTTCATTAGATTGGAGATGTTCTAAAGTTTATTCCTTTTGCTTCTTCAATTAATCCTTTTTTTTCGTCAGGAATGTCTTCTTGTTTGGATTTTTTTAAATATTTTAAGACTCTTCTTCTTCTAAAAAATAGAGGTAGTTTTGAATTTACGCATGGTCCTCCAATGCAACTTCCTTTGCAAAAAGTTGCGTCTAAGAATTTTATTTGTTTATCTGGATTTTCTAAAAATCCTGAAACGTTTTTTACTCCGTCTGTTATTTTGATTTGTTCTTCTGGAAGAATTTTTTTTAAATGAGCTGTTTTTGACAATCCTCCTGCTAAAGGATAAATTTTAGTGTAGTCGTTGTAGAATTTATCAAAACCAATTTTGATTTTTTTGTTGACTTTTATTTTTTTTAATTTTAATAATTTTTTTAGTTCAAGATAGTTTATGACAAAATCTATTTTGTTTGATTTTCTTGCTTCTATTTTTTTGAAATTACAAGGGGAAATAAAAACTATTTTGTGTTGAGGATATGTTTTTTTGCAAATTTTTGCGGTGGCGCTCATGGGACTATCCACATCAATTAATTTTTTTGTGTGTTCAGGAAATTTGTTTTTTACGAGTTCAACGATTCCCGGGCAAACTGTTGCAATTACCAATTCTTTTGAGTTTTTGAGTTTTTTATGATATTCTCTGTTAATCATTTTTGCCCCAAAAGTCACTTCAACAACTTTGTCAAATCCTACTTTTTTTAAGGCTAAAATTATAGAAGGATAAGAGAAATCTACAACAAAACTCGGAGCTAACATTACAACGAGTTTTTCTTTTTTATCTAGAGATTCAATTAATCTTGATAGGTTGTTTTTTTGTTCCATTTTTAAAATGGCTCGGACAGGAAAGCTCCTGACCTCGCACGAAGTTTTTTTGGCGCGATACTTCTACCACGAAGTCACTCGTCGAACCAGGTTCTCATTCCTGGATATAAAAATCCTGTTGCTTTGCAACAGAATCTATGGCTCGGACAGGATTCGAACCTGCGACCCTTTGCTTAGAAGGCAAATGCTCTATCCAGGCTGAGCTACCGAGCCGTTCAATTAAACAAGAAATAATTGTATTTAAAATGTTTCTATTTTTAGAATTTCGATGAAAAGAGTTGTTTGTTGAATAGTCAAGTTTGTTAAAAGTAAAAAATCCTAAATCTCAACCTCATCTAAATCATTAACTAAATGAGAGTTCTTGAAAACTTTTTTGGCTTCGTTTAAAATTTTCTTAGGATTTTTTTCATATCTTTGACTAATGTGAGTTAAAATTAATTTTTTAGATTTTGATTTTTTTGCAATTTCTCCTGCTTGTTTAGAAGTTAAATGCAAATGTTCTTTTGCTTTGTCTTTTAATTCTTCACTGAATTCTGATTCGCAAATTAATAGATCAGAATTTTTTACAAAAGGAACGATTTTATTATGAAATAGAGTATCTAAAACAATTGATATTTTTTTGCTGTCTTCTTCAAAAGTTAGGTTTTTTGAGAGGTATTTTTTTCCTTTATATTTTATGTCTTTTCCTTTTTTCAAATTTTTTAAATGAGGTCCTGATGCTATTTTCAATTTTTTCAATTTAGTTTTATCTATTCTAATTTTTCCTTTTTTTACAAACGAATAGGCATTACACGGAATTCCGTGTTTCATTGGTTCGGCTTCTAAATAAAATTCTTCTGTTTCAAAAAATTTTCCCGAAACTTCTTTAATAACTATCTTAAAACTTCTTTTAACATAATCTGTTGCTAAGAAATCTCTTAAATATTTTTTTATTCCTTTTGGTCCGTAAATGTAAAGTGTTTTGTTATAACCACTATGTTCAAAAGTTGAGATAAGTCCAGGTAAACCAAAAACATGATCTCCGTGTCTATGGGTCAACAAAATTCTTGTGACTTTGCAAGGATTTAGTTTGGCTTTTCTAAATTGCCTTTGTGTTCCTTCGCCACAATCAATCAAAATATTCTCTTCATTTCTCGTCAACAAAATTGCAGTATGATTTCTTTTCGCACTGGGAATTTGGTCAGCAGTTCCTAAAAAAGTTAATTTTATTTGGGTTGTCATGAAAGAAATAAGAATTCTTTGTTTAATAATTTAACTAAGCAGAGTTTTCACTATTTTAATCTATTTAGAATTCTGTCGTGCGAAAACAAGACAAAAACGCTATTCTTTTTTTAGTGCAGTTGAAGCAGGAGAAATAAAAATTATTGTGTCTCCTCGTAGAAAGGTTAATCCCAGATTTCTTTTCACTTCGCTGTTTTGCATTTCTTTTGTATTATCCAACACCAAATTAATGTGGATGTCAAAAGCCAACAGTGTGCCAACAAACTGTTTATCTCCTTTCAAATGCACTAAAACTTCTTGACCTTTAGAGTTGTTTAACAAATCCAAGGGTCTTTCAATTCCATTTACCATGTTTTTCTTTTGCATACTTAGTTTTTAAACATTTCGTAGAAATTTTATTTCACATAGTTTTAAAAAACAAATGGCCTTTTTTCCAAAATGTTAAATTTAATAAACGAATCAAATACAAAACAAATAACTTTTTTTATCTTTTTTTTAGTTTTTATTTTTGTTTGGAGTTGGGCATTTTCTATTTTTATTGAACAGCATTATTGGTGGATTCTTTCTTCATTTGTTTTTTTTCTTTTTTTTGTTGCAAGAGAGAAAAGATTGACTATAAAAGAAAATAAAGAGAGATTAAGAATAAAAGATAGGCGAGAAAGAAGAATTGATTTTTGGTATTCAAATAAATTTGATAATTTATTTCTTTTTTGATTCAGATTCTTTTTGTTTTATTTTTTCTTCTAAGTTTAATCTTTCAATTAATTCTTTGTATCTGTTTCTAATTGTAACTTCGGTGATTCCTGCTATATCTGCAACTTCTCTTTGGGTTTTCTTTTCATCGTTCATTAAGGCAGCGACGTATAATGCTGCGGCTGCAATTCCTGCGGGACCTCTTCCTGAAGTTAGTTCTACTCCTTCTGCGTCTTTTAAAACTTTTAGTGCTTGGTTTTGAGTTTTTGGCGAGAGTTTTAAGACAGAAGAAAATCTAGAGATGTAATCTTTTGGAGATGATTGTTTAACTTTTATTCCGAGTTTTCTTATGATGAATCTGTATGTTCTTCCGATTTCTTTTCTTTCAACATCTGATGCTGTTGCCATTTCGTCTAAGGTTCTCGGGATATTGTAAGAACGGCAAGCAGCATAGAGGCAAGCAGCGATTACTGATTCCATGCTTCTTCCTCTGACTAAACCTCTTTGCAAAACATAATTGTAAATTCTTGCTGCCTCGTCACGAACAACGTTTGGCAAATTTAAGTAAGATGCGATTACTCGAAGTTCTGCCATTGCTAATCTTAAATTTCTTTCAATCGAAGTTGAAACTCTTTCTTGCCATTTTTTTAATCTTAGGAATTTTCTAGTTTGTCCTGGTTCTAAACGATAAATATCTGAAATTTCTCCAACATTTGTTGTTAAACCTTTGTCGAATTTTTGGATTGAGATTGGAGCACCGCCTCTCCCTTTTTTTTCTGACTTGTCGAATTTTCCAGAAAGATCTATTCCCGTGTCGACCATTTTTTCTTCTACAACTAATCCACAATCATTGCAAATAACTTCGCCAAGATGAGAATCATAAGTTAAATTGATGCTGTCGCATTCGGGACATTTTTTTATTCCGGCCATTTTATATAAGAATTTTTATCATTCTGAAGTTTATCGTAAGTTTTATAAAGCTTCTGCTTTTATAAAGCTTTTTGTTTTGATTGTATTGGGGGAGTGGTAAAAGAAATTTAGAATTTATTCCTTAACTAAAACACCATTAACAACTCCTTCTTGAGTTGGGCGATTTGTTATTTTGACTTTTCCGAGTTCGGTTTCAACAATTGTTCCTTTTGTAAGAATGTTTTGTCGTGCTAAGAATCTGTTTGAAGGAGTTTCGAGGACATTTTTTATCTCGATTTTTTTATCTTTTACATTGATAAATTTAGCTTTTAGTAAAAATGTTTTTTTATTTCCTCCTTGGGTCTTTTTTGTTTTTCTTTTCTCGTCGCCAATCTTCACGATTCTCTTTTGCCCAGCTAATTCGTATGATTTTTTCTTTCGGTTTTTAATATATTTTCCGCCTGTTTTTTTCCTTCCTTTCTTAGTTGTCATATTAATCTGATTGAATTTTTGTTTAAAAATGTTTTTATTGGGCGATTTAGAGAAAATCAAAAGATTTCTTTAAAAATATTACCAATCCCAAACTTTTTATATGAAAAAAACTGCGTAAAACTATGTTATGCGGGTGTGCCGGAAAGTAAATCGCAGAGCGATTTTCATTCGTCCGAAATTTCAGTTTCGAACGAGTGGCGAGCCACCCAGTATATCAGTGCGGGTGTGCCGGAGTGGTCAAACGGGACAGGTTTAGGACCTGTTAGCTTAGTGCTTACCAAGGTTCGAATCCTTGCGTCCGCATTCATAATCTTTAAATAGTTTGTAGTGTCTAATTTTTTATGGCTTTTATTGTGAAGCAGAAAGTTAAGGGTAATGATTATTATTATCTTCGTAAAAGTGTGAGAGAGGGAGACAGAGTAATAAGCAAATCAATTGCTTATTTGGGGAAGACGCGTTCAGAAGCAGAGAAAAAAGCAAAACAAATAATTCATGATTTGGAGATCACAAGTAACCTAAAGGTCACAAGTAAAATGAAAACTGAGAAAACTAAAAAACCAATTGAAAAAAATATAGAAAATAAAAAAGAAATTCAAAAAGAAATTTCTGTTGAGGAGTTAGCAAATTTTTGTAAGAGGAAGGGATTTGTTTTTCGTTCGAGTGATTTGTATGGAGGATTTTCAGGATTCTGGGATTTTGGTCCTTTGGGAGTTGAATTGTTTAATAATCTTAAGCAAGATTGGTGGAATTATTTTGTTAAACAAAAAGAGAATATGGTTGGAATGGAAGCGAGTATAATTAGTCACCCTCGAACTTGGAAAGCTTCAGGGCATATAGAAAATTTTAATGATATTTTTGTTAAGTGTAAAAAATGTGGAAAGCAAGGAAAATTAGATGAGAATGAGTTAGGGAAAGTTAAATGTGATTGTGGGGGAGATTTTGAAAGTCAAGGAAAATTTAATTTGATGTTTGAAACTAAAGTTGGGGCAGTTGATTCTGATATTGCTTATCTTCGAGGAGAAACAGCGCAAGGAATGTTTATGGATTTTAAATTGATTCAGCAAACTTCTCGGATGCAACTTCCTTTTGGAATTGCTCAAATTGGAAGATGTTTTAGAAATGAAATTGCTCCGAGGGATTTTTTATTTCGAAGCAGAGAATTTCATATAGGAGAATTTGAATTTTTTATTTCTCCAGACGAAAATAAATGTGAGTTTTTGAGTTCCGAACATTTGAATTTGAAAATTAATTTGCTTGATGAGGAAACACAAAGAAAAGAAAGTCAAGAACTTCGAACAGTGTCAATTAAAAAAATGGTTGAGGAAAAAAAATTGGGCGAGTGGCATGCATATTGGTTAGCTGAACAAGTTATGTGGTTTAAGAATTTGGGTTTAGAAGAGATTAAAATTCGTGAGCATACTAAAGAAGAGTTGAGTCATTATTCTTCTGCGACTTTTGATATTGATTATGAATATCCTTTTGGAAGTAAAGAGGTTGCAGGAAATGCTAATCGAGGACAATACGATTTAACGCAACACGAAAAAGAAAGCAAACAGAAAATGGAAATTTTCGACGAGAAAATTAGAAAGAAAGTTGTGCCACGAGTTATTGAACCCACTTTCGGTATGGAAAGAGTTTTCTTAGCCATTTTAACAAAAGCTTATACTTATGATGATGAAAGAAAAAATATTGTTCTAAAAATTCCTGCTAAGATTGCACCTGTTAAGGCAGCTATTTTCCCGATTGTTAAACAACCAGAATTTGAAAAAATTTCAGAAAATATATTTAATGATTTGAAAAAAGATTTTTCGGTGGTTTATGATAGGTCTGGAAGTATTGGAAGAAGATACTCTCGTAATGATGAGATTGGAACCCCTTTTTGTATAACTATTGACGGAGATTCTATAAAAAATAAAGATGTTACAATTAGAAATCGTGATAACACAAAACAAATTCGTGTTGAAATTTCTGAGCTGAAAAAAGTTTTACAAAAACTAATCGACGGAGAAGTTGAATTTGAAAAGGCAGGAAAATTAATCGCATAATTTTATCGTTGATAAATTCTTTTTTTCATTAGAAAAGTATTTAAACTATTTTTTCTTTATTAAATTAATTAAAAAAGAGAGGCTACAAAATGGCAAAAGCTAAAACACCAAAGCAGATTGCAGCAAAGATAAAGAAACTTAAGAAAGAAGTTTCAAAACTCGAGAAAACAAAGAAAAAAGTTGCTGCTGCGGCTAAGAAAAAACCAGCAAAGAAGAAGGCTGTTAAGAAAAAAGCTGCAAAAAGAAAACCTGCGAAAAGAAAAGCTGCAAAGAAGAAAAAGCGAAGGTAAGCAATCTTTTTTTTATTTTTTTTATTTTAGTTTGATTTTTTAATTAATTTTTTAAATACAGATAAATTTCATTTAATATGGTCAAAGAATGTATTTTTTGCAAAATGGTTTCCGGAAAGATCTCTATAAATAAAATTTACGAGAATGATAATTTTTTCTCCATTCCTGATGCAAACCAAAAAATTGAGGGACATAGTTTGGTTATTTCTAAAAAACATTTTGAAACTGTTTTAGATATGCCTTTGGATGTTGGAGCAGATTTTTTTGATTGTGTTAAAAAAACAGCATCGAAATTAATGAAGCAAGAAAAAGCAGAAGGATTTAATATAGTTAGTAATAATTTTGAAGTTGCTGGGCAAGTTGTTAAACATGTTCATTTTCATATTTTGCCTCGGAAAAAAGGCGATAAGATTCCACATGTCTATTGATTTTTGTCGATAAAAAAATAAATTGATATCGAAGTAAAAATTCCTATTGTGTCTGTTAAAATATCTGTTATGTTTGAATCTCTAAGCAAAACAAATGTCTGATGGTACTCGTCGAGAAAAGCATGAAGTATTGAAATTGTTGCTACAATTAAAATGTGTTTTAGTTTTATTTTCTGTTTTCTTTTTATTAGTGCCATAAAGAAAAAAGTAAATAGAAAAAATGCTGCAAAATGATATGTTCTTGCTGGCCAAGGATTTCCTCCAACCCCCACTGTTCCAGGGATGCTTGAAAAATAAAAAATTTCAATACTAATTAAAACAGTTAAGATTAATGCAATCCATTTTCTTTCCAAATAATTAATCATTGAGTAAGATTGTAATTTTTGTTTTTAATAATTTATGTGATGAAAGAGTTTTGATTAAAATTTGTTTTTGATTTTTTGTGAGAATCCCGTCCCACCCTCCCCAGATGCCTTTCGGGCATCTGAATAATTAGTCTCACAAAATTTTCTATTTTTTAATAAAGCTTTCTGAAAGAGAAAACTTAAATACACTTTTTTGTTATTTAATTTATGAAAAAAATACAAGCCCATCTTGTTGGAGAAATTGTTTCAAGCAATTCTAGCGAGGCTCATGCGCTTTATAAAAAATCAACTTTTGGCGAACCTAAACAAGATAAAATTCAATACACTCTTTCTGAGACATTGTTTTTGGTGGAGAAAAATAAAATGGAAGTTTTTTCTTTGAAAAAGAAATTTTCAACAAAAGAGATTCTTAAAAAGTTTCAGAGAATTGATAAAAAAATTCAAATAAAATATCCTGTCTATAAAGATTTAAGAGAAAAAGGTTATGTTGTCAAGACTGCTTTGAAATTTGGAGCAGATTTTAGGGTTTATGAAAAAGGGAGTAAGCCAGGGAAAAAGCATGCGAAATGGATTGTTTTTATTGAACATGAATCAAGGAAATTAACTTGGCACGAATTTTCAGCGAAGAATCGGGTGGCGCATTCAACTAAGAAACATCTTCTTTTAGCAATTCTTGATGAAGAAGGCGATATAATTTATTATGAAGTTCGTTGGATGAAGCCTTGATTTAGAAAGCTATTACAAGAATATTTATAACCCTTTTATTTCTTTTTAAAATATGCCCCAAAAAGATACATCTCAAATAAAAGAGAACATAGTTAGGATTATTCAATCTAGGGGACCGTCTATTCCTGCGACAATTGCCAGAGAAATGGAATTGAGCATTCTTTTTACTTCTGCGTTTTTGTCAGAACTTTTATCTGAAAAACAACTTAAAATAAGTTCAATGAGAATTGGGTCTTCCCCTCTTTATTTTATTCCAGGACAGGAATTTTTTCTAGAGAAATTTGCAACCTCTCATCTTAAGAGTAAAGAAAAAGATGCTTTTTTGTTGCTTCAAGAAAGAAATTTTTTAAAAGATTCGGAGCAAGAACCTGCAATTCGTGTTGCGTTAAGATCAGTAAAGGATTTTGCTTTTGCGTTTAAATATAACGAAGAAATTTATTGGAGATATTTTAAAACTCCTCCTTCTGAATTTAAACCGATTAAGCCTATCCCTAAAATTGTTCCAGAGAAAGTAGAAGAAGAAAAAATAGTTTCTCCAAAGATTATTCTGGAGAAAGTTGAAAAGGCACCACGAGGTATACCTAAAAGCATTGAACAAGAGGGCAAAGAACAAGTTTCTAAAGAATTAAATATTTTTGATGAAGAAAAAAGAGAGCCCAAACAAATTGCAAATATTCCAAAAGAAATAAAAAAGAAAGTTGTTCGTAAAAAAAATCCCCAAAAAAAGAATGAGAAATTTTTTAATAAAGTAAAAGAATTCTTGTCACAAAAATCTATCGAAATTTCTGGGATAGAAGGATTTAGTAAAAACGATTTACATTTACGGATTAAGTCAGAAGATAAAGAAAAATTATTGGTTGCTTATAATAAAAAAAGAATTAATGAAGCGGATTTGATAAATGCGAATAAAAAAGCTGTGGAATTAAATCTTGAATACGATGTTCTTTGTTTTGGAGAGCCTTTGAAAAAATTGGATTCTTTAATTGGCGCAATAAAGAATTTGGGCAGTTTGGGAAAGATTGAAGATTGAAATTTTAGTGCATTTTTAATTTTGATTTTTAGATTTCCCTCTTCAAGTTCCGACTTTGTCGAAAGACCCGCCCTATTTTATTGTTTGAATTTCCAAAAATTAGTAAAAATCAAAGGGTCCACTAAGATTGAAAAGCTTTAAAAACCAACCAGGCAATAAAATATTATGGGAAAAATAAAAACTAAATTGGTTAAAAGAACTGCGAGGACTCTTGATGAGAAAGGAGTTAAGTTCGAAGAAGATTTTGATAAAAATAAAAAAGTCCTTAAAGATCAAATGCCAAGTAAGAAAATTCGAAATCAGATTGCAGGATATTTATCTAGATTGAAAAAACAAGAAAAAGAGAAAAGAGCGAAATTATATTTGGATTAATTTCTTTTTTTTACTAGTGCTTTTTTTATCGCTTCTAAATCTTCAATGACTTTGTCGATTTTTTTATTTCTTTTTCGGTTTATCATTGTGTTAATTATGTTGAAAATTATGTAAACAATAATAAAACCTCCAACTGCTTGTAAAATTGTTATTAGGAATTCTGCTTTGCCTATTAGTTCTTGGGGAAGCGAATAAACTAAACTTTCGTCGATTGCCATAAAAAGAGTAATAAAAGAAAGTTTTTAAAGCATTCTTTTTTATTAGGATTGTCTCTGTAGCTCAGCGTTAGAGCGCCGCTCTCATGAGGCGGAGGTCGAGGGTTAAACTCCCTTCAGAGACATTTTGATTTCCGAGACAGAAGAAAGTCGTGAGCAATTCTGCTAAAGCCCACCTTTTAGCAAAAATTATAAACTAAGTTAATTTTGTAAAAGAATGAAATATAATTTTGCAAAAGTAGAAAAAAAATGGCAAAAGAAATGGGAACAGGAAAAAGTTTTTAAGACAAAGAGCAAGGGAGTAAAGTTCTACTGTCTTGAAATGTTTCCGTATCCGTCTGGGGCAGGACTTCATATGGGGCATGCTTTGAATTATACTATTGGAGATATTTATTCTCGGTTTAAACGATTGAATGGATTTAATGTTTTGTATCCGATGGGTTATGATTCGTTTGGTTTGCCTGCTGAGAATGCCGCGATAAAAGCAAAGGAACATCCGAAAAAATATACGCAAAATTCTATTAAAAATTTTATTAAACAACAAAAATTATTGGGTTTGTCTTATGATTGGAATAAGTTGATTTCAACAAGTGAGCCAGAGTATTACAAATGGAATCAGTATTTCTTTTTGAAAATGTATGAGAATGGATTAGTTTATCGGAAAAAGGCCCCGGTTAATTGGTGTCCTAAGTGTGACACTGTTTTGGCAAACGAGCAGGTTCATAACGGAAAGTGTTGGAGGCATACTGATGTTGATGTTGAGACAAAGCAACTTGAGCAGTGGTTTATTAAAACAACAGCTTATGCAGAGGAGTTGTTAGATATGGTTGATGATTTGGATTGGCCCCATAGGATAAAAACAATGCAGAAGAATTGGATTGGTAAAAGTTATGGGACAGAGATTAATTTTGAGATTGAAGATGGAAGGAAGTGGCCAGTATTCACAACCCGTCCTGATACAATTTATGGGGTTACGTTTATGGTTGTTTCTGCTCAGCATCCTAGATTAATGGAGCTTGTTACAAAAGAACAAAAAAAAGAAGTTGAGAAATTTTTGAAAAAAATTAAGACAATGGATGAGGGAGAGTTAGATAAACAGGGTGCTTTTACGGGTTCGTATGCAATTAATCCTGTGACAGGAGATAAGATTCCTGTTTATTGCGGGAATTTTGTTGTTGCAGATTATGGTTCTGGAATGGTGATGGCTGTTCCTGCGCATGATCAAAGAGATTTTGAGTTTGCAAAAAAATATGGGATTGAAATTAAAACAGTTATTAATCCGAAAGACTATGAATTAAATTCTAAAAAAATGGCAAGAGCTTTTACTGGTGAAGGGGTTTTAGTTAATTCCGGAAAATTTAGTGGAATGAATAATCGTGAAGCAATTGATGGAATTACAAAATATTTGTCTAAGAAAAAAATAGGGAAAAAACAAGTTAAATACAAACTTCGAGACTGGCTTGTTTCTCGTCAGAGATATTGGGGGACACCGATTCCGTTTGTGTATTGTGAAAATTGTGGGGTTGTTCCTGTTGCAGAAAAAGATCTTCCTGTTAAACTTCCAGAAAAAGTTGAGTTTGGAAAAGGAAATCCTTTGACTACTAATGATAAATTTTTGAATGTTAAATGTCCAAAGTGTAAGGGGAAAGCTAGACGAGAGACAGATACCATGGATACTTTTTTTGATTCGTCGTGGTATTTTTTGAGGTATTGCGATAATAAAAATTCTAAGAAACCTTTTGATAAAAAATTAGTCGAATCTTTTATGCCTGTTGATCAATATATTGGAGGCGCAGAGCACGCGTGCATGCATTTAATCTACGCGCGGTTTTTTACAAAGGCCTTGAGAGATATGGGTCACGCGAAAATAGACGAACCTTTTACAAAATTGTTTAATCAAGGAATGCTTCATGCTAGCGACGGAAATAAAATGTCGAAATCTTTGGGGAATGTGATTAATCCTTCTGATGTGGTTGAAAAATATGGAGCTGATTCTTTGAGAATGGCTTTAATGAGTTTTGCTTCTCCAGATAAAGATACTGTTTGGGATGAAAAAGTTTTGATTGGAAGTTTTAAATTTTTGAAAAAGGTTGTAGAATATTTTGATAAAGTTAAAATTGGGAAATCGGATTCTAAAATCTTAAGCAAATTAAATAAGACAATTAAGGAAGTTACAAATCAGATTGAGAATTTCAAATATAATCTTGCGATAATTAAAATTAGAGATTTGTTTAATTCTTTGCCTGAAGAAACTAGTAAAGATATTTTGGAAAAGGCGTTGATTTTGATTCATCCAATTTGTCCGCACATTAGTGAAGAGCTTTGGGAAAAGATTGGTGGGAAAGGATTAATTTCTTTAGCTAAATGGCCTGTTGCTGATGAGAAAAAAATTGATGATGATTTAGAGGCACAAGAAGGGGCTGTTGGGAAATTATTGAGCGATATAGATCATGTTAAGAAACTTACTGGGAAATTCAAGGCAAAAGTTTATGTTTATGTTTTGCCAAATGAATTGGCGACTTACAAAGATGTCGAGGGTGTTAAGTTGTTTGCAGTGAATGATAAAAAGAAATATGATCCGGAGAATAAATCGAAAAAGGTGAAACCTGGGAAACCAGGAATTTATTTGGAGTAGAAAGGTTTATTAATTTTAAGATAAAATAATTTTGATGGGAAAGGTTCATAGAGATGTTGTGGAAGATATTCGTGGAGAAGAATGTAAAGGACAATATTGTTTACTTATTGAAATTCTTTTGAAGGATCCTTCTTTATCTGATAGGATTTTAGAACAGACAAAGTGTATAGAGAAATTTAAGTGGGAAAGAAGTAAAAAATTAGGGGAAGAAGTTGATTGGAGAGAAGCACATGAATTATGGATTAGTGAAGGATATGCAAAAAGATTTGCAGAAACATATAAAGAGGGTTTGTTAAATGGCGATATTTATGAAATCGTTATGGGACGAAAAGAACCTTCTGGAGTTCGGCCTTTATTTGAATGATTGGAAATATTTAAATAATGTTTTCTTCTTTAGCAATTATATAAAAGGAGTTGAAATTAACGCTATGCTTTGACTCATTCGTCAAGTAAATCGAAGATTTTCATTGGTTCGTCCAAGCGTGGACAAACCAAAGCGTGGCCAAATGAAAGGAGGTGATAAAAAATGACGCCAATTGAAATTATGGCTTTGATTATTTTAGTCGTTGCGACCATAAAAATTTTAATAATTTTAGTGAATCCAAAAACATGGGTAGGAGTTATAGACAGAGTTTGGGCAAGTCCTGCTTTGATGATGATTGTATCTTTGATTTTAGCTGCAATTAGTTTGTACTATTTGCTTCAAGAAGGAATTACTATTGTTCAAATTTTTGCAGTGATGTTGTTCATGTCTTTTTTGATAGCTATCGGTGTTTCTGTTTATGTTAAAGAAATTTTAAGTATGTCTAAAAAATTACTTAAGGATAGATCTATAATCAAAAGGTCGTGGTTGTATTTGTTAATCTGGATTGTTTTAATAGTTTGGGGATTCAAAGAACTTTTAATGTAAACTTATTTTTTTTATTTTTTTTTATTTTTTTCTTAAACCAAACAATTTTAAAACTTTGATTTTCTTTTAAATCTATGAATAGAAAACAATTAATAAAAAAATATATGGAATTTTTTAAGAAAAAAGATCATAAGAAAATTGTGAATTCGTCGTTGATTCCGGAGAATGATCCGACTGTTCTTTTTACGACTGCAGGAATGCATCCTTTGGTTCCTTATCTTCAAGGGCAAAAACATCCTCAAGGAAAAAGGCTTGTTAATGTGCAGAGATGTATTCGAACAGGGGATATTGAAGAAGTTGGAGATGAGACTCATCACACTTTTTTCGAGATGCTGGGAAACTGGAGCTTGGGCGATTATTTTAAGAAAGAAGCAATTGAAATGAGTTTTGATTTTTTGGTTAAAGAGTTGAAAATTCCTAAGAATAAAATTTCTGTTACTTGTTTTAAAGGAGATAAAGATGCTGAAAAAGATGTTGAATGTTCTGAAATTTGGAAGGGGTTGGGAATTGATAAAATAAAGTTTCTTGGGAAAAAAGATAATTGGTGGGGTCCTGCTGGGAAAACTGGCCCGTGTGGTCCTGATACAGAAATGTTTTTTGATAACGGGAAAGAGGAAGTTGAAATTTGGAATGATGTTTTTATGCAGTATAATAAAACTGAAAAAAAATATGAAAAAGCAAAACAAAAAAATGTGGATACTGGGATGGGTGTTGAGAGAATGCTTGCGGTTTTAAATGGTTTTTCAGATAATTATGAAACAGGTGTTTGGAAGCCTTTGATAGAAAAAATTGAAAAGCTTTCTGGAAAAAAGTATAGGGATTCTGATAGAGAAACAAGACATATGAGGATTATTGCAGATCACATTAAGGCGAGTGTTTTTCTTCTTGGGGATGGTGTTGTTCCTGGAAATACTGAGCAAGGTTATGTTTTGAGAAGATTGATTCGAAGAGCTGTTCGATATGGTAGAGATTTAGGAATTAATAATTTTGTTTATGAAGTTGCAGAACCTGTTTTTAAAATTTATTCTGATTACGATGAATTGAAAAATAAAAAAAGGATTTTATTTGAATTGAAAAAAGAAGAAGATAAATTTAATTTGACTTTGGAAAAGGGTTTGAATAAATTTAAAAAATTTATTGGAAATAAAAAAGAGTTGAATTGCAAGGATGCGTTTTTGCTTTATCAGAGTTACGGATTTCCTTTAGAAATGATTGAAGAAGAAGCAAAGAAAAATAAAATTAAATTTTCTAAGAAAGATTTTGAGAAAGAGTGTGTTTATCATCAGAAACTTTCTCGTACAGCGTCGGCAGGAAAGTTTAAATCAGGTTTGGCAGATAATAGTGAAGAGACTACAAAATTGCATACTATTGCTCATTTGCTTTTGGCTAGTTTAAGAGATGTTTTGAAAGATAATTCAATTATTCAAAAAGGTTCAAATATTACTCCTGAAAGATTGAGGTTGGATTTTTCTTTTGATAGAAAGTTAACTGAAGATGAGTTGAAAAAAGTTGAAGAATGGGTTAATGAAAAGATTAGCAAAAAATATGATGTTGTTCGGGAAGAAATGTCTCCTGCTGAAGCAAAGAAAAAAGGGGCTTTGGGAATTTTTGATAAAAAATATGGGGATGTTGTTTCTGTTTATTCTATTAAGAATTGTTCTAAGGAGATTTGTGCTGGGCCTCACGTTGAAAATTTAGGTAAGCTTGGAAAATTTAAAATCAAAAAACAAGAATCTTCGTCGGCAGGAGTCCGAAGGATTAAAGGTGTTCTTGAAAATTAAATGGCGGAGGAAAAAATGGTAGAAGAAAATAATGCGTGCATTTTTCCAAAATGTTCAAATTGTGAAAAAGGTTATTTGTTGCCTTTCTCATTCAAAGAAGATGTTTTTGAAAAATGGAAATGTTCTGAATGTGGGCACACTATTTCGAAGAGAGATTAGAGTTAGTTTCCCATTTCTTTTAATTTTTCTTGAATATTTTTAAGTTGAGTTTCAAGTTCGACGTCCACTTTTATTTCCTTTGCTTTTTTTATTCTTTTTTCAATTTCTTCTGGAGCTTCATGCATCTCACTTAAAATTTCTGGAACTTCTATTTGAGGTAAGATTTTTTGAAGACTTTTTAAATTTGTTAAAAGTTCTTTTACCCGTCGATGAATTTTTAATTTTAGTTTTAATTCTTCTGATCTTAGAGATTGATATTTTTTAATGGTCTTTGCAACACTAAGTAAATCTCTTTCTGAAGAAAGAATGTCTTTTTTTGTTTTAAAAGATTCTTCAGAACTAAGTTTAATATGTATTAGTTTTTGATTTGTCATTCTATTTTGGCAAAAATATCTTTGTCTATTTTTTCAATTTGAACTTTGATTGTTTTCATTTCTTGTTCCCAAGAAGTTAATTCTTTTTCCTCTTCTTCTTTTATTCTTTTTGTATCCTTTAACATTTTTTCAATTTCTGAAATTTTTAATTTTGCTTTTTCAAAAGTTTTCATTGCTTCTTCGAATTTATCCAGTCGTATGAAAACAGGATCATTTTTCATCCTTTTAGAAACTGTTTCGAATTCTTTAGATATTTCTTCTGGTTCTTCTTCATAATCATTTTCTTCTTCGGGATCTCTAATTTCTTGGGTTCTTGGCGTCTGAAGGGGTTCTTGCATCATTCTTTCTTCGTCGCTGTCAGAAGTTTCGAATTCATTTGCTTCTCCCTCTTTAGCCTCTTTTTTCCCAGTCACAGCGTCTTTGATTGTATTTTGTGAGAATTTGTCTCCAACATAATTATTTGGAAAACTAGGTAATTGCGGAATTTCTTCTGGTTCTTTTCCTTCAAATGATTGAAATTCCGGAAGTTTTGGCAAATCTGGCAATTGAGGAATCTCTTCATTCTCTTTTTTTTCGTTACTAAACCACCCCATTTTATTTTTTCTAATGTATATAATATATCATATAGGTTTAAAAATGTTTATTTTTTATTAATATTGGAGTTACCGAAAAGTTTTTATTAGGACGGTTTTTAATAAACAGATGTTAAAAAAATTTCTTGAAGAAGTTGTAGTGGTTGTCGTGGGTAAACAAGCAGAACCCATAGCAGATTTACTTTTTAGTAAAAAACACGTTAACGAATTTTTAATCGCTAAAAAATTAGAGATAACAATTAATCAAACTAGAAATATTCTGTATAAACTTTCTGACTATGGTTTGGTTTCATCTATAAGAAAGAAAGATAAGAAAAAAGGATGGTATACTTATTTTTGGAGAACTGAAGTTTTGAAATCGCTTGAGTTTTTAAAATCAACTCTCTTGAAAAATTTAGAACAATTCAATAATCAAATTAAAAGTAGAGAAACAAAACAATTTTATGTTTGTGAAAGATGTAATATCGAATTCACCGAGGAACATGCTTTGTTAAACGATTTTACTTGTAATGAATGCGGGGGAATTTTTACTTCAAAGGATAATACAAAACTTCTTAGAGAATTTAAAAGAAATGTTGATAGAATGAATAAAAAATTAGAGTTGATTGAAGTAGAAATTGTGATTGAAAATTCTAAACTTGAAAAAGAAAAAGAAAAAGAATTTAAAAAGTTAAAAAAAGAAAAAGATGAGAAAAGAAAACTTGCTGCGAAAAAGAGAGCTGCAACTAGAAAAGCTAAAGAAAAATTAGAAAATAAGGGAACAAAGAAGGGAGCGAAAAAGAAAGTCGCAAAGAAAAAAGTTGTTAAAAAGAGATTGACAAAAAAGAAAGTAAAAAAAATTGCGAAAAAGAAATCAACAAAAAAGAAAATTCCTAAGAAGATTAAAAAGAAAAAAATTATGGCAAAGAAAAAATAAAATGTCTCCTGTTTATAGAGTTTATCCTCGTAAGAAAAAAAGTTTTCTTAGTGGGTTGAGTGTGACTAGTTCATTGATTTTGGTAAATCTTGTTTGTTATTTTATTATTATCTTATTATTGAATTTGTATGGCAAGGATTTTTTATCAAATAATATTGCAATTAATCCTGAATTAATTTTGTCTGGTAAAAATCTTTGGACTTTTTTAACGAGTATGTTTGCTCATGTGGATCTTTTTCATATTTTTGTTAATATGTTTTCCTTATTTTTTATTGGAAATTTTTTGGAAAAAATAATTGGTAGAAAAAGATTTTTTTGGGTGTATTTGATCTCTGGTTTTTTAGGAGGAATTTTTTTTGTATTTGGAAGTTTAATCTTTGGAGAACTGGGAATTTCTGCTCTTGGTGCTAGTGGAGCAATTTTTGGAGTTTTAGGAGTTTTAGCGTTGATTGTACCTTTTACAAAAATTTATTTGATTGTAGGCCCTTTAATAGTTATTATTCTTGATTCTATTTTATCATTAATTTTCCCTTCTTCATCAGGACTTTTTTCTTCTATCGCAAATATATTAATTTTAATTATGGTTTTTTCTTTATTTTCTCCTTTTAACTCTACAAGGAAAATTGCAATTCCTTTAAAACTTCAAATGTGGGTTTTGCCTATTGTTGCAATTGTCCCTTTAATTATAATCGGTTTTTATGTTGATTTGCCTATTTCAAATAGCGGACATCTAGGGGGATTAGTTGCAGGAATTATTTATGGAATTTACCTTAGACAAAAATTTCCAAATAAAATAAATGCAATAAGCAAACATTTTAGTTAGGTTTAAATATAATTGTTTATTTCTTTTGAGATGAAAAAAAGAGTTAGAAATAAAAAAGGGTTTAGTTTAGTTGAACAATATAAAAAAACCTGGGATTATCTTAGAAAGTCGCAGAATTTTATTTGGACGATTGTCGGGATTTTTTTTGCTTTTGTTTTGATTGGTTTTTTTGTTCCTTTGTCTGAGCAGGTTTCTGAATCGATTTTTAAATTTTTAGAAGAATTGGTTGGGAAAACAAAAGATATGTCTCAAGGCGAATTGATTTCTTTTCTTTTCTTGAATAATGTTCAGAGTAGTTTTTTTGGTTTTGTCTTTGGAGTTGTTCTTGGAATTTTTTCTATTTTTGCTACAGCTCTAAATGGATTTATTTTGGGCTTTGTTGCTGCATGGAGTGTCGAGGTTGCAGGTTTTAGCAGTTTGTGGAAGATTTTTCCTCACGGAATTTTCGAATTACCTGCTGTTTTTATTTCGCTTGGACTAGGTTTAAAGTTCGGGAGTTTTATTTTTCAGAAAGAAGTAGGAGAATCTTTTAGAGATTATTTTTTGAATGGTTTGAGAGTTTTCTTTTTTGTTGTGATCCCTTTGTTGATTGTTGCAGCAATTATTGAAGGAAGTCTTATTTTTGTTTTCGGATAATTTTATAAAGAGAGTTTTCTTAGTTATTTTAATAAATTCAAATTAAATTAAAAGGAGGTTAAAATGAATAAATTAATTTCGTGGGCAGTTCTAATTATAGGCGTTCTATTTTTATTGCCCCTTGTTGGAGTTGACGCATTAGGTTCTCTAACAGATGGCGTTGTAGCTTGGGCAATTGGCATTATAATTTTGCTTATTGGTTTAGCTGGTGTAGTAGGTAAAGCCTAAACACTTTTTATTTCTTTTTTATTTTTTTTTAAATTCTAGAATTATTCTTTTAGGTCGCTAATTCCTAGCATGATGAATAGTAATCCAATCATTACTATAAACCAGAATATTCCTCCCTTGAGGAAAATCCATGCTGCGTGCCAAAAATTCCATGATACTTTCCAAACCCATGTTTGAGAATAAAAAGCAATTAGAATTGCACCAATTAGCAAAATCAATCCGAGTAAAAGTTCTGTCCATTTATTCATTGTAGAATTATTTGTTCATTTTTCTTTAAAAAGATTATGATTGTCTAGTGTATAATTTGATTTACAACTATGAGTTGATGAAATTAGTAAGTTTTAAAAACTAATAATTTTTTTAGAGAATATGGATATTAGATTAAGATTTGTTGAATCTATTGCAATCCCTATTTTGTAATTCTAGTTTAAACTAAATTAATTACTATGAAAAAAGTTAAAGATTTTTTGTGGAAGGAAAATATGTCTGTAACCGATCTTATGGATGGTTTTGGTAGCTTGGGTTATCAGGCGTCTGAATTAAGCGAGGCTGCGAAAGTTGTTTTGAAAATGAAACGAAATGGCGCGAAGATTTTTTTGACTTTTACTTCAAATATGGTGACGTCTGGTTTGAGGGGTTTTTTTGCTCAACTTTGCGAATTTAAGATTCCGAATATTTTGGTTACAACTTCTGGCGCAATTGAAGAGGACATAATGAAGTCTTTGGGAGAGGAATTTGAGGTTTCGAGTTTTTATTCTGATGATGTGGGGCTTTATGAAAAGGGCGAGAATCGTGTGGGGAATTTAGTTATTAGAAACGAGAGTTATATGAAGTTTGAGGATTGGATTCAAAAGATTTTAGGAGAGATTTATTCTAAAGGAATTAGGAAGATTAGTTCTTCTGAATTGTTAAAGGAGATTGGTTTGAAGATGGCACCCTTGGGTGTATCCTCTAAAGAGGGCAGCGATTCGAATTCAATTTTGTATCGGGCTGCGAAAAATAATATTCCGATTTATTGTCCGGGGATTGTTGATTCGTCGTTTGGATTTCAATTGTTTATGTTTTGTGAAAAGCACAAGGATTTTTTTGTTGATTCTGTCGGAGATATGAAACGAGTGGTAACTGATTTGTCTTTTGACGAAAAAAAAGGTTTGATTAGTTTGGGAGGGAGTATTTCAAAACACTATGCTGTTTTTTCTGCTTTGCTTTCTGGAGGTTTTGATTACGCGGTTTATTTAACGACTTCGCATGCGTCGTCTGGTTCAATGTCTGGCGCTACAACAGAGGAAGCAAAGTCTTGGGGCAAATTAAAGGATTCAGCAGAGGCTGCAACAGTTAATGGAGATGTTACAATTACTTTTCCTTTAATGATGTGTTCGGTTTTGGATAGGATGAAAAAGGAGGGGATTTTGAAAGATGAGTGAGGCAAAAGATCCTGTTCCAAGGTTAATAAGGTCTTTTGATGAGATGGATTCTTTGAAAGAATCTCAAGTTGTTGAGGTTTCTATTATTCAAGATAGTCCTTTTTTTCAGAGACTTAGAGTTTCTCCTGTGATTTCTCGTCTTGCAGTTGTCTATTTTTTTAGAGATGAGAAGGTTTTAATCACGCCCTCAAAGAGAGATAGAAGTATTTTAATTTATCCTTTGGAAAATGTTGAAGAGATAAAAGGAGGAAAGCTTTTTTATAATGAATCAGACGGAAGTGAAATTTCAACTAGATCATTTATGGATCATGGAACACTTTCTGGAATTCTTAGGAGAGCAGGAATTTATGAAATTTAAAATGACATCTCCTAAATTCATCCTTTCAAAAAAAGTATTGAAAGATCAAGTTAAGATTTTAGAAGATTTAGGTTTGAAAGTTTCGTATTCATATAAGACTAATCGGGAAGTTGGGAAAATTTTGCAGAATTTAAGTGATTGTGATTTTTCAATTCACGAAAAATTTGAGATTGATGAAATTAATGATAAAAAAAAGATTTGGTTTTTTACTCAAGCAGAGAATAAAGAAGAGTTGGAAGATATTTTAAAAAAAGGTGTGAGAAATTTTGTTGTTGATAATGAAATTGATTTGAATAGGTTGCTTGAGGTTGTTGAGAAGTTTAATTCACAATTTTGTTCGGATCCCGTGCCCACCCGCCCAACAACTCCTTCGGAGTTGTCAAAAAATAACTCACAAAATCGTTCATCAGAAAATCTAAGGATTAATTTATCTTTGAGGATGAAATTTCAAGAGCATCGTGTGGGAACAGGAAAGTATTTTGTTTATGGAATGAGTTCTAAAAAAGTGAATGAGTTGATTTTGAAAATTAATGGTAACGAGAATATAGAAAAGCTTGGAATTCATGTTCATCGGAAATCTCAGAACACGTCTGAATGGGAAATTAAAGAAGAGTTGGTTGATTCTTTGAATGAAGAGTGTTTGAATGCAATTGATTTTGTAAATTTTGGAGGAGGGTTGCCTTCTGTCTATAAAAGTTATTCTGGAAATGTTTATAATTATATTTTTGAAAAGATTGGCGAGGGTGTGAAATGGTTGAATGAGAAAAAAATTGAGTGTTATATTGAGCCAGGGAGGTTTTTGGCTGCGCCGTGTGTGAAGCTTGAGACAGAGATTATTCAGGTTTATGAAGGAAATATTGTTATCAATGTTTCAATTTATAATTGTGCGTTAGATTGTGTCTTGACAAATACAAAAATGTTGATTGAAGGAGAGTTGGAAGAGGGAGAGTGTTTTTTGATTAAAGGAAACTCTCCAACGCGAGACGATATTTTTCGTTATAGAGTTAAATTAGATTCTCCAAAAGTTGGAGACAAGATTGTTTTTTTGAATGCAGGAGCATATAATTATGCGACTGATTTTTTTGGTTATAAGAAATTGGAGACCGAGGTTGTTTGATGATGATGGGGGTGCAAGATGCCCCAGAGTCCATAAAGTTTAAAAGATAAGAAAAAATTATCTTATTGAAGGGGGAAACCTCAGATTAATTCTGAGACGAATTTAAGATGAAAGTAGTATTGTTAGAAAATCCTGATCAGCACAAACGAGATGTATCTGCAAAACCTAGATCTATTTGGGAGCATATTGAAACATGGGTTAAGATTGGAGAAGGCGAGTCAGAATTAGTTAAAAGTTTAGATGAAGCAGAATCTAGGCTTGCACAAGGAGGAGTAGATTGGATGGTTATTCATCATTATGATTTCTATGAAGTAGATAAATTAAAAGCATTATACCCTAAGGTGAAATATGCTGGAGCGAGTGCTTTTCTTTTTGAGGAAGGTATGAGACGACCGAGTAGTTTTGCTGAGGAGTATTGGAATAAAATGCAAGAACATTATGATTTGCTGTTACCTGATTATGATGAATCTATTTTGAAAATGATTGGAAGTTAAATAATCTTAAATTATTCTTGATTTCTCTTTTCTCCGAATAAGAAGTTTTATATAATTCTTTTTTGCACTTATATCATGTTAACAAAGAAACAAATTAGTGAAATCAAAGAGCATCTTGAAAGAGCGCAGAATCCGCTTTTCTTTTTTGATAATGACCAGGATGGATTGTGCAGTTTTCTTTTACTTCGAAGATATCTTGAACGAGGGAAGGGTGTGCCGGTGAAAACGTTTCCTGATTTGAGTGTTGATTATTTTAGGAAAGTTAAAGAGTTAAAAACAGATTATATTTTTATTCTCGATAAACCGGTTGTTTCAAAAGAGTTCTGGGATGAAATTGAAAAAGTGAATATCCCTGTTGTTTGGATTGATCATCATCCAATTGATAGGAAGGATATCCCTGATTTTGTTTCATATTATAATCCTCTTTATAATAAATCTGCTGAGAGTGAGCCGGTGACAGATTTGTGTTACCAGGTTACGCAGAGGAAAGAGGATTTGTGGATTGCAGTTGTTGGATGTATTGCAGATCATTATATTCCGGGTTTCTACAAAGAGTTTATGAAAAAATATCCTGATTTGTCGGTTGACTCGAAAAAACCTTTTGATATTTTTTATGGCTCGCCTATTGGTTCGATTGGGAAGATGATGGGTTTTGGATTAAAAGATAGTTTTACAAATGTAATTAATATGTTGAAATTTTTAATTGAGGTTAAATCTCCTTACGATGTTTTGAACGAAGACAATAAAAATAAAGCGATTTATACAAGATTTAATGAGGTAAATGAAAAGTATCAGAGATTAATGGAAAAAGCTTTGGATAATTCGCCTAACAAAGTTTTGTTTTTTCAGTACGGAGGAGTTATGAGTCTTAGCGCTGATTTAGCAAACGAATTGAGTTACAAGTTTCCAGATAAAGTTGTTGTTGTGATTTATACTACTGGGATTAAAGCAAATATTTCTGTTAGAGGAAATAAAATTAGAGATTTGGTGCTAAAAGCAATCAAGGGATTAAAGGATGCGACCGGAGGGGGTCATGAAAACGCTGTTGGAGCAAAAGTTATGATAGAAGATTTGGAAAAGTTTAAGAAAAAAATAGAAAGTTTGGTCGAAAAAAAGAAGTAAGGTAATTTTTCTTTGAGAATTTTTTAGAATTTCCCTCTATAGATCCTCATTTCCTTCGGAGACTCACTCTTTTTTCAGCGCTGAATTCCAAAAACATTTGTCTAAAAAATTATCCAATATCTTATAAATCATAATAAGCTTTAAATAGTTACCTTACCAATATTTTTTTGAAGAAGAGGTACGATGGTTTATAAAAAATATATTAAAAGAGATGGAAAGATTTTTGGTCCTTATTATTATAAGAGTAAGAAGAAAGATGGTAAGGTAATTACTGAATATGTGGGAACTTCTGCGAAACAAATTAAAAAAGATGAGGCTTGGTCTAATTCTTTTGATAAAGAAAAAAATAAACACAAAAATGTTTTTTTAAGTTTGATTTTAATTGGTTTTATTTTTCTAATTGGATTTAGTTTGATTAATTTTAATTTGACTGGAAATGTTGGTTTGGATATTGAGGAGTCTTATGTTTCTGGAGAAAGTTTGCAGGGAAGTTTAAATTTAATTTTAGAAGAGAATGAATTTCTTCCGGCCTCGAGTGTTGTTTTGTTGGAGTTCGGTGGCGAGTCTTATGAATATAATTTAAATGAGTTGGTTGATCAAGAGGTTGTTGAAGGAGAGTTTTATGTTTCTGGTTTTAATTTTTCTGGTTCTGGAAAAGGTTATGGTTTTTCTGATGAAGAGGTTGATTTTGTTTTAGGAATTTATTCTGGGGTGGAGAGTAATGAAAATGAACAAGGGGGCAAGGAAGAAGAGGTTGATTTAGATTCGGAGGATAGTGAAGAGGTTGTTGTAGATTTAAATGAGACAGATGTCGAGGATGTTAGGGAGGAGGAAGAGGATGAGGAAGAAGAAATTAATGAAGAAGATGAAAATGAAGAAGAGGATTTAAGCGAGGAATCAGAGAGTGATGAGGATGAGGAAGAAGATATTTTAGGGGATACTGAAGAGGTTGAGAGTAGTGAATCTCCAGAAAGTGAGTCAAGTAGCGAGAGTGAAGAGTCAAGCGAGAGTTCTTCAGAGAGTGATGAAGACGAAAGTTCTGAATCTCCTTTAACAGGAGATGTTATTAAAAATATTTTTGGAGGTATTGGTTATTTTTTCTTAACATTAACAGGGCAAGTTAGTTTAGAATTGCAAGAAGAAGTTTCAGGAAGTGTTTCTGTTGGAGAGGATTTTAGTTACGAATTGAAAGAAGGGCAAACAGCGAAGATAAAAGATGGAAGTGTTAGTTCTGGAAAAGATAGTGATGTGAAATTAAAAACAAAAGATAACCAAGTTGTTGTTGAACTTAAAAAAATAAATGACGAGAGATTAATTGAGATTAATTTGACTGAGTTGGATCTTAAAGCACAAGAAGGCGAATTAAAAATTAGTTTGGTTTATGAGAATACGACTTTGGTTTATGAAAGTTCTTTAATTGAGGTTTTGGAAATTATTCAAGATGGATTAATTGAAACAGTTTCTTCTCAGGTTGTTGTTGGCCGTCCTGTTAAGTGGAAAAAAACAATTAATGTTAATGAGATTAATCAAATTAAAATAGAGATTCCTGAAAGTGCTTCTAAAGTTATTGTTAAAGAAATCGAAACAAATGAATTTGTCGAGGCTAATGTTGTTGATGGTGAAAAAGTTGAAGCAACAATAACAGGAAATTTTCTTAAGAATTTAGTTGGAAGAGTTATTGGCGAAGATGAATTGGAAATTGAACAACAAACAAAAGAAGTAGTGATTGAGCAAGATATTGTTGAAAGAGATTTAATTGAGGAGAATAATGAAACTGAATTAGAAATAGAGTACGAGACTCCTGGACCTGTTGCATTTGAATCAGAGGTTTCTTCTGGGAAACAAATTGTGATTTCTTCTGAAGTTCATTATGAAAATATTTTGGCTTATGCAGAATTACCCTACCCTGTTCCTGAATCCGAAATTAGATTATATGGGTATGTTAATGGTTCAAAAGTTTTAATGGATTTTGAAAGTTATTCTTTGGAGGACGAGATTTCTATTGAAGAGGTTGTTGAGAGTTTGAATTTAACAAAAGAGAGTAATGAAAGTTTGTCTTTAGAAGATTCAGAAATTTTTAACGAATCTTTAGTTGAAAAAGAGGTTTTAGTTAATTATATTGAATGGATTGTTCCGCATTTGAGTAACCAGACTTATGAATTGATTATTGAAATTACAAAAGCAGATCATTTGGATTCAGATAGAAATTTTGTTTCCGATATTTATGATTCTGTTAAAACACAAGATGGGAATTGGAGTGAGAGAATTAATTCGAGCGAATATGTTCGAGTTACTTTTGAGCAGATGTTGGATAATGAAAAAGATATAACTGTTTATGCTCGGGGTAGTGGTTCGATTGAAGTTTATGAATTTGGCGAAGATGATTTGATAGTTAGTTTTCCTGAAATTAATTCAGAAGGGTTGTACAAAGTTTATTTGACTGAATTAAATGGGACTCAAGATGTTTTTGATTTGAAAATTGTTGGTGATTATTTAGAGTTTGATTGGATTGTTGATCCGTCTGGGAATTCAACTAATGATTGTTGGGATGCAACACCTGATGCAGATTCATATCACCCTCTTTGTTCTTGTGATGATTTGCAAAATATGAGCACGCAGTTAACTTGGAATTATTCTTTGCAAAATAATGTTGATTTTTCAGAGTGTGCTTCTTATATTGTTGGAGCAGGGTTTGTGCCTGTTGGAGATGTATCAACATATTATACGGGACATTTCCAAGGAAATCATTACGTCCTTAGTAATTTTGTTATTAATTCAAGTGCAACAAGTTATGTTGGTTTATTTGGGGCTGCAAGAAAAAATATCTCTAATGTTGGATTTATTGATGTTAATGTTACAGGAGATATTAATACTGGATCTTTAGTAGGTTATCTTAATTGTATTGCTCCTTTGTGTTATCTTGAAAATTCTTATGTTGATGGTGGAGAAATTATTGGAGTAGGAGGAGCAACTGGAGGACTTGTGGGGAATACTAATGAAAAAGCAATTATCGAAAATTCTTATGCTAGAAATGTTACTGTAATTAGTTCTACTTATGCAGGAGGTCTTTTGGGAGCAGGACAAGCAAAAGTAATTAATTCTTATGCTACGGGAAGTGTTACTGGAGATGGTGCTGGCGGATTAATAGGTCTTCTTAATGTGGGAGGAACTGCGAATAATTCTTGGTCTACTTCTACTTTATCGGGGACAACTTATGAAGGAGGTTTAATTGGGAGATTTATTTCAGCAACAATTACAAATTCTTATTGGTTTTCTGGAACTTCGAATTGTTATGAAGGAGGAGACACGGGATGTACTAAAGCAAGTGGAATAACAGATTTTTATGATATTGCTTACGATGTTTATGATTCCACTGAACCGACTTGGGATTTTACAGATCTTTGGAAGGATTCTAATAATGGTACTGGCTATCCTCCTTTAGTTGGTCCTGTGGGTTCTGATTGTTGGGACGCTGTTGAAGATCCTCATCCAATTTGTTCTTGCGTTGATCTTCAAAATATGAGTGCTCAGTTAGCATGGGATTATTATTTGAACAATGATGTTGATTGTTCTGGGACTACTGGTTGGAATGCTGGTGCAGGATTTGAGGCAGTTGGAACATTCACAGGAAGTTTGAATGGAAATAATTATACTGTCAGTGATTTATTTACTGATAATGCTGGAGCAACTTATGTTGGTTTATTTGGTTATGTAAATGGAGGAGAGATTTATGATATGATTCTTTCTAATGTTAATTTTAGCGGGGGAACAGACGATGCAGGAGGTTTAGCAGGATATATTAATAATGCAGGGAAAATAAAAAATGTCAATATTTCGGGATATGTGAATGGTCCGCAAGCTACTGGAGGTCTTACAGGAAAATTAAGTGCGACTGCTTTAGAAAATTGCCATACTTCAGTAGATGCGAATTCAACAAACAATGTTGGAGGTTTAATTGGGAATGTTTTAAATTCTGTAGTGAATATAACTGATTGTTCTGCTTCAGGATTAGTGAATGGGACAGGAAGCAACATTGGAGGGTTGATTGGAATTTCGACTGTATCAACTTATGCAAATTTTAAACTTTATGATTCTTTTGCTACAGGAAATGTTTCTGGAATCAGCACTTCAATTGATATTGGAGGATTAATTGGAGAAATAGATGAGGGGTTCATAAACAATTCTTATGCAACAGGAAATGTTATCGAGGGAGATGATGATTTAGGAGGTTTAATTGGGATTGTAACTAATGGAGCAATACTTAATATTGATCATTGTTATGCAACAGGAGATATTCTTGCTCCTTCCGGAGATAATTATCGAGGAGGTTTAATTGGTTATTATCAGGATAATGGAAATTTGACAAACTCTTGGGCATCTGGAAATATTGAAGAAGGTTTGGTTGGAGCAAGTATTGGGGGTCTTGTTGGTTATGCTCAAGGAAATCTGTATTTTGATAATTGTTCTTTTTCTGGAAATGTTAGCGCATTAACTTCAGCAAGTGTTGGGGGATTAATTGGATTAAATCAAGGAAAGTTGATTAATAATTCACATACTACTGGAAATGTTTATGCTGCTGGTAATGTTGGAGGTTTAATTGGTAATAGTAGAGAATCTCTTATTGAAAATTCTTATTCAACAGGTTTTATAAATGGTACCGGAAGTAATATTGGAGGTTTGTTAGGATATTTAGATAATTATTTGATAAATATTACTAATTGTTATTCGACAAGTAATGTAAATGGATCAGGAGATAATATCGGAGGTTTTATTGGAGGTACAAATGGAAAAGAGAAGTTGATTTTAGATTCTTATGCAACAGGAAATGTTAATGGTGTTTTAACAACAAGTGATTATGTTGGAGGTTTTGTTGGTTTAATGTGTCTTTCTCAAATCAATAATTCTTATGCAACAGGAAATGTGACTTCTCTTGGGGGGCAAGGAACAGGAGGATTTATGGCAGGAAATGTAAATGGAAATAGAGTTAATTTAGACAATGTTTCTGCAACAGGAATTGTTAATGGGAGTGGTAATTATGTTGGAGGTTTAATTGCAGAGTATCAAGATGTTGGAAATTTAACAAATTCACATGCAACTGGAGATGTTTATATTTATGGAGGAAATTCTGCAGGAGGTTTAATTGGTTATTCGCAGTCAGGAGTGGGGGTGAAGAATTGTAATGCAACAGGAAATATTTATGGGGGATCTTCAAGCAATATTGGTGGTTTGATTGGTTATAATCAACTTAATTTATTGAACCAATCTTTTGCAACAGGAAATGTAACTACAACAGGAAATTCTGCAGGAGGATTAATTGGGACTTCAAGAGCAAGTGAGATTCACGAGTCTTATTCAACAGGATTTGTAACAGGAACAGATAATGTTGGGGGGTTCGCAGGATATCTTGATGCTTATGTTATAACAATTAAAGATTGTTATTCTTCAAGTAATGTAACTGGTCTTGATGATTATGTTGGAGGGTTTATTGGATTAACAGCGAATGACCCAACTGATTTAATAAAAATTGATAATTGTTATTCGTCTGGAAATATTAGTGGAGATGCAAATATCGGAGGGTTTATTGGTTATTCGCAGCCAGGAACTTTAATTAATCATTCTTATGCAACAGGAACATTTACAGGGAATTCTATTTTTGGAGGATTTGCAGGAGACAATGATGGAACAATTGAAAATTCTTATTATCATAATTCAACTGAAAATCCTGATGTTTGCATTTCAACTGGTTCTGGGACAACAGATTGTTATGGAATTTTAACTTTGAATTATTTTAAATCAGATGTTTACCCTGGAAATTTCCCTGTAGTTAATTGGAGTTTTTTTGATATTTGGCAAGAAAGAATTGGAGATTTTCCTAGTTTAACTTGGCAAGCTTTGGGAGGAGATTATGATTTGACTGCACCGAATATAACTGAGATGAGTCCGAGTAACAATACTATTACTGCAGAAACAGAAACAAATTTCAGTGCGAATCTAACAGATGTCGGGGGGCTTTCAAATGCAACTTTGTATATTTATAATGCATCTGGAGATTTGTTTAATTCATCTTTTATCGGAATAATTGGCGCTCCAATTGCTACAACTGTTTCTATTGTAGTTACTTTGGTAGAGGGAGTTTACACTTGGTTTTGGGAAGTTTACGATGTTGCAGTAAATGTTATCACTTCTCAAAATGAGTCAACTGTTCCTGGAGGAAATTCTACTTTGACTATTGCTCTCCCTTTTTCAATAGAAGTTAATCTTCCGTCGAACAATTCAAATTTTAAAACAACGAGTGTCGAGTTTAATGTTTCTTCAGGAAATGATTTGGATTGGTGCGGACTTTCAATTGATGGAGAGACAAATTTAACAATGACATCTTTTAATGTAACTTATTTTAATTTTACAAATGCAACAATGAGTGAGGGTTTTCATAATTTTACTTTTAGTTGTAATAAATCAAATAATTTGTTTAGTTCTGTTTCAGGTTATGATATTTTAGTTGATACTACAATTCCCCACATAAATTTTTCTTTGCCTACGCCAGATAATGCTTCGACTAATTCAGGAGATTCTATTTATATAAATGTTTCAACGAATGATACAAATGAGATGAGTGTGTTTGTTGATTTTAATAATAATCTGTTGGGTTGGTGGAGTTTTGATTCATTAAATGCATCTGGCGATCCATATGATAATTCAAGTTATGGTAATGATGGTTATATCTATGGAGATGTTGTTCCAACAACTGTGGGTGCAAGAGGAGATGGTTTTGAATTTGGAGGAACAAAAGATGGGGTTGTTTTAGGTAATGATTCAAGTCTTAATAATCTGGATGTTTTTACTGTTTGTTCATGGATTTATCCAACTTCTTTTCCAACACAATATCCGATGGTTTTGTGTAAACAGGGAGGGAATGTTGGTTGGGATTTTTATATTACTAATACGGGAAATTTTGGAACTTCTTTTGAAAATACTACAGGGAGTCTTGTTTATATACAATCAAGTTCTTTTGGAGGTATTACTTTAAACAATTGGCATTTTATATGTGGAATTCAGAATGGAACAGATTCGACAAATATGAAATTATATCATAATGGAGTAGATATATGGGGTCCTTTTAGTGGTGTTGATAGTCCTCGTGCAGATGATTCTGCAAATCCTTTGATTATTGGTGTTCAACCTACTTTGTTATTTGAATTTGGAGGAACTATTGACGAGGCTATTTTATTTAATAGGGTTTTGAGTCCAGATGAAATCGTTGCATTGTATAATGCGACTTCAAAAACAAGTTATCGAAATAATTTTACTTCGCTTGTAGACGGAGATCATAATTTTACTGCTTATGCTGTTGATCAGAGTGGAAATGTTAATTTAACAGATATGAGAACAATAACTCTTGATTCAATTTTTCCTCTAATTTCAATTGATTCTCCTTTGAATAATTCTGGAGCCAATGCAGATAGTTTTAATGTTAGTGTGAGTATAACTGAAACTAATTTGGATAGTATAACTTATTATTTATTTAATGAATCTGATTTAACTTCCCCTCAAAATACAACCACTTATACGTCTTTGGTTGATAGTATAAATTGGAGTGTTGCAACAAATGTAGTGTATTATTATAATGTTAGTGTTAATGATACTGTTAATAATTTGAATGTGACGGGGTTGAAAAAATTTACTTTAGATAGTGTTAATCCGCAAATCAATAATTTAAGTGGAATGGTTGTTGATGAGGCTGTTGGAGGTGCTTCTGTTTTGTTTAATTGGACTGTTTCAGATAATTTGGATACTAATTTGAGTTGTTACCCGACGTATACTGGAAGCGAGGAAAATTCAACAAGTTTAGTTTATCTTGCGAATGATTCTAATTATAGTCAGACTCTTACTCTTCCTGGAGGTCAGCATACACTTAATATTACTTGTTATGATAATGCAAATAACACGAATCAGTCAGAGGGGATTGATTATTTGGTCGCCATAATTAATGTTAGTTCTCCTTTAACTAGTACAACAGCGAGGATTAATGAGTCTTCTGTATTTTTAGTAGACGAGATTTCTGGTGCTGATTTTTTGAATAATGCTTCAATCTCGTTACAAAATAGTTCTGGCGAATTTGTTTCTTTGGATACTTGGGGTTTTTCTGGAGCAAGATATACTTTTGAATCTTATACTTGGAATTTTTCACAGCCAGATACAATTACTGTTCTTTCTACGGGTTTTAATTCTTCTCGTGGAAGTTTTAAGAATGCAACAGATTCGATTACGATTTATTTATTGAGACCAGAGGGCACAACTTCTGCGCCGGTTTTGACTTCGGCTTATCCTAATACAACTTATAATTTGAATAACACTCAAGTTCAGATAAATTTAATTGCAGATTTAGACACTCTGTTTTACGACGACAATTTGACTGTGACAGATCCAGATGGAATGCAGTATGAATTGAGTTCTGATGAAAGTTCTACAGATCAATCTGGTTTTATTAATTATTTGAATTACACTTTTGAAATAAATAAAACAGGAACTTATAATATTTCTGCGGTTGTTGAGGATTATGAATATCAAAATACTTCGACATGGAATTATAGTTTTTATTCTTCTGCGAATTCAGAGACTTTGACTTTGAACAATACTGTTAATTTTTCTATTCTCGATGTAGGTAATGAAGAGGTTTTATTTAATGGGAGTGATCTTCAAATAGTAATTCCAGATAATGCAATTTATGATATGAAAATGAATTTTTCTGATTCAACTAAGAATCTTTCTTTTAGATTTGAGGAAGTTAATTTGACAACTAATCTTTCTTTGGTTTTGAATCATACTGCTTTGACAAATGAAACTGATGCTCCGAGTTCTCGAAGAAGAATCGCTTTGTTTGATTTGAATACTGAAATGAATTACACTAATTATACTTTTGAGCTTGATTATTCTGCTGTTGTTCATACAATGAATAATGAAGAGAGTGTGAATTTGTATAAGTGCAGTAATATTTCAAATTGTGTTTTTAGTTTGGTTTCTTCTACATTGAATTCTTCTGCGAATACTCTTACGTCTACTTCTACAGATATGTCGCGTTTTATTTTTAGTGAGGCTGGAACAACAACAGTTACAGAAACAGTTACCGCTAGTAGCGGGGGTGGTGGCGGAGGAACAACAACTGTTTATGCTGATTTTGAAATTATCACTCCTGGAAAAGCAACAATGGAATTAAATGATGAGATTATAATTCCAGTTAAACTGAGCAATCCTTTTGATAGTGTTGTTTTGAATAATCTTGAATTGAGCGCGTCTCCAAATGTGTTGGGATTATCTGCTAAATTTGATAAGACTGAAATAACTAAATTGGCTACAGGTGGAGAAGAAACAATTAATCTGATTGTTAAAAGTGAGAATGCTCCTCTTGGAGAATATGAAATAGATATTAATGTATCTGTTGGAAGTCCTGCTATTGTAGAGACAGCGAAGGTCTTTGTGAGGGTTGTTGAGACTTTGGGCGAAGGTTTTGTGAGAGAGAGAATTGTTTTGGTTAAAGATTTGTTTAAGGAAAATCCTGATTGTTTAGAGTTTAATGATTATCTTCTTGAGTCTGAGAAAATTTTGGTAGTTGAACCAGAGAAAGCAAAAGAGCTTGTTCAGTATGCTATCGATGGTTGCAGGGATTTAATCACGTCAAAGGAAAAAGCAGTTCAGAGAATAACTTCTGTTTTGCGAGAACAAAAATGGAAAGATCCGGTGATGTTTAGTTCGATTTTAATGATTTTGGCAATATTAATTGTATTTGTAATTATGAAGATTGGTTCAAAAAATAAAGGCGCTAAAATTAGTGTGAGAGAATCAAGTCCAAAAAAGAGTAAGGGTTTTTTCTCTGGAATGAGTTTCTTTAAAAAATCTAAATCAAGAAGTGTTGCGAAAAAAGATGCATTTGCTGGTGTTTAGTTTTTAATGAACTTTTGTTTTAAAATTCCCATTAAATTCGACTCTCGTCGAAAACCCGCCCTTAATTTTATTTGAATTGCCAAAAATTAGTAAAACAAAAGTTCATCGGAGACGCTGTTAAAGAGGAATTATTTTTAAACCCTTTTCCCGTGATTAATTTATGAAAAAGGGGATTATTTTTTTTGGAATTTTTTTGTTAGTTTTACAAGGAGTTTATTCTGTAAATATTTGTGATGTTGATGTTGGAGAATGGAGTGAATGGGGCGAGTGGGGAGATTGTGTTAATGGAAATCAAACTCGTTCGAGAACAGAGCTTAATTCTGGTTGTATCGAAGAAGAATTTCAAGAATGTGTCCCGGGAAGTTGTGTGAATGAATGTTTTGAGGATGGAAAAATTCTTGGAGTTTGTAAAGGGAATGTTGCGTCTAGAATTGTTTGTGGAGATAATGATGGAGATGGTTGTTTGGAATGGAGCAATAAAATTACCGAAGAGTGTGGAATTGGAATGTTTTGTCAAAGGGCAGAATGTGTGGGAGAATTGTGTCAAGATGAATGTTCTTTTGAAGAGCAACAAAAAACATGTCTTGGAGAAAAAATTTCTGGAATAAAGATTTGTGGAAATTACGACGACGACGTTTGTTATGAATGGGGAGATCAAAATATAATTGAATGCCTTGAAGGAGAAATTTGTCGAGCAGGAAATTGTGGTTCTGAATTTGGAAATTGGGTTTGTAAGGAATGGGGAGATTGTGTCGATAAAACTCAAACTAGAGAGTGTGTTGATGTGGAAGGATTATCGTCGTCGACAACTGAAAGTAGAGAGTGCATTTCAGGAGTTGAATTAAATTATTATCCAGAGGAATTAAATTTAATTGTTGCGAAAGATTATGAAATTGATTTTAGAGTTGATTCTAATGTTAAAAATTTTGAGATTAATTGGTTTTTGAATTCAGAATTAAAAGAAAAGGACGAGAGTTTTTCTTTTGTCTTCGAAGAGGATTCTGAATTAAAAGCAGAGATTAATGTTGAAGGAAAAGTTCAAGAGCTTATTTGGAAGATAAAAATTAATGAAGAGGCTAAAGAAAATTGTGTTCCTAAATGGCGTTGTGATTGGAGCGATTGTTCTGATGAAGAGGATTTTTCTTTTTCATATAATTGTTTTGATGTAAATTCTTGTGGAGTTAATGTTGGAAAATTAATTAAGAAAAATTGTGAATGTTATTCTAATTGGGAATGTGGAGATTGGAGCAAATGTAATGCGAAGTACGATTTTTCTAATTTTCTCGAGGATGAAACTTCTGTTAAAGGTTACTTTGAAAAAGTTTGTGTTGATTTATCTGGATGTAAGTCAGAGAAGATTCAAAGAAAAGTTTGCTCGGTTCCTATTTTAATTAATGCAAATAAAACTTCTTGGTGTGATTCTGATTTTGTTGAAATTTTTGATTCTGAAAATGGAAACCTTGTAAGTAGAATTAAGAAAACAGAAATCTCTTCTGATTTAAATCGGGTTGATATTTCTTTTTTAGGAGATTCAGAAAAAGGTTATTGTGATTATTGTTTTGATGGTTTACAAAATTATGATGAATTGGGAGTTGATTGTGGAGGTTTAAGTTGTCCTGAATGTGAAGAGTTTATCGAGGAGGAATTTGTTGATTGGTTGCCAAAATTTGTTTTTTGGTGGTGGATTTTTCTTGGAGTTTTAGTTTTAGGTTTTTTATTTATAGAAAGAGAGAATATTTTTAGTTCTGTTGGAATTATGAAAGAATGGGAAGATAGCTTAGAGAAAAAAATTAATGGTGTTTTTAAAAATTAAAATTCTTCAATTATTTCTTTTAATTTTTTAAACATTTCTTCGAGTTTTTGTTTGCTTAGTCTTTGGTTCGCGAATTTAATTTGATTTATTTCTGAGGAGAGTAAAATTATTTTTTTCTTAAGTCTGGTTTTTATTTTTTTTGACTCGATTTCTTTTATTAACTCTTTGTGAGTCATTTGTTTTTTTATCCTTAGTGATTTTTTTACAAATATCCTAAAAATTATTGAGAGTTTGTTAAATCTTTTTTTAGAGAGTCTTATTTTTTCTATTTTGTTTATTTTTTTTAGAGCAAATTTTTTTAGTCTCTGTTTTTTTGAAAATTCTTTCTCCTTCTTTTTTGCAAATAGGTTTTTTAAAAAACTCATAGTTATATTAGGTAAGTTTGATTTATAAAATTATTGAAAATTTAATTTTAAAATTATTAAAAACCTTTATAAATTTAAATTACTTTGAATTGATGAAAATGAAAGAGGTAAATTCTAAAATTAAACAGGGTTTTGATAGAGACGTTCTTTTAGATAAAATGCGTAAAAAAGAATTAAGTGAAACTCGTAAAGAGATTGACGAGAAAATTTCTAAAAGAAGAAAAAAATTAAAAAAATACGAGGAGAAGTTGAGTTTAGCTAAGAAAAAAAAAGTAAGAAGTAAGGAGGAAAAGAATGTTGGGCACCGCTCGGTGTCCCCCAAATTGCGGAGAAAGGGGGAAAAAAAGAAACATAGTTCGGATAGAAAAAGATCTAAAAAGAAAGAGGTTAAGAAAAAATCTTCTAAGAAAGAAGGGTTTAATTTTTTTGGATTATTTGAGGGAGATAAAAAAGTTGAAAGAAAAAAACAACATCGTTCGATGTCTTCCAAAGCACGGAATGTTGGGATAAAAAAAACTCATGCAGAACATAAGAGAGAATCTTCTTTACTTGTGGTTCCGGTGAAAGAGATTCCTAAAGAAGAATTAAAAAAAATTCAAGAAAAAGAATTAGGTTTAGATAAAAATATTTCTGAAGAATATACTAAAAAAATAAATTTTGAAAAAGAAAGAGAGAAAGAAATGATTAAGAAAAAAGAATTCGCTTTGGATAAAAAAATTTCTAAGGACGAGGAAAAAAAGAGGAATCAAAAATTAAAACTTCTTAGAGAAAAAGAATTGAATTTAGATAGGAAAATTTCTCAAGATTATACTTCGAAGATAAGGAAAAAAGAATGGGAAAAAGAACAAGAAAGAACTTTGAAAAGAGAAAAAATTAGAGAGAAAGAACTCACCTTAGATGAAAGTGTTTCTGAAAAATATAATGATAAAATAAGTGTTCAGAGAGAAAAAGAGAAAGAGGCAAAAAAAATTGAAGAAGATGAATTGTTGAAAAAAGAAAAGCAAGAAAAATTACAGATATTGGTTGATGAACATTCGAGAGATATTTCTGCTTTGAGAAAAGAGGTTGCTCGGATTGTTGTTGGACATGATCGGGTTGTGAATAGCATTATGAGGGGTTTGTTGGCTAAGGGACATGTTTTAATCGAAGGTGTTCCAGGTATTGCTAAGACTTTGTTAATTAGGGCAGTTGCTCATGGTTCTGGTTGTAAGTTTTCAAGAATTCAATTTACTGTTGACTTGCTTCCAACAGATATCACAGGGGTTACAACTTACAACGAAAAAACCGGAGATTTTTCAACCTTGAAAGGTCCTATTTTTTCGAATTTTATTATCGCTGATGAGATTAATCGTGCGCCTCCGAAGACACAGTCTGCTTTACTTGAAGCAATGCAGGAGAAGCAAGTTACTATTGGGAAAAACACGCATAAGCTTGAAGAGCCTTTTTTTGTTATGGCGAATAATAATCCTATTGAAAGTTCAGGGACTTATCCGCTTCCCGAAGCGCAGATTGATAGATTTTTATTTAAGGTAAAGATGGGTTATACTTCTCCTGAACAAGAAGTTTTAGTTATTGACCAGAATATTACAATTAACCAGTTTGAAGATTTTAAAATATGTCCTATTATTACGCCTGCAAAAATTATCAAAATGCAAAAAACAACAAAATCCGTTTTTGCTTCTGAAAGGATTAAAAAATATATTGTCCGAATTGTTAATGCTACTCGAGATTCTAAAAAATATGATATTAAATTAGGAAAATATATTGAGTGGGGGTGTTCACCGAGGGCTTCGATTGGTTTGACTATTGCGGCAAAAGCTGATGCTGTTTTGAAAGGTTCGACTTATATTACTCCGCAAAATATTAAAAATGTGGCTTATGATGTTTTGAGACACAGGATTATTCTTAATTATCGGGGGCAAGCAGAAAATATAAAACCTGAAGACATTATTACTGAAATTTTTCAAAAAGTTCCTGTTCCTTAAAATGGCTCAAAAAAGATTAAAAATCGAAGTAACTCCGTCGTTAAAAAGATTAGATTTGATTACAAAAGGTCTTGTGAATACGCGGTTTATTGGAAATTACGCGAGTGCGTTTAAGGGAAGAGGTTTGGAGTTTGCTTCTTACAGAGTTTATACTCCAAATGACGATGCTTCTTTGATTGATTGGACAGCAAGTAGTCGGGCTAGAAAACTTTTGGTGAAGGAGTTTGTTGAAGAGAGGAATTTGAATATTGTTTTTATTGTTGATGTTTCTTCTAAAATGATGTTGGGCAGTGTTAAAAAATTAAAAGCAGAGTATGCTGCAGAGATGGTGGCTTCGCTTTCTCACACTATTTTGCAAGCAGGAGATTTTGTTGGTTTGACTATGTTTTCAGATAAAGTTGTTAAACGTGTTGCTCCGAGTAATGGAATGAAACATTTTCATGTAATCTCTGATAATTTGAGTAATCTTTCTTTTTATGGGGGAAATGCGAATATCAAAAAGGCCTTGGATTACACCCTTAAAAATTTTCAACAGGGTTCTTTGGTTATTTTTATTTCTGATTTTATAACTGAGGAAAATTTTTCCCAAGAACTGAAGTTTGTGGCGCAGAAGTTTGATTTTATTGGAGTGATGGTTAGAGATCCTGTTGATGTTAAGTTGCCTTCTGGTCAAGGACAGGTTCTTGTTGAAGATGCTTCGACTGGTGAGAGGATTTTGTTTCAGCCGAGTGAGATTAGTAAATTGTATTCGCGTGAAGCCAAAAAACAAATTTCAAAACTTAATCGTGTTTTTAGAGATTCTGGCGCGGATTTTTTAGAACTTTATACAAATAAATCTTTTGTCGAAGAATTAGTTATGTTTTTCAATAAGAGGAAATTAGAATGGAAGTAAGTTTTACTCAACCTCTTTATCTTTGGGGATTATTGTTGGTTCCTGTTTTAGTTGTTGTTTATTTTGTATCTTTGAAATATTCTAAATCAATGGCTTTGAAGTTCGCAAATTTTTCAGCTTTATCTCGGGCTTCTGGAGGAGGTTGGAGTCTTTCTGGATTTAATGTTCTAGCAGTGAGAATGTTTGCTTTAATTTGTGTTATTTTAGCTATGTCTGGAATGGTTTTTTGGTATAATGGAGAGACTTCAAATAAGGATTATGTTTTTGTTATTGATGCTTCTGCGAGTATGATTAAGAGTGATGCTAATTTTGATCCAAGTAGATTAGAGGCTGCAAAATTGGCAGCGATTAATTTTGTAGAGAGTGTTCCCTTGACTTCAAAAATAGGAGTAGTGAGTTTTGCTGGGACGAGTTTTGTGAATCAATTTTTAACAGAGGATAAAAGTGTTGTTAAGGAGGCGATTGGTTCTGTTGAAGGAATTTCTGTAGATGGAACAGATTTTGGTAGCGCAATAATTTCTGCAACAAATATTTTAATTTCTTCTCAAAAAGCAAAAGAAATAATTTTAATTACTGATGGTAGGGATAACATTGGAGTTTCAGAGGAAAGGGCAGTGAATTATGCAATTGATCATCAGGTTGTTGTCAGTTCTATTGGAATTGGTTCAAGAGAGAAAAAAGATGAGTTTGATTTAGGTGTTGATGAAGAAACTTTGAAAACTATTTCTGTTTTAACTTTAGGAAATTATTATCGGGTTGAGAGTTCTTCTGATTTGGATAGTGTTTATTCCGAGCTTGTTAAAAATCCTACAATTGGAAAAAATCCGGTTGAGTTATTTTATTATTTGTGGATTCTCTCTACTTCTCTGTTGGTTTTGGATTGGGTTTTAGAAACAACTGTTTATCGAAGGGTTCCTTAACACTCTCGTTCTATTTGTTCTTTTGTTCGAGGATCTTTCCAGTTTTCTTCTTGTTGAACAACTGCGCCTGTTATTGGAGATTTTGAAATTAATTCATCTCCTTCGCAAGTTATTGTATAATCCTGGCATAAATTATTTTTATCGCAGATTGCTTTTGTGTAAGTGTATTCTTCGTTAATGTTTCCAATTGTCGAACCTGTTGCAGATGGTCTGAAAGAGAAAAAAGTTATTGCTATCAAGATTATTATTGCTCCAGTAATTATTATTACTTTTTTCATGTTTTTCTAAAGGGTTTGTTTTTTATAAATTTTTTGATTGTTGAGCAATCTATAGAATTTCAAAAAATTAGTCTAAAAATCAAAATACAATTGAGAGTATATCTAAAGTATAGAAAACTATTAAAAGTCTTTTTTCTTGAATATGTTATGTCAGCTAAAATGAATTATTGCTTTAATTGCACAATTCTTTTAGTGGGCGATAAATCTCCCTCATATTAATTCGGTTTTTTACCTGGATTGAATATGAGTTTTTTGGTTAATCTAGGTTGAAATTCTGTTTGTTTGAGAGAGGAGAAATTAAGATGCAAACTAAAATGGAATTGAAAGAAAGAGCAGTTGTAGAAAAAGAGTTGAGCCAGTTAATGGAAACAACTTTGAGACTTGAAGTCGAACTTGATATTGCTGTGAATAATGAATAATCTTTTTTGAAAAAGAGAATGAATTTTTGTATTTGTTAATATGGATTTTTGAAAATTATTTTTTGATTTTAAAGATTCCCGCTAATATTCGACTATTGTCGAAAACCCTCCCTTATCGAAACACTGAATTCCAATAAATTTGCTAAAATCAAAAAATATAATTTTAATAGCTCTTCCCAATATAAACAACATAGTTTGCTTTGTTTTTGCAGATAGGACAAACTCCTGTTGCTCTTTCATTTTTGTCTGCGACTGTTCCTCGAACCTCTGCGTTGAATTCTTTTTCAATTAGCTCTGCGCATTTTTCTCCTGTTCTATCTACTGCGCAGAAATTTGTTCGGACGATTTTTCCTTTTGATAAGGCAGATTTAATTTCCTCTTTTGTTTTACAATTAACAATTTTTCCTTTTTGAAATTTGTCTGCTTTTTCTTTTAATCTTGTATCAAATTCCTCTCCGAGTTTTTTTAATTTTTTTAAATCTGAAATTTTTATTTTTTCTTTTTTTTCTGTATCTCTTATGAATAAGGTTAATGATTTTTCTTTGAGTTCTTTTTCTCCGACTTCTAATCTAAATGGGACTCCTTTTAATTCCCACTCGTGATATTTTTCTCCTGGTCTTTTTTCAGAGTCATCTATTTCTGTTTTTATTTCAAACTCTTCTAATTTTTCTTTTATTTTTTGAGTTTCTTTTAGAACTTTGTTTTTGTTATCTTTATTAAAAATTGGGACAATGATTAATTGAATTGGAGAAATGCAAAATGGAATTATTAATCCTTTGTCGTCACCGTGTGTTGAAATTACTGAGGCCAAAATTCTTGAAATTGCTGGGCCGTAGCATGTTTGCCAGACGAATTTTTCCTCGCCGTGTTCTGTTTTGAATTTTACGTCAAATGCTTTTGAGAAATGCTGGCCGAGAAAATGTGTTGATGGTTGTTGGATTAATTTGTTGTCTGGCATTATCACGTCTGAAGCAACAGTGTATTCTGCTCCTGCGAATTTGTCCCATTCTGGCCGTTTCATTGGAAGAAAAGGGATTCCGAATTTTTGGTGCATTACTTCCTCTGTTGTTTGAATGTCTTCTTGGACTTGGGCTTCTGCTTGTTCTTTTGTTGCGAAACAATCGTGGGCCTCTATCCAGTAAAATTCTCGCGCTCTAATTAAAGGTCGTGTTGATTTTGTTTCGTAACGGAATACATTTGCTCTTTGGTAAAGTTTTAATGGAAGGTCTCGATGGCTTCGAATCCATAGTGCATACATTTCATACATTGCTGTTTCAGAGGTTGGTCGTAATGCGAGTTTGTCTTCGCCTTTTATTTTTTCTAACCAAAAAACTTCTGGGCTAAAACCTTTTACATGGCTTGATTCTTTTTTGAAATTTTTTTCAGGAATTACAACTGGAAAAAAAGTTGGTTTGTGAGATTTTTTTTGAAGAGCTTTTTCATAAAGAGAATACATATTTTCAATAGCCATTGCTCCCCATGGACGAATTACTACAAAACCTTTTACTCCTGAACGCAAGTCAGTTACTTCTGCTTTGTCTAAAACTTGAGAATACCATTCTGAAAAATTTTCTTTTTTTACATTTAATCCTTCTTGAGATTTGTTTTTTGTCATAAATAGTTTAAGAAAAAAGGGTTTATTAATTTAAGGTTTGAAAATTCTTTTGATTTTGGGATTCCCCACTACAAGTTTTGATTTCATCAAAAAACCCGCCCTTATGAATATTTGAATTTCCAATGGTTAGTAAAAATCAAAAAGAATTATTACAACAAATCAACTTCCATTGCTTTTTGGGAGATTTCGTTTACTATTTCTTCGATGTAATTTGATTCGAGCGCGAATCCTAGGCTTTCTCCTGCGCCGATTTTGAAGTTGTTTATTCCGATGACTCTTCCTTGTTTATTGATTAAAGGTCCACCTGAGTTTCCGGGGTTTAGTGCTGCGTCTGTTTGAATGTATGCTTCTTTTCCTGTTGGTCCTGGACGATTGACTGCAGAGACGATTCCTTCTGAAACAGAGAATTGCAATCCTAATGGATTTCCTATTGCGATTACTTTTTCTCCGATTTGAATTTTATCTGAATCCGAGAGTCTGATTGAATTATATTCTCCTTCTATTTTTATTAATGCTATATCTAGTTCATTATTGTACCCAATGAAATTTGCAGAAATTGTTTCTTGTTCGTAAGTGATTGCATTGATTTTGCTTCCTCCTGCAAGTACATGCGAGTTTGTTACTATGTACCCATCGTCGCTAATTATAAAACCTGTTCCTTGTCCAATATCTGTTCTGATTGTTACGACTGATTTGATTGCGTCTTCAATGATTCCGGAGAAATCTGCGCTAGTAGACGATTTTAATAAATCAATTTCATCTGTAACAGAACCTATTTTAATGTCCAGGGAGCTTAGAGAATTTTTTGTTTGGATTAGATTGTTTGTCAATTCATTTATTTTATTTTGTGTGTCTGCTTGAGAGTCAGAGATTTTTCCTTCGAGAATGCTTCGGTTGTATTCTTGTCTTATGAAAAGGGTGTAAACTAAAATGCTTATTGTTATCATAAAAATTATTAGAATTGTGGTTGTCCCCCCGATAATTATTTTATGGTGTCTTTGTAATGCCATTATTTTATTTTATTCAAAGAAGTATATAAATTTATCAGTGTGGAAATTAGTAATGCACTCGCTGAAAGAATTGCGTTTTTTGTATCGAAAAAAAGTGTGCCAAAAGTTGTTCTGATTAAATATAATATGATTAAGAAATTTATAACATTTCCTAGCCAAGATAATAATTCGTTTTTGTTCATTGAAAGGTTTTTATTATTTCTATTAATAGGAAAATTATTATTGTTATTCCGAGTATCCAAAGAATTGTTCTCGCGATTTTATCAAAAGTTTTTCTCTTTTTTTTCATTATTTTATCAAAATCTTAAGATATAAAAACCCTTGTTTTTTGTTTTATCTAGGGCGTATAGTTTAACGGATAGAATAACAGGTTTTCCCTGCTGGGATTACCCAACTGATGTTGGGCATCGGCTTCTTTGATCGAGTGTAATGCCTATTTCTTAAAATTTAAAAAGTCTTATTTCTCTTTGTATTATGGGGCGTATAGTTTAACGGATAGAATAACAGGTTTCGGCCCTGTTGATCGAGGTTCGATTCCTCGTACGCCCATTGAATCTCACCTCTTCGAGGTTTCCCGCCGGGATGACCCAACTGATGTTGAGCCTCGATTCCTCGTACGCCCATAACTTTTTTATACTCTTATCTGTTTTTGTATTAATGAAAAGTGGTGATGTTTCGGGAAGTGCTGATACAAAAGTTTTTTTTGCAGCAGTTGCAATTATGGTTGGGACGTGCATTGGCGCGGGCGTTTTAGGAATTCCGTATGTTGCGGCGCAGGCAGGTTTTTTTGTTGCTTTGGCTTATATTTTTTTATTGGGTTTGATTCTTTTGATTACTAATTTATATTTAGGAGAGATTTCTCTTCGGACAAAAGGAGATCATCAGCTTGCGGGTTATGCTGAGAAATATCTCGGGCGAAAAGGCGGATGGTTAATGGAGTTTGCGCATTCGTTTGGTATTTATGCCGCGATTGTTGCTTATCTGGTTGGAGTCGGAGGTAGTATTAGTTTTTTGATTTATGGTGATTTTTCTAAGATGATTTTGTTCGGGGTTTTGTTCGGATTTATTATGTCAGGATTTTTATGGAGAGGGCTTAAAGGTTTAAAACGATTCGAGAAAATTGGAGTTACGATTGTTTTGATTTTGCTTGTTGCGATATTTTTTGTTTTTATTGGAGATGTGAATTACGATAATTTGAAAACTTCTAATTTGTCGAAGGTGTTTTTGCCGTTCGGGGTTGTGCTTTTTGCGTTGCTTTCTTTTTCAGCTGTCCCAGAAATAGAAGTTGTTTTGCACAAGCGAGAACATCTTATGAAAAAAGTTCTTTTTACTAGCACGATTATTTCTGTTTTGTTTTATATTTTATTTGCTTTTATTGTTGTTGGTTTTAAAGGAATTGAAACTCCTGAGATTGCGACCTTGGCTTTGGGAAATCTTTTTGTTTTTCTCGGGATTTTCACAATGTTTACTTCTTATCTTGCTTTAGGAAATGCGCTTGAACAGAATTTGATTTGTGACGAGAAGATGAGCAAGTTTAATGCATGGTTTATTTCTGCGATTGTTCCGATAGGGGTTTTTCTTTTGACGCAGTTGACAGACTTTTTCTCTTTTACTAAAATTCTTTCCATTGGAGGAGTTGTTTCAGGAGGTTTGACTGCTGTTTTGATTTTATTGATGGTTAAGAATGCAAAGAAAAAAAGCGAAAGAAAACCAGAGTATTCTTTTTTTGTAAATAATTGGATAATTTGGTTTTTGATTTTTATTTTTGTTTTAGGAATTGTTGTTGAGTTGGGCGGGATATAAATTTTTATAAAGTGTTTTTTATTTATTTGATTATGAGATTTTATGATCTAGTTAGAAGATTGTTTAGAAGTCCTTTTGATAGTCTAAAGGATGTTGGAGCTCAAGTATATAGTTTTGAAGATCTTCGAGAGAGATTTAGAAGAAATGATGAAAATCCTGTTGAGCTTTCACCTGAATTAATTGAGTTTGCAAATAAGGTTCGTTCAATTGGTGGAACTTGTCAGTCGCGTAGATATGTTGAATGATTAATTTAATGTGTTTTTGAGTATAATTATTTTTATAAAGTGTTGAGAGATTGAAATTTTATGGATGATTTTCGTATTGAAGCAGAATTAAAAGCTGGCAATGTCGAACAAAAAATTTTATCAGGAGGATTTTTTGTTGCAGGGATAGGAATGACTATTATTGCAGGGATGATGATAAATTCTCTTTATAGATTTTTTGATTATTCTTATTTAAATCACCCTTTATTTCATTTATTTATTGTGGATCTTTGTTTTGGTTTTATTGTATGGGTTGTTTATAAAATTAGACAGTTCTATTTGAAGTCTTCAAAAATCTTTATGACAAGACAATATAGAGATATGCAGAATTACATAAACAAAAAATATCGTTCAAAGAAGGTTTAACTCAATTCCCTCTCAAGCAATTCTTTAGCACCCTTAAAATCAGCTCTTTTGTTTGACAATTTCATGACCTGACCGATTAAAAAATTTATTGCGTTTTTCTCTCCTGCTTTGTAATCCTCGACGGCTTTTGGATTTTCTTGGATTACTTTTTTTGTAAGTTTTTCTATTTCTTTTTTGTTTGAAATTTGCGCGTTTTCTTTAGCGGCTTTTTTTGGCGAGAATGACTTTGGAATAAATTGTCTGAGAATTTCTTTTGCTTTTAATTCTGTGATTGCTTTTGTCTCTACTAATTTTAAAAGTTCAATAAAATGTTCTGCTTTAATTTCTATTTGGTCGAGTTCTTTTTTGACGTAATTTAAAGCGCCTGTCAATTCAACAGTTATCCAGGGGATTGCGCGTTTCGGATTTATTTCCTGGATTGTTTTTTCAAAAAGTTCTACGATCTCTAATTTTTTTGTAAGTATTTCTGCGTGTTTTTTCTCTATTTTGTGTTTTTTAATTAATTTTTTCAATTTTGTTTGGGGTGTTTCCGGAAGCTGTGATTTTATTTTTTCAATTTCTTTTTTTGAAATTTTCAATGCAGGTAAATCTGGTTCTGAAATAAATCTGTAATCCTGTGCGTTTTCTTTTGTTCGCATGAGTTTTGTTTGGTTTTTTTCTGCGTCATACATCCGTGTTTCTTGAATTTTTACAGGCGATTTGCTCTGTCTTTGAATTTCGTGTTCGATTGCTTTTTTTATATTTGTCAAAGAATTTATATTTTTTATTTCAACACGTTGGGATTTTTTTTCAGGAAGCGAGACATTCACGTCTGCTTTTATTCCAGAGGTTTTGTCAATTGCTTTTATGTAGTCGAGCGTTATGAGGAGTTTTTTTAGCCATTCAATAACTTGTTCTGATGAGGTGAAATCCGGATCTGTTACTATTTCCACTAATGGAGAACCTGATCTGTTGTAGTCGATTTCGCCTGTTTCTGGATTCCATGCTGCAGGGTCTTCTTCAAGGTGGCACTCGGTGATTTTTATCTCTTCGAATTTTCCTTTTATTGCATTGGGTGTTGCGTATGGTCCTGAAATTGTATTTTGGAATCCTTTGGGCAAATCAGGCCAAGAATAATGTTTTCTTTGAAAAACTAATTTTTCATCTATTTTGCAGTTTAGAATTAAACCAATTTGAGTTACTTTTTTTACTGCTTCTGAATTTGGAAGGAGGGGTTTTGCTCCTGGCTGACCTGTGCAGGTTGGACAAATATTTGTATTTGGTTTTGCGTGCTTTGCTCCGTGCTCTGCAGGACAAGAACAAAATAGTTTTTCTTTTGTATTTAGATATGCGTGAATTTCCAAACCAATGCGAGGACACCCGTTGTTTTCCTCGCGCTCCTTCCTCGAAATATTGAACGGTGGCATTTTTTAATTGCCTCCTGTAGATGCCACACATTTTTTTACCATGATTGATTTAAGAAAGATAGTTTTTTATATCTTCTTATTTAATTTATTTTATGGAAGAGGTTATGAAAGATCAATCGAATTCGCTTAAGTGGTTTTTTTTCTTGGTCGGGATTGTGGCGACTGTTGCGTATAGAATAATTATTGTTTTGAATTTTTATGATCCTCTTTGGGTTAAGGTGTCGTGGTATGTTGGGACTATTGGATTTATTTTCTATTTCGGATATTTGTATACTATTCAAAGTAAGCGGATGAAATTGGCCGTGAAATATAATTTGTTTGAAGTTGTTGAGAAGTCGAAGATTCGTGGGAAATCTAAAGAAGCATTGGAATATCTTGTTAGGTCGAATGCGACTTCAAAAGCAAGATGGAATTCTGCGATAATTTTTATTTTGTCGGTTCTTGCTTTGCTTGTTGGATTTTTTTTAGATTTCGGATAATTTTATAAATGGAATTTGTTTTGTATGAAAATGGAAAGAGGTTTAATAATTTTTTTAGTTAGTTTAGTAGTTATAGTTCTTGTATTGATTCTTACTTTCACATTGACTGGAAAGGTAATTGACGAAAACGTAAAATCGTATAGGGCGTTTAAATTTTCCTGCCACGAGGGTGAGCCGTTTAATTCTGCAATAGATTTGGAAGAAGATATTGATCAGGAGATTTTATGTGTTAATGAAAATCATTTGAAAAGTTCTATTATTAGTATGTGTGAGAGTCAGGGAGGAGTTAGTTCATGGGAATTTTATGAAGAGTGTGATGATGAAGATCGTTCTGAATATTATTCTTCTGTATGTTCTGGAGATGATGATGGATTAGATGTTTTTACAAAAGGGTCTCCTACAGTTGTGGGCAATTATTTTGGTCAGGATCATTGTTTTGATAATAAATATTTAATGGAATTTTGGTGCGGTAGAAATGATGTGGTTGGCGAACATTCTGATTTAATGTTTTGGAGTAATGTTAGTTGTGAGCATGGTTGTTTTGATGGTGCTTGTAAAAAAAGAGAAGGGGAATTTATTAATTCTACTGGGGGTGTTTTAGAGATTGAGGCAGAACATGCTTTTGATTCTGAAGGGTTTGAATCTTATATAAGAGGTTCAGAAGTGGTTCTGGGAACAGAAGAAGATCTTTCTAAATTTAGTTTTCCTGTTTATGAATATGGTCAGGAGTTGTTTTTTAAGACAGAGGAAGGAATATTTTTCCCTATCGAAGGAAATGAATATTATGTTTGGGCAAAGGTCTTGAAAGAAGAAGGCACTATTCAAAAAATTGCTTTACAAGGAGAAGTTAGTTGGTTTTTTGGATTATTTTCTAGGGCAGATATTATTTCTGAAGAAGAAACTCCTGAAATTTCTGAGGTTTGGGAATGGGTTAGATTTAAAAAATTAAATGGCGAAACTTTTTTTGAAAAAAGTGATTTTTGGAAATCGTTGTCTTTTAGTAATGGAATGCAGAGTAGGGGAAAAATTTATGTTGATAAAATTGTTTTAACAGATGATGAAAATTATGATCCAAATTTTGATGATGAACTAGTAAGTGTTGAAAATTTAATTTCTTTTTCTGATGCTGAAGAAGATATGCCTTTGATGGTTACACATCCTGATGATCCAACAAAATCTTTTTTTTGTACTGAATTTGATTCTAGTTTGTATTCCTCTGGAATGGAGTTTGATGTTTTTTTGGATGGAAATGAAATTGATTATGCAAATGTTTTTGTTGAAGGAGATAATGTTTGTTTTGTTTTTGATGTTCTGAATTCAAATTATCAAGAAGAATTTAATATCTTTGTAGTTTATGATGAAACCGGAGCGTATGTTGTTAGAGGAGTTCCGAATTATGAACGTGATTCAGAAGGAGAATTAGTTTTTGACTCAGAAGGAAAAATGATTCCTGATTTATCTTCTCTTGAAAAAATTCCGTTAGAGGATTATGAAGAGAAAGAATATAAAATAGAAGTTATTCCTAAAAAATCTTATAAAGATGTTTCTGAAGAAGGTTTGCCTCTTACAGGAGCTTTTGATCCTATTGGTCCGGCTATCAATGTTCTTTTTAAGGGAGGGGGTTGGATATATAATCAAGTAAAGTGTGACAAATTGGTTGAGAAATATAATGGAAAATATTATAAAGAAAAATTTGAAAAAGATTGTGCAAGTCCTGGAAAAAAGTATCGTTCGAAATATAAAAGAAAACATTATGAAAGAGTTGAAATTGTAAGTGAAGATGGTTCTGTGAGTGTTGGCGCTTGTTATAAAACTGCTTACGAATCTTACTCATACTCTCAAGGTGATTGTCTTGATGACACGAAATTTTTTGATTTTGAGATGACAAAATATTCTGTTGATTGGGATATTCAAAAAAGTAAGCCTAGGAAAATATTTAATGCTTTGTTTAAGGTAGGGGGCCTTACAATAACTCCTCCCAAATCGACTTTGGAAAAATCTAATAGTGATTGGGATTCTTGTTTGGTTGATTATTCTGAAGATACAGAAAACCATCATAAAGAATATTTTGTGGCATCATATAATTCTTTAACTAAAACATCTGAATCTATTTCAGATCTCCCCAAATCGAGGTGGCTTTATTTGGCTGAAGATCTAACTGATGTTCATGGTTCTATAGATAAATTTGAGACTAGAGAAAAGCGCCGTAAGCATACGTGTCAACAAACTTACTCTAAGGATTTTTGGTTAAAAAAAGATGATTCTATTTTGAGTTATGATAGTTCTGAAAAAAAATTAGAAGAAGAAAAAACATCTTATCATACTGATTGCCTGCCTGAATTACATCCTGTCAAGAAAAAAACTATTAGGACTTTTTTTAAAAATTGGCCTGATATAAAAGATAAGGACGAACTTATAACAGAGACTTCAACTAAAGAGTATCTTGATAAAGACACTTATGATGGAGGACTTCATGAATGTAGGCTCACTATCACTTCAACTACTATGTCTAAATAACTTAGAAATAAGTTATACGAACATCTTCAAATCTATCATTATTGAAATAACCTCTGGAGACTCCTATCCTTTTCTTTCCACCCACTTTAACCTCACGGATCTTATTTGGATTTGCAACACCGTTTTCACTACCATGAATTATTATTTCTCTTAAACCATTTGCGTTTGTTGTTTCAATAATTTCTTTTGGGCGACCTTTATAATATTCAAAATATAGTGTATTGTTTAAGCTACAAGAATTTGCAAGTCCAGCTAAAGCTAAAATTCCTGAGTAGAGAATATTTTTCAAATTAGTTTTTTCTCTCATTGTTTTGAAGAGTTTGAAGGGTTCTTAAGACTTTCTATTAGATAATTTTATAATCTCTTTTATTTTCTTTTTTATATGAAAAAAACAAATGGTTTGCCTGGCGATTTAGTTGAAGTCCATCTGACTCAGAAAATTTACGAGGGTGTTTTGTTAGAAACGTCTGAAAGAGGAATTGTTTTGATTAAGCTTGGTTCTGGATATAATATTGGTTTTAATTCTAAGGATGTTCTAGAGATAAAGGTTTTGAAGAAAGGGAAGGATGTTTATGATGAAACTGAAATGAAGCAAGATGCTGAGAAGCCAAATGTTGCGATGATTATTACTGGCGGGACAATTGCTGCGCGGTTGAATCCACGGAAGGGCGGGGTTGATTGGCTTGATACTCCAGAGAGTTTGTTTAAGTTTTATCCGGGTGTTTTTGATAAAGTGAATGTAAAATATGTTGATGTTCCATTTATGAAAGCAAGCGAGGATATGGATTTTAAGGATTGGAAAGCAATTGCAAAGATGTGCGAGAAATATTTGAATGATCCGACGATTAAAGGAATTATTATAACTCATGGAACTGATTTTTTGCATTACACTTCTGCTGCGCTTTCGTTTTTTTTGAAAGATTTGAATAAGCCTGTTGTTTTGACTTATTCGCAGCGTTCAATTGATAGGGCGTCGTCTGATGCGAATTTGAATTTGCAGTGTTCAGCGTTGGCTGCAATTTCTGATATTAATGAAGTTATGATTGTGGGGCATGCGTCTTCGAACGACGATTATTGTTTGGCAATGCCTGGAACAAAAGTTCGAAAGCTTCATACTTCTCGTAGAGATGCTTTTCGTTTAGTTAATGGAAAAGCTTTTGCGAAAATTTATCCAGATAGAATTGATGTGGTTTGGAATCCTGCTAGAAAGAAAAATAATGGGGCAAAGTTAGATTCTAAGTTTGAAGAAAAAGTTGCATTGGTTAAAATTTATCCAGGGCAAGATCCTGAAATTTTGGATTATTATTTGAAGAAAAAATATAAAGGAATTGTTTTGGAGATGTCTGGGTTGGGGCATGCTCCGACAAAGCGGGCGCGTAATTCATGGACTAAAAAGTTGAAGGAGATTATTGATAAAGGAATTGTTGTTTGCGGAACATCTCAATGCATTAACGGGCGTGTTGATCCTTTGGTTTATTCAAATGGTCGAGAGCTTTTAGAAACAGGAATAATTTATTTGAAGGATATGTTGGCAGAAACAGCGTTGGTTAAATTGGGTTGGGTGTTAGGTCACAAAGATTGGGCACCCAAAGGTGTACAACCGCAAGGGTTGCGAGAACCTGCAAGCAGGCCCCGAGGAACTTCTGGAAAAGTTCCTACTGGAGGCAATGTTAGAGAAAAAATGTTAGAGAATTTTAGTCATGAGATTAGTGATAGGTTGGAGAAATAATTAATTATTCCCAGCAAGGTCTGCCGTCACCATCAAGGAGGGCTTTACCTCTTGAGCGTAAGGCGTGTTGTTGATAGATTGTTAGTGATCTAAATCTTCTTTCTTCGAACTTTTCTTTTTCACTCATCTCTGAAGGTCCTCTGTGATCTTCTGAATCATTATATGGTCTATATTGTGGCAGGTTATTCATGATTTATCTTAAGAGGGTGTTCTTTAAAAAGATTATTGTGACAAAATAATTATTTCTTTTTCAACCTTATTTCTATTCGATTCAATTGTTTTTGAATTTCTTCAATTTCTCTTTCTGCTTTTCTGTTAACAGCATAATCGTATTGAACTCTTTGTCGGTCTCTTTGGTTTTCTCTGTTTTGCGACATTAAAATTATTGGAGCCTGAACTGCTGCAAGACAAGACAATGCAAGGTTTAACAAAATAAATGGATAAGGATCTATTAAATCTCCCTGAATATATTTTAATACAAATATCCCGTTTGTTGCCATCCATATTCCTAAAAACACAAAAAATAAAATTATAAATGTCCATGATCCTGCCCATTTTGTAATTGTGTCTGCAGATTTTTGGCCGGAGGTTTTCGGAATTTTTGAAAGAGGGTGAGATAATTTTAGAAATTCAATTTCTTTTTTAGTTTCCTGTTTTATTTTTTTCTTCAACTTTTTTTTATTCATATTTATTTTTAGGGAAGATTAGTTATAAATGTTTTTGTGGTTTGTTGGGATAGGTTGTTATTATTTAGAGGTAACAATAGTAAAGTTTTTAAGGGAATGAATGTTTTGGGGTTTATGGAACGTGACAATGAATTAATGAATTTGAAATCAGAATATTCTTTAGTTAGAGGAGTCTTTAAAGGAGAGGTGAATTTTGATGGACATCTTGATTTGAATAATTCTCCTGCTATTGATGTATCTGTTCCAGAAGATTTTGAAGATATGTCTTTTGTTCCCAACAAAGGATTAAAATTACCTTCTGTTATAGAAAGAATTTCTAAGGATCTTTTAGAGAGCGGGGCAGACGAAGCTTATTTAAGGAAAACTATTCCGGGTGTTGGAGAGGCAATTAAAAATGCATATGAACATGGAAATAATAGAAAAAGGGATAAAAAAATAACTTTGGCGAGAGCAATTTCAGAAGGAAATTTAGAGTTTGTGGTGGGGGATGAAGGGGGAATTATTGATAGTACTTTTTTCCCATATATACTTGTTTTTAGAGAATGTAACAGAGGAGAAGATTCTTTTTATCGCGATGTAGATGATTTTTATAAATTTAAAAAAGAGTTGTTTGCTCCTGAAGGTCATAGTGGAGTGGGGACAAGAGTTATGAATATTTGTTTCGAAGGAGTTCATTATTATAAGAAAAAAGGGGGAGGGTTATTAGTTCATCTTGAAAAACCATTTCCTTTTGTTAAAGAATAATTTACTAAGTTAATTTAATAAACACCTTTTTCTTTTTTCTTTTATGGATTATAATAAATTAAAATTTATGGCGGGTTTGGAAATTCATCAGCAGTTGGATAGTTCTAAGCTTTTTTGTAATTGTCCTTCTTTGTTGAGAAAGGACGAACCGGATTTTGAGGTTAAACGAAAACTTCATGCTGTGGCTGGAGAGGCAGGAGAGGTTGATGTTGCTGCTTTGTATCAGGCGTCGTTGAAAAAAGATTTTGTTTATCAGGGTTATGATTCTACTTGTCTGGTTGAATTAGATGAAGAGCCGCCGCATGAAATTAATAAAGAGGCTTTGAAAATTGCGGTGCAGATTGCTTTGCTTTTGAATTGTAAGATTATTCCGATTACTCAGATAATGAGAAAGACAGTTATTGATGGGTCGAATACTTCTGGGTTTCAGAGAACTTTGCTTGTTGGTTTGAATGGATATTTGGAAACAGAAAAAGGTCGAGTTGAAATTAGTTCTGTTTATTTGGAGGAAGATGCAGCGCGGATTGTTTCTCGGGAGAAGAATAAGGAAGTTTACAAATTAGATAGATTAGGAATTCCTTTGGTTGAAATTGTGACTGCGCCGGATTTAAAAGATGCAGAGCATTGTAAGGAAGTCGCTTTAAAGATTGGAGATATTTTGAGGAGCTGTAAAGTTCGTCGAGGGATTGGGACTATTCGTCAGGATGTTAATGTTTCTATTCGAGGAGAAAATAGAATTGAAATTAAAGGAATGCAGGATATGAATATTTTTGTTAAGGCAATTGAAACCGAAATTTCTAGGCAAAAAGAATTGAGTGATGCAGGAAAACCTGTTGAGATGGAAGTTCGGAATGTTTTGCCAGATGCGAGAACAGAGTTTATGCGGCCTTTGCCTGGAGCTGCGAGAATGTATCCTGAAACAGATTTGCCGATTTTGAAAATTCATAGAGATTTAATTAATGAAGCTAAAAAAGATTTGCCTAAGTTGAGGTCTGAGGTTGAGAAAGAATTAAAGAAAGAAGGATTGAATGAGGAAATGATTGCGCAATTGTTCAAGCAAAATAAAGTTAATGAGTTCAAAGATTTGTTGAAAATTTTGAATAAGCCGTTGTTGGTTTCTAGAATGATTTTGGTTTTTCCAAAAGATATTGCTTCTAAAACTAAGAAAAGTTTGAAGAATGTTTGGAAAAAAACAGAGGATCATTTGGCAGATGTTTTGAGTGCTGTTAAGAAAAATAAAATTTCTGAGAGGGATGTAAAGGATGTTTTGTTTGAGATTTTTGAAGGTAAGAGTTTTGATGACGCGATTAAAAAAGAGAAAATTGATTTGAGTGAAGTTGAAGAAAAGATTCACAAGATTATCAAGGAGAAACCTGGTCTGAGCGATAAGGCATACATGGGTCTTGTGATGAAAGAGTTTAAAGGAAAGGTTGATGGAAAGAGTGCGATGGAAATTATTGGGAAGTATGTTAAATAATTCTTTAGAACCAACAAATTAATAAATGGGTTTTTTCTAATTCAAACATGGAAAATAAGATTGATTTAGTTGAATTTCAGAAAAAACGAAGTTCTATTAAAGATGTTCTTGAGAATAAAAAGTCAGACGCTGAAATTGCAGGATGGGTTTATGATACTCGGGCTCTTGGGAAAATTCGGTTTTTGGTCTTGAGAGATTTGACAGGAAGTATTCAGATTACAGGTGTTAAAGGAAAAGTTGATGAAGAGATTTTTAAAATGTTAGATAAAGTCACTCGTGAGAGTGTGGTTTATGTTAAGGGGGAGGTGAAAGATTCGAAGCAGGCTCCGGGCGGAAAAGAAATTATTCCTAAAGAATTTGTTGTTTTAAATGAGGCGAATAATTTGCCAATTGATGTTTCTGATTTTTCAAAGACAGAATTGCCGAAGAGAATTGATTATCGTTTTATTGATTTGCATCGTAAAAATGTTCAGGCGATTTTCAAGGTTGAGTCAACGATTATGCAGGCCTATCGTGAGTTTATGATTAATGAAGGTGCTTATGAATTTGTTTTTCCGTCGATTATTGGTTCGAGTTCAGAGGGAGGGACAGAACTTTATTCTTTGAAGTATTTTGATAAAAAAGCTTTTTTGAGTCAGAGTTGCCAGTTGTACAAACAGATGTTGGCTTGTTCAATGGAAAAGGCTTTTACTATTTTCACTGTTTGGCGTGCGGAGAAACACAATACTGTCCGGCATTTGAATGAGGCGAGGCAATTGGATTTTGAAATGGCTTTTGCAGACGAGTTTGTTGTAATGGATGTTATGGCGAGGGCTGTTCAGTTTATTGTTAAAAAAGTTATGGAAGTAAATAAAGAGGAGTTGAAATTATTGGATGTTAATTTGAAAATTCCTTCTGTGAAGTATATGACTTTTGCGGAGACGAATGAGTTGTTGAAGAAAAATAAAATTAAAACAGAGAAAACAGATTTGACTACAGAGGGCGAGAAGAAGTTGGGCGAGCTTTTTCCTGATGTGATTGTTTTTGTTCATGATTGGCCTCTTGAAGGAAAGCCGTTTTATATTATGCCGAAGGGTAAAGATTCGTCTAAAGGTTTTGACGCGATTTACCAAGGAACAGAAATTACTTCTGGTGGTCAGCGAGTTCATGTTCCAGAATTATTAGAAGAAAGATTAAAAGTTAAGGGTTTGAATCCAAAAGATTTCAAGGCGTACATTGATTCATTTAGATTTGGTGCTCCGCCTCATGCTGGTTGGGGTGTTGGTTTAGAAAGATTAACAATGTTGATGTTGGGAGTTAAGAATATTCGAGAGGTAACTTTATTTCCTCGAGATAGAGAAAGGTTGACTCCTTAAGTGAATAGATTTAAAAAATAATTTTTCTTTAGGAATTTATGAAAATATTGGTTATTGGCGATTTGCACGGAGAACTTCCTAAAAATCTTCCTAAAAAAAATATTGATTTGATTTTATTAACTGGTGATCTTGGAAAAGCGGATTTAATGCGTAAAATGTTTTTTGAGAAGGAAAAAAGAAAAAAACAAGGACTTTCTGAAATTAAGTATGCCTCTGTCCAAAAAAAGAAAGCATTTATGGAAGCATATAATTCTACTATGAAAATAATAAAAACTCTTCGAAAAATTGCACCTGTCTTTACAATTTTTGGAAATGTTGAGTCTTCAAATTTTGAAACAAAGAAAAAAGCTAAAAAATTAAAATTAAAATTACCTTTCTTGTCTAATGACCTGAAGAAAATTGAGGGAGTTAAATTAATTAATAATTTGTTTGTGAATTTTGAAGGAGTTAAAATCGGCGGTCTAGAATATTTTGTTGATGTCTCATGGGTGAAAGAATTTAGACCAGTTGATTTTAAAAATGAAATGAAGTCGGCAAAAATAGAAACTGATAAGGCAAAAAAAGTTTTAAAAGAATTTTCTGAAATAGATATTTTAATCTGTCATCAACCTCCTTATGGAATTTTAGACAAGATTAATTTTCCTGGTGCTCCAAAATATTGGGAAGGCAAACATGCAGGAAGTAAAGCCATTCTAGATTATATTTCTAAAGAACAACCAAGATATGTTTTTTGTGGCCATATTCATGAAGCCAAAGGAGAAAAGAAAATCGGAAAAACAAAAATTGTTAATTTGGGTTTTAGAGGATGGAAAGTTTTAGACATTAAATAATCTTATAAACTAAAGGTTCTTATTTTATTTATGAAAGATAATTTTTTATTTCATAAGGTTGATGAAAAAGAAAAAAAAGAAATTGAGAAACAAGCAAAAAAAATAATGGACGATTTTTCTAAGAAACTTTCCGCTATTGATTTGAAAAGTGAAGAGCTGTTGATTGAACGTGAAGAGAGTGTTCGAGACGAGTTAGATGGAAAATGTAATGAAATTGATAGAAATATTTTTTTTGAAAATGCTTCTAGTACCCTAAAGGGCACAAGCAAAAATAAAGATTTTATTGTTGCGGAGAAAAAAAAATGGTAGTCTCACAAGCTCAAGCAAGTCATTTGGAACAAACATTTAGATCTTTTCCTGAAGATGTTAAAAATTTTTTAGAAGATAGAAGTGTTTCTCCTAGAGATGCAGAACAAGAAGAGTTATGGGGAAAGCAAGGATATCTTCTTTTTAGAGCTAATTTTATTAAAAAATTTGGAGAAGGTTCTTTTAAGGAATATGAACCTTATTTAAGAGAAGTTTTTGGAGCGGATAAAGATGGGATCTAATCTAAAAAATTGTTTAGTTGAAATTAAAAAAAATAATAAAAAAATAAATGCAATTTTAGAAGTGAATTCTGATTTGACGAATAAAAAGAAAGGAATTTTGGGTGGTCGAGTAATTGCTGTTAAAGCGAATATTAATGTCGAAGGTTTGAATGCGTCGTGTGCGTCGAAGGTTTTGGAGAATTATAAATCTCCTTATGATGCGAGTGTGATTAAAAAAATTAAAGACGAAGGAGGTTTGATTATTGGAATGGCGAATATGGATGAGTTTGCGTGCGGAGGTTCTGGTGAAACTTCTGCGTTTGGTGTTGCGAAAAATCCTGTTGCTTTAGGCAATGTTCCTGGTGGTTCGTCGTCGGGTTCTTGTGCTGCTGTTGCTGCTGGCTTTTGTGATATGGCGTTGGGTTCTGATACCGGAGGAAGTATAAGAAATCCTGCGTCGCATTGTGGAGTTGTTGGAGTCAAGCCAACTTATTCTTCTGTTTCGCGTTATGGTTTAATTGATTTATCAATGAGTTTAGATCAGATTGGACCTATTGCGAAAAATGTCGAAGACGCTGCTTTATTGCTAAGAGTTATTCAAGGAAAAGATAAAAATGATTCAATTTCTCAAGAAAAAGGGGGCAGAATCAATTTAAAGAATATTGAAAAAGTTCCTAAAAATTTGAAAATTGGTTTGTTAGATTATGAAATTTCAGATAAGAAAATTCAAAAATTAATTGATGATAAAATTAATGTGGCTGTGAAAAAATATGGATGGAAAATTCAAAAAATAAAAATTCCTAATTTGGATTTAGCTGTTGCGACTTACTATCCTTTGGTTTATGTTGAGTTTTTTTCTGGGACTCGGAAGTTTGACGGCAGGCGTTATGGAAAAAAAATCGAAGATTTTGCAGGTCCAGAAGTTTTGAGGAGAATTCTTGGAGGCTCTGAAATTACCAAAGCAGAGTATGGGGGGAGATATTATCATAAGTCTTTGATTGCAAAAAAGATTTTTTCAGATGAGCTTAAAAAAATATTTGGAAAATTTGATTGCATTATTTCACCTGTTACTCCAAAGCTTCCGCATAAGGTTGGAGAGAAAATTTCTGTTGAAGAAATGTATTCTTATGATGTTTTAACTGTCCCATATAATCTTTACGGGAATTGTGCCTTGAGTTTGCCTGTTGGAAATGTTGGGGGTGTTCCTGTTGGAATGCAAATCGCGTGCGATAAATTTGAGGATGAGTTGATGTTGAGAGTTGCGAGGGCTGTTGAGAAGATAGACAATTAATTACAATAATCTTTAAGAAGATATTTTTTGTATTTTTTTTATGGTTGATAAGAATCAAGTACATTATGTTACTGCTACTGTTATACTTGTTAAAGATGGAAAGTTTTTGATAGCAAAAAGAGCAGATTGGGAAAAAGCTTTTCCTGGAAAATGGACTGTTCCTGGAGGGAAGTTAGAAGTTTTGGATTATGTTTTGAGAGAAAAAGATACGTCTTCGCATTGGTATAATGTTTTGGAGGATCTATCTAAAAAAGAAGTTTTGGAAGAAGTTGGATTGGAAATTAAAAATTTAAATTATGTAACGAGTTTAGTTTATGTTAGATCAGATAAAATTCCTTCTTTGATTATTAGTTTGTGGGCAGAACCAAAAAATGAGAATCAACCAATAAGGCTTTGTCATGCATTAACTGAATCGGTTTGGGTTAGTTTGGATGAAGCGAAAAATTATGATCTTATTGAAGGTATTTATGAGGAGTTAGAAATTTTAGATAGAAAATTAAAGACAGGTAAGATGGATGAATGGAAGAAGATATAATAATGTTTAAAAACTATTTCTATTTTTTCTTAGTATGAAGATTAATGATATTGAATTGAATTGGCTTGGACATTCTGGTTTTAAAATATCGCCTGTGGGTGTGCCCTCTGAAAAGGGCAAAGTGATTTACATAGATCCTTATAATATTAAAGAAGGAGAGAAAGCGGATTTGATTTTGATAACGCATTCGCACTATGATCATTGTAGTCTTGCAGATATGAGTAAAATTGTTAAAGAGGGCACGAAGATTTTGGTGACTGCGGATTGCCAATCTAAGATAACTCGTTTTAATGTTGGAATAAAAATAGAAGTTGTTGAAGCAGGGCAAGAATTTGTTTTTGGAGGAATTAAGGTTTCTGTTGTGCCGGCGTATAATTTAGATAAACCTTTCCATTCGAAAGATGAAGGATGGGTTGGTTATGTTATTAAAATGAATGATGTGATAATTTATCATGCAGGAGATACAGATAAAATTCCTGAGATGCAAAAACTTACGGGGTATAAACAATCTGATAAAAAGTTTGTGGCATTGCTTCCTGTCGGGGGAAGATTTACCATGAGTGTTGACGAGGCTATTGAAGCAGCGAAAATGATTAAGCCGGATCTAGCAATTCCGATGCATTACGGAAGTGTTGTTGGAATAGGGGACGATGCAAAAGAATTTGTTGAAATGTGTAAGCTTGAAAAAATTGAAGCAGAGGTTTTGGAGAAGAGTTAAAAAGTTTGAGTTCTTAGATTTTTTATGGAAAATTTTAATCAACGGAAAAAAGAAATTCTTTCTAAGAAAGATAAATCGTCTAAACAGAGTTGGGACGAGAAAATTATTCCTTTGTGCGAGAAAATAAATGGGGATGAAAATTATTATACGTCGTCGTCGTGTTCTGGTCGAATTTTAGTGATAAAGGATTGCGATAAAAAAGGTCCGAATTTATTTGAGTTTGTTAGTCATGATTTTGTTGATTGTGAAAATTTTTTGAAGTCTCTTCCTAAAGAAAAGGCAAAATTAAATCTGAAGTTTAAGCAAGAACCAGTGATAATTCATGTTGCTTGTAATGATTTGGATTCAGCGAATGAACTTTATGAAAAAGCAAAGCTTGTTGGATTTAAGAGATCTGGTTTGGTTTCTTGGAATAAAAATTTTATTTTAGAATTGAATTCAACAGAGAAATTAGAGTTTCCGATTATCGAAAATGGAAAACTTTTAGTTGATGAAATTTTTCTGAAAAAAGTTTTGGATATCTCTAACAAGAATTTGAAAAAGGGATGGGATAAGATTAATAAACTTAAAAGTAATTTATAATTTATGTATCCACAATCGCATTTATTGTTTTCGTTTTTAATAGGACTTATTTTTTTTAAATTTGGAGTGATTGATTTTCGTGGGGCACTGTTTGTCGGATTAATTGGAATATTAGTCGATGTTGATCATTATTTGAATTTTATTTTTAGAAAAAATGATTTTAGTTTTAAAGATGCGTGGAATGCTGTTGTGGTGAGCCATTTTAGGGGCAGAACTTTTATTCATCATGAGATCGGATTTGTCCTTGTGACTTTGGTTTTAGGAGGTTTGTTTTTTATAAATAATTTTTTATTTTGGATTTTCTCTCTTGGATATTATTCTCATTTATTATTAGATTTCGGACATTTTAATATTTTGAAAATAAAAGGAAAGATGGAAGTTAAAGAAAGTGGGTTTGTTATGAGAATAAATAAGTTCGAGGTCATGTTCGATATTTTCTTGGTTATTGGAATTATTTTGTTGATTTTGTAATTTAATCTCTATTTTTAATCACCAAAATATTTTTAAAGAATTAGTTCTTTGTTTTTTTATCAAATTATTTATTCAGTTTGGCAGAACCGAATAAGTTCTCTTGCGCAAGGGGTTGATTCCTTTTTCTACGATAACTGGAAGTGTATGAAGTATATAAATATTTCGTCTTCCGATAAAATTACAAGGAGGTAAAAAAATAAATGGTTTTAGATTTTGCAAGTGAAGCGATTCAAAATACAGAATCCCATAGCATTAACTTCGATGAACTTCGAGCTGGCAAGGCCAACATTAAAGTTGTCGGATGTGGTGGTTGTGGAGGAAATGCAGTGACATGGCTTTTTAATAAAGGAATTAATGGAGCAACAATCTATGCAGCAAATACAGATGCACTTCATTTGAGTGTGACCAAAGCCGACGAGAAATTGCTTATTGGTAAAGAGTTGACACGAGGACTTGGTGCTGGAGGAATGCCTCAAAAAGGAAGAGAGGCTGCAAAGGAAGCACTTGTTGATATTAAGAAAGCTGTCTCTGGTGCAGATATGGTATTTGTTGTTGCAGGTCTTGGCGGAGGAACAGGTACAGGTGCGGTTCCAGTAGTTGCACAATTAGCAAAAGAAACTGGCGCTGTTGTGATCGGAGTTGTTACTATGCCGTTCGAGTCTGAGAAAGCAAGAATAGATAAAGCTGAATTTGGATTGCAAGAATTAAGAGATGTTACAGATACTTGTATTGTTCTTGACAATAATCGATTAGTTGATATTGCAGGACAACTACCAATTGAACAAGCTTTTGCTGTTGCGAATGAGTTGATTTCGACAATGATTAAAGGAATTGTTGAGACAATTACTCTGCCTAGTTTAATTAATTTGGATTATGCAGATGTTTCTTCTATAATGAAGAACGGAGGAGTTGCAGTTATTGGAATTGGAGAATCAGATGCGCAGGACCGTGTTAACGAAGCTGTTAAGCAGGCACTTACTCATCCTCTACTTGATGTGGATTATAAGGGTGCTACAGGAGCTTTGATACATGTGACGTGTGGGCCTGATTTGAAATTGGAAGAGTTTGATATAATTGGAAGAGCTGTTTCTGAGAATTTAAGTCCTGAAGCGCAAGTTATTATTGGTGCGAGAATTAGCAAAGATTTTGTTGGTAAAGTTAGAGTGATAACAATAATGACAGGAGTTAAGTCTCCGTATGTTTTAGGAAGAGCAACAGAACAAGAAGCAATGCCTGTTTCAAAAGAAATGTCTGATTTAGGTATTGAAGTTTTAAGATAATTTTATTTTGGGGCTTTGCCCCTTTTATTTTTTTATTGAATTTTTTTACATAAAAATTTATAAGTCTAATTATAATTTGTTTTTTATGGAATGTGAAGATAAAACATATGCTAATGCTTTGGAAATAGTATCTCAAAGACTTGCACATTTAAGGATGAAACCCGATGCTCTAGAAAGAGAAGTTAGAGAAGCGGTAAGTACTTATTATCAAGGTGGAAACCTTGTAGAAAATGATGTTCCCCATTCAAAGGAAATTAAGTCAGCTTTTGATGAGATTGTTAGGCCATATGCTTTATATGCGCAAAGATGCAATACAAGAAGAGTTGAACTTGCGAATATGAAATTGAAGTCTGAGTTATCAACTGATGAAGATCAAGAAAAGGAAAGACTCGAGAGAGTGGCGGATGATTATTTGGAAAATGTTCACCCCTCTTGTTCTGGGGAAGAAAGAATTTGTCTTGAGAGAAAATTTAGAGAACTAACAGAGAATAATTAACTTATTTTTTCTTGGATATTATAAAAAGAATTAAAGATGAAATAATATAAAAATAAATTAATTGTAGAATAATTATTAATTCTAAATTTGAAGTTAAACTTCCTGGCCATGCGAGAATCCATGTTATTATTATCTTCCACAAGGGTGGTTGAGGGCAATTAGAACACATTTCATCAGCGCATTTACAAATGTAAGGTATTATTAACATAGATGAGATAATAAATGCGATTATTGCAATGATTATAGTTAATATAATTTTTTTAAAATTAGGTTTTAATATATTTTTGATTATCATTTTCAAACATCTAGTTTTTCTTCTTGACGCATGTGTTTGTGGCCGTAAAGATTAAAATATAAAATTGCGTTGAGATCTGTTTTTGCTTTTGTTGTTGTTGGTTTTTTGAATTCGTATCCGATTGGAAACATTGCTTCAACATTTACTCCCTCTGGAATTCTTAATTCTGTTTTTACCATTGATTCTACAAAATGTCCGACCCACGTTGTTGACAAACCTATTTCTGCGAGTTTTAATAAAAAGTTTTGGATCCCTGCGCCTGCTTGTTGTCGAAGGTAAATCGCTGCTCTTTTGTCATATGAGGCTGTTGTTTTGTTTGGGTTTGAACATGCTACCACAACATAGTGTGCTTTTGAAATAAAATTTTGTTGTGCTGCGTCAGCGAGTTTTTGGATTTTGTTGGGGTCAGATACAATTATAAATTTTAAAGAAAACATGTTTCCTGCCATTGGTGCGAACCTTGCCATGTCGATTGCTTCGATGATGTCTCGCCAATCTGGTTTTTTGTCTTTGAATTTTTTTACGCTGCGCCGGGATTCAATTGCTTTGTCTAGTTGCATAATTTGTAAAAGAAAAACGTATTAATAAATGTTATGAAAAAGAAAACCTTTAAATACAAAATTAATCTAAAAATTTTAGGTCCCTGTGGCTCAGTTGGTAGAGCGGACGGCTGTTAACCGTCAGGTCGGAGGTTCGAGTCCTCCCGGGGACGTTTACCCTTTCAACCCCAAATCAATAATTGGTTTCGGTTGATTTTTTTCTAAGTGGGAATAAACGTTTGATTGTTTTGCTCCTTTGATGATAGAGATTATTGATTCTTGAGCGTGTTCGATAAATTCTGGAGGGCCGATGATTCCGACTTCGTTGTCTTTTAATTCAAATGCGCATTTTGTTAGTTGACAAAGTGTTGAAAGTGTTTTTCCTTTTGTTCCGATGATTCTGCCTTTTACTCTTTTTAGATCGTTTCTGTTTGTGTGATCTTTAATATTTATTATTTCAAATGTTGCGTCCTCCCGAATTATTGAGAGTGCGTCTGAAAACGGGAATCCGAAATCAAGTGCGTCGATTACTTTTTCTGCGAGGTATTCATTTTCTGGTTCTCCTTCTATTGTTATTTCTTTTCCACGGTTTGAAATTTTTATTTTTAATTCTTTCTCAAGTTTTTTCTTGTTCTTTAAAATTCGTGGAAGTTTTTCTGATAAAATTGTTTTCATAGAATAATTAATTGTTTAGATGTTATAAGGTTTTTGATTACCAACCAGCGATTTCATAAAAGAGATTTAGATAGTCTATACATTTTCCTCCCATACTTTTTAGTAATCCTTTTTTTCTTAAGGGATATGTTAGAATAACTTTTTTTTCAACCAGGTTTGGATTTAATTCAATTGGTCCTGCCATAATTTTTGGTAAATCTGCTTTTACTGTTTCTTCAAGCATTGAATGTAGAATGGTTGTGAGTTTTTAAGAATTATGTATATTAGAATTCGTTTCCTTCTTTTTCTAAATGGTTGTTCTTTTTTAACCAGGATATTTGGTTTGGTTTGTATTTTAATAAGACGTCGCCTTTTGTGTTGTCGAGTTCCCATGGTTCAATTATCACGACGTCGTTTGGTCTTAACCATAGTTTTCTCTTTAATCGTCCTGGAACACGGCAGTTTCTTGTTTTGCCGTCTGTGCAGTTGACCATCATCTTGTTTCCGCCGAGCCTTTGTTCTATGGTTCCAATAAACTGATTTTTTTTCGGCAACGGAACCCTACTGATTTGTTTTGGTTCTTCTGTGGGCTGTCCTGGTTTTATATCTTTGAATTCTTCCATATAATTGAAGCGAGTTTGGTTTTATAAAGCTTGTCTCGCTATCGCGAGGATTGATTGCTCTGAGCCATAGCAAGCTCAAGGCTCTTCGCAGGGAATAATTAATATGAATAAAAATAATCTTAGCTGAAGATCATGGCAGGGCCTGGTCTGAAGCAAATCAATAAGCGAGCTTCGGAGAAGTGAGCGTTTACATTAACACAAGAGCAAAAGGAATATCTTGGATTTTTTTTATTCCTTGTTCAGAAATGATTTGGCATTCTAAAGCTAATTGAATTGATTCTTCCCCGACAATGTTGAATGTTGCGTCCTCGTTTGAGAGGTCTTGGATAATTTGTTTTGCTTTTTTTTCATCGACTTCTTCGCCTTTGTAGAATGATTCTTTGAGGTTTAGTTGAGAATTTTTTTGTTCGAATTTTTTCCCGAGTAAATTTGAGTCGCATAATGATACGACGTCTCTGTAAGTTTTGTGTATTTTGAGTTGCATAAAAAATAAAAAAAGAAAGAGTTAATAAATGTTTATTTTTGAATTCCGCCCATTCGACAGACTGTTATTCCGCAATTAGGGCATTTACCTTTTGCGATTTTTGTGCCTTTTTTTGTCTTACTTTCTTTTGGGTCTTGAATTTCAACCTTTTTTTTACACTTTACACAATATCCTTCTGTAGCCATTTTTTTTAACCTCCAGTTTAATTAGATTCCAATGAATCGCTTGGTTTACACAGGAAATGTGTATATTTAAAGGTTTTCTCTGTGTAAATTAATTAGAATTTAAATCTTGCCTCGAACTGAATGTTTTGCTCCACAAGCAAGACATTTTATGAAAGTGAGTCTGTCTTCTTTTGTGAGTTCTGTGTCTGGTTTTCCGCATTCTTTGCAGAGCACAAATTCTTTTGCGTATTGCTCGATTTTTTCGTTGATTTTTGCAGACGGAACTTTTTTATTCAAAACTAATCTATCTCCTTCTCTTTGTCCTGCGGCTGCTAATTCTTTTAATAGGAATTTTTGAAAATGTTCTGGGTTTCGTCTTATGTGCGAAACTATTTGCGAAAAATTTGTAAGGATTGTTTTCTTTCCTTGAAAGTGTCCTTGGATTTTTGGAATCTCAAATCTTTCGTTGTTCCCTTCCATTGTTTTTACTTTTTTGTATGCGTCTTCTAAAAGTGATTCGTATGTCATGAAAAAAAGAAAATGAGAGAGTTTATAAATGTTTTAATCGTCAGGGTTTTATGATTGACTTTAAAAAAGGAGAGGTTTCTTTTGGAGCGATTGTTGCAACTCTTGGAGCTATTTTAATTGCATTGGGAATTGCCTGGTTTATGGCATTGAATTGGCATGAGATTCATAGTGCTTTGAAAATAGTTATCTTAGTTTTTTTTACAGTAGGTGCTTATTTTTCAGGAGTTTTATTTAGAATTAATGATTATGAAAAAATTGGAGGGTCTTTATTAGTTTTAGGAGCTTTGCTTTATACTTTGAGTATTTTTCTTATTGCCCAAATTTTTTCAACTGAAGCAAGTATACAAGGAATTGCTTTTCTTTTGCTCCTTGCTTGGGTAGGAATTTTATTCGCGTCTTATATTTTCGGTTCTTCATTTAGTTTAGTAATAGCGTTGATAGAATTTTTAATTTGGATTAGTTTTCAGTTTTTTGCTTTTGTTGAAATTTTTGATGGAGATTTTTCAATTGGAATTTTAGTAATCATTTATCTTTTGGTTGGAGTGGGGTTTTACGGGTTAACTCAAATACATAAATCAAGAGGTTCTGATTTTGCGCAGGTCTATCGTTTTTGGACTGCTTTTTATGTTTTACTTTTAACTTATATTTTGAGTTTTCAAACTTTCTTAGTTATGTTATGGCCAGCAGGTTTTTCTCTTTCTGGAGGAATTTTGATTTTTTTAATTGCGATGTTTTTTATCTCTGTCATTTTAGCTATTATTGGAATTTCAATGTCTGTTAACTCAGGGAAATTAACCAGCAACGAAGTTTTTGGATTTGTGGGATTGGTCTTCTTATATATTTTATTAATTGCTTTGACAGGTTTATTTTCTGGAGATATTTCTTCATTGTTGGGTAGAGGATCTCTTTCTGGAGGATTGTGGGCAATGTGGTTGTTTGATAATATTTTATTTATTTTTGTTATTTTATCTGTAATTGGTTATGGAACAAGATATAAATCGTCGAAGATAGTTAGCTTAGCAATTTCATTTTTCGCTTTAGATGTTATTACAAGGTATATTGGTTTTATAATGGATTTTGGAGGATATCTTGGAGCAGCTATGATTTCTATTTTAGGAGGAATTATTTTAATTGCAGGAGGATGGGGATTAGAAAAATGGAGAAAGAGATTAATTAAAAGAACAGAACAAAAAACAGAAGCTGGTTACGCTGTTTATTAAAATGGGTTTTAATTTTTTTAAAAGTGAATATGGGAAATTGATTATTGTTATATTTTTCTTATTAATTATTTTGGGAGGTTTTTTGATTTATGTTTCGTTTCCTCTTTTGGGAACTAAGACAGCGATACTTGCAACTATGCCTGTTGATCCTTTTGATCCAATAAGAGGACAATATATGATTATTGGTTATGAGATTGGCACGGTGTCTAAATTAAGCGAAGTAGTTGTGGGAGATAATGTTTATGTTTTACTAAAAGAGGATAGTGAAGGGGTTTCAAGATATCAAAGTGTTTCTTTGAAAAAACCAAGCGAAGGAATTCTTATTAGAGGAAAAGTGAAGGAGGTTTCTGGAGATTCTATGTTTTTGGATTATGGAATTGAACAATATTTCTTTGAGAGAAATGCTAAAATTCCGACTCAGAATATTACTGTAAAAATTAAGTTAAGTGATTTTGGAGGAGCTAGAATTGTGGAGCTTTTGCAAAATGGAGAGCCAGTTAAAATAGAATACGCTGATGTTAATTGGAAAGATTGATTCTAAAAATAATTCAGAAAAGTTTTAACCCAACCATCTAAGTTTTCCTGGCCGGGGTTCAAAAATTATTCCTTCTTCTAAGAGTTTTTTGATTTCTTGATTTATTACGTCTGGAGAAGTGTCTCTTAAATCCATTATTATTTTGTCCACTTCAATTCCTCCTTGTTCTTCTGAGTTTTTTATTTCTCCTAGAATTTTATCTTTTATTGCAACTATTTGTTCTTTTTTTTCAATTTTAGGCGCGTTTTGTGATTGTTGTTTTTCTAATTCTAATTTTCTTAGAAGCAAATATTTTGGATCTTGTTCTTTGATTATTTCAGGCATTACATATGTTTCGTTATTGAAATTTCTCAAAACTCCAATTAAAACAACTGTTTGGCCTTGTTCGAAATTTTTGAATCTTTCATAGTCGTCTCCGAATGAACGCAGTTTTATTTGACCTGATCCGTCGTCTAAGGTGTAGAAAATGTATTTTTTCTCTCCTTCGCTTTCGTATTTATCGACGATGTTTCCAATAATATTTATTCTGTTTATCTTTTTATTTCCTAATTCTAGAAAGATGAATTTTTCTTGGTCGAAAACAGGTTTGCCTATTAGTAAATCTCCGATTCGATATTTGAATGCAATATTTCTTTTGAATTGTTGTTCTTCTGGCATGCGAGAAGAAAATAAAATCAGTTTATAAGTTTTTATGAGATTTTAATTCTATTTTTAATTTTTCTTTTAGATCATTGATATTTTCATACTCAATCACTTTTGTATTTGGCATCCCTTGTGCCATCTTAGTTACAAAGTTCCCTTTCTCAATTAATAATATTCTTTTTAATTTTAAGTGGAAAGATAAACCTATTTCTATTCCTACTCCATGACTTCTTTCAGATACTTCAGCAATCAATAAGTCACAATCTTCTAATTGATTGATGTCTCTTTCAAAAATTTCTTGAGCTGTTCCCCCAATTTCAAAAACAAATGTTTTTATATTTTCTTCTTCAACTAATTTTTTTATTTCTGGAAGTAGGTTTAATCTTTCTTTTGTATGTGAGACTGGACAAGTAATGTAGGCTTTCATGTTCTTTGGACATATCCTCTTCGGGGTTTGAAGATGTCTCCTGATGAGGCTAGTTTATTTATTGCGTCTTGAATTTCGTCTTTGGTCATTTTTCCTTCGAGTTCTTTTTCTAATTCTTCTACAGGAATTAATTTCCCGAGTTTATCTTCCATTGCAGAGATTGTTTCTCTGACAGTTACGATTTTGTTTCTTTGTGAAGAAGGTATTCCAGTAGATATTTTGTCGATGTCAAATGTTTTTGTCTCATAGTCGTAACCGACTTGCATAAGGTAGTATTTCATTAATTCAATTGCGATTTGCGCGTCTTTCTTTGTTACTTTTTCTGAGAGTTTTATTTTTGCAGATGCTTCTGCGAGTCGAATCAGTGCAGTAAGTTGTCGGGCTGAAATTGGAATGGGTCTCATTGCTGCTTCTGAAGAGACAGGTTTATTTCTTAGAGTTACATAAAAGTTTTTTATTTCTGCGACAGCTTCATCTGTTAATTGAGGATGGATTCTTTGTTTAGAGTATGCAACATATTTCCTAAATAATTCTCTTTCAATTACCATTTCTCCTTCTTGTTTTTGGTGGGTCTCTAAAATGTGTGATGCTATTTTGTCATCTTTTGATTTATCCGGGATGTCTCTTAAGGTGAAAATTATATCAAAACGGTTTATTAGTGTTGGAGGTAAGTCTATTTGTTGCGCGATTGATTGATATGGGTCGAATCTTCCGAACTTGGGATTTGCTGCTGCGAGGACAGATGTTTCTGCTCTTAAACTTGCCTGGACATTTGCCTTTGAAATTGTAACTGTTTGTTGTTCCATTGCTTCATGCATAGCACTTCTGTCTTGAGGGTCCATTTTTTCTAACTCATCGATACAGACTAATCCTTTGTTTGCTAAAACCATTGCACCTGCTTCTAGGCTCCATCCTTTTAGGTATTCGTCTCTTACTACTGTTGCAGTCAGTCCTGCACCTGAAGCTGATTTTCCTACGACGTATCTTCCTTTTGGAGAAATGTTTGCCATGAATCCTAGCAAAACTGATTTTGCGACTCCTGGGTCTCCCATCATTAAGATATGAATGTCTCCTCTGCTTTTTGAACCATCTGATTTTGTTTTTTGGACACCTGAGAATAATTGTAAGACTAATGATTTTTTTATTTCTTCATAACCCCAAACATTTGGACAAATACTTGAAGAAAGTTTTTCGAAAATTTCTGGGTCTTCTGAAAGTTCTAAGATTTGTGTTTCATCTTCTTCTGAGATGTCTAATTCTTCGAAAGTTTCTTCCATAGGAATTATGTTGTTTGTTTCAATTACTAATTCGAATCGTGTTGATAATCCTCCTGTTGATAAGGGTACAGGGACTTCTTTTAAGATTCCGATTACTTTTATTCTTGCACCCGGAGTTGTTTTCTCTTCCATTTTTGGTTCGACCAAATCTTCGTTCACAAAAACATTGATTCTTTTTGGTTGTTCTCCTCCTGATAGAGATTCTGGAGATTCTTCGATAACTAGTCTTTGCGTGTCTACCATTTCTTTTGATATTAATCTGAATCCTCCTCTTCTTCCGCACGAGCATCTTGTGGGTTCTCGGAATTTTTTCTCTATTTGCAAAACTGAAATTACTGTTCCGCACGAAGGGCATTCGAATTTTGCGTTCACAACTTGCGGTCTTACATCTGATGCTTGCCGGATTATTCCTTCGACTACAATCATTTCGTTTAAGTGTTTTGATCGAATGTTTCTTACTTTTATTTCTTGGGATTTTGGGAGATTACTTATTCTTACTCTGACGTTTTTTACTAGACCTGACTCTTCAATTGCGAGTTCGATTAGTCTGAGTGTTTCTTCGGGGTTTGTTAAAATTTCGTCGGATAATTTGTTTGAGAATTCTGTTAAGCTCATGAAGTCGAGGTAAATTACATTGTCTGCTTTTCTCAGGGATTCTCCTAGTTCTTTTTTATGGGCTTCGAAGAAATTCTTTGCTTCGATTATTAATTCTTCGTTACGCGATTGATGTTCTTTTTTATCCTCTGAGCCTGTTGGAGATTCTTCTGGTTCTGAATCTTTCATAGCTTTTTCCATTTCATCCATGTCCATTTAGAATTAAAGAGGTATTGATTTTTATAGATTTATGTTTAGAAGGAATGGGTTTTGAAATATTGTGTGTTGCAATGGTCTTTATAAAGTTATGATTAATGTAATTTTATGAATAAGGCTGAATCAAAAAAGGTAATGTTTAGAAGTATTGCTGGCGCTTTTAGATGGGTTATAGATTTTAATTGTGCTGTGAGAACTTCAGATGATCTTCAAGAATTATACGATGATTTTTGTTCTAGGAGAGCACCAGAATATACCGATAGATCTTCCATGGATCTTGACTATGTTGGAGGTATGAGGGCGTGTGAAACACATTTGGATTCAGGAAAGAAAATAATTTTAGATGTTGAAAATCTTTCTTATGGGTGGTGGCGAGATTTAATAATAGAGAATGAGAGAGGTCTTTGTTGTTTAGTTAAGGCTGAAGAAGCATTGAAAGAACTTGAAGGAAGTGCTTAGAAATTTTGTATTAAGTCTTTTTACTTATAATTTTTCAAAGCAGTTTTGACGTTTTTCAAAAGTTGTGTCATTGAATCTTCGAGTTGTTTTTTGTTTTTTGTTCCTGTGCAAACGAGTTTTCCGTTTGAGAAAAGCAAGAATGTTGCGTTTGGTTCAATAAGTTTGTAAACCAATCCTGGAAATTGTTCTGGTTCGTATTCTGTGTTTTCCATTTCTAGTGCTAAGAAATTTAAATTAAGTTTTAGTTCAATTGTCCCTGAGGCGACAATGTTTTGAACAGTTATTTTTGGTTTTGTTGTTATATTTACATTTATTTTTTTTAATTGTTTGATTACTGCTTGAATGACTTCTTTAACTTGGGCGATTGATTTTGTCCCTGTGCAAACCAAGTTTCCCGACGAGAAAACTAATACGGCTGATTTTGGTTCTTTGATTCTTAGAACTAATCCTGGAAAAGTTTCAGGATTGTATTCGGTGTTTGGTTGAGTTCGAGCAAGTTTTGTCAATGGAACTGGTTTTCCAAGAGAAGCAGTTGCAACAATATTTTGAACTTTATATGTGCTCTTTCCTTTTGCCATTTTTCAATACTAAAATTATAGAATTTTTCCTTTATAAAGGGTTTGGTTAGGGAAATTTCAACCATATCTCCAAGAGTTTGATTGTTTGTTGAAATCGTCTGCGACTTCGTCGAGGGTTGCGATTTCTTTTAGGGGTTTGTCCTGTCTTAGGGCAGTGAATCTTGGAAATCTTAGAGCAAAACCTGATTTGTAATTTGGAGATCTTTGAACTTCTTGGTAGTGAACAGCGACTACAATTTTTGGTTTGAGTTCTACGTTTTTTCCTGATTCTTTTTTAATTAAAGGTTTGAGTAATTTTGTTAATTGTTCAAACGAGATTCCCTGTTCTGTTTTTTCTTTGATTCCTGTTCCTACTTTTCCGAGTTCAAGATATTCGTCTTTTGATTTTCCTTTGCATGAAATAATAAATGAAGACATCCATCCAGATCTTTTTCCTGTTCCGTATTCTGCGCCGGTGATTACTAAATCTAAATCTCTTTCATCTGGCTTTATTTTTAACATGTGACCAACTCGTCGTCCGGGTTTATATTCTGCCTCTAATTTTTTTAACATGACCCCTTCTTGTTTATCTCTTAGCGCTTGTTTGTAAAATTTTTTTGCTTTTTTTACATTGCTTGTAATTATCTGTTTAGAATAAATTAATTTGTAGGGATGATTTGTTACAATTTTTCTTATTAGTTCAGAACGTTTTTTGAAGGGTTCATCTAATTGCGATTTTCCGTTGTAGTATAAAATATCGAAGACGTTTATTTCGACAGGGAGTTTTTTGCTCATTTCTTCGATGTTGTACTTTCTTCTAATTCTTTGCGATATTTTTTGAAATTGTTGATATTTTTTTGTTTTTTTGTCATAGCCCACTGCTTCTGAGTCCATGATGAAAGAATTTCCTTTTATGAATTTGTTTATGTATTCGACGACTTCAGGAAATTGTTTTGTTACGTTTTCTAATCTTCGTGTGAATAAATTTATTTTGTTGTTTTTTTTGTGGATTAATAATCTGAATCCGTCGTATTTGTATTCTACTGCGCAAGGTGTTCCGAGTGCTTTGAATCCGTCTTCGATTGTTTCGACTTTTTGCGCGAGCATGGCTTTGATTGGTTTGCCTACTTCGAGATTGACTTTTTTTAATTCTGAGAGTTTTCCTTTTCTTGCGATGTCGAAAATTTCTGCTGAGTCGTTTGATTTATCTATTGCACGCTGAACTATTTCTGCTGCTTCTTTAGGGTTTTTGAAAAACGCTTTTGCCATTGATTCACGAATTGTTGATTCTTGAATTCCGATTCTTAAATCTCCAATTAATGTTCTCACTAAATATTTTGCTTCTATTGGCGACGCAGATGTTAGTAATTCTGTTATGAGTTGTAATTTTTTTGAAACAGTTCCTTTTCCTTGAAGTTCAGGAAGTTTTCTTAGATTGTCAATTACTTTTTTTATGTTGATTATGTGTGAAGAGAGAGTTGATTGTTTTTTTGTTTTTGTCAATTTTTCTGCGACTAGTCCCAAGTCTCCAATTGTTTTCCATTCTTTTGTGACTTTTTCTGGAGGGGTTCCTGTTGCTTTTGAGATGGCTTTTATTGCGAGTTGGTTTGAAATTCCGATTCTTCGTTCGTCATAATCTGGATAAATATTTCCTTCGAGAAGGTATAAGATGTCTCTGTCTTCTTTTGAGAGAGTGTTTAAAAATTTAGAGAGGATTTTTGTTTTTTCTAGACGTTTTGTTGTCGAGGAAATTTCTTCATAGAGTTGTGCAAGTATTTTATATCTCATCTTTTAATTTAGTTTTTTGTTCTATTCCCTCCCGCCCACCCAAGCGCGCTTCGCGCGGGATTAATTAAGAACAAAAAATTATTATAAATATTAATGAGAATGAGTTTTTAAGATTTGGGATATTGAAAGATTTTTATGGTTCTTTGATTTTGATATTTCCCTCTACAAGTTTTGACTTTGTCAAAAGACCCGCCCTTATTTTATTTGAATTTCCAAAAGTTAGTAAAATCAAAAAATAAAAATTTTTATTTGTAAAATCTTATTTCATATGCGCCCGGAGTTTTTATTGCTTTATCTAATTCTTGAACTCCTGCAGTTGTTGCTCGAGGATCAACCATATTTTTTTGAGTTTCTAAAATAGTTGTGAGTGCCGACCTTGTTTGAGGAGGTTTTACAAATCTAACTTGTTTGGGAATTCCACGCCTTTGATATGTTCCAGCATCTTCTTTTTTCTTTGCTTCTTCTAAGTCTATTAATATTAAAGGATGTTTTTGTATTTTTCTTTGAATCATTTTATTTTTGTAGAGAATTATTGAGAATAAAGTATTTATAAATTTTTGGATTTATTTTCCTCGTCTTTTTCCTGCTCTTACTGATGGTCGAGATTTGTTTGTTGGATGTTTGCTTCTAAGTCCTCTTGATTTTTTTGCTGCTGAAGTTAATCCTCTTAGTGCTCGTTTTTTGTTTTGCGGTTTTGAAATCCAGTTCATTGTTTTGTCGTTTTTTATTTCTGGTTTTGAAGGGTCAACGCAAATGACCTCATAAAAATAATGCACTCCGTCTTTTCCTATTGGATATGAGTTTAAGATTTCTAGGTTTTTGAATTTGTTTTGGACTCTTGTTTCTGCAATCCATTTATAGTTCATCTTTAAAGTTTTTCTTGTGTGGAGTCTTTTTGATCTTCGACCTTTGTTTGGTCGCGGACGTTTGTGTCCCCCTCGTTTTAATTTTACTCTTATGATTACAAAACCTTTTTTGCTTTTATATCCGAGAGCTCTTGCTTTGTCGAGCCTCAAAGGTTTTTCAACTTTTGTTAATGCTCCTTCTTTTCGCCATTCAATCATTCTTTCTCTAAGAATTTTTTTGTCTGGTTTTTTCCATGCGTCTTTTATAAATTTGTATAATCCCATGATTTGATTAGAAAAAATTGGTTTAAAAAGATTGGGGTTTGAAAATTTAGAGGAGATATTATAAAATGAGACTGCACGGATTTGGTCGCTTTGCTCTCAACTTCGTTGAATATAGAGTTCGCTGAACTCGACATAAACCATGGACTTACGTTGTAACGTATAAATCTTTTTGAATTTAACACAATCATAATAATATTTCGCTTTGCTCAATATTATAAAATGAGACTGCACGGATTTGAACCGTGGACCCCTGCCTTATCAGAGCAGTGCTCTAGCCAGACTGAGCTACAGCCTCATTTAATTGTTTATTTTAATGCATATTTAAAACTTTTTATCAGGTTCGTGCTTCGAATTCTAGAACTAATTTTCCTTTTTCAAAAATATAATCAATTATCGGAAGACTTACTTGAATGATTTTAAAATAAGCTTTGTTTTTTGCGATGGCTTTAATTTCTACACTTTTTTCGAGTTGGGAGATTGAAATATCTTCTAAGGATTTAACTCCGGGAATTTCGACTTCGTAAATTATTTTATCTGCGAATCTTCTTAGATTTGTTTTTGGTTCTTTTTGAGGAAGTTTAGAGAATCCTTCTAATTTTTTTGGAATTATTTTCTTTCTTTCTTTTTTCTGGATTTTTTGTTTTTGCATTTGGTTTATTGGAATTTCTTTCCCGTTTACCATGAGTCTCATATTTGTTCTTGGATGATTTGTTTTTTCAACATTTCTCATTTCTTTTTGCATTTCTTTTTCAAGTATTTTTATTGTGTTTCCAAGTAATTTTCCAAATGCGTTTCCCATTAATCCTCCTGAGAATAAATTTGCAAAGGGGTCTTGCGGAGTTTGATCTTGTGCGTCGTTTTTCCCGAGCATTCCCCAATCATTTTGATCTGTTTGTTTTGCGCCACAGCTAGGACAAAAGTTATCTTTTTTAGAAAGTTTATTGTTGCAATTTGTGCAATCTTTTTTAGTGAACATGGTATATTGTTGTGTAAAGTTTTGTTTAAATAGTTTTTGGAGGAAGGAATTACTTAGCCTCAAAATATTTTTTGATAGACATGATTTCCCGAGCTTCTTCGATTAAAGTTGGTTTTGCTTCTTTGAAGATTAGGTTTTTTAATCCGTGTGTTCCGTTTAGTTTTTCTGTTTTACGAACTTCTTTTAATGTTGGAAGCCATAAAAAAACAGCAATCATTCTTGCTATTGCACCGATTATGAAAATTAAAATTATTGGTTCTATGAAATCTATTGTTAGAATTTTTATTAATAATGCTCCGAGTCCTGCTCCTAGCGCGATGCCTATTCCGTTTAACATATTGTGGTATGAGACTGCTAAACCCCTTTTCTGAACAGAAACATTGTCGTAGATGAAATTTCCCGAGGCTAAATTAAAACCAGCCCAAGATATTCCTCCGACAAGAGAGGGTATTAAGATTAAGTAAATTGGGGATGGATGTAAAATCCAAAGCACAGGAATTGTTGGAATGGCTATGCTCGTCAAAATTAATACTCTGTAGTTTCCGTATTTGTCTGCGATTTTCCCCCAGAGTTCTAAAACAGTTAAAGAGAAAATTGTTCCTGAAAAAATAATTATCATGTAAATTGTATAACTGAATTCTAAATTTCTTAAAAGATAAATAACAACTAATGGCGAAGAGATTGCTGAGGCAAAACTTAAGATTGATTTAAAAATTGTGAATTTCCCGAAGTTGTTTTTTCTTAGATTAAATAAAAAATCCCAGAATGAAAAGTAATATCCTTTTTCGAGTTTTATTTTTGGTTCGTATTGTTTGCGGTAAATTCTCCAGCAAATTAATCTTGAGATAAATGCTAGAGAGAATAAAGTGATAAATCCAAATATTGCAAAATCATTTTTTTTCAAGTAGTCTAGGAAAAACGCTGCAGAGATAGCGAGAATAACCGATACAAAACCAATTAAAAGATTTCTTTTTGCGAACCATCTTCCTCGGTATTTTTCGTCGACAATGTCGCCGGTCCACGAGAACCAGGCTGGAGCTCCTAGGTTTGCTAAAATTGTGTAGAGTGCAAAAGTTAGCAATACAAATAATGGAAGCACGCTTGTTAAAATTCCTTTGTAAAACAAAACTGCAATTATTATGAAAGGTATCCAAATTAATGATTCAAAGAAAACAGCTTTGGTGATTATTTTTTTACGAGAGTATTTTTCAATAAATCTTGAGCCGAACATTTGAGATAGTGGGCCGAGAATACCTGCGATAGAACCGAAGAGCGCAACCATTGAGTTGCTCGCGTTGATTGCAATTGCAAATGGAGATAAATAGTGGTCTCCGAAAGATAATCTTGCCGACGCAAAAATACCTTCTTTAATTGAATGGTTTCTTGATTGATGTTTTAGTTCTTGTATTTTTGGCGAGTCTTTTTTCTCTCCATAAATTTTTATGTCTTTTTGTTTTTTCTTTTCTTTTCTAGAAATTTTTTTCATCGCCATCTTTTTATTATAATAATAATTATAAAGAAGCTGTTTTTTTAAAGTCTATGGTTAGTGTGCGAGCCAATAAAATTCAATCTCCAAGAGATTCTGAGAGTTGGGAATGGTTTTTTGTTTTCTCTGCAGATAGAAAAGGACGGATTCCTCCTATTAAAAAAAAATATTTAGAATTGTTCGAATCTGTGGATAATACTGAAGGGATTAATTTTATTGGGAAAATTAATGGAGTTGTTTATGAAGGGTTTACTTTTGATTCTCGATCCCGTGTTCTATTGGGAGATCTAAGAGGATTGGCTCCAGAGTTTGTTTGGGATTCTTATCTTTATCATCGGGAAATTCCGGATGGATTAGAAACATATGTTGCTAATTGTTTTAAGGAATAGTTTTTTATATCTATAGTTTCTGGTTTTGTTATGGTAAAAAAATTTTATGTTACGACTCCAATTTATTATCCAAATGATATTCCTCACATTGGGCATGCGTACACGACAATTGTAACAGATGTTTTGGCTAGATGGAATAAGGCTAAAGGGAAAGATGTTTTTTTCTTGACTGGTACAGATGATCATGGGAAAAAAATTGCACAGACAGCAGAGAAGGTAGGTAAGACTCCTAAGCAATTCACCGACGATTTGGTCCCAAAATTTAAGGATGCATGGAAAAAGTTGAATGTAAAATATAGCAGATTTATTAGAACAACAGATAAAGACCACGAGAAAGTTGTCCGAGAAGTTTTGCAGAAAGTTTTTGATAAAGGAGATATTTACAAGGGAGAATATGAGGGGTTTTATTGCACGGGTTGCGAGGCGTATTATACTGAAAAGGATTTAGAAAATGGATGCTGCCCGATTCATAAAAAGAAAGTTGAGTTGTTGAAAGAAGAAAGTTATTTTTTTAAATTGTCTAAGTATAAGAAGCAGCTTTTGGATTTGTATAAAAAAAATCCCGAATTTATTTTGCCTAATTCAAAACGAAAAGAAGTTGTGAATAGAGTTAAGGAGGATTTGAGAGATTTGAGCATTTCGCGGACGAATTTTGATTGGGGAGTTACTTTGCCTTTTGATAAAGAGCATGTTTGTTATGTTTGGTTTGACGCGTTGTTTAATTATTATTCTGGGACTCGGACAAAAGGTAAGGAAAAGTTTTGGCCTGCGGATGTTCATATTATTGGGAAAGATATTTTGTGGTTCCATACTGTTTATTGGCCTGCGTTTTTGTTGTCTGCAGGAATTGAATTGCCGAAGACAGTTTTTGCGCATGGATGGTGGACTTTTGACAAGGAGAAAATTTCAAAGTCTCGAGGAAAGGTTTTGAATGTAGATGAATTGATTGCAATTGCAGGTGTTGATGCTGCAAGATATTTTTTATTAAGAGCAACGCCGTTTGGAGACGATGGAGATTTTTCAGAGAAAGAATTAATTGAAAGGTATAATAATGAGCTTGCAAATAAATTAGGGAATTTGGTTTCGCGTGTTTCTGGTTTAATTGAACGATACGGGGTTGAAAAAACAGATAACAAGTTGTTGAAAAAATTAAATGAAAAGAAAATTGAAAAATTAATTGAAGGTTTTGAATTTGACAAAGCGTTGAATGAGATTTTTGGTTTTATTGATTCGTGTAATGAATATGTTCAAGAGAAAAAGCCGTGGGAGACTAAGGATAAGAAAGTTCTTTTTGAGTTAAAGGAAAGTATTTTGAAAATTGCAGAGTTGCTTTGGCCTTTTGTTCCAGAGAGCTCTGAAAAAATTACTAAGCAGTTTAGTGCAACAAAAATTAAAAAGGAAAAAATTCTCTTTGAGAAGATTTAAAATGGCAAAATTAGATATTTTCGAACAAGTTAGAAATATGGGTTTACCTGAAGTTAATAGAAGGTATCAAGAATTTTTTTCTTTGAGTAGAACAGATCCTGAATTGTATGAATCTCTTTTAGAAAGTGCTAGAAATTTTATGTATGATAGGACTTTTTGTATGGGTGTTGGAGCAGATTATGTTCATATGAAAAAAATAGATCAGAGAAGAATCCATGTTGCGATGCATTTGTTTAGGGGAGAACAAGGGACGAGAGTTTGAAATGGAAGGAATTGTTGAATTTTCAGATTGGGAGAAACTTGATTTGCGAGTTGCGCAGATAAAAGAAGTTGAAGATATTGAGGGTGCTGACAAATTATATAAGATTACCTTAGATGTTGGAGAGCTTGGAGAAAAAATTATTTGTGCAGGAATTAAAGAATATTATTCTAAAGAGGATTTAGTCAATAAAAAAATAATTTATTTTTCTAATCTTGCGCCTCGGAAAATGCGTGGAATTGAGTCGCAGGGAATGCTTTTGGCTGCTTCGACATCTGGACATGAAAGTGTTGTTTTGATTTCTCCTGAAAAAGATATTGAGAATGGGACGAGGATTGGTTAAAAGATGACAGAAAAAATAATTGTTTCAAACCAAGAAGATTTAGAGAAAAAGAAAAAAAGAATTTTAGAAGCAGGTGCAGGTAATTTTCATGTTGTTGCGGATTTTGATCGGACATTAACAAAAGCATTTGTCGACGGAAAAAAGTCTTCGACTGTGATTGCTCAAATTCGGAATGGGAATTATCTTTCTTCTGATTATGTTTCTAGAGCTCATGCGCTTTTTGATTATTATCATCCAATTGAAATTGATCCGAATGTTTCTGATGAGGAAAAAAATGCTAAGATGCATGAATGGTGGCAAAAGCATTTTGATTTATTAATTGAGTGTGGTTTAGATAAAAAGACAATGCAAGAGATTGTTGCTAAACGCGAGATAAAATTCAGAAAAGGCGCTTTGGAGTTTATTGATTTTTTGCATGAGCAAAGTATTCCTTTGGTTATTATGTCTGCTGCTCCAGGAGATATGTTGGTTGAATATTTAAGACAAGAAGGAAGATTATACGACGATGTTTCTGTTGTTGCCAATTTATACGATTTTGATGAATCTGGAAAAGCAACAAGAATTAGAGAGCCAATAATTCATTCAATGAATAAGGCTGAAATTGCGATTAAGGGTTTTCCAGTTTTTGAAAAAATTAGAAATAGAAAAAATGTTTTGTTGTTAGGAGATTCATTGGGTGATACCGGAATGATTGAAGGTTTTGATTATGATAATTTAATTGGGGTCGGTTATTTGAATGAAAATGTCGAAGAGAATCTGAGCAGATTTAAAAAAGATTACGATGTTGTTTTATTAGGAGATGGTGATATGAGTTTTGTAAGTGATTTGGTTAGAGAGTTCAGTTAACTCAACCACCAACAATTATTTTAATTCTAATGTGTTCTATAAACTATGGAAAAATTTTTAGAAAATCTTCAGGATGCGAGTAAGTCTATCCGGACTCTGGATCATATGATTTATGTGACTTTTCCGTTGATACAAGATAAGAAAATGCTTTTGAACATTTTGCTTGAGACAAAGAACGCGATTCAGAAATTAATTAATTCTATTCTTCAGTATGAGTATCTTTACAAGCGGATAAATTTGTATAAAAATCCGCAGACGAATTTCGAAACATTCATAAATAATTGTTCAAAGGTCTATAAAATTGATCAAGATGAAATGAAAAAGATTTTCGAATTGTTTGATTTGGCCAAGAAACATAAAATTTCTTCGATGGAATTTGTTAGGAATGAGAAGATTGTAATTCTTGGAGAAAATTCTTCCCACGACGTTGTTACTGTTGGAAAGACAAAAGAATTTATTTTAATTGCAAAGAAAATTCTTGAAAAAGTTCAAAAGAGAATGGAGAGAGATATATAATAGAATTAAGAAAAGTATAAAAAGCTACTTTTACTATTCTATTATACTAAAAGTTTTAGAGGTTTTAGAAATCTATGGAAGAAATAATACCAGAAAAAATCAGCGCAGACCATTTACTTTATGTAAGTTTAAAATATACAAAGACTTGCGATGTAATTTTGAATCTTCTTCTTCGTTGGAGAAAAATGATTGAAGTTAGTATTGACCAGGTTTTGAAATACGCAAAGAAAAAGAAAAAGATTTCTGTTATCCCTTCGAATCCTGTTGGAAAAGTTGAAGCAATTAAAAAAGTTTTTAAGAAAGATAAAGATTTTTTAGAAGTAATCGAATTTTATGAGATGTTAAAAAAAGTTGAAGAGCTTCGGAAAGAGCGAATCGGAGAGTTTAGAAAAAATGTTAATTTGAGACTTTTCTATCGAGGCAAAGAAATAAATGTTAATTTAGAGCAGCTGAAAATTTATGCAGAAAATTTAGAAAAATTTATAAGCACAGTTAAGCAATTTCTTTCATCGTAGGACTTCTCCTAATAGATAAAATGGCAAAAGTAATCGTAATAACTTCTGGGAAAGGAGGTGTTGGAAAAACCACCACTGCAGTTAATTTAGGTGCGGCTATGAATTCTTTTGGGAAAGATGTTTTAATTGTCGACGGAAATTTATCCACGCCGAATTTAGGAATTCATCTGGGTTCTCCTGAAGTTCCAGTGAATTTGAATCATATTCTTTCTAAAAAAGCAGAAGTTTTAGAAGGAGTTTATGAGCATGAATCTGGATTAAAAATTATTCCTTCGTCTTTATCAGTTAAAGAATTAGGCAATTTAAAACCAGAAAGATTGAAAGATTATAAAAAAGATTTTTTGGATATTTCAGAGTATGTTATTATTGATTGTGCTGCTGGATTGGGTTGCGAGGCATTGGCCGCTATTGATATAGCAGATGAAGTGGTGATTGTTACTAATCCTGAGATGCCCGCGATTACAGATGCTTTGAAGACGATTAAGGTTGCAGAACAAAAAAAGAAACCTGTTTCTGGCGTGATTATGACTCGTGTTAAAAAAAATGATGTGGAGATTCAGCCTGATACTGTTAAAGAAATGTTAGAGATTCCTGTTCTTGGAATGATTCCAGAGGATTTGGATGTTCAGAGAGCATTGAATTCAAAGGATGCGATTGTTCATGTTTTTCCAAAGAGTAAACCTTCTCGTGCGTACAAGGAAATTGCAGCAAAACTTGTTGGGGTTGAATATGATTCAGATGAAGATAGAGAATCTCTTTGGGTTAGAATTTCTAAAAGTTTTGGTTGGTGATAATGTTTGTATTAATAGGGGATTAACTCAATTCTAGAATTGCTTCAGCCAAGTCGTTTGTTTTTTCTAAAGTCTCTCGAGCTTTTTCTTCTGTGACCCCTGTTTTATCGACGATTGTTTTAATGTCGTCCTCGCTGATTTGAGGTTCTTCTGATTCCTCTTTTATATCTCCTGCGATTTGCAGTGTTTCTTGACCTTGCATTTGTATTTTTGTTACTGATGGATTTTCTATAATCAATTTATTACCGTCGGTTTTTTCTATAATAACTTTAGAAGCAGGAATTTCCTCTTGCGCGATTCCCATTTGTTTCATGACTGCTTGCATTTTTTTTGGGTTTAATCCTGGAAACATTTTATGCGATTGGAAAAATCATCGGAAGAAAAATTCTTATGACTATTAGTAGTACAATGAAACCAATTACGTGCGTTGGTTTTAGATTGAATTTACTTTCGTACTCTTCGCTGTATCGCGTTAGTCCTCCAAATCCTCCGGGAAGGTTTATTTTGTTATCTGCCATGAAAATTTATAATTTAAGGGTATAAAAAACTTGCGATGGTTTTCAGAAATATTTATAAAGAAGTTTTTTTTAAATAGAATATGAAAAGAGGATTGATGGTTGGATTATTCTTAATGAGTTTGTTATTAGTTAATGGAGTTAGTGCCGAGCAAGGTTGTAATTGGCCAAAAGAATGCGGAACTCTTGATTGTATTGTTTCTCATAATAATTTAATTAGTGAAAAAGTTGCAGGAGAGTTTGGAGTTTTGTGTGTTGATAGTCAGTGGTATGCTGCTGCTGAAAGACCTGGTCAGTGGGATGATTATTTTGATTCTGAGTTTTTTATGTTAGGAGATGATGCTACTAGTTCTGATTGGGAAATAAAAGATGGAATTTGGGTTGCTAAAGAAACAACGCCTGAGTCAACTTCTAGTTTTCCCACTTGTGGAGATGGAAGATGTAAGGGTGATGAAGATGAAACTTGTCATATTGATTGCGGAATAAGTGTTCATGCTACTTTTAAGAAAGGCGGAGCTGGTTCTTGGGTTGGAGAAGACATGGGTTCAATCGCTGTTGATGGAAAACACGGATCTGTTGGGAATTTTCCCGGAACAGGTTATTTAGATTTAACTTCATCTGTGAAAAAATTACTTCCATCTGTTAAAGATGCTGTTGTGAGTATGTGGGTTTATCCAAAAGCAATTGGAGGAGACAAACAAGGCCTGTTTGTTTCTGGTGTAGGAAATCATCAATACGGAAGATGGGGGATGGTTTTAGAACAAGACGGAAGTGTTGTTGTTTCGATTTATGATAATGTTGCTCAAGAATATGCTCAAGCAAAAACTACAACTATTTTAGAAAATGATAAATGGTATAATATTGTAGGTGTTTGGGATAAGACAAGTAATAAAATAAAAGTTTATGTTAATGGTGTTTTAGAGAATGAAGTTGATTTTTCTGGATGGGCAAATATTGAACTAGAAGATGAAAAAGAAAATAGATTAGGTTCTATTCATAGAAATAAATTAAATCATTATTATACTGGTTATTTTGATGATGTTCGTTTTTTCGATGAGTTATTAGATGATGCGCAGATTAAACAATTATATGATGCTTATCAAGTTGTTTCTGGTTCAGAGCAAAGAGTTATTGATATGAGTTTGCATTCTGGTCCTAAGGTGGTAAAACAAGCAGAGATTGATTATTGGGTAGAACAATTAGATACAGAAGCAATGACTTTGGAAGAGATTGCAGAAGCGTTTGTTTTGAGTGACGAGTACAATGTTAAGTTTGTTAGAAATATTTACAAGCATTTTTTAGGAAGAGATGCAGGTGACAGCGAGGTTGTTTACTGGGCAAGTATTTTAGAAAATAAAAAACTCAGGGAAGAATTTATTAGAGCAATGGCTTTGAGTGACGAGTTTTCAGGAACAGATTCAACCGAGTATGTTAGAAAATTATATATGTATGTTCTTGGATGGCAAGAGAATGAGTTGGATCAAGATGACATAGATTCTTGGGCAGGTCGAGTTGATTTAGAAGGAAAAGAAGCAGTTGTTGACGCTTTTATGAATACAGAAGAATATAGAAAAGATATTGTGATTGGATTTTATGAGATTTTTCTCAACAGAGGCCCAGAAGATGATAATGTTGTTAATCTGAAAACAGGTTACGAATCTGAAAAAGATTTAATGATAGTGTTTTTAAATTCTCAAGAATATTTTGATTTGAAAGGAACTAAAGAAAAAGTTATTAAAGGATTTTACGAGGATGTTTTGGGTCGGACTTTGCAAGGTGCTGTGCCTGTTGCAACAGATGGAAAGTGTATTAATGCTAATGTTAATTCAGGAAAAGCGGTTTCACCAAAGTCGAGGTTAATGGGAAGTACTGCAGTAGATTATGAATTTCTTTTGGAAAATGATATGGGAGCAATAATGAATAAAGAATTCGAGTTTGATGGGAAAAAATATGTTTTTAATTTTTCATTTAAAGAGGAACAAGGAGATGATATAAAAGTTTTAATTTCATTTGGAGATCAAGATACTTCTGGAGAGTATAGTGAAACTGGGGCTGTTGATCCAACTTTATCTACAGGAGTGAAATTAATTTTTGTAGAGGTTGTTAGAAATGATGCTGGAATTTCAACTGCTAAATTTAAATTATCTAAAGATGAAATATTAATGTATTGTGATCCTTTTTCTTTTAATTATCTTCCTGTGAAAGCAGATGATGTTGATTGTTCTGAAGATTATCAGTGTAATTCAAATGCGTGTCTTGAAGGAAAGTGTGTTCCTATTGTTACAAAGCTTCAAGAGCAAGAAGCAAAAATAACTGGAATAAATCTTTTCTTGAAACAAATTTGGTGTAAATTAACTAATCTTTTTGATGGGGATGATTATAAGGATTGTTTAGCAACAAATTAAAATGGTAAATAAAAATTTTCTTGTTGGAATTGGAGTAATTGTTTTATTAGCTATTGTTTTTTCTTCTTTTAATTTTACAGGGAATGTTGCGCAAGGAGAAACATGCGATGAGGCAGGGATGATTTCAGAAGGATTTTATTGTAGTGCTACTGGTGTTTATGAGCCTCTTGTTGTGGATGAGGGTAGTTGTTTAAATGAGTATGAATGTGCTAATGGTTCTTGTGTTGAAGGAATTTGCCAATCAAAGTATGGAGGAATTGTTGATACCGGAGATGCTCTTGATGAATCAGATTCATTTGTTACTAAAATTTGGGATTTCTTAAAAGGAAAAAAATCTGCTCCGAATAATGGGGATGACGACGATGGAGATGATGATTCTCCTGGGGGTAGAGGAGGATGTTATACTGTTTGGAGTTGTACTGATTGGTCTAATCTTGAAGAAATCTGCGGAACTCGAACTTGTACTGATTTAAATAAATGCGATCGTGAAACAAGAGTAAAACCTCCGACTGTGAAAGTTTGTCCTGGTGCTCCTGCGTACTGTGGAGATGATGAGTGTAATTTAGATGAAGATAGTGATTCTTGCCCTGACGATTGTCCTGTTCAAAAAGTAAGTAAATGTGGAGATGATGTTTGTAGTTCTGATGAAAATGAATCTGGTGATTGTCCTGATGATTGCGGTTCTACTTGGAAGGCGGTAATGTGGATTCTTTTAATTGTTGTTGTTCTTTCTTTAATTGGTTTTGGAATTTTTTGGTTCATTAAAAGATCAAGAAATAATTCTGAATCAAATGCTGTTGTTCCTGGAGCTAAACCAGGGATTCCTCCGAAAGTTGGAATAGGAGTTCCTCAAAAAGGATTAGCTATGAAAAGAGCTCTTGGTGGAAGGCCTACAAATGTTCAACAAAAGAAAATGGTTTCAATGCCGAAATTTACTCCACAAAAACCTTTTAGTACAAAGCCAAGTTCTTTAGTAGCTAATAGAGTTAATTCATCTGAGGTTGCAAAAAAACCTGTTGGAAAAATGAAAGTTCCTGCTCAGATAAAAAATATGAAAAAACCTCTTCCTGTAAAAATCGCAGCAAAAAAACCTGTTGCAAAAGTTAATTCAAAAGCTTCTGTAATTTCAAGAGCAGCGACTTTGAAAAGATTGAAAAAGATTTAAGAAAGGTTTATAATATTTCTTTTTGTTTTTAGTTAATGAAAAATCAAATTGATTTTAAGGCCATAGAAGAGAAATGGAAAAAATATTGGGAGAAAGAAAAAGTTTACAAGTTTGATTCTAAAAGTAAAAAAAAGATTTATTCGATTGACACGCCTCCGCCGTATATTTCAGGGAATATGCACATTGGTCATGCGTTTTCGTATTCGCAACAGGATTTTATAATTCGTTTTATGAGGATGAAAGGATTAAATGTGTTTTACCCTTTTGGAACAGATGATAATGGTTTACCCACAGAAAGATTTATTGAAAAAATAAATAAAATTAAAAGTAAAAATATGGGGCGTTCAAAATTTATTAAGTTGTCTTTGGATACTTTGAAAAAAGTCACGCCAGAACACATTCAGGATTTTATTGATTTAGGAATTTCTTGTGATTATGATTTTTATTATTCTACAATTGACGAACATTCGCAAAAAGTTTCGCAGAAGTCGTTTATTGATTTGTTTAAGCAGAAAGATATTTACAAGAAAAATTTTCCGACTATTTGGTGTCCTGAATGTCAGACTTCAATTGCGCAGGCAGAATTAGAGGATAAGGAATTTGATAGTGATTTTTCAACCTTGAAATTTAAATGTGATACCCTAAAGGGCACAAGGAATAAAGATTTGTTGATTGCGACAACGCGTCCTGAATTGCTTGGAGCTTGTGTTTGTGTTTTTGTTAATCCTAAGGATGAAAGATATAAAAAATTAGTTGGTAAAAAAGCAAAGGTTCCTTTGTTTAATCACGAGGTTCCTATTATAGAGGATAGGTCTGCTGAGATGGATAAGGGTACCGGGGTTTTGATGGTTTGTTCTTATGGGGATAAGTATGATGTTGATGCAATTAATAGACACAAGTTAGAACCGCGAGTTATTTTTGATAAAGACGGAACTTTGAATATTGAAAAATATAAGGGAATGAAAATTAAAGAGGCAAGGAAAAAAATTCTTGAAGATTTGAAAAAAGGGAATTTGGTTAAGGAGCAGAAAAAAATTTCGCATGTTGTGAATGTTCATGATAAATGTGGGACAGAGATAGAATATATTCCAACAGAGCAGTGGTTTATTAAAATTATGGATAAAAAGAAAAAATGGATTGAGCAAGGGAGAAAGATTAATTGGTATCCTTTGTATATGCGTAAAAGATATGAGAATTGGGTGAATGGTTTGGATTTGGATTGGAGTATTTCTCGGAACAGGCATTTTGGGATTCCTATTCCTGTTTGGCAATGTAAAAAATGTAATGAAATAATTTTACCTGACGAAAAAGAATTGCCTGTTGATCCGTTGAGTTCTGAAAAAAAATGTTCGTGTGGAGAAATTGCAGAGCCAGAGAAAATGGTTCTTGATACTTGGGCGACTTCTTCGTTGACGCCTCAAATTGCGATTGAGCTTTTGTCTAAAGATGTTCAGAAAAAAGTTTTTCCAATGTCTTTAAGACCTCAAGCGCACGACATAATTCGAACTTGGGCTTTTTACACAATTGTTAAATCTTATTTGCACGAGAAAAAAATTCCGTGGAAAGACATTGTTGTTTCTGGGAATGTTTCTTTAGGCGGAGAAAAAATGTCAAAGTCAAAAGGGAATATTGTTTCTCCTCGAGAAGTTATGGATGAATATGGGGCAGATGCATTGAGGTTTTGGGCAGCAGCGTCGAAGCTTGGAGGGGATTTAGATTATCAAGAGAAAGAAGTTATTGTAGGAAAAAAATTTATAACTAAATTGAAAAACGCTTCAAAATTCGTTTTTATGAATTTAGAAGATTATAATGGAAAGATGCCTCGGAAGTTAGAAGTTATTGATGAATTGTTTTTGAGTAAGTTGAATGTTTTGATTAAGAATGCGACAGAGAGTTTTGAAAAGTATGAATATTCAAAAGTTAAATCAGATGTTGAGCAATTTTTCTGGCATGATTTTTGTGATAATTATTTAGAGATTGTTAAGAAGAGAGTTTACAATGAGAAGGGTGAGAAGAAAATTTCCGCGCAGTATGTTTTGTATAATTCGCTTTTGAATATTTTGAAAATGATTGCGCCGATTATGCCTTTTGTTACAGAGGAAATTTATCAAGAGCATTTTTTGAAAAAAGAAAAAGATACCCCAAAGGGCACAAGCAAATCAATTCATGTTTCGTCTTGGCCTGAGGAAATTAAAGTTGGGAAAGTTGATGATACTGTTTTTGATTTGATGGTTGATGTTTTGGCGAAAGTCCGAGGAGAAAAAACAAAAGCGCAGAAATCAATGAAGGCTGAAATCAATTTGAGTTTAGAAAAAAAAGATTTTGAAAAATTAAAAGACGTGATGAATGATTTGAAAGATGTTGCAGGTGCTGTTGATGTTAGCGAGGGGAAATTTGGAGTTGAGTTTTTGTAGAGAAATATTTATAAAGTATTTTTTCTTAGATTGTTTATGAAAAGAGGGGTTGGATTATTTTTATTTGCATTGGTGATTAGTTTGGGAGTTGTTAGTTCTGTTATTCCGGATGATATGCTTTTTGGATATTTTACTTTTGATGGTGCTAGTTTTGCAAGCACAGTTGATGTAAAAAATGTGGATGAAATCGGGAGATGTGGTTTTCCTAGCTGTCCTGTTTTCGAAGAAGGTAAAATTGGGAATGCAGTAAAGTTTGATGGAGATAATGATTATTTAGATTTAGATGTAAGATTTCCTGATTCTCGTAGAGGAAGTATTAGTCTTTGGTTGAAGTCTGATCTTTCAACTGCTACTTTGGGTTCTTATATTTTTTCTGATGAGGGCGGTGCAATGTATTTAAAATTTTATGGAAATGATAAACTTTATTTTTATATTGACGGGACTAGTTGTTCCTCTGGTTCTATAATCTCAAATGCTTTGGATTGGGAGCCAAATAATTGGCATCATGTTGTTGTTACTTGGGGAAGTTCAAGCGAGGATCCAAAAATTTATGTTGATAATGTTGAATCAGTTTCTTCTAGTTCAGGGTCTTTTTGCACAAGTAATTCAAAGAGAATTTTGGGAGCAAATAAAGATAGACAAGCTAATTTTGATGGTTCTATCGATGAACTGAGAATTTACAGTCAAGTATTAAATGCGGGCGAAGTTGATTCTCTGTTTAAGGAGGAATTTGTAAGTACTCCTGTTCCTACACCTGTTCCTAATCCTATTAATGTTTGTACGGATACAGATACTTCTGATGATGAGTTTGTTAAAGGAACAGCTACTTTAGGAGGAGAGACTAAATCTGATCATTGCGTTCTTGAAGTTGTTGGAGCAAATCCTTCATTAAATACAAGAACAGAAGTTGATTCTTGTGATAGTTTTCAATCTGAAGGAACTCTTTGTAGATTAGGGCAAGTAGTTTGTGGATTAAATATTGTAACAAAATATGGTGATTGTGAGAGAGGTTGTGGTGATGGAGTTTGTGTTCCTGCGAGTGTTCCGCAACCAATTACTCTTGGCGATTCTCCTCGATTATTTCTATTGCCTGGAAAAGCAGATGATAGTGAAAGTTGGGATGAAGTTGATACGTCTGGTTATTTTTGGAAAGGACATTTTAAAACAAATAGGGGTGCAGCGAGTGTTGATTCTCAATTAGATATTAAGGATTTTGGTTGGGTTGGTTTATTTGGACCTGAATATTCTGTTGCTTTTGGTGTTTCTAACTCTGGTTGGAATGAAAATACAATTCCTTTAGGATTTGAAGCTGATGATTGGAAAGGACAGTTTTGGAGTGAGAATCTTGCAACATCTATAGACAATGAAAAAGATTCTGTGGATCCGGGTTGGGTTGCTCTTTTTGCTAAAGATGAAGCAGCTGTTTTAGTTGCAGGTGAAGGAAAGAATCGTGCTGACTGGAATTCTGCTCCTGAAGGTTATGAATGGAAAGGACAGTTTTGGATAGGTGGACAAGGATTTCATATTAAGGGTGAAAGAGATGCGAGAGATTATGGTTGGGTTGGATTTTTTGTGAAAAAAGAAATTGGCGATGTAATTACTTCTTGTACTTGGCCAGATAAAGGAACAGTTGTTGAAAGTGATGCTCTTGTTAATTTTGAAGGGTATTCAGGAAATGAATTATTGTGTTATAATGGAAAAATTTATTCTACTGTTGAAGGAATAATTATTGGAGATAATCCTACGAGTCCTTTAATTTCTTTTCCAGAAGGAGTTGTTGTTTTAGATGATATAGATGCTTTTGCTATTGGCTCTTGGAAAGTTGAAAGTGGAATTTGGGTTGTTAATGAAGAAGCATTTGAATGTGGCGATAAATTTGTTCAAACAACAGGCGATGTTCCTGAGGTGTGTGATGACGGGCCAGAGGGAACTTGTTTAGATGATTGTACTGGTTGTATGGAAGGATTTAGATTACATCCAAATTCAAAAACATGTATTCCTGAAAAAGCAACAGGGCCTTATTGCCAGATAAAAGGTATTGCAAATGGAAAATCAATTATGTCTAGAACAAGAGTTAAGGTTAGTGGAAATAAAATAAAATATTGCGATCCAGAAACATTAGAGTTTGTTACAGCAAAGGAAAAAGATGATAGTTGTACAAATGATTATGAGTGTCGTTCAAATGTTTGTATTGATGAAGAATGCACAACAATAAAAGAAGAACTTAAAGAGCAAGGCGAGACATTGAAAGAAATAAGAAATACTCTGAAAAAGATTTGGTGTTTTTTGACCCATGTAACTAGCACAAGAGATTGTAGCGCAAGTCCGGATAGTGCTTATTGTGTTTGTATTGGAAGCGAATAGCATTCTACATAGTTTTTTAAATCTTGATTAATATTTATTAAAATGATGAATAAAGATGAACTTGCCGAAATTCTTGAGGAACTTGAAAAATATAAAGGTCGGCATACTGAATTGATTACTGTTTGCATTCCTGCTGGTTATGATGTTAATTCTGCGCAGAGACAACTTGAGGCAGAAAAGTCGACTGCGAAAAACATTAAGTCTACTGCTACTCGGAAAAATGTTGCAGATGCGCTTGATAAAATTGTGCGGCATTTGAAGGGTATTAAGAAAACTCCAGAGAATGGTTTGGCTGTTTTTTGTGGGAATGTTTCGAAGGTTGAAGGTCAGGATGATTTACAGTTATGGGATATTGAACCTCCTCTGCCTTTGAGGTCGAGGCTTTATCGTTGTGATAAGGATTTTGTTTTAGAAGAATTAAAAGCTATGTTGGAGATTGACGAGATTTTCGCTTTACTTGTAATGGATAGAAAGGAGGCGACTATTGGGGCTTTAGAGGGCAAGAGAATAGAGATTTTACGGAAGATGACGTCTGGTATTCCCTCTAAGATTCGGGCAGGAGGTCAATCGAGTCAGCGTTTTCATAGGATTACAGAAGGTTTGACAAAGGACTTTTACAAACGGATTGCTGCGGAAATGAAAAAGATTTTTTTTGAGAATACAAAATTAAAAGGGATTTTAATTGGAGGGCCGATTCCTACAAAAGATGAGTTTATCGATGGGGAATATTTGATGACTCGGTTAAGGGAAAAAATTATTGGAAGAGTTGATATTGGTGGTTCTGATGAGTCAGGGTTAAAAGAGCTGGTTCAAAAGTCGCAGGATATTTTGGAGAATCAGGAAATAATTCATGAGAAAAAAGTTTTAGAGAAATTTTTTGAGACGCTTGGGGAAAAACCAGACATGGTTGTTTACAAAGAAAAAGATTTGAGAAAGGCTTTGGAGTATGGGGCTGTCGAACTTCTTTTGTTATCTAAAAGTTTAGATAAAGCTCTTTCGAAAGAGTTGAAAAAAATTGCGAATGATATTTCTTCTAATGTTGAAATTATTTCTTCAGAAACAGAGGAAGGAAAACAGTTTGAAAATTTATCTGGTATTGGAGCTATTTTAAGATTTAAAATTTAAGGTTTATCCATTTTCTAATAGTAACAAACAGAAAGATTTATAAATTAATTTCTTAATCTATTATCATAAAAATGGAAAATCAAATAGATAAATATGTTCCAATACCTAATGCGGATGAAACCTCTTCTTTTGAAAGAGATAAATTTTGGGTAGCTAATGCTATGAAAAGTATGATTGATGAAAGAGGTTATTGCCCTCTTTCTCCTGTTCTTGGAGGAATGGGTTTTCGTGACGATCAGTGGGTTAATGAAGAGATAAGATTAGAGGGATTTAAAAAGAGAACTAAAATAGTTGGTTCATGTAGTTTGTATAGTGGGAGTGAATTAAAGAAAGTTGATGATTTGGAGTTTTGTGATCTTGGTTATCTTAGAGGAGATGGGTCTTCTGGATCAATTAAAGTTAGTAATCATACGCTGACCTGTCTAAAGAATGCAGAAGAATTAGGTTGGGATCTTCCTGAAGATCTTAAAGGTTTAGAAGGTTTTTTAGTTGAAGGTGGAGTTTTGGTTAAAGTTAAATAGAGTTATTTTAAAATTTAAGTTTCTTTAGTATAAAATTAGTTAGAAAAATTAAACAAGAAATTGCGAGAAACCAAAATAAAGGGTAAAAAGGAATATTCAAATTTAAAAAATTGTACGAGAAATTTAAATTGTTTTCTGAAGATCCGATTATTCTTGAGAGTATGAACATTATTGAAATAAAAATTAAACTAAAGATCCAGGATTTTTTTGTTTTTTGTGGGACGAATTTTATTGAGAAAAGTGCTAGAGGAATTGTGAAAAGATGTTGACTTGTGATTATTTTTGAAGTTAACATTCCTTGTTGAAAAAAATAATCAGAGATTCCTAAAAAAGAATTTTTTGTTATTATAAAAAATATAAAATCTGTTGTCCAAATTAAAAGAGGAATTGTTAAAATATTTAATTGACTCTTTATTAGAAATCTGCTTTTAGCTATGAAGCCTGCTCCGAGGATTATCAGCGACGGATAACAAAGCCAAAGAATTATTGAATTATTTTTTAAAATAATATCATTGAGGATTGCACTGATACCAAATACCATAAAAATTATTCCTGTGATTAAAGGGATTATCTTCTCTTTTTCCATGATTTGTTTAATAATTTGTTGGTTAAATAATTATTGGATTTTGTTTTTAATAATTATTTTGATTTTTAGGATTTTTGTGAGAATTCCCTTCCCTCCCGCCCCAGATGCCCTTCGGGCATCTGGGTAATTAGTCTCACAAAAATATTAGTTTAAAAATTAAAATCATCTTGATAAAAAATTAATAATACTTTTAAACTAGTTTTTACTAAATAACTTATGGTAGAGGTGAGCAGTAAAACCGCGGGGGAAATTGACGACGCAAAAGAGTTGGAGAATTTAAAAAAAATCGAAGCGATTTTTTTTGTTTCTGGAAGATATTTGAATATGCAGGAGTTGATTTCTTTGAGTGATTTTAATCCGATTATTATTCGAGAGTTGATTGATAAATTGCAGGAGAAATTTTCTCGAGATGATTCTGCGATTGAGATTGTTCAGAAAAAAGATCTTTGGAAAATGGATGTTAAGCAAGAGCATTCTGATATTGTTAATAAGCTCGCGACAGGTTCTGCGGAGTTTTCAAAGGCTGAGCAGGAAACACTTGCAATTATTGCGTTTAAGCAACCGATTAAGCAGTCGGTAATAATTAAGATTCGGGGGAATAAAGCTTATGATCATATAAAGAAATTTTCTGATTTGAACTTAATTAAAAAGAAAAGGCAAGGCCATACGCACGAGTTGAGTTTGGCTGACGATTTTTACGATTATTTTTCTGTTAAGGAAGGAGAAAATCCTGGTTCTTTATTACAAGAATCTTTAAAAGAAGAAGAGAATTGATTGGGGAATGGAGATTTTACCGATAATTTATCTAGGATATATGTTTATCTCAATTTATTTTCTTTCGTTATTTTTGATGCTTTATTTCAAAAATAGAAACTTTTTATTTGATGTTCCAAAATTAACTAGAAAATATTCTCTTTCTGTTTTGGTTCCTGCTTATAATGAAGAGGATACTATTGGAAAGACAATTGAATCTATTTTCGATTCAGATTACCTCATTAAAGAATTGATTGTTCTGAATGATGGGTCTTCTGATAAAACAGGAGAAATTGCAGAGAGTTTTTTGAAAAAATTTTCTAAGTTGAAAGTTATTAACAAGGAAAATTCTGGGAAGGCGGATTCTTTAAATCAAGGAATTGAAATAGCGACAGGCGAATTAATTGCTGTTGTCGATGCTGATTCTTATCCTGAAAAAGATGCATTTAGTAAACTTGTTGGTTTTTTTGATGATGAAAAAGTTGGAGTGGCCACACCTTTTATTGTTCCAAGGAATAGGAAAAGTTTTTTTGAGAGATTGCAATCTATTGAATATAGTGTGATTGCTTTTACTCGAAAACTTCTTGGTTATGTCGATGCTATTTATGTAACTCCTGGCCCTTTAGCAATTTATAGAAAAGATGCTTTAGAAAAAATAGGTGGTTTTGATACGCAAAATATAACTGAAGATATTGAAGCAACATGGCATCTTACCAAAGAAGGTTATAAACGTAAAATGTGTTTGAATGCTCGGGCAACGACAACTGTTCCAACAAAATTAAAAATTTGGTTTAAGCAAAGAAGGAGATGGAATCTTGGAGGTCTTCAGTGCATTTCAAAATATAAGGGAGATTTTTTTAAAAAAGGAATGTTGGGTTTTTTTATTCTTCCTTTTTTTGTTCTGCAACTTTTTTTAGGACTTTTGGGTTTGAGTATTTTTGTTTATTTGATTACTTCTAGAGCAATTTCGAATTACCTTTTTGTTAACCATTCTATTAATGTTGGAACTTCTGTTATTACTATGGATAATCTTTTAATAACCCCTAGTTTTTTGAATTATCTTGGAGTGATTCTTTTTGTTTTTGGAACTATTTTCACTATCGCAGTTTTATTTATTATGAAGGAAAAATTTCTTGTTAAACAAAACATTTTTAATCTGCTGTTTTATTTATTAATTTACTTGTCGGTTTACCCGTTTATTATGATAACTTCATTGTATCATTATTTTAGAGGAATAAGAAAATGGTAGAAAAAAATCAGAAATATGTTTTTTTGTATGCGTTGATTATAACTTTTGTTATTTTTAATTTTGGAATTTTTATGGGATATAAATTAGAATCTTCTAGAGTTGATAAAATTGATGAGATGTATATTGAAGCAGAATTAGATCTTTTGGATCAGAGGATTCAGCGAGAAGCGTTTGAAATTGTTGGACTTGATTGTGAGGATTCAATTCAGGCAAATATAGATTTTGCAGATAAGATTTTTAATGAAGCCCAGAAAATTAAAAAGTTTGAAAATGCGAATCGAATGAATTCAGAGATTCTTTTTCAACATAAAAGGTTTGATTTGCTTAGAACTTTGTTTTGGATGAACAGTATTAAAATTAAAGAGAAATGTGGCGCAGATTATTCTAATGTTGTTTATTTTTATGAATATGATAATCCCTCGCTTGAACAAAAAGCAGAACAATCTTTTTTCTCTAATTTATTGGTCGAATTAAAAGAAAAACATGGTAGTAAAATTATGTTAATTCCAATTGCAGGAGATGAAAGTATTCCTTCAATTAATCTTCTTATGAAAAAATATGAGATTGAAGAATTGCCGGTTATTTTGATTGATGAGAAAACAAAAATAAATGAAGTGAATGATAAAGAAGATATAGAGAAATATCTAAAATAACTTTTTCATCACAGATATATTAAAAAAGAGTTGTTGTTGTTTTGTTTTATGGATGAATGTTTTAAGTGTGGAGTTGAAGGCGAGAAGGTCAGGCTTTTTGATGGGATTTCTAGAGAAGGAGTTGTGAAGATTTGTCTTGATTGTTTGAATTCAGAAGATATACCTTTGATAAAAAAGCCGACGAGTTCGCAGTTGTTGGATTCTGAGAGAAAGACTACTCTTAATGGAATTCGAGAGAGTCATCATCCTGTGAAGGCAGATATGTCTGAAAGAGATATGACCTTGAGAGATATTGTTGATAAGAATTTTGAGAAAAAAATTCCTGTTGAAAAAAAGCCGAGGTCTGATATGATTGAGCATTTTCATTGGGTTCTTATGCGAGCGAGGCGTAAGAAAAAATTGACTCAGCAACAACTTGCGCGGGAGATTGCAGAAGCAGAAGCAGCGATTAAAATGGCAGAGCAAGGGATTCTTCCTGAGGACGATTTTAGGTTGGTGAATAAATTAGAGAGTTTTTTGGGAGTTAATATTCGGAAGAAAAAAACAAGAGAGGATTTTTACGAGGAGGCTTTGGAAGAAAGGTCTTTGCCTAAGAGAGTTGATTTTGATCCTAAGGCGCCTCAAAATTTAACTATTTCTGATTTGCAAAAAATGAAAAGAGAAAAAGAAAAAAATATTTTTAGTAAAAAAGAAGTTGACGAAGAAAAAGTTGAAGAGGATATTGAAGAAGAGCCAGTCACAGATGAAGTTGATGTTTCTGAGAAAAAAGAAGATAAAGATTTGAGTGAAGAAGAGATGAACAAATTGATTTTTGGGAAATGAGAATTTTGAATATAAATTTAAAGGTAATCTTTTAAAACATAGTTCTATTTAAAATAAGAGAGCAAATGAAAAAGAAAACAAAAGAGATGTTAACATATGGTATTATTATTATTGTTACAATTTCAGTGGGCTTAACATTTTTTGAATATTTTAATTATCAAAAAGTGTCTGCAATAGAATACTCTTATGTATGGCCTCCAAATTTAGAATATGTATTTAATCCTGATTCTGATATATTTAAAGGAGTTAATGGCGAATCAAATTTTACAATAAACTCTTTAGGATATAGGGGGAATGAAATTAAAAAACACGACAAAGAATATAGAATTTTAATTGCAGGAGGAAGCACTTCTGAATGTTTATACTTAGATAATAAAGAAACATGGCCTTATCTTTTAATGCAAGAGTTAAATGAAACTATAGATAATAAAAAAGTTATCACAATGAATATTGGGAAGAGCGGTCATGGACTTAGAAACAATTTCCTCGCATTAAAATATCTTCCAGATTATTATGAACCTGATTTAATTATTATTCTCACTGGAGCTAATGATGTGTTATACAAATTAAGTAGAAAAAATTCCTGGCAACCTTTTAATGAAATTGAATATGATGAAAAAGAAAGCTATACCTTTAGCGTGACGCCTGAATATTCTTGGAAGTCTTCTCTTACTTATAAGATTTACAAAGCTATTTCTTCAAAATCAAAAAATATTAAACCTCAAGATGGAATTGGAGAAACTCTTGTTGAAAATAGATTAAAAAGACAAAATGCAGAGAATTGGATTACTGAAATTCCTGATTTAACTTTGGCCCTTGAAGATTATGAAAATATTTTAGAGAAAGTTGTCAAATTATCCAAGGAAAAAAACAGCACACTTATATTTATTACTCAACCTTATTTATACAAAAAAAATATGACTAGCGAAGAAAATGAAAGTCTTTGGATGACTTATGATTTTGGAGAAATTTATTATCCTACTGAAACAATGATTTATTCTATGGAAGAATTTAATAAAAAAAATTTAGAAGTATGTAAAAAGAACGAAGAAATTTTATGCATTGATCTTGAAAAAAAATTTCCAAAAACATTGGATTATATGTATGATGACATGCATTTTAATGAAGATGGAGCAGATTTTGTTGCTGAAGAAATTTCTTTATTTATTAAAAAAAATATTGATAAATTTGAATAGTGCTCGCTAATGCTCGCGGATTGATGGCTCAAAACAGATTCTGCCAAGTTTTTCACTTTAATTAAATTAAGAGAAATAATCTATTAATTTTATTTGGCAATCAAAACCTTTATAAATAAAATTTCTTGTTCTTTATTATGGAAATTAATATTCTTAATTCTTCAAAGGATGAAGCAGAAGTTGAAATCGGAAGTTTGACTTTAGCCGAGCTTCTTAGAAATTATTTGAATAAAGATTCTGCTGTTGTTTTTGCTGCGTGGAAAAGAGCGCATCCTACAGAAATGCCTGTTTTGAAAGTTAAGACAAAAGGTAAGACTCCTGTTAAGGCAATTAAAGATGCTGTTTCTGTGGTAACAAAAGATCTTGATAAATTTGCGAATGATTTTTCTAAATTGAAGTAAGATTTAAATAGAAGTTATTGTTAATTATAAAATGGGATGGAAGAAAAAAACTTTGTGGGGAATTGGAATATTTTTTGTTTTAATAGTTTTTTTAGGAATGCTGGGAGATGATGAAACTCCTTCAAATGGAAATGGGGGTTCTGAAGTTCCAAATGATTATGAATATGTTGTTTCTGAAAATCCTTTGCCCAAAGGAGATCGGGTTTTAGCGATTGATATCTCTGAGTCAACTAAAGGTTATGGTTCTGATTTTACAGAGGCGAAAACCGCGGGATTAGAATTGGTCCAGCTTTCTGTGATGTGGGACGACATTGAACCTTCGAAAGAAGAATATGTTGATCCGTATAATTTGTTTGCTGCTGCAAACTCGTTTTATCCCGGACAAGTTAAGGTTGCTTTAATGATTGGTCCGATTGATACAAATAATCTTAGAGTTCCTTCTGATTTGAAAGGAAAAGATTTTGATGACCCTGAAGTAATTGAGCGTTATAATAAAATGATTGATTTTGTTTTTACTAAATTAGACAAAGTTGAGTTGCAGGATTTGGCGATAGGAAATGAGATTGATATTTATTTGGGAACTAGTTCTTCTAAATGGGAACAGTATACTGAGTTTTTTGAGCAGACTTCAGCGCATGTTCGAGAGGTTAAACCTGGTTTGCCTGTGAGTGCAAAAGCAACTTTTGATGGTTTGAGAGAAGGAAAGAAAAAAGATTTCTTGAAAACTTTTAATGAAAATGCGGATGCGATTTTAACAACTTATTATCCTATTAAAGGAGATTTTTCTGTTAAGGATATGTCTTCTGTTGAAGAAGAAATTGAAGAATTGTTAGAGATTTATCCGAATAAAAATGTTTATTTTTTAGAGGCTGGTTGTCCGACTTCTTCTTTGTTAGGTTCGTCTGAGGAAACACAGGCAGAATTTGTGAAGCAAATGTTTATGACTTGGGACAAGCACAAGGATCAAATTAAGGTTGTGAATTTTTTATGGATGCACGATCAGTCTGATGCAATGTTAAAACAGTTTGAGAGTTATTATGGGAGTTCTAATAAAAAATTTGTTGCTTATCTTGCGACATTAGGTTATAGAACAAATGATGGCGAGGATAAGTTGGGGTGGAAAGCGATTAAGGCTGAGGCTAAGGCGAGAGGTTGGTAGAACATATATTTTGAAGAATATAAATTTTTAAAAAGATTACTCCTAATTTTAATTTATGAGAGTTGGAGTAGTAAGAGCAATTGTAAATTGTCAAAGATGTTATGCTTTAGCTAGTGAATTGTCTCCTAATGAAGTAGAAGGAAGAGTAGAGAAAGCGGTTAGAGATGATCAAGTTTGGGCAGCAAGAAATGAAGCATTGAGAGCATTAGAAGAAATGCCTGAATCTTTTGCGAAGGAATCTTTTGATTCTTCTCGAAAAAGGAATAGTTCTCTTAATGTTTGTAAGGACTGTGATTATTCTAAACCAGAAATTGCTAATATTCTGAAAGTATATTAATTTCATAATTTTTTATAACAATAATCCTTATTAATCTTTAATTCTAATTTTTTTTATGGATGAAACAGAAAGAATTTCGACAGGAAGTTTTGATTTGAATAAGTGGCTTGAAGGAGGATATGAGAAAGATGTGATTAGCATGATTGCAGGGCCTCCGGGTTCGGGCAAGACGAATTTTGCGATTTTGGCTGCGTGTAGTCAGGCTAAGAAAAATACTAAAGTTATTTTTATTGATACAGAAGGAGGTTTTTGTGTTGATCGTGTTAAGCAAATTGCTCCTGAAACATATGAAGAAATTTTGAAAAATGTTTTGATTTTAGAGTGCACCTCTTTTAGTGAACAAAAAAAAGCTTTTATAAAATTGTTAGATAAATTGAAGTCAGAGCAGATTGGTTTGGTTGTTATTGATGGAATGGCAATGCTTTATCGGTTGGAATTGGGCGAGGCTGTTCGGTCAAAGGATGATGAGAAAATTAAGCAAGTTAATCGAGAGGTTGCAAAACAAATGCGGGCCTTGGCAGAGATTGCGCGGAAGCAGAAAATTCCTGTTTTGATTACGAACCAAGTTTATTCTGATTTTTTGTCAGAGGAGGATTGGAGAAAAGGAGTTCGACCAGAGCAGAATATTGTTGGAGGGGATTTGTTCAAGTATTGGAGTAAATGTATACTTGAATTAAAAAACGAGGGAAGCAAGAAAAAAGCGATTTTGTTAAAACATAGAAGTCTTCCTCGAAAAGAATTTGGTTTTGAAATAAGGGATAAAGGAATTTTTAAGAGAGGGATTTTTTGATGGGGGAAAGAATTCATTTACAAGAAGTATGTAAAAAATTCTCAGGAGTATTTTTAGATAATTGTGCTTTTTCAGATGTTTTTGGATTTGAAAATGGTTCAGAGGAATCTATTGAAGGCAAAATTTCTCATTATAGAGATAAGAGTGCTTTTTTGAAATTTGTTTTAAGAGATCGTTTTAAGAATTTTTATTTAACTCCTCGTGTTTTTAGGGAAATTGAGCTTGCTTCTTTGCATGATTTTCATTTTAGTGAAAATCTCAAAAAAAAGAAAAATAAAAGACAAAGAAGAAAATGTGATTTGTATAAATTAATTGAACAATGTACTAATCGTCAAAAAGATTTGGTTCGAGTTTTTGGTGAAGAAGGGAAAATTTTAGAATTGTCTTCTTCAGAGATTGAAGGGTATGGGTCTTTAGCGAGAAAATATGCTTCTTTTAGGGGAAGATTAGGATTGAGCGAGGCGGATTTTGAATTTCTTTTGTATGGAATTGTTTTTGCTAAAGAAGATGTTCCTATTGCACTTGTTTCAAATGATAAACAAATTTTAAAATTGTATTATAGGGTGGGAAGAGAAGAGGGTTTTGACGAGAAGTCTTTGAGCTTTTTTTTAAGGAGAAGTTTTCCTTATTTGGATAAATGCAGTTTCTTAGATAGAGAAAGAATTGCTAGTGCATAAATTCATATAAAGTTTAGAGTTATTTATTTTTATGGAAGATATAAAATTTGAGGTTTTGCGTAAAGTTGCGAATGTTGGTTTTCGGACAAGAGCAATTAAGAATGTTTCTGGTTTGGACACTGTTTCTCCGCCGAGTGTTTTTGTTGGTTCGCAATTAAAATATCCTTTAATGAATGTTGGGATTTTGTCTCCGCTTGAGAGAGAGGATAATGCGTGGATTTATGATGATGAGAAATACTGGGCAGAAAATGAGTTTGGGATTTCAGATGTTGTTAAGTTAAGGCAGAATCTTTTGAATTCTAGGTTTTTATCTAAGGCGCAGGATTCTCGTTTGAATAAAAAGTTTGTTGAGATTGCAAAAGAGATCGCGATTGCGTCTAGGCCTGTTGATGTTGAGATTGAGTTGAAAAATAAAATGAATTTTGGAATTAAGAAACGAGATAAAGTTTTAACGCCTCATGGGATGGGTGCTCCTTTGAAAAAAGCGCGTGTTACTTCAAATGTTAAAGTTCATCGGAAAGTTGATAGAGTCATTAATGATGAGATTAAGGCTTCAGAGGGTTTGGAATATTTGTATAAGAATAATTTTAGTGTTTATAATTTGAGTAAGATTTTGACTGTTGGTGTTTTGGGTTTGAAGAAGAATAAGAGGTTGGTTCCGACGCGTTGGGGAATTACTGCGACAGACGATACGATTGGAAAGAAAATTTTAGAGCGAGTTAGGAATTATTCTTGGATAGAGGATTACGAATTTTTCTTAGGAGAGTTTATGGGCAATCAGTATTTGATTTTGTTTTTTCCGAATGTTTGGAGTTATGAACTTTTTGAATTGTATTTTCCTGGTTCAAGTTGGAATCCTTCTAAAGAGTTAAAGGCCTCGACAGATTACGAGGATTTTTATGGTCGGAAAAAATACGCGTTTAATACTGCGGGAGGTTATTACGCGACGCGGTTGCCCATTTTAGAATATTTGGACGAGATTAAAAAACAAGCTGCAGTGATTGTTATTCGATTGGAGACTCCGACTTATTGGGCTTCTTTGGGAGTTTGGGTTGTTCGCGAATCTGTGAAAAAAGCAATTGAGAACGGAAGAATGAAATTTGATTCGCAGGAGGAATTAATTGAAAGCGTAAAAAAAATTGGAAAAATAAAATATGATTTTGAGGTTTCAGATATTTTGAATAAGAGTAGGTTGTTAGAGCAGATTAAGACTCAGAGAAGATTGAGAGATTGGTTTTAGAGGTCTCTCCAATGAATTGGTTTAGGTTTAAATCCCGGAATTTGAGAAGTATCTAAGGTTCTAATGGTTCTTCCCTCGCTTGTTCTAGGCAAATCAACAGCCGCATCACTAACACAAACATAGAATTCTTCTCCGCTACATTGAATTTGAGTATGACAATAACTATGTCTTCTGAAAGAGTGTCTCGCAACTTCTTCTATTTGAGGAAAAATCTCTTGTGCTTCTTCATGGTTAAATCCGTTATATCGTTCATTTGCCAATAAAATCTGGGTGCCTCCATCCATTGGACTTTTCCACCATAACCCGTGTATTTTTAATTCTACCATATTTTTTTTATGATAATTGGTGTTTTTAAGAATTGTGGTGATAGTTTTTAAATTGTCATAGGAGTATTTCGTCGTAGCCAAAGTTCCTCAGACCATTCTGGTTGTTTAAGTTCTTCTCTTATTTTCTCCGCATTTTTTCTAGATTCTCTAAGTTCACTATCTATTTCAGGAGAGGTAATAAGTTCATATAATCTTTCATCTAATTCATCTGAAGGGTTTGGGTGATAAACTCTATTTATCATAATGATTATATGAATTAATTGTTTTTAAGAATTGTTGTTTTTTTGCTCGCGATCAGTTATTCCCAGCCCTCCCGCCCTTCGGCAAGGTTTGTTAATTACTCTGATCACTCGCTTCTTTTTCCTCGGCTTTCTTTTTATTATATTCTTCGATACGTTCTTTATTTGTTTCACATACTGGATTAAAACAAAAATTCCATGGTCTTTTTCCTTTTGATAAACGAGTTAGCATTGGAAAACCGCATTCCTCACAAAGTTTATCTGTCTTTTTTATTATTCCGTTTGGAGGAAGAGAAAAAGTGTTTTTGCAATCAGGGTATGCGTCGCACGCGATAAAATGTCTCCTGGTTTTTTTAGAATAAGTTATTGCTAAATTTCCTTTTTTGCATTTAGGACATTGTATTATTGTGTTTTCTTTTTTTTGCTGTTTTCTGAAACTATCTGTCGCTTCAATTAATTCCTCCCCGATTTTTTCTTGGTTTTTTTCAAAATCCTTAGAGATTTTTGTTATTGTTTTTTTTGCGTCCTCGATTATTTTTTCTTGTTTTTCTTTGAAGCCTTTTTTTGCTTCAACTATTGAATTCATTTTTTGTTCGAATTGTCTTGTTAATTTGTCGTCTATGATTATTGGAGAGTGTTTTTCTAAAGTATCTATTAATGAAATTCCTACTGGTGTTGCTTGAATTGATTTTTCTTTTACATAGCCTCTGTCATAAAGTGTCTCTAAGATTGATGAGCGCGTTGCTTTTGTCCCGAGGTTTCTTTTTTCTAATTCAGAAATTATCGAAGCAGGCGAGTATCTTTTTGGAGGTTGTGTTTGTTTTTCTTCTATCTTTGAATCTATTATTTTTACTTCTCCATTGAAATCAGGAATTTCATTTTCTTTCATTTTTGACGGATAAATTTCTAGCCAGGCTTTTTTTGTGATTTGGCTTCCTCTTGCGTTGAATTTTAATTTATCAATTTCTGCTGAAACTCTTTTATTATCTATGAGAGCGTTTTCACAAAATAGAGATAGGAATCTTTTTAGTATTAGGTTGTATATTTTTTCTTCATCGCCTGAAAGAATCTGAGAATTTCCTGTGGGGTATATTGAAGGATGTGCTGGGTCTGATTTCTTTCCTTCTATTGGTTTTTGTTTTTTCATTAAATGTTCCACTTTGTATTTTTTTGCAAGTTTTTTTAAAATTGGTTTGTAGCCAATTGCTTCTGGAAGTTTTTGCGAGGAAGTTCTTGGATAAGAAATTAAACTATTCAAATAAAGAGATTGAGCTGCTCTTAATGTTTTTGAGGGAGTTATTCCGTGAAATTTGTATGCTTCTGTTTGAAGAGTTGTTAAATTGAAAGGAGGGTTTGGAGGAAGACTTTCTTGTTTTTTTATTGTTTCTGCTATTGCGGTTTTTCCATTTAAATCTTTGAACTTTTCTAAATCTTTTTTATCAAATAAGTCTTTGTTGTGTTTTAATTCTAGTTTATTTTTGTTATCGTCAACTTTTATAAAAATTTGCCAGTAGGGTTCTGATTTGAAATTTTGAATCTGTTTCTCTTTTTTTACAATTAAATTTAGTGCAGGTCCTTGAACTCTTCCGGCAGACATGATTCTGAATCGTCCTGTTGATTTGATTGCATTCATTAGGGCTCGTGATAAATTTATTCCGTAAAACCAGTCAAGATAATGTCTTGTTTCTCCTGCAATTGCTTGTCCCCATTCTAATGTTTTTAATTTGTTTTCATAGGAATTATTTAATTCATCTGTTGTTAAAGTTGAGAATTTCATTCTGTTTGCATCTTTTTGATTGCAAATATATCTTATTATATTCAATCCAATTACTTCCCCTTCAATGTCAAAATCTGTTGCTACTGTCACACTTCCTGCGTTTTTTGCCATTTTTAAAATTGTGTCGTAGTATCTTTTTGTGAAATCTTTTTTTCTTGCCAAATAATTTGGAGTCCATGAAATGTCAAAAATTGGAACGCTGTATCCTTTCGAGTTTTGTTTTAAAGTGAATAAATGTCCTACAGCACATACGACTCTTATCTCTTTTTGGTTCCTCTTTACTTCATAATAGGGGATTTTGTTGTTGTCTTTTTGAATCGCTTTTCCTAGCGCGTTTGCGATTTTATTTGCGGCCTGGGGTTTTTCTGTTATTATTAATTCGTATCCGTCTTTTTTCAAAGAGAATTTTGGAGGTGAATATTTTTCTTTTTTTGAAGTTGTTTTTTTAGAGGATTTTTTTCTTGCGGTTTTCCTTTTTGTTTTTTTGCTTATTTTTTCAACTGTTTCTAATGAATTTCTTGAGGGTTTTTTATAATTTTTTTCAACTGCGGTTTTTGTTATTTCTTCTGGAGAGGTTGATTCCTTTACTGGAATCTCTATTGCAGATCTGAGAAGCTCTTCTTTTGGAGTAGGATCTTTGATTTGTTTTTCAGTTGTTTTTTTAAAATCTCTTTCAACTGGAAAGAATTCTTCTGCTGATTTTTCTTCTCGTGATTTAACTTTCTTTTTTTTGGGCATCTTAAATAATGAAGGAAAGGGGTTTTTATAATTTTTTAAATCTCAAACACCTTTTCTTTTCGGGAAACATTGATTATTTTTGTTTTTCCTATTTTTTCTTCAAGGCCTCCGGCCTCATGGATGTGCGCAGAAATTAAAATGTCTGGGGTGAATTCTTTGATGGCTTTTTTTACCGCTTTGCTTCCTGGAAATCCAGAGAATTCTGATTTGCTTCCCCTATGGTGCATATGAGTTACCATTATTTTCTTTTTTGTTTTTTTTATTCTTTCATTTCCTTTTTTTAGTAATTCAAAGATTTTTTTATCTTTTATTTTGTTGATTGAAACGTCTCCTCCGCCTGCTCCGAAAATTCCTAAGTCTCCTTTTTTTACAGAATATCCGTGGATGTTTTTTGCGCCGTAAAATTCTGCTAAGAAATCTGCGGTTGCAACTGTTTCATGGTTTCCTGGGATTAATAGGACTTCTTTTTTTGCTTTTACAAAAGGGCCAACAATATTTTTTGTTGAGGTTTCTGCGAAAGTTAAATCTCCTGCTAAAATCACTAAATCGACTTTTTGTTTTTTTGCTTTTTCAACTAATTTTTTAACGAGCCTTGTATCTCCATGAATATCTCCTATTGCAAGTATTTTTGTTTTTTTCATTTAATATTAATGTGTTTTTAGTTAATAAAATTTTTGATAAAGAAATTATGACCACTCTTACCAAATGAATATATATGTTACAAAACATTTAAAAGGACAATATGGTCTGGATATATACATTAAAATAAATATGTTAAGATGAGCGAAGAAGAACAAAATATTCCTGTAAGAGAATTTATAGAAAGAGCAAGTTATACTAAAAGAGCGGTTGGGATTTATCGAGGAAAGATTCCTGAAGGAAGGAATAATACTTTTGCAGGGAAAAATGTAATTTGTCTTGTCACTAATTCAGATGTTGGAGATTTTGCCACAGATAGATATCCAAATCTTTTTGATAGACAAGATAGGGATCCTAATGCAAGGGCTATTTGGGCTTATCCTTTATTAGATGAAGATTCATGTGTTAGTTCATCACATGCATTTGCTTGCACGACAACTGAAGAAGATATGAGAAGAGGATTAGAAAGAATTGAAATTGATTTAGAAAAAAATTTAATAGAAGGTGTTCACGCTTAAAATGAAAGATAACTTTGATATCTTTTTTCGGAGAAAGCCGGCTTTGATGTTGGTTTCTTTGAAGAAAAATACGCGGATTAGGTATGGTAGTGTTCTTGCAAAAGAGGTTGATTGCACCTACAGCCATGCTGTAAAGATTTTACAGACATTAGAAGAACTTTCGTTAGTTAGTTTTGAGAAAAAGGGGCGAATAAAAGTGATACAACTGACTAAGAAAGGTAGAGATGTTGCGGATGCAATTGAGAACATACAAAAATTAGTCAAGTGATTCTACTTGCCCTGAATGTTGGAAAGAATTGATGTACTATGTAGTCTGTAGTGCAATAATTTTTATAAATTGATTTTTATTTTTTTTATTATGAGATGCGAGAGGACACCTAAATGTGGCGAGAAAGGTTTGGCTTTTAGAATGCAGAGAGATTTATCTAGGGAATATACGTCTAATTTAATTGCTATTTGTTCTGGGTGTGGAGAGATGTATAAAATTGAAATGAAAGATTCTGTTGAGGTTTGGAGCGGCAAACGATTTGTTCCTTATTCTAGAGCGTAGATTGAATGGCCCTGGAGGGATTTTTTTATCTCGCACACGCACTCGCTTACGACGCAAGCAAATAAATGCAAGTGCGAATTCTCGACCTCCGATTCCAAAATATTTTTGAATTTCCGTGACTTTAAATCCAGACAATGCAACTTTCAGTTGCATAATGGCCCTGGAGGGATTTGAACCCCCGACACCTAGATTAAGAGTCTAGTGCTCTAACCAGGCTGAGCTACAGAGCCATAATCTAATTAGAAATAATTTGTTTAAAAAACTGTTGTTTTAACTATAATCTCTTTTTGTGTTTGCACATTTTGTGCATTTGAAAAATTTCGTTTCTGATTCGTCTGATGCTCGTGTTTGAACAGTCCAAAAATATGCTTTATCATTTCCACACATTTTACATTTTTCTGTAACTGTTGGAAGTATTTCCTCTCCTCTGTCTTTTACTACTGCAATCTTTTCTTTTTCTGCCATTTTTTCTGAGGTTTTTATTTTTATTTTTCCTTTTGCAGTGTAGCTACATCTAGGGCAACCATTGTTTTTTCTTTTTTCAACAAGTATTGATCCGCATTTCGGGCAAAATTCCATTAGACAATTCTCCTTACTAATTTTCCATCAACTTTATTTGTTGTTGTTAGACAAAATTCCATTGTTTGTTTTAATTAAACCTCTTTTTAAGTTTTGTGTTAGTTTTGATCGCAAAAACCTTTTTCGTATTCTGGGCGAAGATGTTCGAAGAATATTAATTTCATCCATCCGGCGTAAGGAACAATTCTTAGGACAGCTTTTCCTACTAATTGATCTTCGGAGATTTTTGTTTCAAAGGATTGCACTATTCCTACATTGTCGCCAATTGTTGTGAAAGTTTTTTCGTTGTTTTCTTCAGTTATTTTTATTACTCTATGAATTATTGGATTTCCTCTTCCAGCGTCGAAAATTATTACATCTCCGATTTTTATTTTTTCCGGCTTTGCTTTAATTATAAATAATATGTCTCCTTTTGTGAAACCTCTTTTGAATTTGAATTCAGAAAATTGTTCTTTTGTTACATCGAGGTTCTCATATTTTTCTTCCCAGTGGTTCCACCAAGTGTCGTAGTTTGAAATATAGTTTCCTTCGTGATACATTGAACAGGATTCTACAATTGCAAGAGGTAAGGCTGTTCCTGTTACGAAACTTAATGTTGGGAAGAATATGAATTTTATTAATATGAATAAAAAAATAAATGTAATTAACCAGCCTTTTGGCGAGTCGTCTTTCCAGACAAAAAAATAAAATTTTTCCCAAGCCTCTTTTAAGTTCATTAGAGAATTAATTGTTTTAGGTTTTTAAAATGTTTGATTGACCAAAACATTTATATAGTATATATCGTGTGTATACACATTAGGTATATACTTTTGTATAGCCTCTTTTCAACCCAGTCGCATCATTTAGATGATGCGGCACATATTCACGACGATAAAATGGAAACAAAAAAAATAAATAGAAGAAATAAAAATGATCTATATAATATTTCAGTAGCAGGTTTTGTAGCCATTGTAATAGGTTATTTATTTCAATTTCTTAATGTGAATCTTCATGTATGGGGAACTTTGATTCTCTTTTTAATTATGTTAATGTATTTTAAATCATATAATAAAAAATAAAATGACAGATATATTCGACAACAAAATTCTTTGTAAGAAATGCGATACCTCAATGCAAAAAGCAAAATTTGTAAAAAATGGTTTTGTTTTTCGTGCGATGGTTTGTCCAAAATGCAGTGCAAAAATAATTCATCCTGTTGATGAACAAGAATACGTTAAATTTATAAATTTAAGGAATAAACAATTTAAAGTTAAAATGAGACTTGTCGGAAATAGTTACGCGGTTTCAATTCCAAAAGAAATAGTTTTATTCATGAGACATCAAGAAAAAGCAATGAATGACATGGTAAAATTATGTTTCGAAGATTTTGGAAGATTAAGTTTAAATTTTGGAGAATTAAAAGAAAAATAAAATGGCTAACGAAAAAAAATCAATTCAGTTGAAAGTTGTTGAAGCTTTGCAAGATGATGCTTACAAAGGTGTTGCTAGATTAGATCATGAATTAATGAGAGATTTAAATATTAAAATCGGAGATGTTATTTCTATTAAAGGAAATCGAGAGACAGTTGCAATTGCTGATCGGGCTTATCCTGCAGATGTTGGCGAGGGGATCATTCGTATTGATGGTATTTTGAGGAGAAATGCTAAAACAGGAATTGGAGATGTTGTTCAGGTAAAAAAAGCAGAGATTAAAGAAGCTAAAAAAATTATGATTGCTCCGGCACAAAAAGGAATTATGGTTCAAGGAGATCCAGAAAGTTTGAGACGAGGTTTGTTGGGTCGTGTTGTTTTGAAAGGAGACATTGTTGTTCTTGGTGGAATGCAAAGACGAAAAGATTTACTCTCTGATGATTTTGGAGATTTTGGAGATGTGTTGGGAGATATGTTAGGAAATATGGGAATGGGAAATTTGGGCGGAGGAATTACTCAGATAAAATTTTTAGTTGTTTCTTCAAATCCGAATCAGCCAGTTATAATTACAGAAAATACCGAAGTTGCTTTGAATCCTAAAGCAGTTGAATTGACAGATGAAAAAATTCCTGAAATTACTTATGAAGATATTGGAGGATTGACAGAAGAGATTAAAAAAATTAGAGAGATGGTTGAGATTCCTATGAAGCATCCTGAGATTTTTGAGAAGTTGGGTGTTGAACCTCCGAAAGGGGTTTTGTTACACGGGCCTCCTGGGACAGGTAAGACTCTTTTAGCTAAAGCTGTTGCAAATGAAACAGATGCTAATTTTATTTTATTGAATGGACCTGAAATAATGTCTAAGTTTTATGGAGAGTCTGAAAAGAAAATTCGTGATATTTTTGAAGAGGCGGAAAAAAACGCGCCGACTATTATTTTTATTGATGAGATTGATGCGATCGCTCCAAAGAGGGAAGAAGTTACTGGAGAGGTAGAGCGAAGAGTTGTTTCACAGATTTTGACAATGATGGATGGTTTGAAAGGTCGAGGGAAAGTAATTGTTATTGGAGCTACAAATCGAGTTAATGCTTTGGATCCTGCGTTGAGGCGTCCGGGAAGATTTGATCGGGAAATTGGAATTAATGTTCCTGGTAAAGAAGGTCGTTTGGCGGTTTTGAAAATTCATACTCGAGGAATGCCTTTGGTGAAAGTTAATTTGGATGAACTTGCTTCTGTCACGCATGGTTTTGTTGGAGCGGATTTAGAATCTTTGAGTAAAGAAGCTGCGATGAATGTTTTGAGAAAATTATTGCCCCAAATGAAATTAGATGGGTCTGAGCAAATTCCTCCAGAGGTTTTGGAAAAATTAATTGTTAAACACGAGGATTTTCAGGATGCGTTGAGAGTTGTTAGACCTTCTGCGATGAGAGAGGTTTTGGTTGAGACACCGAATGTTCAATGGGAGGATGTTGGTGGTTTGGATTCTGTTAAAGTTGATTTGAAAGAAGCAGTTGAATGGCCGATGAAATATCCAGAGAGCTTTGAAAGAATGGGGATTCGACCTCCTAGAGGAATTTTGCTTTATGGACCTCCTGGAACAGGTAAGACTCTTTTGGCTAAGGCTGTTGCAAAAGAATCAGAGGCGAATTTTATTCAGATTAAAGGCCCTTCATTATTGAGTAAGTGGGTTAATGATTCTCATAAAGGAGTTCAGAAAGTTTTTGAGAGGGCTCGTCAGGTTGCTCCGTGTATTGTTCTGATTGATGAGATAGAGTCGATTGCAGGGAAGCGAGGAGGAGCAGATAATGCTTCAAGTCAGGAAGGAACAAAAGTTCTTAATCAGTTATTGTCTGATCTGGATGGTTTGGAAGATTTGCATGATGTTTTAATTGTTGGGACAACTAATCGGCCAGATATGGTTGATCCGGCTTTGTTGCGTCCAGGAAGATTTGACAAGATTCTTTTGGTTGGTGCTCCTGGAGAAAAAGGAAGAGAGAATATTTTGAAAATTCATACAAAAAAAATGCCTCTTGCTAAAGATGTTAGTTTGAAACTTTTTGCTAAAAAATTAGAAGGTTATACTGGTGCAGATATTGAAGGATTTGTTCGTGAGGCTGCAATGCTCTCTTTGAGAGAAAATGTTGATTCAAAAGAAGTTAAGAAAAAGCATTTTGATGAGGCGTTGAAAAAAATTAGTCCGAGTGTGACAAAATCTACGCTTGATGTTTATAAAAAAGTTGAGGAGAATTTTTTGAAATCAGCGAAGGCTGCGATTCCTCAAGCTAATGGAAGTTATTTCGGTTGATTGTTCTGCAGGATATAAATTTTTAAAAAGACATATTTTGTGTTTCCTTTATGGTATATTCGGTAGACGCTGCGGTTGAAGTATTAGATGCGCTTCAACCAAATTTCTGGCAAATGGCTTTTCAAAGAGACAATCGTTTGCATATTGTTTCTGAAGAGGCTGTAGCAGTTATTAGTCCTGGACTTCCTTGTTCGCCTGAATTATCTGGTTCATATGGTTATCCAGGAACTATAAAGTCTCATTGGGAAAGGCATACGAAGAAAAAATTTCCATTAATTACAGAAGATGGAAAAATTATACCCGAAGAAAAACCATATTTTGACGCTTTAGCTAGAAATCCTGATGGTGAAGGGACAAGTCTTAAAGATTTTTTTGCGATTAGAGAAAGATTTCGTGAACTTAAAGATGATGGACAAATTAGAATGATTAATCATTCTTCAAATTATCATTCTCATAAACATGGATATGCGGGGGATGGAGTTGATGTTTTTACAACTGGTTTAAGAGTTATGTTTAGAGAGGAATATTTTGATTTATTGAGAAGACAGGAAGAACGGGCTCGTGATAAAATAGGTGAGAAAGATCATGACGGTTATGCAGCTAATTCTCTTCCGGGTGTTGCGATTATAACTCCCTATGCCCTAGTCTCATTTCCTTTTCCTGCAAGTTTAGAATTAGATCGAAGAGGTAATGCTTGGAGTGATGAAACTGAATTTAGAGAAGGTATTGTTGAATTTCCAAGAAATTTCAGTAAATTTGACGAATCCCCTTATAATTTTAATATTATGTTAAATGGGGGGAGAGTTGGTTTTTCCCCTGAAAATTTTGAAGCAGAAGTTTCTCCAACATTGGAAAGAATTGCTAACTTAAAAAATGCCTGCACGCCTTTAGTTAGAAAAGTTATAGATGAGACAAATGCATTACATAATGAACAGTTTGCAGAAGAGATAGCTCGTTTTAAAAGTAGATGAGATTATTTCGTCGTAATAATAACTTCGTCGTCAATTAGAAGAGTGTGTTCGGCTTGTGCAACTGGTTTGTGCGATGCTTCTATGAGTTGAGGATAGTTGTGCAAATTTCCATTGTCCTCTAATTGTTTTATTGCGAACAGAGCTTTTGTTCCGAAGTTGTTCACTAACCATCTCTGGCAAAATGGAAGTGATTTGTATTCTTGTTGTATGAAATTTAGAACTTTTCTTGCGATTGTTGTTCTCGGAGTTTTTTCGTCTATTAAATGATATATTCCTGATGGTTTTCCGTCGTAGACTTTTCCGGATCCGGTTGTTACAAATGGTTCTATTGCGATTAGGCCTTTGTCGAGTTCTTCTGTGTTTCCATTATCGTGATTCGGGATTGTGATTCCTGCGTGCAAATCGTATTCTTCAATTGAATGGCCTGAGAGATTTATGATCGGAGAAAAATCTTCTGATTCAATTGTTTCTTGAATTGTTTTTCCAATCTCATTTAATTTTGTTCCTTTTTTTGTTATTTTTATTGCGTTTTCTAAGGTTTGTTCTGCAGTTTCAATGAGTTTTTTGTTTTCCTCTGAGTTTTCTAAATCTACTGAGAAAGCTGTGTCTGCGACAAAACCATTTACGTGAACTCCTAAATCTATTTTTAATAATCCGTGGGCTTTTGTTTCGTCGTTGTATGTTGGGGTGTAATGGGCCGCGATATCGTCTATTGAAAGATTTGTTGGGAACGCGGGTTTTCCTCCTAATTCGACTATTTTTTCTTCTATCTTTTCTGCAATCTCAATTAGAGGGACATCTTTTTTGATTATTTCTTTTGCGTATTTTACTGTTTTTGAAGCGATTTCTCCTGCCTCAAGAATTTTTTTATTATCCATGTTTTTCTTAAGGGACAATAATACTTAAATATTGTCATTGGAAGATTTTTTTATGAAAGATTGCGAATTAGGGAATGCTTATAAAAATTTTAGACTGGTCAAAAGTTGGAGAGAATATGGTTCTGAATTGAGAGTTTTGTACGATCAAATAGAAGAACTTTCTCAAAAAGACAATGTTTTGCAAAGTGAATATTCGTATGTTTTAGGTTTGAATAAAAAGAGCGATTCCTATAAAAAAGCCTTAGATAATTTGTTTGAGAATGTTGAAGAAAGGATTGAATGGGATTCTGATGATGAATTGGAGATTAAAGAAATTCATAAAAAAAGAAAAGTAGAAGAGGCTCGGAAATATAGGTTTTTTTCTGTGGAGATTACGGAATTGTTTGAGGCCAATAAATTTACTGATGAAAGATCTGCGGTGGAAAAAAGATAGTTAGTTTTTCTCTTTTAATCTTCTATTTTTAGGTATGAAGTTTGTTATTTTTTCTGCTGAAGCTTTTCCTGTTCCGACAAAGTCGTTTTTGTATTTCATTACAACAAAACCTTTTAGTCCTGACGAAATGTTGAGTTCGTTTCCTTTCATCCATTGTTCTAATTGTTCTGCGTTTAATTCAAAAATATTTTTTGTGATTTGGTCTTTGAAAATATGAACGCCTTCGATAGATAATCTTATTTCGTTATTAGTCTCTTTGGCAAAATAAATTCCTGTTCTTTCTAAATTTATTCTTAGTCTTTCTAAGTTTATGATTTCTTTAGGATTTAATTTTCCTTGATAAATAAATAATCTTTCTGATCCGGTTTTTATAATGAGTCCTTTAATTCTTTTTATTCCGAATTGTTCGTTGAGTTTTCTTTCTATTTTTTGTTTTTCTGCGATGCTAAAAATTTTTATTTGGTTCATTTTGTTTTTTTGAATTTAGCGAGGAAAAATCCTTCTGTGTTTGAATCATGAGGATAAACTCTGATCGATTTAGTTACTTCTTTCGAATATTTTTGTTTATCCCATTCTGTAATTCCTGGTCTTGAATTGAATTCTTTTGGAAGTGTTATTTTTTCTACTTTTATCTTGTCTTTAAATTCTGTTAACGCCCAATCTACAATTTCCTCATTTTCTTCTGGTGCGTGGGTGCAAGTTGAGTAAATCATTTCTCCATTTGTTTCTAGAATTTCAAAAGCTTCTTTGAATAATTGTTTTTGTAAATGAGAGAGTGATTTTATTGTTTTTGGGTTCCACATAGAATATGTTTTTGGTTTTGAACAGAAAGTTCCTTCTCCAGAGCAGGGTGCGTCTAAAAGTATTTTGTCGAATTTTATATTTTCTTTTTGGAATTTTTTGCAGAGTGCTGTTCCTTCTTTTTTTGTGAGGATTGTGTTGGTTACTCCGCATCTTTCTGAATTTGATGCGAGGATTTTTAGTCTACCAAGTGAGATTTCGTTTGCGATTATGTTTCCAGTGTTTTTCATTAGAGCTGCTGCTTGAGTTGTTTTTGATCCTGGTGCTGCGCATAGATCTAAGAGTGTTTCTTCTGGGTTTGGTTGAAGCGCGATTATAGGCAACATACTTGCAATGTCTTGGATATAGTAATATCCTAAAAGATGTTCGAGTGCTCGACCTAATTCTCCTGGTTCTAAATTTTCGAGATTTTTATTTTTTTGTCCACCGCGTCCCCGACCACCTCCCCTACTACGTTCGCTTCGCTCACAAATTGATATAGAATTATTAATTGAAGATTTATCATTTTCATTAATCTTTTCATCATCAGAAACTTTTGTTTCTGCAATTTTTCCTTCAACAATCATTATCTCAGGATTTTTTTTGAATGGTTGAACTATTTGCCATTTGTATTTTTCTTCCAATCTTTTTTTTAATTCATCCGGTTTAATTTTTAAAGTGTTGCATCGAATTGATCTTGTGGGTCGAGTTTTCAGAGATTCCAAATAACTTTCATAATCTGATTTTTCTGGAAGAAGTTTTTTTATTCTTTCAATGTATTCTGGTTTTAATTGGTAATTCTGTCTTGGTTTCATTTTATTATTATAAGGGGAACTTTTATAAATGATTTTGTTTTGGGTAATTTATGGTTAAGGGCTTTGCAGAATTGTTTAGTGAATCTTTTTCAGAATATGGAAATAAATTTGTTTCTTACTTGAAAGTATTTGTCTTTTTATATTTGATTCCTTCGATTATTTATCTGATCGCAATTTTTGGACTTGCGATTTCTTTTATTGGTTTTGAAAATATCTCTAAACTTGCAGATTCAATTAAGAGTTCTTCTGGAATGAATCCTGAAATCGCAAAAGAAATAATGAAACTTCTTCCTTTGAATTTTTGGTTAATTTTCGCAGCACTAACTTTAGTTATGATTATATTTAGTTTTCTAATGCAGTTATCTTATTTGCATATAGCTCTATCTAAAAAATCTAAGGTTTCTTTTAGTGAAGCTTTTAGAGTAGCAAAAAAATACTTTTGGAGATATGTGGGATTTTCAATTGTCACTTTATTCTTCTTAGCAGTTTTATTTTTGTTACTTATAATTCCTGGAATTATTTTTATGGTTTATTGGGTTTTTGCTGTTTATATTTTAGTTGGAGAAAATAAAGGGATACTTGAATCTTTGAGTGCAAGTAAAAAATTAGTTAAGGGTCGTTGGTGGAAAGTGTTTGGGTTCTTCTTGTTAATTGTAATTCTAGCAATTGTTGTTGATGCAACTTTTTCTTTTGTTCCTTTGATTGGAAGTATTGTTCCTAATTTGGTTGTACTGCCTTTTATTTATCTATTCTTCAAGAATTTCTATTTGGACTTGAGAGGTTCGCACCGCTCGGTGTACCCCAAATTACGGAATAAAGGGGCAAAAGTTTCTGTTAAAAAAATATCTAAGAAGAAAAAAGTTTCTAAAAAGAAAAAATAATTTCTAACAAGTTCTACAATTACAATGTTTGATTCTTTCTTTAATGAATATGAAAGGTAGAATTATGTCGCTTAAACAACAAGGAATTATCACTGCGATGAAAATTATTATGAATGCGATGATAAAATATCCTATGTTGATTGTTGTGCTGAATGTCAATAAATAAAATAGGGACGCGAAAACAGATAAAAATACATGGACAAAGTGAGGGAGTTTTGTGATTTTTGTTGAGACTCCGATTATTCCTCCAAGTATCGATGCAGATAAAATTAAGATTGGTTTTTCTATAATTGGAAGATGAAAATGCGGATGAAATTGAAAGATTGTTCCGCCGAGCCACGGGAAGATTATGTCTGAAAAAGATCCGATTATTATTGATCCGATTACTCCGATCAATATTGCTTGAAAAAAGTTTTTTTTGTAACAATAAAATAATGCTGATGTGACTATCGCAGATGCTAAAATGTGGATGGGGTGAAGAATTCCAAAAGTCAATTCCGAATTAAAGTTCGGAATTTTTATGAGGATTAAAGAAATAAGAACTGCAATTAAAGTTGCTGTTGCTGTGAAAGGTAAGTGATGTTTTAATTCATGAATGATTGCTTGGGCATTTTTGTTCATTGATTATAGAAGATAATTAAGTTTATAAAATATTTTGTGCTTAAAATAAAATGAATTTAGCAATGAGACAAGTCGATATTGGAATAGGTCTTTGCGATTACTATTCTTTGCCCTCTGGAGAAAGAAGAGTTGTTAGGAGGAGATTTTATAAAAATTCACTTTTAGGTCAATCCATGAGATCTGAATTAGAGGAAGAACTTGCAAGAAGAATCACCAAATATCTTGAAGAAAAAAAAGTTTCTGGATGACGGATAATTTTTAGGGTAATAATTTTTATAAAATCTGTTTTGTTGAAGGAGTAATGGGAAGAGAAGAGCCTTATTGGAGCAGTAGAAAATTTGCAGGATTAAAATATATGACTAATGGAGAGTATGAAGAACTAAGTTCAAGAGATAAGAAATATATGGATGATTTGAAAAGTGAGATTGATGCATTTGAGAAAAAACAATTCTTTTTCGATACTGTAGAATTTCTTCGTAAAATGGAACAAGCTCATATTGATGCAGGGAAGAGTTGCGATGGAATTCCTTTTGCACGTGCAGCTTAAAAATCGCTTAGACTCATTTGTTTTTTACCTTCAACAATTTCTTTGATGTTAATATCAAAAACTTGAAAAATGTTTTCAACTGCTGGAAGGATTTGATTGTTCAAATAATATTCAATTTCGTATTCTCCTTTTTCGTGAAGAAGTTTTACTTTGTCTCTTACTAGCTTTGTTTTTTTCCCGGGAGTTTCTGCGATGTAGTATTCAATTAATCCTCCTTGTTCGATTGGGATTTTTTGTTCCTGCATTTTTTTTGCAGCGATAACGTGAGGGGAAATTGATTTGTATTCTGAAATTGGTTTTTTTAGTTGAGTTTTTATTGTTAAATCTTTTTTATTGATTTCCCTTGATTTTATTTTTTTAACAATTGATTTAACATACTCAAGTGCTTTTTTTTCATTTCCGTCTTCGAGTATTTGTCTTATTATTTTATTTTGAACCCCTCTTGCTAATTTGCACCAGTCACGCCTCACTGTCTCAAAGCCACGAATTTTTATTCCTTTGTTTTTATTGAGCATGGCGTATTTCTTTTTTGCACCTGTTGTTCCTGCACGAGTTGTTACCCACAAACCTCTTTTGAAAAATCCTTCGAGTTCTAGTTCCATTACTCCAGGAAGTTCTTCATTTAATTTTTTTAAAAATTCTTTAACTTGTTTTTCTGATTTGTTGTTCATTAAAAATCCCACTGAGTCTGTGTCACCGAAGATTACTTTGTGTCCTTGTTTTTCTGTTTTTCTGATTATTTCTTTATTTAGTTCTCGGACAAATGCGAGGATTGATGCAGATGCTTCGTGGCTGTGATAACGTGCTCCGAAAAATGCAATGTAACCGTGAGCAGATGCTGATAGGACTTTGAATGCGTTTGACCTTGCTTGAGTTATTGGATTTGGATTTTTTTTGTATTCTGCTTTGAATTTTTTTCTTAGTTGAAAAATTTCTTTCATTAGTTCTGGGAAAAAACCTGGTTGTTTTGAAAAATAGAATTTTTGTTTTTCTCCTTTTTCAATTATTTCTGGCGATTCGTAGGCTCCTTTTTCGGAGGCATCAAGAAGTGTTCCTTTTGAAATGTTGTATGAAATTATTATGCTTGTGTGCATTGAGGTGAAATCGAACATTGCAATGTCTTCGTAAAGTCCTGGTGTTGGCTCGTAGACAAATGCGCCTTCGACGCCTCCTGTGTTTCTTCTTTGTGCGATTTCGTCGTGGCCTGGGCGTTTTTCTGGGATTTCGTCGAACTTATCTAGATTGTGAAGAATGTAAGATTCTGTGAATTTTGATAAACCTGCGCGAGTTACATCAAAAGGCGGTTCTTGGATTGTTCGCGTGAATTCCATTATGTCTGGCCAGAATTTTTCAAAGAGATTGAATGTTAAAACAGAATCTTGTAAGTTGTATTTGAAGTAGTTGTCCCATTCTGATTCTTTGATTTTTGAAGAGTGCTTGAATTCAAAGTCTATTTTTTTGTCGCCTAAGAATTCTTTTGCAACTTCGTTTAGTGAGAGTGTTTCTGATTTCATGTATTGGGCATATGCTGTTCGAATGAATTTTAAAATGTCTACGTGAGTTATGCCTTTGATTTTTGCAGTCATTGATGCGCCTCGGGAGAATCGTGGTTGTGTTCCATCAATTCCTAAGGGGAGTTTTACTTTGAATTTTTCTGCTCGCGCTTTTAGGTAAGGCATGTCAAAACCGTCTGAGAAATATCCTACTAGAAAATCAGGCGAATAATTTTTTACTTCCTCGCAGAATTTTTCTAAGAGTTCTGCTTCGTCTTTTACGACTTCGACGTATGAAGGAGGGTTGTCTGATTTTTTCCAAGTGATTACTTTTTTGAAATTTTTTCCGGCAAGAGAAACCATTAGAATTTCACCTTCTCCGATTTTTAGTGAGTCTGTCTCTATGTCGTATGCTAATGTTTTTGGTTGGAATTCTTTTTTATCTAATTTTTTTATTGATTCTAATTTTATTACTTGATCAACATCTAGAGCCATGTCTATTCCTCCGAATTCCAAAGAGTTGTTTAAGATTTCTCCTTGGATTTCGTACCATTTCAAAGGGTTTAATTTTTTTTCAATTATGTAATGAGTTATAAATCCTAAGTCATAGCCTCTTCGTTTTTCTATTTCTGGAAGTCCTAAATTGCTTGCGATTTCGTGGAGATCTTTGTAGTTTGTTACGAAAACTTTTAGTGCTTGAACTTTTTTCCCTAAAAAGTTTTTATTGTGAATTTCTATTTTTTCAACTTTTGTTTTTCTGCCTTTTGTGTCTAGTTTTATTTTTGATATTTTTTGAATGAGTTTATCTATTTTATCTTTTGGTAAATCGTCTTTTAGAATTGCCCACAAGTAAACAGGGCACGAATCAATTACGCAGAGTCTTTTTCCTTTTTCGTCACGTCCGATTATTTTCGCGTAGTTTCTTCCTTGGAAATCAAAATAGTCGTAGTCGATTGGGATGAATTGGGTTTTCATGAAAGAGTTAGGGGTTGGGGGTTTTTATGGGTTTTGAAATTATAAGAATTATTTAAGGTTTTTGATTATGTCTATTTGAAAAGGAGATTGGCAATTATTATTGCTACAGCTATGGAAGCAATCTTTTTTGTAGTAGTTTGTTTTTGGATATTTATATGATTGTTAAAATAAATAACAAAGCTTCATAAATGAAAGCTATTAGAAAAACAATCATACCAACAAACATCAATCTCATAGCCCATTTTTTCCCTTGATTTGCCATACTTTCAAAGATAGAAAAAATGGCCATAAATAATCCAAAATACAATAATGCATTAGCAATATTTTCAGGTATCATACTTATTTCCTCCAATTTACTTGGAAATAAGGGCGCCGATAAGTATTAAAGTTTGTCGGTTCTCTTATTTCAAATTACCCTTGCTATCGTTCGGTCGTTTAACACATATTAAAAGGAAACTTCGGTTTCCCAAATTTCCTCCAGAAAATCCCAAATCAAAAGCTTTTTATACTCTTAATCAGGAGTGAAATCATGGCATACGGAGAATCTGGAAAACTTCCTACTGGAACTTTTCATGGACAGAGAACACATTTTAATCTAAGTAGATTAGAAAAAATGAGGGTCCAAGCATTAGAAGAACATAGTCTTAGAAGGTATGCTCAACTTTGTGAAGAATTGGGTGTTGAACCTGAAGATACGGAATTATATGAACAGGGATTTTCTTTTTTGAATCATGACTTTTCTGAACCAGAAAAAATTCAAACTTCCCAAACAATTCCTGTTGTTCATGAAAAGGCAGCAAAACTTTTGCATGACAGAATTATAAGTCATGGATTTGAATTAGGGAATAATAGGGAATTGGTTGAAAGATGTTTTAGAGATGCATATGGAAATAGAAAACCTGTTGAAGGGATGCCTTTATCAAAATATTCTGAAAGAGAACTTGTTAAATTAGGAAAAGGATTCTTAGCGAAATGCAATCTTCCGACTTATCCAGACGTGGATTAGATATTAATTGATTTTTTATAATTAAATTTAGTTCGCAATAAATCGCTCAGATTGATTGTCTCCAAATCCTGTTTCACTTGGATTTTCCGATGCTAATTATATTAAGAGATGATTTAATTTGTTTTATAATTATTCTTGGTATTTTTCCTTAGCGAAGCTTGGAAAATGTTTAGATAAATAGAGGACTTATTAGATAATTATTTATATTTGAATGTTTCTGTTATATTATGGGTTTATCTATAAAAGACATTATTCCGAAAAAAGAAATCGAGATTTCAGATTTGGCTGGAAAGATTGTTTGTGTTGACGCGTTTAATAGTTTGTATCAGTTTTTGTCGAGTGTGAGGCAAGCAGACGGGACGCCTTTGATGGATGATAAAAAAAGAATTACGTCTCATTTGTCGGGGATTTTTTATAGGAATATTGCTTTGCTTTCTGAAGGACTTAAACTGATTTATGTTTTTGATGGTAAGGCTCCTGATTTGAAAGCAAAGACTCATAAGAAGAGGCAGGATGTTCGGGAGATTGCAAAAGAAAAATATGAAGAGGCGAAATCAGATGAGGACATTATGGCGATGAAACGTTATTCGAGTCAGTTGTTGCGTTTGGACGACGAGATGATTAAAGAGAGTAAAGAGCTTTTAGAAGCAATGGGGATTTTTGTTGTACAAGCTCCTAGCGAGGGTGAAGCAGAAGCAGCTTATCTCTGTAAAATTAATGAAGAAATTTATGCGGCTGCTTCTCAAGATTATGATTCTCTTTTGTTTGGTGCTTCGAAGTTAATTCAAAATTTGACTTTGGCGAGGAGAAGAAAAACTTTTTCTGGTTATGTTGAAGTTAAACCAGAGTTGATTGATTTAGAAAAAGTTTTGAATTTTTTAGAAATTGATTTAGACCAGTTGATTTGTTTGGGGATTTTAGTTGGAACAGATTATAATCCAAAAGGAATTCCTGGGATTGGGCAAAAAAAAGCTTTGAAAATTGTTCAGCAATTTAAACAGCCAGTTCTAATTTTTAAAGAAGTTGAAGAACAGATAATGAGTTTGCCTGAAGAGGATCGTTTTGATTGGAAGGAAATTTTTGAGTTGTTTCATAAGCATCCTGTTAAAGATGTTGAGATTGTTTTCCCTAAAATTGATAAAGATAAAATAAGAAAAATTTTAGTTGAGGATCATGATTTTTCCGAGGAGCGAGTTGATAAACAAATTGAGCGTTTGGAAAAAATTGAGGAAAAGAAAAAACAAAAGGGATTGAATGATTGGTTTTAAGGTTTTAGATTGATTCTTTGGTTGCTTGCTATTTTTTGAATCCTTCCCATTTTTTTGTTAAGAGATAGAATTTTTCCTGTTTTTATTTTTCTTTCTTGAGGGGTTGAAGTTTTTTGAGCTATGGTTTGCATTCTTTGATTTTTGTAGAAATTATATTTTTTCTGTAATTTTCTTTGAGCTAATTTTTTCTTAGCTAAATTTTTTGCTTGAGTTCCAGTCCATTTAGCTGTTCCTTTTGTTGCTCCCCAACCTTTTCTTGTTCCTTGAGCTATTTTTTGTCCTCCCCATCTTCCTGCTTTTTTTAATCTTCTTCGGGTTTTTCTAAATCTTTTTCGTCTTCGAGAGGGTGGCGGAGGGTAATTTCTTCTAGAATTATTCAAGGGAGTTTTTTTTTACCTGCCCACATACGAGCAGCTCCCCAAATTACAAGCAAAACAAATCCCAACATTAAAGATACACCTTTTTCATAAATCACATCTGTGAAACTTATGATAATTAATAGTGCTCCTAAAACCCCAAATGTATGGGACCCAAATTTCCAAAATAAAACTATTGTTGCTATTAAAATTATAATGGGTAAAAAAGTGTATAGAAAACTTTCAGATATTCCTATTTCAAATAAAATTGATTGAAAGTCAAAACCTGTTTTGCTTAGTCCGTAGATTATCAAAAGTGAAGCTGCAAAAGATACTACTCCTGATAATGCTTTGTTGTCTTTGAAAAATTTTGCTAAAGAGAAATTCAGGAATGAAAAAAAGATTAAAAATAATAATCCGAGAATCATTGTTGAAGAGTCTATGCTGTCGAAAAAATTCTGTAATGAAAAACTTCCGTATCCGTTGTACGCGCTTACGAAATTCATTAAGAATAAACTTGCGAGAGTTAAAACACCTTTTTTCATAATTGTTTTAGGGAATTGGATTTTATAAAGTTTTCTTAAATAATTTCTTAGAAATATTTATAAAGAAGCGTTTCTTGAATATTTTATGACAGATAAAACAAACTATGGTGTTTTTCCTCCAACTGAACCTGGAGAAAATGATGAAAATTATAGAGAAGCTTTAAGGCAATATGAATCTAACGCGGGAGATGATCCTGTTCAATTACATTTTGCTGCAACTACTGCTCGAGCAATGGCAGGTAGAGCAGGAGATTCAGATTTTTTTATGGACAAAGCAGATGAAATTTGGGATAAAGCAATAGAGTTAGCAGAGAAGGAAGGAGATTCAAAATATGTTTCTAATTTAAAAGAATGGAAAGGAAGAAAAGGTAAAAAAACAATTGCAAGTAAAGTTGCTGTTGCATCTGGTTTGATTTTAGGAGGATTCGGATTATCGAATGTTTCTGCAAATTTAACTGGAAAGGTAGTTGATTCTGGGGCAGGGGGATTTTCTAATTATCTTTCTTTAATTTTCTTAATTCTTGGAGTTGTTGGGGCTTATTTTTATTTTTTAAAAAGATAAGTTTATCATAAGTTTTAATAATGGTTTTTCTTTTGTTATTTTATGAAACAAAGAGCTTATAGTGTTTTAGGAAATATTGCGATTGTGAATTTTCATGATTTTGATCGTAGCCCCAGCCCTCCCGCCCACAAGCGCCAGAGGCGCTTGCAAAAAATAGTCTCACAAAATAATTTATCTTCTGAGGCAAAAAAAATTTTCGCTGAAAAAATTTTAAAGCAAAATAAATCTGTGAAAACTGTTTTGGAAAAATCTGGAAAATTTTCTGGACGTTTGCGAAAAATGAAAACCAAGTTCTTGGCGGGAGAGAAAACAAAAGAGGTTTTGTATAAAGAAAATGGATGTGTTTTTAGATTTAATATTGATGACACTTATTTTTCTCCTCGGTTGAGCAATGAAAGAAAAGAGCTTGCTTCTAAGATTAAAAAAACCGACGAGGTTTTAGTTATGTTCGCGGGTGTCGCGCCTTTTTCAATTGTTATTGCAAAAAATACTGCAAAGAAAGTTTATTCAAATGAAATTAATAGAAAGGCAAATAATTATGCTAAGTTAAATTTGGAATTGAATAAGGTTAAAGATAAGGTCGAGTTGTTGTCTGGTGATATTAAAAAAGTTGCCTCACGAATTCGAACTTTTTCCTCTTCCCCCTCCCGCCCTCCCGGAAAAAGAAAAATTAATCGAATATCGCTCGCAAATGTTCCAAAGGACTTCGACGTTATTGTGATGCCTCGGCCTCAGTTGAAAGATAGTTTTTTGAAAGAGGCTTTTATATTATCGAAAAAAGGAACGCGAATTTTTTATTATGATTTTTGTGGAGTTGATGAAGTTGATAAAATTGTTGAGAAGATTAAATCTGAAGCTAAAAAAGCTAAAAAGAAAATTAAAATTTTGAAAACAAAATCTGCTGGAGAAATTGCGCCGTATAAAATTAGAGTGCGAGTTGATTTGAAGGTTGTTTAAGCTTGGATATTAATTAATAATCCTCTAGGCAAAAATTCTTTTTTTGGTGCAATTGTTTTTTGCGTTCCTTTTGTTCTGCAAACAGATAATGCAATCATGTCTGTCTTTGATTGATGAGGACAATTTTCTGAATCGCATAAATCTATTTCATTGTATTTTATCGAGTAAGGGCAATTCATTTCGCAAAAACCTCTTGACAAAATTCTGTTTCTTCAGGAGTGAGTGCTCCTTCAAGAGAAAGTGTTTTTCTGAATTCAGTTTTTTCTTTTGGATTCATTTTTGGGTAAGCACCTACAATTTTTTGTAATTTTTGAATGTCCATTTCTGCTTGAGGGTCAATTAATTTAGCGACATCTCCTGAACTATATTCTTGATGACATTGAGGACATTTATAATGAGACGGTTTTTTTGAATTGATTTCTACCGGAACTCTACATTCTCTGCAAAAAACTCCCACATAATCTTTCTCATTTATCATAATTTTTTGTAATTTATGAGATTTATAATACTTGCTATTTCTTTTAATTGTCGTTACTGGCACTCCGGTTCAGCTAAATTTCTTTTTCTTTTGAAATACTCGTAGGAGCTTCTATCTCCCGACCTCGCACGTGGGTTTTTCTTTTAGAAAAAGAAAAGCTACAGTGTAAAAGAAAACTATAATTCCCACTACCACGAAGTCGCTCGACCCCCGAAGCCAGGAACCTGTCATGGTCATTATAACTCTTTTTCTTTTGAAATACTCGTAGGAGCTTCACCACCATGCCAGGTGAAACGAGGTCTTATTCTCATTGGATAAATTCTTTCTGAGTTGTCGTCGAGAATTATTGCAGAACCTTTTAGACTTGGTAAATCGTCCATGTATTTTTTTATTGAGGAAAGTAAATAACTTTGCATAATGTGGTTGAGAGCTTCTAAATCTGGTTTGGATGTTACTCTGTGCGAGATTACTATGTCTGATTGAGTCATCACGTCTTTGTGGATTTGTCCTGGTTGTTGAGTTGCTAGGACTAATGATATTCCTGGTTGCCGTCCTTCTCGAAGTAATTGAATCAGTGCGTCTGTTGCAATTGTTTTTCCTTGTAATGGCAAAAACTCGTGAGCCTCGTCGATAAATATCCAAGCCAAAGGTTCTTCTTTTTTTCCTTCTGATGAAATTAAATCTAATCCTTTTGAAACAGCTTTCACTTCTTCTTTTTTTCTTGCTGACATTCGTTGATTGAAAATTTTTCTTGAGACTAAACTTATTACTAAAGCCCTTACATTAAAAGCTCCGACAGCGTTGTAAACACTTAAGTCTAAAACTGAAGTTGTTCCTGCTGTGAGAAGGTCTTTTACTTTGGTGGATTTTTGGGTTTTTTCTGCGAACACTCCCCATGTTTTTGCTGCTTCAAATAATCCGACTGCAGCATTTTTTATTTCTCGAGTTGTCTTTTCGTCTTTTTCCAATTCATGGATTATCTCGGTAATTGAAAAGTTTGTTCTTTCTTTTAGTTTTGAAATTGTTCGTTCTATTAAAACAGCGATAGGGTCGATTATGTCTAAGCCAAAAGTTAATATCCAATCTTCTGCGTTGAGTTCTGTTGGTGCTAATGCGAATTTTTTATCTACAGGAATTCCTTTTTCAACATATGAATCATAGTGTCCTGCGGGGACAAAAACTTTCATAGGAAGATTTTTAGATTCTAATTCCCATTCTGATAAAAGTTCTTTGTCTTTTTCGTTTGCGAATTTCATTGTCCAATAAATTCCCATTGTGTCGAAAATTAATGATGCAATATTTTGCGATGTTTCTTTTGGAAGGTTTGATAGTTCTTCTGCGATTACACCGAGGGTATAAGATTTTCCTGAGCCCCTTTTTCCTGCCACTAAAATTACATGAGATCTTGCAACATCCATAAAAATTTTGTTTGACAAAGAAGTGTATTGCCCCATTTTTACATAACTTTTTCCAATGAGTGTTAAACCCCTGTCACCAAATGATTTTTTATCTGAATCTCCTCGTCCTACGATTACGTTGTAAACCATTGAAAAAAAAAGTTAAATATATTTTTAATTGTTTGTATTGAAAACATTTGAACCCACCAAAATATTTATAAAAGGTTTTTTGTTAAATCTGAAATGGAAGAAGAAAAAAAAGTTGAAAAAAAATCTGAAGTTGAAGAGGTTAAGAAACCAGAAATTTCTTCAGAGGATTCTCATTCAAAGTCTGATTCGATTCCGACTCTTACTGACAAGATGCGGGAAAATCCGTGGATTCTTTCTACTTTAGTTTTAGGAGTTTTGTCTTTGATTTTAATTGTTGGTGTTTTTGGAAATGTTACTGGAGGTTCAATTACAGGAAGTGTTGTCGCAGGAGATGATGCTGGAGAAACTTTAGTTGAATTCTTAAATGAAAATGCGCCGAGCGAAGTTAAATTAGACAGCGTCGAAGAAGAGAGCGGATTGTATAAAGTTAATGTTGAATACGAAGGAGAAGTTATGCCTCTTTATTCTACTTTAGATGGAAAATATTTTGTTCAAGGTTTGGTTCCAATTGCTAGTGAACCTTCAGCATCTAACTCAGATGTTCCTCAAGAGATTGTTAAATCAGATAAACCAAAAGTTGAGTTGTTTGTAATGACTCATTGTCCTTATGGAACTCAAGCTGAAAAAGGATTCTTGCCCACAATGATTGCATTGGGCGATAAGATTGATGCGAGCATAAAGTTTGTTCATTATTTCTTGCACGACCCAGAAGAAACAGAAACCCCTGTTCAGATTTGTATAAGAGAAGAACAAGGAGATAAGTTTAATACTTACTTGAAAGAATTTTTAATTGAAGGAGATACAGATGCAGCTTTGAAAAAAGCAAGTATTGATAAGATTAAGTTAGATGCTTGTATTGAGAGCAAGTACGAAGATTTGTATGCTGTTGATTCCGCATTGAGTGAAGGTTATGATGTTAAAGGAAGTCCTACTTTGGTTGTTAATGGAGAGATTGCAAGTTCAGGACGAAGTGCAGATGCTTATTTGAAAACTATTTGTTCAGCTTTTAATGAAGCTCCTGAAGAATGTGAATTGGTTTTAGATTCTGAAACACCGAGTCCTGGTTTTGGTTATGGAACAACTTCTGGTGTTGCAAATGCTCAGTGTTAATTGAGTGCGATAATTTTTATAAATGATGTTTTTTATTTATTGTTATGTCTGAAGAGAAAGTTGTTAAAGCAGTGTATAAAGTAAAAGATCAAAATCTTTTTTCTACACCTTATTCAGATGAAGAAAGTCAAACAAGGAAGATTTCTCTTTCTCGACTTGAAGGACTATCAAATGAACAAGTAGAGAAGTTAGCTAAAGGGGCTACTCCTGGAGGTTATAGATTTGTTAGGTTAGAGAGCGTTGGTGAAGATTAATTTATCTTCGTAGATAATCAATTTCCTCTTGGTTGAGTTTGAGTTCTTTTGCGATCGAATAGTTTGAATTTATTATTTGTTTGAAAATTGGGAATTCCTGCATTGCGCGTTTTTCTCCTATGTGAACGTATTTTGCGTATTTTTGCGCGATTGATTTCTTTTTTATAGTTCTTTGATTATTGAGCCAGATTTTTAAAATTCGTGTTGGTCTCTTGTAAGAAGTGAATCCTGTTTTTGGATTTTTTTTCGAGGACGAAATTCCGTAGCTCAAAAAAATGTTTTCATAAACTAAAAATCTCCAGTATTGTTTTTTGTAAATTCGTCCTTTGAATAAATCTGTTTTACTCAATAGTTCAAATGCTCTTGCCAATTCTTCTCCTTGATATTCTGCGGAAATGTTTTCTTCGACCCATAAGATTATTTCGTCGATGTTCATTTTTACAGAATCGAAAATTGCTAATGTTTCGTTTGTTGGTTTTTCTTTGAATACTTTTTTTAGTGCGTTGAAAATGTCGACCTCTTTGTTTCTTTCGTCTAAAGTTAATATTGAAGGGTCTTGTAATCTTGCAATTGATTGTAGATCGTTGATAGCGGCCCTTATATCGCCTTTAGCGCGTATTGAAATGCTGGTTAGTAAGTTGCTGTTCACGAATAAATTTTCTTTGTTTAATACGCTGATTAAGACATCTTTTATTATTTGGTAGTTTATTTCTTTTAATGCGATGACTTCTGATTTTTTTCTTAGGGGCGTGAATTTTTTGTTCCAGATGTCGTTTGCGGTTATTATCACGGGATATGTTGTGGAGTCGATTAGTCGCATTAATTCTGGGATTCCTCCTCTATCGTAATATCCGCTGATTCCGTCGACTTCGTCTACTAAGATTATTTTTTCTTTTTTGATTAACGATTGTTGTTCGATTGCGGGTTTTAGAATTTCGTTTAAGCGTGTTTTGTTTCTCATGTCAGAAGCGTTTAGTTCAAAGATTTCTGAGTTGGATTCTTTTGCGATGACGTGCGCTAAACTTGTTTTTCCTGTGCCAGGTGGTCCGTGGAGAATCAGTGCTTTTTTTGATCTTTTTGTTAGTTTTCCGAGATGAAATTCTTCGATAAATTGTTTGATTTTTTTTACAGCTTCGTCTTGACCTTTAATTTCTGCAAAACTTTTCGGGCGATGTCTTTCTGTCCATGGGCTCATTTTAAATCATATTCTCCACATAATTTCTTGTGGTATTTAATGAAAGTCTATCTCTAAATGTCGTATAGCCTAAAAGACTGAGAGGTTTATCTCTGATTGAATATACTTCCCACATTTCTTTTAAGAGAAGCTCTCTTCTTGTTTGATTTGATTTTCTTTCTTCTTCGCACCCTTTATTTGTGCAATCTAGGGCATCTCTTAATTTTCTAGCTAGTTCATCACATTCGTTAAAGATTTTTGTAAATGGCCATTTCATTTTACTTTTTTACAACCTTCAAAATTTATTTTTGGATTGTCTGTATCAAAGACGTCAATAACTTTGTATTTTCCTTTTGTCCATACTTCACCTTGTTTTAAAAAATGTGTGGCTTCAATTATTTTTATTGATGCAATTGGTCTTGAGAATTTTCCTTGTCCTTTTGTTTCACAAAGAGGCATTTCTCCTTTTGACCATTCTTCATCTTCGCTTAACCAAAATAATCTTTGGCCTTTTTTTAAAAAATTATAAATTTGTTCAACTTCTAGTTTTTCTGGAAGGCATTCTTCAGGAAGTCTTTCTTCTGTATCAAATTCTCTTAATGCTAAATCCGGATTAAATTCAACCTGGATACCCATTTTAATCTTTTCCCAAACCTGCCAATACGAATGAAGCTATGAGGGCTTGGAGTTGAATAAATGGATCAGAGCCCTCGACGATTCGGAATTCTGTTTCGCCTGTTTTTTCTGTGAGTTTGACTTTGATTTCTGGTTCAACTGGCAAATTCCAGATTTCTTTTTGGATCGCTTTAATTACATCCTGTCCAGAGATTGATTCTTTTAACATTATGTCTAAAAGTTTTTCCCGCGCTTTTTCGAAATCTCCTGAAAGCGAATAATCTAAAACTGTTCGAATGTCTTTTGGTTTTGCGTTTGAAATAATTGTTGAGACTAAATCCTTTGTTATGTTTGGAGAGATAGAGGCGGTTGATTGCAAGATGTTTATGGCTCGTCTGCAGTCACCTTCTGAACCTTCGTATAAGATTTCTATTGAGTCTGGTTCTATTGTTAGGTTTTCTTGTTCTGCTATTGTTCTTATTCTTTTTTCAATGTCTTTTTTTTCTAAAAGTTTGAATCTGAAAATCGCGCAACGAGATTGGATCGGGTCGATTATTTTTGAAGAGTAATTGCACGATAACATAAATCTACATGTTGAAGAATAGTTTTCCATTGTTCTTCTTAATGCTTGTTGGGCTTCTGGTGTTAGGGCATCTGCTTCATCGAGGAAAATTACTTTGAACGGAACTTCTCCGAGGGATTTTGTCCGCGCGAAATTTTTTACTTTTTCTCTCACGATTTGAATTCCTCTTTCGTCTGACGCGTTTAATTCCAAGTAGTTTTCTTTCCAGGTTTGTTTGAATAATTGTTTTACTACAATGAGTGCTAAAGTCGATTTTCCTGTTCCTGCTGGGCCTGCAAATAAGATGTGTGGAATGTTTAGAGAATTAGTTAATGATTCTATTCGTTTGACTATGTTGTCTTGGCCGACTACTTCAGAGAATTCAGAGGGCCGATACTTTTCTGTCCAGATTTCGCTCACCATATTTATTTTATTGAGTGTTGGTTAATAAAGATTATTGTTGTGAGATGTTAGATTTAATAAAGCGATTTAATAAAAAGGTTTTATTTTGAAATAAAATTATTCTCCTAGTTCCGAAAGTTTTTCATCAATAGTTCTTCTTTGTCTAAGGAGTTTTTCTCTTTGAGTCTCTGGTGATTTTTTAGTTTTTGTTGATTTAGGAATTTCGCTAACTCTTAGTTTCATTCCAGTTTCTAATCTCAAATAACCTAAACCTTCTAATCTAATGTGGCCTTCTGATTGATAGTGCTCTTGTCCTACATGGTGCGGTTTTATAGTTATTGCACATCCCAAATATTCTTGACCATTTTTTAATAGAATATCGTAAAGAACTTGGGGATTATGGTGTTCTCCATCTAATGTAACTACTCTTTCATCAGGCCAATCTTTATCAATTTGCACTCTTTGATATTTATTTGTCATAAAGAATTAGAAGAATTTTTATTTATAAATTTATATGTATAAAAATATATATTTTTTAAATTAACCTTAGTTCACAAAATCGCGATAGAGCGAGATGAATTATTCAGAATAATTTACGGAGATTATTTTAATTCAACGCCTATTTCTTTTTCTAGAGCTTCTTTTGCCCAGATGAGATGTTGTCGATCCTCATTTCGTATGTCAAATTCTACATGATTTCCTGCATGATCTTCCATCATTATAACAGAGCTGTTAACTCTCAAATGATATGTTCCTCCTTCATAAATCATGCTGGAACTCTCTCCTACTTGATCTCCTACTAATGATCCTATTTTTAATAATCTTCCTTGTGATGTTTTACTTACAAAATTCCTTGCTTTTTTATATGCGAAAGGATCTTTATCTTGTGTAATATTATATCTTCCACTAAACATTTTTTTATTTTGTTTATCTTCTTTATAAAATTAATTATACTAAGAAATATACTTTTATTTACTTCTAGCTCTACGGATCTTTCTTTTATGCTTTTCTTTCCTAAGCTTTTTACGTTGCCACTTCCAACGCATTTGATTCTTTTTTTTCCATCTACGGCTTGATCGTTTCATGTAATTGAGAAATAAAAATTGGTTTTTAAAGTTTTGGATAGGAGGATTTTCTAAAAGATTTATTCTTCAGATAAGAATTTTGTAATAATTATTATTCCGAACACGCAAATTATTGTGACAAAAATTGCAGCAAATAGATTTCCTTTTGAAGCGTCCATGTTTGAGATGTTATTTACAAAATCTACTATAACGTCTTTCCAAACCAACGCGATCACGAAAGAAAACGCTGCGACAATTGCAGTGTGAGTTGATTTTTTGATTTCACTTTTGAATTTTTTCGAAGATTCTCTTGCTTTGATCTTCAATTTTTTTAATCTTGAAAGTTCTTCTTTTATCTCCTCTTCTTTTTCTTCGAGTTTGTCCTCTTTTTTTTCTAAAGATTTTTCTTTTTTTGTGAGTTGTTTTGAAGTTTTCATTCTTTTATTAAGAATTTGTTTAATTTAAATCTTTTGTTAAATCAAGATAACCTCTTTTAAGGGGTTTGTTTTTGCATTGGTTCATGTAGATAAAACTAATGACAAATAAAAAGTTTAATACGAGAATTAATGAATAGAATCTTATTTTATTTGCTGTTGCTATTTTTGGATCTTGTTCTTTATTTTCTTCTAATTGTTTTTTTAAATCTTTTATTTGAAAATCTATTTCTTCTGATTTTTGGTTTTTCTCCTCGATGGTTTCTTGAATATTTTCTAGCTCCTTTATTCTATCACCAATTTCGTTTTCTATTTGGTTGTATGCTTCTATGAATTGCTCTTTTGATTCTTCATATTCTTGTATTGTTTGAGTTATTTTTTCCTCGGGTTTTTCTCTGAGACTTTTTTCTGGTTCTATAAGAGAGTTTTTTAAATTTTTTTCATTGTTTTGATTTTCTTTTTTATTTTTTGTAGGATCTATTTTTTTTGGACTTTTTATTTCTTGGATATTTTTTCCGGTTGTATTTGTTTTAGTTAGAAATAAAATAAAAATTAATAGAACAATTCCAATAAATAATATCACCTTATTTTTATTCACCATTTTAAAATTTGAGGGTAATTAAATATGGTTTTTCTTTTTTAAAGTTTTGGATAGAATTATTCAACAATCTCTCCAAATGCTTTGTTTTTTATTCCTGCTGCATTTGCTTCGTCTGTGTCGAGATGCAATGCCAATCTGAATTTTTCGTTAACTCTAACAATAACATTGTCAAAAATTAAACTTCTTTTTTCCTTTGTTTTTATTTTGATTTTCTGATTGTTTTTAATTTTTAATTTTTTTGCATCATCTGGTGAACAGTGTAGATGCCTGTGTGCGACAATCGCATTTGCGATTGTTGTTCCTTTAGGACCTTTAATTTTTACTTTTGTGGCGTTTTTTAAATCACCGGATAATTTTATTGGAGGAGTTTTTTTTAATTTTAATTTTATTGCTCCTGTTAGAGATAATTCAATTTGAGTTTGTTTTCTCACTGGTCCGAGAATTCTCATTTTTAATTTTTCTTTTCCATTGATTATTTCAACTTCTTCTTTTGTAGCAAATTCTCCTATTTGAGATAATTTTTTTATAGGATGTAATTTGTAATTTCTACCAAATAGTTTTTCCAAATCTTTTTGACTTAGATGAACATGCCTCGCGGAAATTTCAATTGGAATTTTCATATTATTTTCATAACCTCTTTTATCATTATTTGATCTTCTTCTGTATGCTTTACATAAATTTTTACTTTTGATTTTTTTGAAGATATTAATAATTTGTTTTTATTGTTTTTATTTTTATCTAATTTTACTCCCAAATAATCAATGCGATCACAGATATATTTCCTTAGTTTTGGGACATTTTCTCCGATTGCTCCAGTGAATATTAAATTGTCTATTCCGTCGAGGACAGCAGAATATGCTCCGATGTATTTTATTATATGATATGCGAACATTTCATATGCTAATTTTGAATCTTTGTTTTTGTTCATTGTTTTTAAAATATCTCTAAAATCAGAATATTTTGAAATGCCTTTTATTCCTGAAAATAAGTTTAATATTTTTTTTGTATTGTATCCTTTTTTTTCTAAAAATATTATTAGTCCTGGATCAATGTCTCCTGAACGAGTGCACATCATTAAACCTTCTAGGGGAGTTAAGCCCATTGAAGTGTCCACGGGTTTTGAATTTTCTATCGCAGTCATGCTTGCGCCTCTTCCTAGGTGGCAGGTGATTGTTTTTCCTTTTAATCCTTGTGAGACTGATTTGTGTGACAATCCGTGGAAGCCATATCTTTGGATGTGATATTTTTTTGTGAGTTCTTTTGGAATAGGATAAAGTTTTGAAATGTTTGGGAGTTTGGAAAAAAACATTGTGTCAAAAACAGCATACTGGGGTTTTTTGAATTTTTCTGCAAGATTAATTATCGTTAATTGTTTTGGGTTATGAAGCGGAGCAAATTTAGAAAATTCTTTTATTTTTGATTTTATTTTTTTGTTTATCTTAACTGGTTTTTTGATATCTCCTCCGTGGACAACTCGGTGAATTATTAAATCGAAACCTATTTTTTTCTCTAATTCGTTTGAAATTTCGTTGAACGCTTTTTTGAATTTTTCATCTGAATTTAGCTTTTCATATTTTCCTTCGATGGTTTTTTGTTTTCCCTCAAATAAAGAAAATTTTAGAGTAGAACTTCCAACATTGAAAACTAATATTTTTTTCACCATTTTTTCTAAAGAAGAGAGTTTTGATTAATATAAAAACTTATTGAATTTAAAGTAGATAAATTTTTAACCTCTTGTTTTTTGTTTATTTTATAGCCCTTTAGTACAGTGGTCAAGTATTTTTGGTTCTGGGCCAAAAGACCCAGGTTCGAATCCTGGAGGGGCTATTCAAAAAGTACTTGCTCCGCTTGCCTCTTGGAATCGGTATCTTAAGTTTTTTAAGAATGAGTCGTCTCCATAAGATTCGTATTCAAGAGTGTAATTTATTCCTTCGAGGTTGTTCCATATTTTGTCAAAGTAATTATAAATTTCTTGAATGAAAATAGAATCCTTTTTTGCAACGACTTTTACATTTGCTTCGATGTTTAAATCATTTATGTTTCTTTTTGTAAAGTTTGCAGAGCCAGTGATTATTATTGTTTCTCCTGTTTTTTTCCTGATTACTGCGAGTTTTGTGTGGAATTGTTCTCCGTTGGTGTTATACCATTTGACCTGGATTTTTCCAGAGCTTTTTTTAATGAGTTCGTTTGCGACAGGGCGATTCGGGACTCCGTCTTTTTCCATTCCAAATGCATCTTTATTCGGATCTAAAATTAATTTTATTTCTACGCCTCTTTTAGAAGCAAGAATAAGCGATTCGACAATATCTCTGTCGGAAATGTAAAAGACCATAATTTCTATTGAATCTCCTTCAAAGGTTTTACCAATTTCTTGAATTAAATTTTTCTTTATTTTTCCTTCTGTTAAAAATTGGACAGAAATATCGGATGATTTTGTTTCATAAATATTTCCAAAAGAAAATTCTTTGAATTCTCCAGAAAAATTCGCGATTGATTTTTCCGAATAGTAAATGTCTTCCCATATTTTTTCTTCGATGTAAACTGCGACATTTGAATGTGCGCTGCTTCCGTCGTGAGGGTTTGCCGAAGTAATTAAAGAGAGCATTTTGTTTTCAGAATCAGCGACGATCAATTTTCTATGATTTGCTTTAAAGTTTAAGAATTTTAGTCCGGATCTTGCGCAAATTTCTTTATCACTGAATTTTAAGAAAATAGAATTGCATTCTGATGCAACTCCCATCCATGAGAAAAAAGTTCTCCATACACTAGAGTAGAGTATGTTGCTGTCTCTCATTTTTTTCATATCAGTATAAATTACGTTGATTCCGGCGTTTTGCAATTTTGTTAATTGAGGTTGATTGTAAGCTCCATAAATTGTGTTGAATTCATCTGTGATTAAATTTATTGTTATGCTTGGGGTTTCTTGTTTTTTGTTTAGAAGATGTTGTGTTAATTCATCTGAGAGATTCCTGTAAGAATTTTCTGAACTCCCCCATAAAAACATATCTATTAAAATAAACTCTTGGGCCTGGTCGATCATTTCGAAAACTCTGTCGAAGATTTCTTGTTCTGAAATTCTTTTTCCTGATTCGTCTAAGTAAGTTAAGTCGTATAAAAATTCAATAGAGTTTTCATCTATTTGATAAATTTTTCCTTCTAAACTCATTCCTTCTGGAAGGGGTTTATAGAGATTCCAGCTCCCGATAATTATTATTAATAATACAATAATTCCTAGGATGTAAAAAATAGTTTTTCTTTTGAAGATTTTTTTTAATTTCTTTTTCATCTGTTTTGTTTCTCGAATTTAATTATTTCTTCAATGGCTTCTTTGCCTTCATAATCATATAATAAAACATGGTTTGATTTTTCGAATAAGACTATTTTTTTGTTTTCTGAAGAAACTGTTTCAATTGCGTTTACTGATTCTTTGTAGTGTGCGGTCATGTCTCCTTTAGAGTGTAGGATTAAAATTGGTTCGTTTATTTTTTTCAAATTTTCTCTAACTATCTTTAAAAATTGTTTCGAGTTTTTTACTGGTTGTAGGGGGAAGTTCCAGTATGATAAATATCTTTCTTGACCTTCTGGAGAATTTATTTGCGCTATCTGATTTTTTTTAACATAAAGAAAAATGTCTGAAAACGCATCTAGATAAATATTTAGAGGTAAGATAAAATACCATCTGTCTGCTGGTTTTAGATAAGGGTCTATTGCGTAGATGTTTTTTAGGTTTTTTTCTTCAGCGAGTTTTAAGGTTATTGCTCCGCCAAAAGAAAAACCAGCGACGTTTGTTTGGTTGCATTCTTTGTTTAGTTTTTCGAATTTTTTCTCAATCTCTGGATACCAGTTTTCTAAACTTAAGTGTGCTAAATGGCTTGGGACTTCTCCGTGGCCTTCCATTCTTGGGACATAAATATAATCATTGAATTCTGAACTTATTCTATCTGCGAGTTCTTGCATTTCATTTGGGGTTGCAGTGTATCCGTGGATTAACATCCAGCAAGTATTTTTGTTTCCGTCTACAAAAAATTCTTCTGCGTTTTTCATTACACCTTCTTGGTATTCCCATTTTGCCAAATCTCTTTTGTCAATTTTATTCATTTGTAAAATTCCTGTTCTTATGTAAAGAGTTATTCCTAAAATTATTAATAAAAGAATTACAGATATCCAAACATACTTTTTCACCTTTTTTTTCATAGAGATTTAAAATAAATAGAGTTTAAAATATTATTGAATTGGATAAATTTAGTGATTTAATTGTGATTAATGAAAGACATAAATATTTAAAAAATGGTTTGGAATAGGTTAATTATGAAATACAATTTCGCATATGAACAATTTAAAGATAAAGATTATTTGCGAAATCTTCATGACACTTCTACTCCTGCAGGTTTGATGATTTATGTTCCAGGATTTACTGAAGGTGAATTTGATTTAAGAAATCTTAATTTGGTTCAGAGAACAGTTGCAAATTTTTTCTCTCCGAAAGAAGAAGCGAATCTTTTAGAAGGGAATTTCCAATCCGAAGAGTCTTTAAGAGATATACAAAAATTCTTGTGTTTAGAGGCAGGAGATCCTCTTGATCGTTATGCTAGCCCTTTTGCACAAAAAGAATTTTGCACTCCAGAAATTGTTTCTCTTCGATTTACTAATCAAGATTTAGCAAAAAGAGCTGTAAATATTTTAACACGAGATCTTTTTTTTACATTGCCTGAAGGAGATTTTTTTGATAGATGTGGAGATCTTATTCGGGGGGGTCAAAGATTTCGTTGTGAGAGTCAAAATTCAACTTATGGTCAAAATGGTTCTTTAGAGGCTCATCCTGTTTGTTAATCTGATTCAATAAATTTAAATATTCTTTATTGTTGGTTATTTAATGGTAGATAAATCTCCTGGAAAGGAAATTGGAATTGTATCGAGTTACTTTGATCATGTGAGTGTTGCTGCGATAAAGCTTTCTAAAAGTTTGAAAGTTGGAGACAAGGTTCGTGTGAAAGGGCATACGACGGATTTTGAGGTGAAAGTTAAGAGCATGCAGATAGAAGGAAAGAGTTTTGATAAGGCTAAGAAGGGTGACCATATTGGAATAAAGGTTCCGGATAAAGTTAGGCCTCATGACAAGGTTTATTTGATTAAATGAAATTCGATTTGAAAAATACAGAGAAGGTAGATAGATTTCTTAATAGTGTTTTTATTTATCCAACAGATACTGTTTATGGAATTGGATGCGATGCAGAGGATGAAAAATTGGTTGAGAAAATAAGAGAGATAAAAAAAAGAGACGCTAAACCTTTTTCTGTGATTGCTCCCTCGAAAAAATGGATTTTAGAAAATTGTGAAGTTGATGAGAGTTTGATTGATAAATATCTTCCTGGCGCTTATACTTTAATTTTGAAAAAAAAGAAAAAGGATTTTTTGAGTTCTGTTTCTGATACGGAATTTTTAGGAGTTAGAATTCCTGATTGCGATTTTACAAAAGTTTTGCAAAAAACCGGGAAGCCGATTGTTACGACGTCTGTGAATTTTTCTGGAGAAAATCCTGCAAATAAAATTAATGAAATTGATTCAGAGATTTTAGATAAAGTTGATTTTGTGGTTGATGTGGGTGAGCTTTCTGGAACACCCTCGACAATTGTTAAAGACGGGAAAGAGATTAAGAGATAAGTTTTTATATAGATAAGAATATAGTTTTTCATGCCCCCGTAGTACAGCGGTCAAGTATGCTACCCTCTCAAATCGGATTTGATTTCAAAACGGAATTTTGTCCGCGGGAAATTTGCCGAGGTTTAGTCGATGAGATAATAACCTCTGTCTTCTTAAGACAGGCTTTCCTTATTGACACCTCTGAATTTCTTTAAGAGGTGATGGAGTAAGGTGGTGACCCGAGTTCAAATCTCGGCGGGGGCGTTTTTCATAACACGAATTTTTATAAACCAATAAATTATGGAATTTTATGAAAAAAATAAATCCTTTTGAGAATGTTAAGTCGACGATAAAAAAAGTTGCAGAGAAAATTGAATTAGATTCTTCGATAACTGAAATACTTTTGAGTCCAAAACGAGAGATTGGTTTTTCTTTTCCTGTTAAGATGGACGGCGGTTCTGTGAAAGTTTTTCAAGGATATAGAGTTCAACACAATAATGTTTTAGGGCCGCACAAAGGAGGAATTCGATATCATCCTAAAGTTGATCTCGACGAAGTTCGAGCTCTTGCAACATGGATGAGTATTAAGTGTGCAGTAATGAATTTGCCTTTGGGAGGAGGAAAAGGAGGAGTGATATGCAATCCGAAAGAAATGTCAGAATCAGAAATCGAGAAAATGACTAGAGCTTTTACAAGAATGCTTGCTCCAAACATTGGTCCCAAAAAAGACATACCTGCTCCAGATGTTTACACTAATTCAAAAATTATGGATTTGATTGTTGACGAATATTCTAAGATAATGAATCAGCCAAAGAAATCTGTTTTGGGAGTTGTCACAGGAAAGTCTTTGGAGAAAGGCGGTTCTTTGGGACGAGACACTGCAACAGCGAGGGGAGGGCAGTTTGTATTAAAAGAATTTTTTGAGGAAGAATTGGAAAATAAAAAAATTGTGATTCAAGGAATTGGAAATGCAGGAAGTAATTTCGCAAAATTAATTGAAAAAGATAACGCGAAAATAATTGCGATTTCTGATTCAAAAACAGGGATTTATGATGAGAATGGTTTGAATATTGATGAAGTTTTAAAATATAAAGAACAAATTGGTTCGTTAGAAAAGTTTGAAGCAGAGAAAATTTCCAATGAAAAACTTTTGGAGTTAGATTGCGATGTTTTGGTTCTTGCTGCTTTAGAAAATGTTATTACAGAAAAAAATGCAAAGAAAATAAAAGCAAAGATAATTTTGGAATTAGCAAATGGTCCGATTACTCCAGAGGCAGATGAAATTTTAGATAAGAAAAAAATTGTTGTTTTGCCAGATGTTTTAGCTAATGCTGGTGGTGTGACTGTTTCATATTATGAGTGGAAACAAAATTTGTTGAAAGAAAAATGGTCTGCAGAAAAAATAGATTTTAAGCTTGAGAAAGCAATGAGAGAAAATTCTAGAAAAGTCTTCGAGATTGCGAAAAAGTACAAGGTGAATAATCGGATTGGGGCATACATTCTTGGGATTGAAAGAATCGCTGAAAAAATTAAGGCGAAAATTTAATTCAAAACATTTTTATACTTTACAAAACTTAACTATTTATGATAGGTGTTACTCTTTTTGTTATAGCTGTATTGAGCATTGCTATTTGGGTAGTTGTCGAAGTAAAAAGATTAAAACATAAATTATTCGCCATACTCCTTATAGGATTCCTCATTTTTTCTTATATTAGTTTTGCTTATGTTTTCAAAGAAAAAGAAGTAGATTACAAGACAATTCCTGGAGTTATTGAGGCAAGTAAAATTTACATGTCTTGGATGATTTCAATTGGAATGAATTTTGGCCATATAACTTCGAACGCCATTAAAATGGATTGGGGTGCAAATCAATCGGTTGAAAACGAAATAGATGTTAAACTCAAAAAAATAAAATGAAACTTTTGATTTTTTTGTTTATGTTTTTTATGATTTCCGCATTATTAATAATAAGTAATAATGGATTGAGTTTTATCCGGGACGAGAATATTGGAAAATTTTCTGAGTTGTATGTTGATTGGTTGAATGAACTTTATTTTAATTTTCAGGGTTTGACAGGAAATGTTGTTGAACAAAACTGGTTGCCCGAGAAGTAATATTTATAAAGTATATATTCTATAATCTATTATGGCAAAGAAAAAGGTGATGAAAAAGAAATCTAAAAAGAAAGTTATTAAGACAAAAGTTAAACGAGTTTCTAAACCAGTTAAAAGAAAAGTAAGAAGACCGGTTCGTTCGCCTAGCAAAAAAATTAAAATCGCTTCTTGGAATTTAATTACCTTCGTTGCACTTTCAGCAATTGCAGTTGTTTTAACAAATGCATCATCAAATCAAATGTTCAAAGATTTGCTTTTTTTAATTGCTCTTTTATTAATGTTTGTCGCATTAGCATTTTTTATAGTGCTTTTAGTTTTAGTTTTCTTAAAAATTTTTAGACGATAAGCCTCAGCTGAGAATTGAACTCAGGACCTCTACATTTTTGGATTTTTAATACCAATGTAACGCTCTACCGACTGAGCTACTGAGGCATTTTCATAAGTAATTCATTAACTTTATAAAAGCTTTTTCTTACGAGATTAAATGGAAAAACACGATGATTCTTGTCTCGAAGATTTGAAAAAAAGTTATTTGGAAATTCAATCAAAATATACTCTTCCTGATTTTGATAAATTAAACCGAGATTTTCAAATAGAAAAAATTTCGCAAGAAGAAACAGATTATTTGATTCGTGAAGTCAGAAAATATGTTGCAGATAAACTTGCGAATTACATGCGTTTAATTGAGTCGATTTTGAATCCTGTGAGTGTTCCGATTTTTGTTTTTTCAATTATTAAAACATTGCAAACAGAAGATAAAAACAAATTAACCGAAATCTATAAAAAACTTTCAAAGAATGAAATTAATCTTATTGAAATGGATCTTGAGCTTTCTGAAGAAAAAGAGGCAGAATTTATTAAAAATTCTTGTAAGATTTGGGATGAAATAAAAATCGATTTAATAAAAATTGTGGAAGTTATAAAAAATAATTGGGACACTAAATTTGGAGTGAATCATAAAGGGTATTTTGGATGATTAAGCCAAGCTTTCAAAAATTTTTTCTAAATCCATTTCAAATAATGAAACGGGCATTTTAATTTTCCAGTTTTTTAAAATCCTTGGATGAATTTCTCCGAGAAAACCAATTGAATTATCTTCAAACAATATTTCAGCGCAACGTCCGTCAATAAAATGTGAAGGGAAATTTTCTGATTCTTTGATTTCAAATCTTTTGTTTAACATTCTTCCCAAGTATTCTAAAATTTGTTTCAATTCAGTGAAGTTTCCTGGAGCAATTGCACAAGAAAGTTTTTCTGATTCTTTTATTTTTTCATTATCTAAATTAAAAACTCTACCTGTTTCAAAAATCTTTTGAGGATATTCTGAATCAGAATTCTCCGAGAAAATTTTCAACAAATAATGAGTTAGATCGTTTCTCAAAATGTTGAACTCTGTTTTTGATTCTTCGACTTCGATTAGGCCTTTTTGGTTTTTTTCAGGGATTCCCATTTTTGTGAATTGATCTTTTGAATTTGTTAAATGGTAATTTGAAACTTCAAGTAGACCTAAACCAGTTAAAATGTTTGAAATTTTTCTTTTGATTGTTTCGTAGGGATTTTCTTCTCCTATTGTCGAGATCTCTGGGATTTCTGCTTCGAAATTTTCATAACCATATGCGATTGCAACATCTTCGATTAAATCAACTTCATGAAGGATGTCTGTTCTCCACGCTGGACTCTCGACTTTTCCTTTATCATAGCTGTGTCCCATTTTTTCTAAACACTCTTTTAATTTTTTTTCATTTAAATCTAATCCTAATAATTTATTTGTATTTTCTAAAGAAATTTTATTTTTTTCAGGAGTTAGATCTGGAGTGATTTGTTTGTTTTTATAATTTAATTCCATCTGGTAAATTTTTCCGTCCATTTCAGCGAAAGTTGTAATTAAAATGTTCAATGTTTTTTTTAAAATTCCGAAATCAAATCCAGAACATTCGATAAAAACATCTTTTGTTTGTTCTGTAATTTTTCCTGTTGATTGCGAATTTATTATTGGAGGCATACTTAAAACTTTGTCTTCAGCGTCAACGAAAATCGGGAATTTTGTTTTTCCTGCTAAAAGATGAGCGTAATCTCTTCCTGTTGGATGTCGTTGAAGAATTTGTAGACCTGACATTTCTCGGTTCATTTCTAAAGGGATAAATTTAATTTTGTCTGGTTCAAGTGCTTTGAAAGTTATAGGAAGTTTTATTTTTTCGAGAGGGTAAATTCCGATTGCGATTTTTTTTCTTTTTCTTCCAACAGTAGTGTGAAGTTTTTCTTGAATCTCAACTATTTCTTTTATTTTTTCGTCGTTGAATTTCAATCCTTTAACAATCGCGCAGGCTGTGTAAGGTCTTACATTTTTGACAGATGAATCAATATTTACTTTGTAATCTTTTTCTGGTTTGTTAATTTTGTATTTCTTCAGACCTTTTTGTTTTCCGAGAAATCCTAAGAAACTTCGTTTGAATCCTTGATAACTTAATAAGTCTGGACGATTTGGAAAAATTTCTAGTTCTATTTCTTGCTCGTCGAAACTTTCTAGAGTTGTTCCGAACAACGCAATTTTCTCTTGCATTTTCTCGTCGAGTTTTCCTATTTCTTTTTCAAATTGTTTTTTTGGAATTTTTATGTTACTCATTTTAAACTAATCCATTCTTTTTATTTAATTTCTCAATTTTTTTGTTAAGTTCTTTTGAGATATCCATATCTAAAAGTTTGGCTAAGACAAGAGAATCCAGAATAACGTCACAAACTTCTTCTTTCATATTTTCCTTATCAAACTTTTCTGGTCTTATTTTTTGATTAACAAACTCTCTAGCAATCTCTCCAACCTCTTCAGTCATATGCATAAAAGATATTTCTGCTTCTAGTTCTTGATTAGTGTTTTTTGATATTTTTTCAGCAATCTTCATTATTCTATCCTGTATTTCATTTATTTCCATTTTAAATTAAATCAACTACTTCCTCTAAATTTACTATTGGATTCTTAAAAGCTCTATCAAAAAAAACTTTTCCTTGAAATAATTTACCTTGAGTTAAATAAGGCATCCAATGTCTGTCTGCTGGCATCATTTCTTCTGGAAGATTGTCTTTTGGAAATTCCCTGTATTCTGTAAAGTCTTCGGTTGGTTCTAAATCTCCGGTGTAGTTTGATGCTACAAATATGTGCACTCGGTGATCTTGTTCGTCTGTTTCAAAACTAAATAAAATTTCGCCAACTTTCTCTGGAGTTTCTACTTGGATTTTTCCGTTTGTTTCTTCGGCAACTTCTCTTAGTATTGACTGTTCTGGAGTTTCTCCTGGTTTAACATCTCCGCCCCAACCATTCCACTTTCCTCCGAATTTTTTCCCAGGATTTTTGTACCCAAGTAATATTCTTTCTTTTCTATATACAATTAATAATGTTTCTTCTCTCATTTTATCATGAACTCCATTTTTCTTAGTTGAGTTAAATCGTTCTTGTACATTTCTCTTAAATCTTTGATGTTGAAAATGTTCATTATCATTCTGTCAAATCCAGGACCCCATGCTAAGACAGGAATTGGTTTTCCTAAGAGAGATTCTGTGACTTCTGGTCTGAAGATTCCTGCTGCGATGAGTTCAACCCATTCTTGTTTTTCCTCGTTCCAGACATCTCCTTCGATGCTTGGTTCTGTGTAGGGGAAATATGCTGGACGGAATCTGACTTTTTCATAGCCCATTTTTTTTGCGAATTGTTTTAAGTAGCCCAATAAATGTCTGAAGTTCGCGTTTGGGTCTACGACAATTCCTTCTGTTTGATTGAATTCAAATCCGTGCGACCAGTCGACTGTTTCGTTTCTGAAACATTTCCCGACAGCGAAAAACTTTGCAGGTAAATCTTCTTGTTTTAATTTTGCGAGAGTTTGTGAAGACAAGCAAGTTGTGTGGGTTCTCAATAATAATTTTTCTGCGTCTTTTTCCTCCCAATTATATCTCCAACCTTTGCTTCCAGCGACGCCGTTTTCGTGAGCTTGTTTTATTGCTTTGACTAATTTTTTATCTGGAAGTTTTGTTTTTTTGTCAATGAAAAAAGTGTCTTGCATTTCTCGGACAGGGTGATCTTGCGCAGTGAAAAGCGAATCGAAATTCCAAAATCCTGATACTGTCATATTTCCAGTCATTTCTTTGAAACCCATTTCTGTCCAGATTTTTCTTGCGTAATCTAAAGATTGATTCACGAAATGTCTTTTTCCTCCGTTGATTTCAGGAACAGGCGATTCAATGTCATAACGACGGAATTTCTTTTTTTTCCAGTTCGATTCTTTTTTTAAAAGTTCAGGAGTTATCTGCTCAATTAAATTATCTGCTTTAATTTCTGTTTTCATTAATTCTTTTCCTAATTCAGTTATTTCTATGGTGGTTGTTTTTTTATCAATTATTTCGATTAGGTTTTTTCTATTTTGCAAAGATTTTAGTGCAAACTGTTGTTCTGGCGATAAAGCGTTTTGTTCTAAGGGAAGTGTTTCAAGGAGTTGTTCTTCTAAAGATTTTTTTACAACTTCTTGGTTGTTTGCGTTGAGGAAAATTTTCCCGTTCTTTAATTCAATTAATGCTTTTTTCTTTAGTGCTCCTAGAGAGGCTTTGAATTCGTCGTTTGATAGTTTTGATAATTTTTGCGCTTCTTGGAGCGAGAGGATTCTTTTTTCAGATAAGAGAATTAAAAGTTGTCTTTCAGGGAGACCTCTTTTTTTGTAGAGTATACCGTTGATATCTAATTGGATTATTTTCTTTTTTTCTGTTTTTAGGTTTATTATTTTTTTATTTTGCAAATATTCTAATGCTCTTAAAACCGAGACTTTGTCGAGGTTCGATTTTTTGCAAATTTCTGAAATCGGTTCTTCGAGATAAGGAATTATTTTTCTCTCGTTTGGGGAGAGTGATTCGATTAATTTTTTCATGTTCTTCTGAAACTAATAACATTTATAAATGTTAATTTATTTAATTAGATATGCAAAAAAAAGGTGTGTCTCAGGTTGTAACTACTTTGATAATTCTTTTAGTGGTAATTGTTGCGGTTGGAATCGTTGCTGCTGTGATTTATAATATGGTGAGCAAAGGACAGGAAAATGTTGAGGAGCTCGGCCAGTTTAATGTTAATTTAGAAGTTGAAAAAGTTCTTGTTGATGATTCAGGAGATACTCAAGTAGTTATTGAAAGAAAACAAGGCAATGCTGATTTAACAGGTTTGAAGTTTGTTGTGAGTGATGGTTTAACTACTCAAGAAATTTCTTATACTTTTCCAGAAGAAGATTTTTTAGAAGAGTTTGATAAAAAAGAAATTCCTCTTGAAGGATTAAATATTTTAGTTAGAGATGTTGCTGTGATTCCTTTAATTGGTGCGAGTCAAGATCCAGCAGGAGCTATTGAAAAAGAGCTTTCAAAAAGACAAGTTTATGAGGCGAACGGCGCTGTTTCTTATTGGGCTTTAGACGGAAACGCAGATGACGCTATTGGTTCAAACAACGGGCAGATTATGGGCGGAGCAGATTGTTCTGTTGAAGGAAGAGTCGGAGGGGCTTGTGATTTTGATGGAACTGATGATTATATTTTAATAAGTGATAATTTTGACACAAGCGATTTGCAAGGAGATTTTAGTTTTTCTGCTTGGATTAAAGCAGATAATTTTAATAATTACAAGAGAATTATTTCAATACGATCAAATTATATAGATACTAATTCTTTTGAATCTGATTTAGCTTTTCACACTGCAAATGGAGACTCTTTGATTTTTTATGCGACTTCTGGAGGATATGTTCTTTCTACTGCCAAATCTATTAATGAATGGTATCATGTGGTTGGAGTAAAAAAAGGAACTTCTTTAAAAATGTATGTTGACGGGAAAATTGATGGTCCTACAAATAGAAATAGTAATTATGTTGGAAAAGATGGAAGAGCAACAATAGGACGTGCATTTTATGCAGAAGCTTTTTTCAACGGAAAAATAGATGAAGTAGCCATTTTCAAAAAAGCATTGTCTGCTGATGAAGTTGCAGCGCTTTATGCAATATACTAATTTTTAAAATGAAAAAGAAACCAAATAAAACTCAATTTTACATAGGACTTATTTTGGCTTTGGCAGGAGCATTGTTTATGTTTTTAGATATGTTTCCTTCATCTACGAGAATAACTATCAGCATTATTGGACTTATTTTAATTGCGACTTCGAAATTTAGGTTGATTAAATAAATTTTCTGAAAATTAAAATTATTCTTCTTTTTACAAATTCTTTGTCATCCATGTTGGCATCCCGAGAATTAAGCCTAAGGATTTTAAGTCGTGGAGGTTTCTGTTGTTTGATTCTTTTTGTGCAATGAATTTCATTTTTAATTTATTTTTATTGCAGAGTTTTATGTTCTGATGAATTCGTGCGAGAATTTCTGCTTTTTCTTTTGGATTTTTTGATTCTACTATTTCGTCAAGATTTATTCCAATCGTAGTGTTTTTCTTTTTGGCGATTTTTGCAATAACATGATTGAACCCAGAGTTTCGTTGTTTTTGAAAGTCTCTTCTATTTTCTTGATTTATCAGAAAAATATTTATCTCTAATTTTTCAAGAATCTTTCTGTTTAGGTCGTCATCGTTTCCCATAAAACCTATTTTTTTTCTAGGTTCTTTTTCTCTTGCTGTTTGAATGTCTTTTTTTATCTGCTCAAATCTTCCTGCCCATAAGATCAGTAATTTATCTGAAACATTAATTGCGTTTTCCATAATCAACCTTGTATAATTGTTCCTTTAAACTTTTTGTTTTTGAAAAGATTGTCTAGTTGATTCATGTTTTTCCCGAGAATGTATGTTGGAATTTTATTTTCCATTATTATTTTTGAAGCTGTTTGATCAAGGACAAAATGTTGACCTGGTTTGAATTTTTGTTTGTTCGTTATTTTATTAAATTTTTTCCACGAAATTTTGGGAATAAATTTCGAATTTTTGTATTGCTTTGGGTCTTTATCATGAAGTCCAGGAACATTTGTTAGATTAATAAATTTGGAATTAAATTGTTTTGCGATTTCTGCTGAAGTTGAGTCAGAGGTTTGTTTTGGTTTGTATTCAAGTGCTCCGCAAAAAACAATGTCTTGTTTTTTTAAATATTTTTTAAGTGTTCGCATTTTGTGCGGGATTCCGTGCTTTGGATTAATGTTAAAAAAATAATTCATGAATCTGGCGTTCATTCTTGTTGCTGAGATTCCAGAAAGACTTTGGAGAATTGGATTTTTCAAAGCAGAAATATATTTTCTTGCAATGCTTCCGCCTCCACAGACAATTATGAATTTGTATTTTTTTGTATTTTTTAAAATTATTTTTTTGAATTCGTTTAGAAATTTAACATCCACGTCGTCGGGAATAATCAAACTCCCGCCTAAGCTCATAACAATTACCTCTTTTTTCATATTTTAAAAAAGGCGAAGGGGTTTTTATAATTTTATGTTTAATTAATAAGAAAAATTATTGGGGCGATTCATAGTTTTGAGATACTTTTTTGAATTCAGTTCTTGGATCAAAACCTGCCCAATTTAAAATATTGCACATTCTTTTATCTCCAATTTCTTTATAGTGTAAATGTTTTCTAATGCTGCTTGGGCAAGCAAAATCATGAATTAAATACACTCCTGCAAAAAGGATTCCTGAAGTTCCTAACCCTGCTATTATTTCTCCTGCTACGGGAAGATTTATTTTTCCATCCACATAATTAAAAAAATCTTCTGATTTTAATATTCCATACAAAAAAGCACTTCCTAAAAGAGGAAAATAACTTAACATCCATCCGCTCCACCCTTTTCTAGAGGTTTTTTTAACTTCTTCTTTGTATTCTGAAATTAAATTTTCTAATTCCGAAGTTTTTCCCTCTTCAACTAAAGTATCTGCTTTTGATTCAAATTCATCTATTAATCTCTTTGCCCTTAATCCGTATTTTTCCATCCAGTAACCACTACCTAAATATTTCAAAGGAGTTTTATCTATAAAAGCAAGAGATTTTACCGTAATCTCTCCCATTCTATTTAAATTGTATTCTTCAGATGTTTCCATAAAAAATTCTATTTCTAGTTATTTATAAAATTAACCTTTTGAAGAATTAATAATAGAAATTTTACTTCACAGTAAACAATTTATCATCGTCAACGTCAAAGACATCGAGACGAACTCCTGAGTCTAACCAACCGTGTGCGTAATTTAAAGCCGCGAATGCATTCACATAATCTCCTTTTTTTTCAAAATGTTTTGCGTCAGATAAATAATTTTCAACCATATCAAAAATTTCTTTTGCGTATTTTTGTTTGTTTTTTATTACGGACTTTTTTGCTTTTGCCAAAGCTCTGCTTGTCAAAGAAAAATATTTTTCTAATTTTTGTTTTGTAATTTTATTTTGCATTATCTCAAACGAATTCTTGGCGCAATTTTTTTAATTATGAATTTTGATCCTGTTTCTTCAACTATTGCAGATAATTCTAATTTTCCTAAGACAATGTTCACAACTCCTTTGCTAACAGGAATTTTTGATTGTTCAGAGAATTTTTGGATTATTTGGTCTATTTCTTCTTTTGTTAAAACAATGCTTGTCTGTTTTCTCATGTCTGTGATAACCACGATGTTTCTATCTGGTCCGTCGCATTCAATAACTTTTACTGCAAGATCTTTTACCAAAGGCGTTAATTTTTCTAAATCTAATTCAATGTTTTTTGGAACAGGTCTCAAATAATTCAAATGTCTTGGGAGACGGGTTTGAGGAATTCTTAAAATTCTTGGATGAACTCTTCTTGTTGTTGGAAGTGGTTTAAATCTCAAGGGGGTTTCAATTTTGTGAACTCTTTTTCTTTCATGAATTATTTTTTTAATTCTTTCTTTTTCTTGTTTTTTCTCGTCTTTAACAATATTTTCTAATTCATAAATTTCAATTCCAGAATGATGTCTTATTAATTGTCTTGTAAACTCTAAAAGAAAAATTTTTTTAAATTCAGGAGATGCATTTTTTAAAAGCATTATACATCTTTTTCCGGAGATTTAGTGGAGATGGATTTTTCATATCCTTGAGATTCATTAATTTCCATTGTTTGTCCTTGGGGATTTTGTGGTTGAGGAGGCATCGAAGGATTCATAGGGGAAGGTGCTATTTTTTGAAGGGGCATTTGAGAATTCATTGGAACTGGTTTTGGAACTTCACTCTGAGGTCCTTCGTGAAGAAGAGTTAAACCTCTCGCAATTATTTTATTTTGTTCTCCGAGGCTATCTATTTTTTTCAAAATCTCTTTTGTTTCTTGAGATTCTTTTTCAATTGTAAAATCTTTTTTCGCAAGTGCTTTTGCTGAAAGTTCAAACAAACTCAATAAATCAGAAATTTGTGTTGTTAAAGAATCCATCTTAGTCGAAAGATTTGTTAGAACTCTTTGCAACGAAACAAAATTTTCTATAAGAGATCTTTCTAAACGAATCTCAGAAGTTTTTGTCCTTGTTTTTTGATGATGTGCTTTGGGAACATGAATTGATTCCTTTGTCCTCTTTTTCGCCATATTTTATTTAAGAAGAAGTTGTTTATAAATTTTGTTAATTAAAAAATATCTAATTTATGATTTTTAGAATTCCCACACTTTTCGACTATCGTCGAATTCCCCCTTTAATTTTATTTGAATATCCAGTTAAATAGTAAAAATCAAAATTTTGACATAGTTCTTAAAAAATATCTAATTTCTCTTCGTTTGTGTTTTCATTTTCTTCTTCTGTCTTTTCAACAGGATGTTCTTGAACATATTCTTTTTTTTCTTGTTCAATTGCTTGAATATCTTTTTCAATATTTGGAGGAGTATTCTCTACTTTTTCTTCTGGAACTTCTGTTTTGAGAGGCGTTGTTTCTGGATTTGGATTTGATGAAGATTCTTGAGAATTGTTTTCAGGAATATTTTTCTCTTTTTGAACATATTCTTTTTTTTCTTGTTCAATTGCTTGAATATCTTTTTCAATATTTGGATTGATTTCTTCTTTGTTTTCTACTTTAGGAGGTGCTGTTTCTGGAGCGGGATTTTTTGGAGATTCTTGCGAATTATTTTGAGGTTCCACTTTTTCGGGTTGATATTGTCGAGGTTCTTTATCTGTTCCTTCAATCATTTCTTTTTCTACTTGTGCAACATGCTCTGCGATATCTTTTGCAACATCTGCGTTTACGCTTATGCTGTCGATTCCTTTTTCAACGAGAAATTTCGCCATTGGTTTTTTGCTTCCTGCTTGTCCACAAATACTTGTTTGAACTTTATATCTTTTACAAACTCGAATTACAAATTCTAGTTGGTGTAAAACTGCAGGATGCATTTCGTCGTATAAATTTTGAACTTCTTGATTTCCTCGATCAATTGCTAAAATATATTGGGTTAAATCGTTTGTTCCAAATGAGATAAAGTCAATTCCTTCTTCGCAGAAATCTCTAATTAGTTGAACTGCTGCAGGTGTCTCTATCATAATTCCTACTCGACACTCTGTGAAATTTATTTCTTTTAAAACTTCTTTCACTTTTTTCAATTCATCAACTGAAATTACTTGAGGCATTAAAATTCCTATCTTTGCTGTTTTTGAAACTTTTTGTAATGCACTCAATTCCGCTTTCAAAACTTTTGGATTTTTGAGAGAGTATCTTATTCCGTGATTCCCTAACATTGGATTTGCTTCTTTTTCTTTTGGTGCTCCCTCAAGGTTTGAAAATTCATCTGTTCGAATGTCTGAAGTTCTAACCCAAATTTCTTCAAAGTCTTCTGCAATTTCATTCACGCCTTTGAAAATAATTTTTTGATAGTCTTCAATTTTATCTTGCTTTAAAAAATATTCTGGATGCTTTCCTGATTCTGCAATTATTCCTTCGATTCTTGTTAAGCCGACTTTTTTTATTCCTGTCTTGGCTGCTCGTTTTGCAAAAGAGGGTAAATCAACCATTACTTTTATTTCTGTTTTTGTTTGTGCTTCAACAGGTAAAACTTCTTTTTGAACAGACTCTGCAATTTTGCCTTTGTAAACTTTTCCTGAAAACCCGTCGACAGTTATTGTTTCACCTTCTTTTAATTTTGTTGTTGCTTCTTGAGCTCCTACAATGCAAGGTATTCCCATTTCTCTTGAGACAATTGCTGCGTGTGCTGTTAATCCTCCTTCGTCTGTAACAATTGCTGCGGATTTTTGCATCGAAACCACCATGTCTGGGTTTGTCATTTTTGTCACTAAAATATCTCCTTTAATTATTTTTTTCAAATCCGCTAAATCTTCGATGATTTTTATTTTTCCCGATGCTATTCCTGGAGAGGCTGCCAATCCTTCAAGAATAACTTCTCCTTTAAGTTCTTTTGAGTTTTTTTCAACTCTATTTGCGATAGTTGTAATTGGACGAGTTTGCACAATATAGATTTCTTCTCCTTCAATCGCGAATTCAATGTCTTGAGGAGTTTTATAATGGTCTTCAAGTTTCAAAGCCATTTCAGCGAGTTTTTTTATTTCGTATTCTTTTAGAACTTGATGTTTTGATTTTTCTTCTCGAAGTTTTACAACTGCTTTGCTCCCGCTCGAATCTCGAGTTATCGCAATTTTTTTATTTGCAATTTTTTTATCTATTACTTCTAGTTCTTGTGTGACAATATATTTATCTGGAGTTATTTTTCCTGAAACAATTCCTTCGCCTAATCCCCAGACTGCTTCTAAAATTACATTGTCTTCTTTGTACGACGGGTTTTTTGAGAAGATTACTCCTGATTTATCTGCGTCGACCATTTTTTGAACAACAACTGCTAGGCTTGCTTGCTCGTATTTGAATCCCTTTTTATTACGATAATAAGTTGCTCTTGAAGTGAACAAGGATGCGAAGCACATTTTGATGTGTTTGAGAACGTCTGTTTTTCCTTTTATGTTTAGGTAAGTATCTTGCTGTCCTGCGAAGCTCGCGTCTGCTAAATCTTCTGTTGTTGCTGAGGATCTCACTGCGACAAATTCTTCAGAGGTTTTGTTTAAGATGTCTAATGGGTTGCCTCTTTCAAAATGGAAATCCTCTGTGCCAAGGTTCTCATAAGATTCTAAAATGTCTTCTTGCATTTCTGTTGGGAAAGGAACTTGCATAATTAATTCTCTTATTTCTTTTGTTTTCTCGTTTAATTGTTCAGTGTTTTCAAAATCAATTGTCTCGAGAATTTTTTTTATTTTTTCGTTTAATGTTCCTGATTTTATGAATGCGTCATATGCTTGAGCAGTCACGACAAAGCCTGGCGGAACAGGGATTTTTAAATTGTAAATTTCAGAAAGATTCGCGCCTTTTCCTCCTGCAACTTTTCCAGAATCTTTGTTTAATTCAGAAAACCATTTAACAAAATCTGATTTTAAAGACGCCTCTTTTTTCTCTATCATGTTTAAGAAAAGAAAAATGGGTTAATAAAGATTTTTGTTGTTAAGCACTGATTGCATCAACCGGACAAACATCAATCGCCTCTTTTATACATTCTGCATTTGCATCTTTGACATGCGCTTTGTTGTCGTCTTTCATTTCAAAACCCTTCGGACACGTCACTTCGCACGATCCGCAACCAATGCATGTTTCTGTGTTTACATTTACCATAAATGATTTTGGACAATTAAGTTTATAAAGTTTAAGTGTTTAAATTAAATATGATAAAAAAGATTTATTATAATTCTGGTGTTAGTGGCGGTGATGTGAAATCTTCTGAGGAAGCATATAGAGCGATAATTGCTCCGGCGAAAAGAGTTGTTCATCCAAGCACTAATTTGGATTTTGCAGCTGGCGTGAGATTCCCCTTTCCCAGTGATGATGCTCCTGTTGCAGAGAATAGATTGGTTGGAAAGCTTAGAAAAGATTCTTGTGCAGGTGATGCTGTTCGTGCTTCGAGAGGTTAACTCGAATGATTTTTTTAGATAAAATATTATGCTCAAAAACCCCTATACTGATTTCTTGCGAAATTGTATCTTGATGAATCTCTGTAATCTTTTACAGCTGAATTAAACGCGTAATTTGAAGACGCTCTTGAGGACGAATAAAATGGTTTGAATCTGTGCCTTGATAGATAATAGTTTTCTGGTTTTGATTCTTTATTTGAAGATTCATAATAGTAAGATTGTCTTGGAACAGTGTAGGTATGAGTTAGTTCAAAACCTGTGTGGTCTCCGTGATTATCCTCTCGGTATTCCCATTTGTCAACAAATGTTCCTGGACTTGAATAAGATTCTTGCTCATAAGAATACGAAGACATTAAAGGAAATAAAAAAATTATTAATCCTAAAGCTAAAAATATTTTTTTCATGATTTTTTGTAAATATTAAACTATTTAAGGATTATTGTGGAGAAGGACAAAAGTTAAAAAGGCATAAAAATAACCATTAAAATGGTTGAATGGGATTATGAACGAAAATTAGATTATTTGAAGACTAATGATTCTGTTGAAATTGTTCCCGCTGAATTGAGTGTACGACCAGTTGATTCAAGAAAAGAACTAGATGTCCCCACAAGACTAATAGGACTAAGAGCATATCCTCAAAGAGGAGCATTTGTATGCGGTGGTCGAGGTAAATTTTTTAAAGCGGGAGATGTTAAAGAAGCTTTAGAAGAAAAAAATATTCCAAGTCTTTGGGATATTCTTGGTCATCACCCAAAAATTATTTTTACAGCAGATACTAAATGGGGAGAAAGTTTGTTATGGGGTTTTCAATTTTCACCAGATTCAAAAATGTGGATATCTGTTTATGATCCTAAAATAACAAGAATTTTTTAAATTTTTTATTTTTTATAACAAAACCCTAAAAGTTAATTTTATAAAGCCAAAACCTCTTGATATTTTATGACACCTTTAATCTGGGGAATCATAGGCATTGTAGGTTTTATCGTTGTGATAACTTTTATTTATTACAATCGATTTGCTGTTTTGAGTAATCGTATTGATAATTCTTTGAGTCAAATAGATGTTCAGTTAAAAAGACGGGCAGATTTGATTCCGAACTTGATTGAGACAGTTAAGGGTTTCGCGAAGCACGAGAAGGCCGCGATAAAAGAAGTTACAGATGCGCGTAAAGCACTTGTGTCTGCGCAAGGAACAGAAGCAAAAGTTAAAGCAGACCAAGGTTTGGAAAAAGCATTGAAGTCGATTTTCGCAATTGCAGAGGGTTATCCTGATTTGAAAGCTAATACCAATTTCTTAGAACTTCAAAGAGAGCTTGCTTCAACAGAGGACAAAGTTGCTTATGCTCGGCAGTTTTATAATGATTCAATTTTGAGCTATGAAAACAAAAGGAAAACTTTCCCTGGAAATATGTTTGCTTCAATGTTTGGCTTTGGCGTAAAAGATTACATTAAAATTGCTGAGGCTGAAAAAAAAGTAGTTAAAGTTGAGTTTTAAATAATCTTAAAAACTCATTATTCTTATAAAATAAATGGAACCAATTCGAGTTGATTTTCGTGATCAAATTGCAAGCAACAAGAGAATGTCGTTTTTTCTAATTGCGGGAATTTTTGCAGTGATTGTTATTTTTGGTTATGTTATTTCAATGGCTTTTGAGCCAGGGTATTTTTTTCTTATAATGATTGTTTCGATTGTTTTTTCAATTAGTTATATTGTTTTGAGTTATTATAATTCAGATAAGATTGCAATTGCGTCTGTGGGGGCTAAGAAAGCGCGAAGAGATAACTATCGAGAGTATTATCGTTTGGTGGAAGGTTTGACAATCGCGTCTGGGATGCCTATGCCTCGGCTTTATGTTATGCATTCTCCTGCGATAAACGCGTTTGCTTCTGGTCGGGATCCAAATCATGCTGTGGTTTGTGTTACAGATGGTGCTTTGGAAAAATTAGAAAAGCGAGAGCTCGAAGGAGTTTTAGCACACGAGTTGGGGCACATCGCGTCTTATGATATGAGATACATGACTATTGTCGCTGTGATGGTTGGAATGATTGCGATTATTGCCCAGATTTTTTTGAGGAGTTTGTGGTTTAGAAGTGGAAATAATAGTAAAGGAAATGCTATTTTTATTGTGATAGGAATTGTTATGGCGATTTTAGCTCCGATCGTTGTCCACCTAGTTCAAATGTCGATTTCAAGAAAACGGGAATTTGTCGCAGATGCAAACGCAGTCAAGTTTACTCGTTATCCGGATGGTTTGATTGGAGCTTTTAAAAAAATTCAGCATGACAACACGCCAGTAGATAAAAAAGTTTCAAAAGCTGTTTCGCATTTGTTTTTCACTAACCCTTTCAAGGGGATTGGGTCGACTCATCCTCCTTTGGAAAAAAGAATCGCAATTTTGGAAAGAATGTAAATTTTATAAACTCGTTTTTTCTTAATTAATTATGGGATTCATAAGAGGTGGTTTGTTAGTAATTGTTTCAGTGGTTTTGTTTTTTTCACTTTTAGCTAGCGGGATTTTTTTGAGTATTTCAATGTCTTTAGATTATGAGGAAATAAAAACAGAGCTTGTCCCGGTGATAAAAGAAATGGCCAATGAGGAAGCGGATTTGAATTCTGTTGTTGAAGAGACTTATCCTGAAATGACTGAACATTGTTTAAATAATTCTGATTATGTTTTTACTCACGAAGATTATGTCTTTGAACTTCCGTGTGAAACTGTTTCTCAAGGTACTGAATCAATTATTGATTATGGGATAAATGATTTTGTTGAAAAAAATTATAACGCAGAATATGATTGCGAATTATGGGATTGTTTGGGTGAAGAAGAAACGTTATTTGTTTTAGTTTCTCAAAAAGCAAAAGATTACTGGAAGGGAAAATTTTGGATAGCTTCATTAATTTCATTGGTTTTGATTGCCTTGGTTTTTTTCTTGGTTGAAACTAAATCAAACTTCTTTATTGTATCTGGGGGTTTGATTGCTTTGTCCTCTGTTGTGTTGAAATTCTCTTCTAGTTTAATTGTTAAATTTGTAATTTTACCTGCTTTGTTTGCAATGAGTTCAGGAATTTCCTCAATGGATTTTAGTTTTTTAATAGAAAAATCTCACACAGTATTTTTAATTTATATTGTCTTAGGAATTTTTCTTATTGCACTTGGAATTGGTTTTAAGTTTTTGAATTTTAGTAGATTTCTTTCTGAAAAGTTTAATTTGAAAATGTTTTCAAATAGTTCCTCTGGAGAAAAAGTTGAAAAGAATGTTTCTAGAAAAGTTGTCGAGAAAAAATAATAAACGAATCTTTATAAAACAATTTTTTCTTTTTATTTTATGGTTAAGAAAAAATGTATGGTCATGTTTTCAGGAGGACTTGATAGTCGATTGGCGATAAAGATAATGCAAGAGCAAGGGTTTGAAGTTTTGGCTTTGTTTTTCAAATTGCCTTTTGGAACAGGTTGTTGTAGCGAAGGATGCAGTTTTAATTTTTCACAATTACAAGGAATAAAATTAGAAATTTTTGATTGCACTAAAGGAAAACTTTTAAAAGAATATTTGGATATAATCAAAAAAGCAAAATATGGAACTGGCGCAGGAGTTAATCCGTGTATTGATTGTAGGATTTTTATGTTAAAAAAAGCCAAGGAATTTGCAGATAAAAAGAATATTGATTTGATTGTTACTGGAGAGGTTTTGGGTGAAAGGCCGATGTCGCAAATGAAGGCGTCGATGAAAATTATTGATGAGGTTACTAAATTGAAGGGCAGACTTTTGAGACCTTTGTCTGCTAAACTTTTAGAAGAAACAAATGCCGAGAAAAAAGGGTTGGTTAATCGAGAAAAGCTTCATGGTATTCAGGGAAGACGAAGACTGGAACAGATGAAACTTGCGAAAAAATTTAAAATAAAATATCCTGAGCCTGCAGGAGGATGTTTGCTTTGCGAAAAAAATTTGATTAATCGATTAAAATTTTTACTTAATCGTGGTTTAAACGAAAAAGAGATTAATCTTGTTGGAGTTGGACGGCATTTTAATTTTAATGGAGTCTGGGTAATTTTAGGACGAGATGAAAGAGAAAGTAAAATTCTTGAAGTTGTTGGAAAATCTATTGGCGAATTAATTGTTCCGGATTTTCCTGCGCCGAGTGTTTTAATTATGGATAAATGTAAAAAAGATCTTAAAGAAAAAATTCTTAAACTAAGAGATGCTTATTCTAAAAAAGGAAGTTTAGAAGATAGAAAGAAATTTGAGGAGTGGAAAATATAATGTGTCGTCTATGTGAAACAAAACCCGTGTATGAATTTACGAATAAGCGAAAGCTTTGCAAAACTTGTTTTATTCATTGGTTTGAGAAGAAATTTCTTTATACAATTAGAAAATTTAAGATGATTGATAAGGGAGACATTATTTTAGTAGAGGATAAAAAAGATTTTAGGGGAGTTGTTTTAAAAAAATTAATGGAAATCTTTTCAGAAAGAGCTCCTGTTAAAGTTGTTGGTTCTGGAAAATTCACCTCGAAAGCAATTGCTTTAACAAGCGACACAGAAGCAGAAAAAATTATTCAAACTTTGTTTAATGGAAAAGAAAAAGATCTAAAAAATTTTCTTCCAACCGAAAATAAAATAATTAAACCAATGTATTTATTCTTAGATAAAGAAGTATTACTATACGCTAAATTAAAGAATTTAAAATTTAAAAAAATAAAAGAGAAAAAAGATAAATTAATTTATTTCTTAGAAGATCTTGAAAAAAAACATCCCGAATTAAAACATTCTATTATTAATTCAGAATTAGAAATTTATTCATAATTATTTTCTTTCTAGTCTATTCATGAAATCTTTGATAAATTTTGTGTCGCCTTTTTTCTTGACTTCGGTAATAGTATAAACTTCAACGCCGTGTTTTTTCTTTTTTTCTGTTCTAACGTCTGACATTAATTTTTCTTTAATTTTTTCACTTATTAAAACTTCTCCTTCTGAAACACTTGCTATTTTTTTAGCTCCTGTCATCAAAGTTCCAATGCTCATAAATTTCAAATTCTTTTCTTCTTGCTTAGCAACAATTGTCCCGAAATTCATAGAAATTCCAAACGAAATTTTTTGCTTTGCTATTTTATTATGGTTTGATAAGATTTTTTCTATTGCTTGTGCCAAATCTAATGCTTTCTTTTCGTTTTTGAAAGTTTTTGTTTTAACTGGAGCAAGAATAAAAATAATGTTGTCTTGATTTTCATAAGTTACTGCTTTTTGTTCTTCTGCCAAATCCACGACTTTTTGTAAAATTTCTTCTGCATTGGATTTTTTCTTTTGAATTTCTTTTAAGTTTTTTATCTTTAAACAAACTAAACTAACATCTTGTTTTTCTCCTTTAAGAGATAGAGATAATTCTGCTTTATTTCCTGATTTTACTAAAGAGTTTTTTTGGAGGGGTGTCTTGATGAAATTCTCTTTTTTTTTAAAATTTATCTTTCCAATAAAGCTTTTTTTATAGCCTTTTTTTAAGACCATGAATGCCAAGAATCCCAAGATAGCAATTATGAAAATCCAAACAAGTGGGTGTCTTGCAAGAGATAAAACTCCTGATGACGCTTTTTTGATATCGATTGCTTTTCCGGTTAGTCCAACGGTTTCAGTTAATTTGTTTTCTCCGTCGATTGAAACTTCAACATTATATTGTCCGTCTGGTGCACTTAAAGTGTATTTCTGCGATTTATCAATATCTAAAGAAACGTCTAATTCTAAAGATTGATTTCCTATTTTAACTAAAACGCTATCATTATAAAAAACATTTCCTACGTTTGTTACAATTAAAGTTTGATTTATTAAAGTTGTTTCTACTTTTGCTTTTTCAATTATTTCGCAAGTTGATTCAGAAGTTATTTTGTTTGAAACAGCAACCACTGTCCATTCTGAAGGAAGCTCGTTGTATTCAATTGGTAGCTCGAAAAATTTATCTGTTTCTATTTCGATTTGTTCCCTTATTGTATTTTCATTATCTTTGATGCTGATTATTACCATGCTAGACATTTTCTCTCCTGTTTGGTCGTGCAAAATTCCTTTAACTTTTAGATCTGTTCCTGGTTCTATATTTTCTGTCTCAAATAAAACTTCTAAATTTGTTGGAACTTGGGAAATAGAAATTTCATAGTTTTCTAATCCTTGGCTTGTTATTTCATTGTTCACATCTTTTTCATAAGCGTTTAAAGTGACAAGGTATTTTCCTGCTTTAGTATCTGCAGGTACAGAAAAATTTATGTGAAAATATCCGTTTTTTATTGTGTCGATAATTTCTATTGCTTCTCCTTCGTTTACCATTCTAACTTCTACAACTCCGTCGACTAAATCATTATTTTCTTTTATTGCTTCTCCTTCTATTTCAATATTTCCCTCTGGAATGAATTCGGTCTCCCCCTCTAAAATTTCTATTAAAATTAAATTGGAAATTGTAAAATCATTTGTTAGTAAAGATTCGTCTTCTCCGAGAGTTGCTTTGATTTTGCATATGCCTGTTGAACGTCCGATAAAATTATTTACTAATGGGATAGAGGGGTTTCTTTCTATTTCTTCTCCGACTTCTAAAACAATATATTCTTTGTAGACCTCTGATTCAATTCCATTGCAAATTAGATTTAATGTTAAAGGAGCGCTGAGATCCGACAAGGTTGCGATTTTTAATGGGACTTTGATTGTGTCGCCAAGACTGTAAAGTTCATCTGGTTGTTGTTGAATAATTAACTCTGCCGATACGTTAGAAATTAGTAAAATCGCCACCAATAAAATTATTCCTCTTTTCATTTTATTATTTGGAAAAAGAACTTTATAAATATTTTCGTGTGATTTCTTAAGCTTTAAAAACTTGATTCTCTTTATTGAACTATGGATTTGAAAAAACTTGGAGAAGATAATAGAAAGCTCGTGGAGAAATTTGGAGCAGCGCCTCTGTCAAAATTAAAAGAAGTTCCTGAATTTTATTCTTTTGAAAAGGGTTTGATTTTTTCACATCGTGATTTTGATAAATTTTTTTCTGCTTTGAAAAAAGGGGAAAAGTGCGCGATTCTTTCTGGTTTTAATGCGTCTGGGACAATTCACATTGGACATAAGGCGATTTTTGACACAAATTTATTTTTTCAAAAAAAATACGGGATTCCTGTTTTTATTCCGATTTCTGACGATGAGAGTTATGTTGCAGGAAAAGTGAAGAGTCAAGAAGAGGGTTTGAAATATTCACTTCAATTGGCGAAAGAATTATTAGCTTATGGTTTTGATCCGAAGAAAACTTATTTTATTATTGACCAAATTTATACGAATATTTATAATTTGGCTTTTAAGCTTTCTACGAAGATTAATTATTCAGAGATAAAAGCGACTTATGGATATAAGCCCGAAGAGAATATTGGTTTGCATTTTTATCCGACGGTTCAATCAGCGCATATTCTTTTTCCGCAGGAAAAATTTGGAATTAAAAATGTTCTGGTTCCAATTGGTCCAGATGAAGACGCGCACATAAGGATTTCGCGAGATATTGCGCGGAGAGCGGGTTATCAATTACCTTCTATTTTGCATAGTTTTTTTATGCCCGGAATTGACGGAGAAAAAATGTCGAAATCTCGGAACAATGCGATTTTTTTAAATGACGACGAAAAAACAATTCGTAAAAAAGTGAACAAGGCATTTTCTGGTGGAGCAAAAACTTTAGAGGAGCATAAGAAAAATGGTGGAAATCCGGATAAAGATGTTGCGATATTTTATTTAGAAAAATTATTCTTAGGTAAAAAAGAATCAGAAAAAATCAGGGATGATTTTAAAAAAGGAAAACTTTTAAGTAAAGATGTTAAGGAAATGTTGGGCGACGAAATTATTAAATTCACAAAAGGATTTCAGAGTCGATTGAAAAAAATTTCTGATAAAGATGTTGAGAAATGTATTTTGAAGAACTAATCTGAAAATAAAAATATAATTTTAAATGCAATAATTTTTTAGCAAGTTTCTGCCTTCCTCAAAAAATGGCATTTGAAAAAAGGGACGTCAAAACAACAATTCTTATAAAGGATAAAAAATTAAAAAACTAATGAAGATTAGACAAAGAATGAGGTCTGTTTCAGAAGAAAATAATCCTAGAATTTTAGAAAAATATTCTATTCCTAGAGAAAGTAAAGAAGCAGAAAGGATAACCGAGCTTATCGAGAAGGTCGTTGATCCAGAAACTTTTCCTCCGGAGATGCATTATGCTACCTCTGAATATTTATTTCAAAGGGTTTATCATGTTAATCCTGGAGTTACTGCAGTTCTTAAGCATATTATTTCTTGCCCTGCCGCAGTTGGTGTTTCTGATGAATTTGAAATAAAACTTTTGGGCAGTGTAGAAAATCGTGAGAAGGCTAGACCTATTTTAGAAAGCCACCTAGGTTTTAAACTTAAATAATTAAAATATCGAGATAAAATTAATCTACTCTTTCTAAACATTCTACTAATCTGTGTTTTGGGTTTGGAGAATATTGATAAGTTTCTTCATCAATTTGTCTTGGATAAACTTCTGATTTCTTTGTGTAAGAACAACCTGTTGTTAAAAGAGAAATTGCGGCAGTTAGAAATAAAATGTTTTTTAGGTTTTTCATTTTAGTGTTTGCGAAGTGTAAGATTCAAAAGTTTTCAAAACATTGTTTATTCTTCTTTGATGTTCTTCTTTATTTAAAATAGTCCATGGATCTGTTGAATAGTATTCCGAATAATTTTTTGGATAAGCTCCCAGCATTCTTTTTAGATAAACTATTTTTATTTCAGGTTTTTTTAAAGGAGATTTATTTTGAGAGTAATAAAAACAACTGGCCCCAATTGTTGCAGCAGAAATAATAATCGCGCTTGTTCCAATCAAAGTTCTTATTAAATTTTTTCTTTGCATTAGTAGAAAAAGAAGTTAAGGGTTTTTAATAATTTTGATGTTTAAGTAAGTAATCTCTATCTCTTAGTAAAACAGGTTCAAACGCAGGCTCAGGTTGAAGAGAAGGTCTCCATCTGGTTTCTTTTACTAAATTAACGAGTTTATCTTTTGCTCTGCTTAAACAATTTTTTCTTGGAGGCATTGGATCTGCTCTCATAATATAATGTGATGCTCCACGAAGACCTAGTCCTGTTCCAACAATACTCAGTTCAAGATTCATTTCATACATATGTCCAATTGCCATATCTACACCTCCTCCTACAAAACAAACTGGCCCCCCTTTTTTATTCATTTCTTCAATCTTAGTTAATTCGAGAGGAATAGCTCTTTTTTCTGAAGCTACTTGTTCTAATTCTTCTTGTTTTTTAAACTTTTTTTGAAATTCATGACTAAAGCTTATTGAATAAGGTATTTGAATAAATAGAAAAAAAGGATGGATTAAACCCATGCCGGTACATTCAAAAACAGGCGCAGCACCTTGCATTAAATATGCCAAATCTGTTTTTGTTTTACCTGTTGTCCAATTCCATGTTTTAACTCCTTTGTTCGCGAGACCTACTAAGGCATTGTCGGCTTTTTCATAAGCAGAATAAATTAATTTTTTCATTTTAGAATTATGCTATTTTTTCTATACACTCTTCAACATCGTAAATGTTTTTTTTCTTTGGGATTATTTCGTAAGGAGTGTCTTTTGGAACAGGCCCTTTGATTGGCGCAGGTAAAAGTTCTAGTGTTTTCTTTCTTTCTGCTCTTTCATAAGCTTCTCCCAAGATATCATTTAATGTGTCTGTTGTTCTTGAATCATCGTATTTCCCAACAATATTTTCTCTTATAGATAATTCCTCTCTAGGAATTTCTGTAGCTGGAAATTCTATTTTTTCTCTTATTTCGTCTCCCTTACACATTCCATATAAACTTCCTGCTATGATTGAGCCAAAAACAGCTCCTGCTACTAAAATATCTTTGATTGGCTTGTAAGGTCTTTCTTTTATAATATCTTGACATCTTTTTCTGTTTATCATGTATTCACTACATAATAGTTACTTTTTAAAGTTTTTGGTTGTAGATTTTTCATTAGTTTTATAAAATGTAATTTGTTAGGTTGTTTATGAAAATACTTTCATTACATACAGATTATATAAAATTCAAGCCATTGAAAAAAGCATTGAAGAGCGTCGATGACATTTCTGAAAAGGATAAAAAAGGCGAGGAAGTGAAGGAAGCGCTTGCGATTATGACTGCAGTTGAGAAGTCTGATAGCGACGTTAAATCGGTTGTGGAGAAACTTGTTGAAGAGGTTAAAAAGATTGCAGAACAAGTTAATGTGAAAAATATTGTGCTTTATCCTTACGCGCATTTGTCAAAAGATTTGGCTGCACCTGCGCACGCAATTAATGTTTTAGAGGAAGCTGTTAAAAAATTAAAAAAAGAAAAATTCAATGTTTCAAAAGCGCCGTTTGGTTATTACAAGGAGTTTGAAATGAAAGTCAAGGGTCATCCTTTGAGTGAGTTGAGTAGAGAAATAGTTGTTGAGGGTGAAGAGGGCAAAAATTATGATTCAGAAAAATTGTTAAGAGAGATTTCAAAATCAAAATTAGACACATCAAAATTAAAAGATAATGATCATAGAATTTTAGGACAGCAAATGGATTTGTTTAGTTTTAACGAAACTGCGCCGGGAATGGTTTTTTTCCATAATAATGGATGGATTATTTGGGACGAATTGATTAAATATTGGAAGGAGGTTCATAGGAATGCTGGATATGAAGAAATTAGGACTCCTCAGATTTTAGATAAAAAACTTTGGCAGATTTCTGGACATTGGGATAAATATAAAGATAATATTTTTTTGACTAATTATGATAATCGTGAATTTGCTGTGAAGCCAATGAATTGCCCTGGAGGAATGATGGTGTATAAAAATTCTCCTAAGAGTTATAAGCAGTTTCCTTTGAGGTCTGCTGAGTTGGGGGTTGTTCATCGGCAAGAATTGTCCGGAACCTTGGGAGGAATGTTTCGGGTTGTGCAGTTTACTCAAGATGATGCGCATATTTTTTGTACTGAAAAACAAATTGAACAAGAAGTTTTAGGGATTATGAAAATTGTTGATTTGATTTATGGGAAATTTGGATTGAATTATCGGGTTGAACTTTCTACTCGTCCTGAGAAAAGAATTGGTAGTGATAAGGTTTGGGATAAAACTGAAAAAGCTTTGGAAAGTGTTTTGAAAAAGAATAAGGTTGATTATAAAGTGAACAAAGGAGATGGGGCTTTTTATGGGCCGAAGATTGATTTTCATTTAAAAGATTCTCTTGGGCGAGAGTGGCAGACTGCGACTATCCAATTAGATATGTCAATGCCAGAGAGATTCGATTTGGAATATATGGATAAAGATAATAAACGAAAGAGACCGATTATGTTGCATAGAACTGTTTTAGGAGGAATTGAAAGATTCTACGCGATTTTGGTTGAGCATTATAGGGGATGGTTTCCAACTTGGTTAGCTCCGATTCAAATTAGAGTTATTAATTTTACCGATAAAAATGAACCATATGCTAAAAAAATAATTGAGAAAATTAGTGCCGAAATTCCCAATATTCGAATTGATGCAGATTTTCAATCTAAAACGGTTCAAGCAAAAGTTAAGGATGCTTCATTAATGCGTATTCCTTATGTGATTGTTGTAGGTGATAGAGAAGAAAAAGAGAACAGCGTTGCTGTTCGAACAAGAGGGAATAAAAAAATAGAAAATTTTTCAGTTGACGATTTTGTTTCTAAATTGAAAAAAGAGATTGAAGAACGAGAATGAATTTTCAATTTTATTTAGAAAAGTTAATGGCGTCTGAAGATTTCCAGAAATTTATGGAAGAGTATAAAGATGCGTTTCCGTGTTCGGGATTTTTTTGTTTAGATAAAGAAGGTTCTGATAATAAGTTTCATTTTGATTACTATATTCCTTCTGATAAAAAGATTTTCAGTTTTCAATTAGAGAATAAAGTTGAAAGAGTTCCTTTGGAAAAAATGGATGAAAATGTTCCTTCAAAAATTGCAATGAATTATGACTTTGATTTTGATTTTGTTGAGAAATTGATTTTTGCTGAGATGGAATTGAAAGGAATAAAAAATAAAATTCAAAAAGTTCTTTATTCTCTTCAGAATTTGGATGGGAAAGATTTTTTGATTGGAACTGTTTTTATTTCTGGATTAGGAATGATAAAATTGAAATATGATATTAATGAAAAAAAAATTACTGATTTTGAGAAGAAAAGTTTTTTTGATTTTATGAAAGTTGTGAAAGGAAAAGTTTAAAAGAATAGAATTTTAATTATTAAAATGAAAAATATTACTTACGCACAAAAAGTTAATAGAGATGCCGAAGATTGGGTTCCTTTAGATCCTTACTTTATGATTTCAGATCCGAATCTTACTTCTGTTGAAGGGGTTGCAAGAACGATTGCCCATACAAGAGATGGTTGGAAAAAACCTTTCTCTGAACCTTTTGAAGAACCTCTTGAAGGAACAGAAGGAACATTAGATTTATCTAGTGAAAGAGATAGTTTTAATTTTTTTCCACAATAAAATTAATCATCATTTCAGAATTTAAACTTTCCAAAATTTTGAATTTATTTTTTTTGAATAGATCGTGAATTTCTTTTTCATCATAAAGATAATAAAATCTTTTTCCTTTGTCTCGCCAATTAACAAATTTTTCTTTTTGTGCGTTTTTGAATCGTTTTGATTTTTTGTTCCAAACTCCAATTAGAGCTTTTGATTTTGGTTTTAAAACTCGGTGAAGTTCTTTGATTGATTGTTCTCTTTGAGTTTTTGATTCAATGCAATGAAGCGCTGAAATACAAATTGCTGAATCAAAAAAATTGTTTTCAAAAGAAAGTTTGTTTGATTCTTCAACAAAAAATTCCGCAGGAATTTTTTCTTTCTTTGATTTTTCTTTAGCGAGTTCAACCATTTTTTTGGAAAAATCAACCAAATACATTTGCCCGTTTTTTATTTTTTGCAAATGCCTTCCTGATCCAGAACCCAAATCTAGAATTTTTCCTTTTTGTTTTTTTAAAAATTCAATTACATGATGCGCTGGTTTTGTTTTAAATTCATGCCATTCTGGTGCAATTGAATTCCAGACTTTTTTTTGATCCATGGAATTAAGAAATAATTAGAGTATAAAACTATTCCCCTTCAAACTTCACAATAGAATAAATTTTATATCTTGCTAATTTTTCACGACCTCTTAAATCTGGAAGTTCAATTACAAATGCGACTTCTATGATTTGTCCTTGCAGTTTTTCTATAAGTTGACAACCTGCTAAAGCTGTGCCTCCTGTTGCAATGAGGTCGTCTATCACCAAAACTTTTTGCCCAGGTTTGATTGCGTCGCTGTGAATTTCAACTGTGTCTGTTCCGTATTCTAATTCGTATTCTTGACTTATTTTATCTCGAGGGAGTTTGCCTTTTTTTCTTATTGGAACAAAATCCACTCCAAGCCGTTCTGCAAGAATCGCTCCGAAAATAAAACCTCTTGATTCAATTCCTGCTATGACATCTATTTGTTTGTTTTTATATCTGTTAACTAAAATTTCTATTGTTTTTTTCATTGCTTCTTTATTTTGCATCAATGAAGTTATATCTCTGAAAATAATTCCTTGCTTTGGCCAGTTAGGAATGTCGGTTATAGATTCTCTGATTATTTCTGTGTCACGTGAAGAAGTTTCTTTATTTGAAATTTTCTCTATTGTTTTGATCAAAATTTTTTTCACATTTTCCGAATTCTTTTTCATTTGTTCTTCGATCATTTCCCAAGTTACAGGGTCTTCTGATTTTTTCCAGCAATCATAATCAGTGGCCATTGCGATAACAGCATATTCTATTCCTGCTTCGTTTGCGAGAATTGCTTCTGGTGCTGTTGACATATTTACAACATGAGCAAAATTCCTGAACATAAAGCTTTCTGCGCGGGTTGAGAATCTTGGCCCTTCGATTGTGAGGATTGTTCCAATTTTATGATTAGTTAAATCAAGTTCTTCGCATGCGTCAATTAATTTTTGCCTTAGAAATTCAGAGAAAGGTTCTGCCATACTTGTGTGTTTTATTCCTTCTTTAAAGTTTTTGTAAAAAGTTATTTCTCTGTGTTTAGTGAAATCAATAAACTGGTTTGCGATTAAAAAATTTCCTGGCGCGATTTTTTCTTTTAAACTTCCGACCGCGGTTGTTGCTAAAATTTGTTTGACCCCGAGTTTTGCTAAAGCATAAATGTTTGCTTTGTTGTTTACATGCGTTGGCATAATCTCATGGTTTTCTCCGTGCCGGGAAATTATGAAGATTTCCACGCCGTTTAAATTTCCTTTTTTTATTTTCGAAGATGTTTCACCATAAGGTGTTTCTACTTTTATTTCTTCGAGATTTGAAAAAATATCTGATTTTTCTAAACCAGAGCCTCCGATTATTCCTATTTTCATGAAAGATAAATTGTGAAAGATTTTATAAGGATTATTGGGATGTGATTGATATGTTAAAACCACGAAAAGGAGAAATCCGTAAACCAACGAAAACGATTTCAGGAATCACGCCTGTTGCAGTGATGCTTCCTCCGCGAAAATGTAAGCACGGCGCGTGTGTTTATTGCCCGAATTTAGGTGTGCCTCAAAGTTATACTCCGAAGTCTCCTGTTGTTTTAAGAGCGCGCGATGTGAAATACGATTCGTTCAAACAGGTCGTTGGACGACTCGAAGCATTCAAGGTAATGAATCATCCGACAGAAAAAATCGAGATAATTATTATGGGCGGAACTTTTCCAGAGTATCCTAAGAAGTTTCAATATGAATATATCAAAGGAATTTATGACGGGCTTAATGGCAAAGTTTCAAAAACGTTGGAATTGGCTCAAAAGAAAAATGAAAAATCAAAGCATCGTTGTGTTGCGCTTTGTATTGAAACTCGTCCAGATAGATGTTCTGATAAAGATATAGAAAAGTTTAGAGAATTTGGTTGTACTCGAATTGAACTGGGTGTTCAAATAATTGACGACGAGATTTATAAAAAAATAAATCGGGGGCATACTGTTCAAGAAGTTATTGATGCAACAAAAAGATTAAAAAATGCTGGTTTTAAAATTGGTTATCATATTATGCCTGGGCTTCCGGGTTCAACTCCTGCGAGAGATTTGAAATTATTTAAGAAACTTTTTTCGGATTCGAATTTTAAACCAGATCAGTTGAAGCTGTATCCGTGCCAGGTAATGCCTGGATCTGAACTTGAGAAACAATATTGGAAAGGAAAATATAAACCTTATTCAAAAGATAAGATTGCGAAAGTTTTGATTGCGATGTTAAAAGAGGTTCCTAGATATTGTCGAGTGATGAGAGTTATGCGTGAGATTCCTCCTGAATTTTTGGTGTCTGGAACAAAGAGAATTGATTTAAGAAAAGATATAGAAGAGGTTCTTCGAGGAGAGAATGCTAAGTTGGAGGAGATTAGATATAGAGAAATAGGTTTTGCACTTCGTGATTCTCGAGAGGTTGATTTGAATTTGGATTTGAAAGTTACAAAGTATAAAGCTTCTGAAGGAGAAGAATATTTTTTGGAGATTGTAAATAAAGATAATATTTTATTTGGGTTGTTGAGATTGAGATTGTTTGGGGAGAATGCAATAATTCGTGAGTTGCATGTTTATGGGCAGTCGTTGAAGTTGGGGGCGAAAGGAAAATTAGGACAGCATACGGGTTTAGGAAAATGGTTGATGAATAATGCAGAAGGAATTGTTCGTGGAGAGATGATAAAGAAATTGTCGGTGATTTCTGGAGTTGGGGTTCGAGAATATTATAAGAAGTTAGGATATAAGTTAGATGGAAGTTATGTCGTTAAGAAATTTAAATCGAATCCATAAAAGCCCTAGGAGATTTAAATCTGCCCCATGAAGGTTGCCATTTCGATTCTTTTAATTCAGGATTCCTTCTATCTCTCATAGTTTCAGCAATAATAATCGGAGAAGTTGTTAATCCGAATATAAAGAGAGAAATATATTCTAAAGCATTCAATCCTCTATTAAGTGTTATCTTTGCATCATATCTCACTGCTGCAAATGTTCCATATGCTTTTTTGTTATTACGAAATACCGATAAATCATATGGTTCAATTCCAACGTCAACCTTTCTCATAATAATTAAAATTATAAACTATATTTAAATTTTTATGTTGTTAAGGCCTTCCAGATGCCATTTCTTGACAGAGTATCATTGGATCAAATTCAGACACATGCCTTACAGGCGGAATACCTCTTTCTCCTGTTTGTTCTAGAGGGGATCTATTCTTATATCTCCTTGCCACTCCCCCTTCTTCAACATCAAAATTTCCGTTTCCGTAATCTGTTCCTACACTAAAATTTGGTTCAGCCATTTTATATATTTTAGAAAATATGAATCTTTAAAAAGATTGTTGTGTTAGAAAAATTACAAAAAGTGGTTGACGAATATTTTGATTATATTTTTATTGAAGGATTGAGAGTTAATGCATGGAGTTGTTTAGAGGGTTTTTTACTTATGTTGGAGATGAAAGATATGAAGTTGTTAAAGATGATTGGAGGATGAGGTGGAAAGTCACGAAACAAAATACTTTAGATAGAACAATAATTAGATCTTAATTTTTCCTTCTTGCCAGTCTTTTAAAATCATTCGTGCGACTTTATCTTCGTTGACTTCTCCTTTTTTCTTGAAAATGTTTTTCTTATTACCGAGTTTTTCAATAAGATCCTCTTCATTTTGAATTTTCATTTTATAAAATTTTTCTAATTGTTTTTTATAATCTTTTACTAAATCATTAACTACTAATTCTGGATTTTTGACTTGTTGATAACTTCTTCCTCCGATTTTTGTTTGATCAGAAATTGATTTTTGATCTGTTGCAGAATACTCTCTTTTGGGAATTACTCCTGGCGAATCTAGCAAAACTATTTCGGAGGTTAAACTTATTTTTTGTATGCCTTTTGTGAATCCTGCTTCTGCTCCTGTGCCTGCAGAGCTTTTTCCAATTAAAATATTTATTACAGAACTTTTTCCAGTATTTGGATAGCCGATTACTCCGACCTGGATTTTTCCTGAATCTTTTTTTATTTTCTTTGCTTCTAATTTTATTTTGTTCCTTAAATCTTTTATTCCTTTTCTGGATTTACACGAAACAAAAACAGAAGGTCGTAAAGTTGTTTGAGGATTTTTCACAAGGTCTGATTTATTTAAAACATAAATTATTTTTTTCTTTTGTTTTTTTAAAATGTATTCAATATCTTTATTTCGTGTTTCTTGAGGAAATCTTGCATCGAGAACTTCTAAAATTATGTCAGAGGTTTCAATGATATTTTTCAATAATTCTGGATAGGTTTTTTTCTGCTTACTTATTTTTTTTATGTTTCTTGTTCTTCTTGAAGAAAAACTATAACGGACCCTCATAATAGAGAAAAGGTTAAGGGGTTTATAAAATTACACGCCTCCACCAAACTCCCGTCCACGTTTGCTTACGACGTAAATACTCGAGAGCATAAACAGATTAATGCAAACGTAAACGCTCGGATTCGAATTAAAAACATTTTTTGAATTACGCCAACCTCGAGGATGTTATCTCATTTCATTTGATAACATACACACGCCCCCACCGAGATTCGAACTCGGGTCACTGCCTTGAAAGGGCAGCATTCTTGGCCACTGAACTATGGGGGCTCATAACTATCCAAGAAAAATTTAGTTTTTAAAGATAACTAATTATTTCTTTTCTGGAATGATTATCCATGCGATCAGATAGGCAAGTAAACCGATTCCGTAGAAAAGTGTTCCGACTGCCCAGAGCAATCTAATTATTGTGGGGTCTGTTTCAAGGTGTTCTGCAATTCCTCCGCAGATTCCTGCAATCATCTTTTCTTTCTCGCTTCTGTAAAGTCTTTTTTGTTTTTTCATTTTCAATTTGTCTTTTTATGAGCCTGCACGGAATTGGCGTCGGATATAAAATCCTCGCTCGTCCGCTATTGAATGCTTGAAGCGAACGAAACCGCAAGCGATTCAAATCTTATAATTGTGATGAGCCTGCACGGATTTGAACCGTGGACCCCCAGCTCTCTTAGACGAATCCAAAGAGAATCATCCGAAATCGAACGACGTCATATAAGACTGGTGCTCTGGCCAGACTGAGCTACAGGCTCCTATTAATTAGAATTAGATAAGTTATTTAAAGGTTTTTCCATCCCTATTTTCATGTTAATTGGACTTGTTGGAAAGCCGTCTGTCGGAAAGAGCACTTTTTTCAAGGCAGCGACTTTGGCTGAGATCGAAATCGCGTCTTACCCTTTCACAACAATAAAAGCGAACCACGGAGTTGGTTATGTTAAAGTGGATTGTATCGATAAAGAATTTGATGCGCAATGTAATCCTAATCATGGGTTTTGTATTAATCATCAGAGATTTGTTCCTATCGATTTAATGGATGTCGCGGGATTGGTCGAGGGTGCTAGTGAAGGAAAAGGTTTAGGAAATCAGTTTCTTGATGATTTGCGACAAGCAGATGTTTTTATTCATATTGTGGATGCGTCTGGAAAAACCGATGCAGAAGGAAAGCCGACCGAGGGTTACGATCCTTGTAAAGATGTGAAAATGTTAGATAAAGAATTAGACAATTGGTATTATAATATTTTGATGAAAGTTTGGAAAACTTTTGCGCGTAAAACAGAGATGGAGAAAAGTAAGTTTTCCGAGGCTGTTGCAACGCAATTTTCTGGTTTGAAGGTGGATGAGAATCAAGTTAAAGATGTTTTATTGAAAATAGATTTTCCAGAGAGACCTTCGACGTGGAGTGATGAACAAGTTTTTGAATTTGCTTCTGCATTGAGAAAAAAAAGTAAGCCAATGATTATCGCAGCGAATAAATGTGATATTGAAGGAGCTAAAGAAAATATAAAAAAAATGCAAGATAGTTTTCCAGATTATTTGATTTATCCGTGTTCTGCCGACGCTGAATTAGCATTGAGACAAGCAGCAAAGTCAGAAGTTATTGAATATATTCCTGGAGAAAAAGACTTCAAGATTATTAATGCAGAAGCAAAACAGAAAATGGCTTTAGAAAAAATTAAGAAAAATGTTTTGGACGAATTTAATGGAACCGGAGTTCAAGAGATTTTGAATTTAGCGATTTTTGATTTGTTGAAATATATCGCGGTTTTTCCAGCGTCGGCAAATAAACTTGCAGATTCAAAAGGGAATGTTTTGCCTGATTGTTTTTTGATGCCTCCGAATTCAACTGCTTTGGATTTTGCTTTTGCGTTGCATACAGATTTTGGGAAAAATTTTATTAAGGCGATTGATGCGAGGACAAAAAGGGCTCTTGGAAAAGATTACGAGTTGAAGCATCGTGATGCAATGGAGATTGTTACTCGGTAGTTTTAAAAACAATTTTTTTCTTTTTTTAGTTCATGAAAACTTGTATAAATTGTAATGGCGTATGTTGTAAGTATGTAGCGATAGAAATAGATGCTCCTGAAACAAAAAAAGATTTTGAAGATTTGAAATGGTATGTTTGTCATAAGAATGTTCAGGTTTATGTCGAAGAGGATGGAACATGGAATGTTGAGTTTTTGACTGATTGTGAGTTTTTGGATAAAAAAAATAAATGCACTGTTTATGAAAAAAGGCCAGAGATTTGTCGAGAGTATGGTCAAGATGAGTGTCCTTTTCATAATGAGTATGTAGAACAGCATACATTCAAAACTCTCGAGGAATTAGAAAAATATATTAAAGATAAATTTGTTGATTAAGTATGTTAATTAAAGTCAAAGTTAAAACAAATGCAGGGGTTGAGAGTGTTGAGAAAATTTCTTCGGATTTGTTTTCCGAGGAAGGTTATAAAGGATTATATTTTGTTCAACTCAAGGCTTCACCCGAGGGGGGGAAAGCAAATTTAGATTTATTAAAAATTTTAACCCGTTATTTTAAAAAAGAAGTTAAAATAAAATCTGGTTTTACTTCAAAGCTTAAAGTTGTGGAGATTGTTGACTAGTGATTGCTTCGCTCAGTTATTCCCTCCCTAAAGTTCACCTAAAGGTTCACTCCCTCCCTTAAAGTTATGAATTAAAATTTGTCCTCGCGAAATTATTATCTTCTCTTTAGTGATATGAAATCTATATAAATGTCTTTTATTCCTTAAATAAATGAAATACGAATTTGCGCAAGATCTTCAGGAAAAATCAGACGAGATTTCTAAATTGCTTTTTCCTCATGTTGATATCTCGAGGGTAAAATGTTTTCGGAGTTATGGAACGTCTTCGCGAGGGACAATTGCGCGTTGTCATGCTTTGGGAAAATTAATGCAAAGAGCAATTGGAATAAAAGCGGTTTACTCTTTAGAGTTTTTATCCGAGCGTTTCGATAAACTTTCGGCAGAAGAACAACTTAAAACAATCATCCACGAGTTGATGCATATTCCAAAAACCTTTGGAGGAGGATTTAAACATCACGATCATGTTACTGAAAAAAATGTTGAGTTGCATTATCAGACTTATTTAAATTTAAAAAAACAAAAAGAGAAAAATGCGAGTTGGTTTAAAATTTAAAAATAAGAAAATTGAGATTGAAGTTAAGAGATGTAATTTTTTCCAGAGGTTTACTGGTTTGATGTTTTCTCGTCGGGAAAAAGCTTTTGCTTTGCTTTTTGATTTTAAAAAACCAGTAAAAATCGCGATTCATTCTTGGTTTGTGTTTTTCAATTTTCTTGCTATTTGGTTAGATGAAGAAAATAAAATTATTAAAATAAAAAAAGTTAAACCTTTCTCTTCGGTGATTTTTCCTGAAAAAAAGTTTGTCAAATTAATTGAAATTCCTCTTAATAAAAAATACAAAAATGAGATTAAATCTCTCGTCGGTGACGCGAAAGATTTATAAAGAAATGTGTTTTTAATTTGTTACTATTAATCAAAAGGAGGTGAAAAAAATGGGAAAAGTTATTAAAAAAAATGTTATTAAAAGAAAGCCTGGACATCTTTATTACGTAGATGGTAGTGGAAATGTTTGTGAGGCTAAAATGGCTCGTGGTGGTAAAAAGAAAAAGAAAGCAGTAAAGAAAAAAGCTGTTAAGAAGAAAGTTGTTAAGAAAAAACCAGCAAAAAAGAAAGCCGCTAAAAAAAAGAAAAGATAAATTTTATTTATTTTTTTAGTCTTTTTCTTATTATTTTTATTTTAATATTTTTTTAATTAGTTTTATATACTGATTTTATTTTAGATTTTTATGTCAATTATTTTAGGAATTGAATCAACTGCACACACTTTTGGCGTTGGGATTGTGAAGGATGAGAAGATTTTAGCGAATGTTCGAGATATGTATACTACCGAGAGTGGAGGAATTATCCCGATGGATTCTGCGAAGCATCATGCTGAAATTAAAGACGAACTTTATGAGAATGCTTTGAAAGAAGCGGGCGTCAGCGAGGATAAAATTGATGCGATTGCGTTTTCTAATGCTCCTGGTCTTGCGCCGTGTTTGATTGAAGGGATGAAGTTTGCGAAAGAGCTTTCTAAAAAATTAGGAATTCCAATTGTTCCGGTGAATCATTGTGTTGCTCATCTTGAGATAGGAAAACTTACTGGAGCAACTGATCCGGTTATGCTTTATGCGTCTGGGGCAAATACGCAAATTATTGCTTATGAGGCTGGAAAGTACAGAGTTTTTGGAGAGACTTTGGATTTGGGTGTTGGGAATTTTATCGACACTGTTGCGCGTTATGCTGGAATGGGTTTTCCTGGCGGGCCTGCGATTCAAAATTTAGCTGAGAAAGGTTCTAGCTATATCGACCTTCCTTATTCTGTTAAGGGAATGGATGTTGCGTTTTCAGGGATTCAGACAAAGTTGAAACAGTTGATTGATTCTAAAAATTATAAATTGGAAGATTTAGCTTATTCTTTGCAGGAGACTGTTTTTGCAATGTTGGTTGAAACAGCAGAGAGGGCTTTGGCGCATACTGGGAAAAAAGAGTTGCTTTTGGGCGGAGGTGTTGCGTGCAATTCTCGTTTGCAGGAAATGTGCGAGATAATGTGCAAGGAGCGAGGTGCTAAACTGTTTGTTCCTCCTCGGCCATTGTTGGTTGACAATGCAGCGATGATTGCTTTTCTTGGAGAAATAATGTTTAAGTCTGGAATAAATTACGATTCAGATAAGATAGACATTAATCCTCGAGAAAGAACAGATGATGTGGTTGTTAGTTGGAAATGATTCCATACCAAACTTTTATAAACCAAAATTCTCTCAATTTTATATCCAATGACCTTTGAGAGGATTTTTTCTCTAGGTTATTAAAAAATAAAATGGACACATATCAAATAATTGAAAAAGCGAAGAAGTCAGGGAAGATTGAGAAAGGAACTAACGAAGTTACTAAAGCGATCGAGCGAGGAACTGCAAAGTTTGTTGTTTATGCTTCTAATGTCGAGCCGAAGGAAATTGTCCAGCATCTTCCGATGTTGTGCAAGGAAAAAGGAATTAAGTGCGCAGAAGCAGACGATAAAAATAAATTAGGAATTGCTGCAGGATTGCCTGTGTCAACTTCATCTGTTGCTGTTATTGAAGCTGGCGATGCTGAAAAAGATATTGCTGGATTAAAATAATAATTTTTAAAAATGGCTAAAGCGCAAAAAGTTCAACAAAAAAAGCAAGGCGGAACAAAAGGTTCTGATAAAATCGTAGGTGAAACTGTGCCAGCGGTTGTAGAAGAATTGATTGGTAGGACTGGTTTTCGAGGAGAGATTACTCAAGTTAAATGCAATGTTCAAGAAGGAAAAGATCAGGGTCGTTCAATGAGACGAAATGTTCGGGGGCCTGTGATGCTTGGCGATGTTTTAATGTTAAGAGAAACAGAGATCGAGGCTCGAAGAATCAAATCAAAAGTTAGCAAGGGGGCTTATACTTAAATGAACAATGAAAGGATTTATTCTACTCCTCTAGGAAAAGTAACTCTTGATGAATTTGAATCTGAGTTAGTAAAATTAGCTGAAATTTATCCGGGAAATATGAGTTATACTCGTTTTTATAATAATGAAGTTGGAGATGCCTTAGAGTTAGAAAAACAATTAAGAGGAAGGGGTTGTTTAGATGTTTTTACAAATGTCGTTCAAAAACCATGGGACTCAGAAACAATTGAGGAAGCTACATTATATTTTCATTTGTATGGAGCAGAGGAGGAAGTAGAAAGTGCCTAAATGTTTTTATTGTAAAAAAGATTACGAGAATCCTAAAGGTTTGACTTTGGTTATGAATGACGGAACAATTAAACATCTGTGTTCGTCGAAGTGTAGAAAAAATATGGCAATGAAAAGAAGAAAGGTTCGTTGGATTTCTAAAACAAAAAAAGAAAAAGTTAAAGAAAATTTAGTTGAAGTAAAAGAAGAAAAAGTTAAAGAAGAAAAAAAAGATTTAGTTGAAGTAAAAGAAGCGAAAGAATAGAAATTATTTTAAACTCTTTTTTCTTGATTGATTTATGAAAAAGAGGTTTGTTTTTTTTGGAATATTTTTGTTAGTTTTAGTTGGATTTGTTTTTTCAATTAATTTTTTGGCTTCTGAATCTTTTGTTGCAGGACAAACACATTATATTAGATCAGGAACAGGTTTAACTGAAAAGTGTGGAGATGATTGGAACACTGCTTGTGATGATTTGCCTGCAGATTTGATTCGGGGTTACACTTATTATGTTGCTGATGGACATTATAATCTTTATAGTTTTAATGATCCTGAAGACGGAGAAAAATGGATTACAATCAAAAAAGCAATCTCAACAGATCACGGGACAAGTACTGGGTGGCAAGAAAGCTATGGAGATAACAATGCAATTTTTGATGGGACTTTGACTTTTAGAAAAGGTTATTATTCTATTGATGGTCAAACAAGAAATGAAAATGATTGGACAGATTCCTCTAGTTATGGTTTTTGGATACAAGCAGATTTAGAGACTCATTATTATGGTGTTCGTATGACTGCTGATGGACCTGGAGTAAAAAACGTCAATTTTTCTTATATAGATATTAGCGCAGGAATGGATGAAACAAATTGTGAAAATAAATTTTCTGGCATGTATCTTGTGGGAGGACAGGAAAAAATGTATCTTGGATATAATTATATCCATGGTGTTGGAATTCCAATTAAAGTAGAATCTGTAACAGATGTGATTATTGAAAAAAATTATGTGGGTCCTAGTTGGAGTAAAGAGGCAATAAGAGGTACAGGCACATTACATAATTATGAAATAAGATATAATAAATTTGTTGATAATGGAGCAGGAGCTTGTGTAAGTTTAACTGCAGATATTGGTGTTTGGGAAGGACAAACCAAAGCAGATAATTGGTTTATTTACGGAAATATTTTTCATGACACTGGAAAATATCCTGTTATGAGAAGCAGTAAAATGATTTTTGGTGGATCTGAAGAACATGAAGAAGTGGTTAGTAATTGGAAAATTTATAATAATGTAATGTATAATATGAATGGACATTTAGATATAGTCACGAGAGGGGGGGAAAATAATTTGGTTGCAAACAACATCCTTGCTCCAGGCCTATCATATAAAGGGGCTGAAAGTGCTCCTGTTTCTTGTGGGGGAACAAATACAGAATGTAAAAATAACTGGTGTTATAATATCCATGACTATAATGCTCCAAGCGGGTTTGATTGTGAATTATTAAAAACAAATCACCCCACAACAATTGTTGGAACAGAGAATCCTTTTGTTGATGTAGCAAATTTAGATTTTAGATTAAAGGAAAGTTTTAGTGGTCCTTCTCCAAAAGATGCTGGAATGAATTTAGGTTTGGGATTTGATAATGTTGATCTTTATGGAAATACTCGAGGAGCAGATGGATCTTGGGATGTTGGGGCTTATGAATTGGTTTCTGGCGAGGTTCCGCCTCCTCCCCAAATGGGGACTAATGGAGAGGATGACGACGAAGACGATTCAGGAACAACACCCACAATAGAATATGAAACTCAAGGGGAATGTGTTAGTAACCAATGCGAGTACACTGCTACAAAACAAACAATTAAATTTGAACTAAAATAAAATGGCAAACAAAATACCTAAAATAGATATTCAAACATACAAGAGACCTGCGATAGATTTTACTCCGCAGATTCCTGATATGAAAAAAATAAAGGACAAGACTAAAGTTAATCTGAGGTATTCTTTGATTGCGCCTTTTGCTTTTGCGCATATTTATTGGAATCCGAAAATTTCAGAAGTTGTTTATGATGTTGAGGAACCGCCCCTCACAGAATCAGAACAGTTGGTTATGAAAAAAGTTAAAACTGCGATGAGCAATTTGATTAATTTTGATTCTGTTATTAAAAAAGATCAGGAAACACTTTTGGATTATATTGATAAGAGGTTTAAGATTTTGGTTATTGAATTTGGAATTAATCTTTCTTATGAAAGTTATGCTAAGATTTATTATTATCTTGCTAGAGATTTTTTGGGATTCAACGAGGCGGAACCTTTGTTTAGAGATTATTTTGTAGAAGATATTGAGTGCAATGGTGCGAATACTCCGATTTATATTGTTCATAGAAAATATAGAAACATAAAGACAAATATTGTTTTTAAGAGCATGGACCAGTTGTCGAGTTTTGTTGAAAAGCTCGCGCAAAGAAGCGGAAAATATATTTCTTATGCAAAGCCGATCTTAGATGCGAGTCTTCCGGATGGAAGTCGTGTCAACGCGACTTATACTGAAGATATTTCTTCTCGAGGTCCGACATTCACAATTAGAAAGTTTACTAAAACTCCGTGGACTCCGCCTCAGCTATTGTCTTTTAATACCTTGAGTCCTGAAATGCTCGCGTATCTTTGGATCTTGACAGAGTATAAGATGAATCTTTTAATTGCAGGAGGAACAGCTTCGGGTAAAACGACTTTGTTGAATGCGATTGCGTTTTTTGTTCCACCTGAAGCAAGAATTGTTTCTATTGAAGATACTCGTGAATTGAATTTGCCGAGGGAAAACTGGTTACCGAGCGTGGTTAGAGGAGCAACTGGTTTGGACAAGGCAGGAGAGGTTGATTTGTTTGCTTTGTTAAGAAGTTCTTTTAGACAGAATCCGGACTATGTTATTGTTGGTGAAGTGAGAGGTAAGGAAGCTTATGTTTTGTTCCAGGGTATGGCCTCGGGACATTCTTCAATTAGCACCTTGCACGCAGATTCTGTTGACACTGTGATTAAAAGATTAGAGACTCCCCCGATTGAATTATCTCCAACTCTTTTGAATGTTTTAGATTGTGTTTGTATTATGACGCACGCGATTGTAAAGAAACAAGAGACAAGAAAACTCAAAGAAATTGTAGAAATAATAAATGTGAGTAATGATGGAGTTGCTATGACAAATACTCCGTTTGTTTGGAATCCTCGAGAAGATGTTTTTTATTTTAAGAAAAATAGTAAGATTTTTGAGAAAATTGGAAAAAGATATGGACTGAAAAAAGGTCAATTGGATTTAGAGTTTAGAAGACGTGTTAAAATAATTTATCAATTGTATAAAAGAAAAATATTTGAATTTAAAAAAGTTCAAGCTATTATAAATGAGTATTATAAAAAACCTGACGAGGTTTTAAGAAAACTTGGAATTAAATAATTAAAAACTAAACCAATTCAAAAATCTTTGCCAAAGAGATTCTTGTTCTAATGAACTTAAACTTATTTCGCTTTGATAATCTGAATTAAGATTTATTAATGAAAGGTCTTCGCAACCGATTGTTTCAAGAGGTTTGTTTAAAGAAAATTCGCAAAAGTTTATGTCTCTGCAATTTCTTGTTCTTACGCCGTCGTTGCATTCTGTCCATCCTGAACACTGCCAAACCGGTTCGCAAGATTCAAGTTTCTTTTTCTTACTAGAAGAGGATTTCTTTTTGATTTTTATTGGTTCTTCATCTTCGACTTGTTTTACAAATAAAGCTATCCAATTTGGGTCTTCTGCAGGTTTTCCTTTAATATGTAATCCTTCTGGTCCTGACCAAAATTGTCCCATCCAATCGCTTGCTTCAAATCCTTCTGGAACATCTTCTGGATTTTTTTCAAAATCAGAACTTGCTCCTAAAACGCATGAATTGTCTTTAGAAAATAATGCTACCCATTTAGGATCTTCTGGTTCTAAAGGGTTACCTTTGATTGTTATTCCCCTTGATCCGGCCCAGAATTGTCCCATCCAATCGCTTGCTTCAAATCCTTCTGGAATATCTTGTGGATTTAGTTCAAAATTAGAACTTGCTCCTAATGCGCATGAATTGTCTTTAGAAAATAAAGCGATCCAATTTGGGTCTTCTGCAGGTTTTCCTTTAATATGTAATCCTTCATCTGTTCCGGGTGCCCAGAATTGTCCCATCCAATCGCTTGCTTCAAATCCTTCTGGAACATCTTCTGGATTTTTTTCAAAATTAGAACTTGCTCCTAATGCGTTGTTTGATTCTGCTGAAACAAATGCAACAGATAATAAAATTGTGAATAGAGAAAGTGCTATCAAGTTTTTTGTCTTGAATTTCATAATTGTTTTCGAGTGATAACGCTATATAAAGATTATTGTCGTCGAGAAAATACTTTTTTTTACTATTGATTAGTGTGACTATCTTCTCAACCAAACAATTATTGCAACAATTACAACGAGTATTGAAAGTAGGAGAATTATATCTAAACTTACAAGATACTCTCTTGTTGTTAGAGTTTTTCCTTGAATGTAATTTGTAAAAGATCCTTTAAAAATTGGTTCTCTTTTAACAGGTTCTTCTGATTCTTCGAAATGAATTTCTAGATAAGTTTGGTCTTGTGATTTTGTCGGTTGTTTTTCTGTGATTTGAAAAGTTGGTTGTTCTTTTAGTTTGATTGCGTTTCCTGTTGTTAAGGGAGTTCCAGGAGTTTTAGAGATATTTATTTTTGGAAGAATTGTTGTGCTCGCACCTAAACTGATTGGAGTCTCTGTTTGCGTGAAAACTCCTGAACTAGAACCACTAGTTGTTTTTCCTACGCGGAAAGTTTTTGTTTCAGATGTTTCATCATTGTAATAAAGTGTGACTTTCAGATCATATTGTTTGTTTTCTGCATCTTCTGGAATTTTAATTGAGATTGTTTTTGTTTCTGTGTCTTCTTCGTCGTATTCTTCTATTTCAAAAGTTGATGTTTTTTCTTTTATGTTTAATTCTTTTATTTCAACTTCGATATAAAAATCTTGTTCGTCTTCTCCGACATTTTGAATCTTTACTTCGACTCTAACATCATCTCCTTTTTTTGGTCTTTCTGGAGAGATTTTTATTTCTTCAATTATTAATTTGTCGTCTGGTCTCTCTATTTCTATTTCTACATATTCTTGGTTGCAGTAATCTTGGTCTTCGTTTGCTTCTGCCTTCACGAAAATCGCGAAGTCGTGGTCTTCTAAATCTTCGGGGATTTCAATTTCGAATTCTAATTTCTCGTCGTCATCTTCGTCTACATCTATTTCGTCATCTGTGTCTTCGACAACTTCGTCTTCATCTAAATCATAAAGATAAAATTCAACCTCCACGTCCATGTCTTCGTCTGCGTTATTTTCTAATTCTATTTCTCCTTTGATTGTGTCTCCGATTTCGAAATCATCACCATCGTCTGGCTCTTTTATTTTAATCTCTAATTCAGAAGTTATCAAAGAGCATTGTGAGATGTCTGTGAACTCGAATTCTCCTTGGACTGGTTCTTGTCCTGTTAATACTCTAAGAGTGATTCGATTTGAGATTGCTGTTTCTTTTGAATCTGTTGCGTTGAAAATTACCCAGTCTTCTCCTGTCCATCCTGGTGTTGAAGAAAAAGTTACCAGAGAGCCTTGTATTTCTAAAGAGATGTCTTGGTTGTCTGAAGTGTCGTGAACTGTGTAAGTTAATTGATCATCATTTGAATCAGAAAAATAATTGCTTAGATCGATTTGTTTTGTTTCTCCTCTTTCCCAGCTTATTGTTGGAATTGTTCCGGTGAAAACCGGTGGAAAATTTTCTTCTCCTTCAACAAGCCATTGAAGAGAGTTTTTGAATAATTTTTTTGTGTCAGAAGTCCAATAATCTGAACGAGTGATTCCGAAAAAGACTCTGTTTGGATTTTCTTTTGTTGCGATTACATACTCTCCTAACTTTGAAGTTGTATCGCCTGTTGTTGTTATCTTCTCTGCATCAAATTTTGGACCAGATAAAAAATACAAGGGAACAGATAAACCATTTAATCTTGCCCTAGTGTACGCTTGGAAATATCTTCTGACTCCTTCTGTTATTAAATGATCTTGATTTGAATTGTATGCTGTTAGGGGCTGGCTACTTGTGATATAATCCACATCACTACTCCATCCATCAAAATATCTTTTGTTTGCGATTAGTGAGGGGTATTGATTTACAGGAACGTCGTCTATATTTTCGTTGCCTAACAAAATCATTGCGTAATTAGAAAAGTCTGTTGAAGAAATGTCTGAATTGTCAATTAAATCGTGGGTGTATCCTAATTCGTTTATTGCGTTGACAAATTGTGCGTCTGGTCTTGAAGGGTTTTTCAAAACATAAGCTATATCTGTTGAACTAACAAGAGGGAAAATTAAAATTCCTAAGAGCAATAAAGTTATTATTTTTTTCATTTTTTGTTTTTATCATTTATGTAAACTAAAATTATTAAAGAGATCATTAAAAGGGAAGTTGTGATTACTAGAGGGATTAACCCCTTAACTGAATCATTTGTTCCAACAGTGGCTCCTGTAATTGGTGATTGGAGTGTTTGATTTTGAGTTTGATTTTGTGTTGACTGAGATAAAGATTCGTAATCATTTCTGTCGTCGTCTTCATCATCTTCATCATCGTTGTCGTCATCGTTGTCGTCATCGTTGTCATTGTCATCATCGTTATCTTCTGGATCTGGAGTGTTTGATTCTTGTTCTGCAATTATAATTATTTTAGAAGATAGAACAACAGCTGTTTGATCTGGGGCAGAAAATTTGACATTAATTCTTCCTTCATATGTTCCTGCTTTTTTAACAGAGATTGTGAATTTTGCTTTTTTCTCATCACCTGGTTCTAAGGTAAACTCTTTGTCTTCAATATCTAAAAAACCTGCGCCAAATAAATCTGTTTCAAGTTTGATATTTACTGGAATGTTGTTTGAATTTTTTACTAAGATTGTTTTATCGATTGTGATTATTGTTTCTCCATCTACTTCTGGGTAAAGAATCATCTTTGAGTTTCCGATTGCTCCGGACAATGCGCTAATACAAATAGAATTAACTATAATGAATAAAAATAGTAATGCGAAAACGGGTAATCTCTTTTGTAACATATTAATTCAGCAGTGGCATTGTATATAAAGATTATTGTCGTCGAGAAAATACTTTTTTGTAGTTACTTTATTTTGGTGAATTAAATTTCAACCCATCCAGAAGAGCAAGAATCCCAAGTTGTTTGAGCTTCATCGAGGTAACATCTTGTTCCTGTTCCGCCGCTTAGAGAATAACAATCCAAGTTAGTTGTTTGGTCCTCTGCGCAATACCATCGTGCTTCGAGTGGTTCGCTTGTTGAATCTCCGCAAACGACTTCTACATTTCTTGATCTTGAATTATCTAAAGGATTTATATCATAGTCTTGAATTTCTGCTAAAATATCTATTGTGTATATTCCTGGTTCTTCTTCGATTGTGATTGTCTTTGAGCCAGATGTTGTGTATGAACCAGATGCTAAATCACTTTTAGAAGCAGTCCAAATATATTCTCCAAAGGTTCCTGTGAATTCTATGTCTTCAGAGTAATCGCCATTGTTTATTGTCTTGTAGCTGATTACATATTTTTTTTCGCATTCTAATTGAGGAATTTCGTCTAGCAAATATTCTTTTGTTTCGTCGTCTTTAATTCTTATTCCATTTACGGAATTAGTGTAGTCTTCAACAATTGCTATGTCGTGAGATCTTGCTCCTCCTGAGCCTAATGCGAACATCACGCATTCTTTGAATAAACCCTTTGCTTCGGGGGTCCAGTATTTTGTTTTTGTTATTCCAAAAAAGCATTTTTCAGGGCCAGAAGTTGAATAAGAAATTACATCGCCTAGTTCTCTTTTGTATCTTGTTGAGGTTGTTACAACTGTCTGCATGTTTTCGTTTTTGAATTTTTCTGGAAGATATAAATAAGGGATTCCGATTGCTATTTTTTTGAATCTTGATTTTTCATAGACTTCTACATCTTCACCATTTTCAACTTTCAATGGAGAATTTGCTGCGAGCTTTGATATTTTTCCTTTATCTAATAAACCAAATTCTTTTCCATAACGTTTATTTGTGATTACACTTGGCATTTCTTCTACAGGAATCTCGTCTATATTTTTTAATTTGCCCTCGCCAATAAAAACAAAGTTGTATCCTGAAAAATCAGTTGAAGAAATTTCTTTGCTTTTTATTAGGTCAACACTTAAACCTAGCTCGTCAAAAACATCTAAAAAACCTTGATTGGGTTTATTTTTCATAACATAAGCAATATCAGAAGCGGAAATAAAACTTGTTAAAAGAATCAATGATACGAATAAAATTAAGCTCACCTTTTTCATAACTGATAAAATTCTCGAAGGTATTTAAAGATATAGTACTACTTTTGTTTGATAAAAAATTAAACTATAAAATCTGCTTTTGTTTGTTCAAAATTTCCAGCGTCGTCTAGAACATTGATTGTCAAATTATAAACTCCGCTTCTGAAAGATTTTCTTTTTATGCACTGGTCGTTTTTTAATCTTGAACAAAGTCTTTTTTCTTTTGATCTGTTTTTATAATCTAAATAAGTGTAAGTTATTTCGTCGAAGTTTTGTTCTGTTATATTGAAGGTGAAATAAATCTTTCTTTCATCTTGAGTGAAATTAAAATAATCTATTTTTGGTTTTTCTGTGTCTACTTTTACTTTAGTTATTCTAGAGAAATCGATGTTTCCTACTATATCTTCTACAACAAAAAAGTATTCAACTTCTTGGCTGTTGAATTTTGTTAGGTTTAAATCAAAATAACATTCTTTGTAAGATCTTGATTGGACGCAGTCTGAGATATTTACTTGGTGGAAAAAACTATTGTTGATGAAAAGAGTTATGTTTGTGGGATTGTCTTCTTTGAATTTTATGTAAAAGTTTTTTCCGTTGGTGAATTTGTTTCTTTTAGGTTCTGTTTTTGAAATTCTTGGTTCTTTGCTGTCAATGAACAAAGTCACATTTTGAGTTGTGTTATTTCCGTATTCATCTCTTGCTCTTATTGTTAGATTGTTGTATCCTTCGTAAAGGTTTTTTGTTTTCTTTTTAGAGAATCCGTATTCGTCGCATTTTCTGCAGAGAGTTTTCCATCTCGGTCTTTTGTAGTTCCAATCGATGTATTCTATTTTGTAAACTTCTCTTGAGGTTGTTATATTGAAGAAGGTTTTTTTCGTGTCATATTTTTTTTCGAGTGGAGAGTAAACTGTTAAATTAAATTCGTAGAATGTTTGGTTTTTTTCGGGGTAGAATAATCCTAATGAGATGTTGTATTTTCCTGGGAAGAGTGCAGGATGTGATTTTATGTCTAGTTCTATTTCGTTGTTTGATTCTAAGTCCATTGTAAGTAAATCGTCGTCAGAACAATAAAATATTCCTGGGGTTCCGGGGATTTCTACTTCTCCGAATTTGTATTTGATTGTGAATTCGTCTTCTGTGCAATCGAAATTGTGTTCTTCATCTGGATGCCCCCATTTTGAAATTGTTAAAGAGCCATCTAATCTGAAATCGTTTTCCCAAACAGGATAGTTTGAATCGTTCGAGGAAATGTTTGCGACAATGACTAAGGGAGAGTCTGGTTCTTGGTCAGGATAGGATGTTGAGGAATCTGGATAATCAAAGCTGAAGATTGTTGTCATTGTTTCTCCTGCAACAAAATCAGAAATGTCTTGAGAGATTTGCAGGTTTGAGATATTTCCTGTAGCGAGGATAAAAGGCATAGCTAATACAATTGCTAAGATTGTTAATGTTGTTTTTTGGTTCATGATTTAGATACCTCTACTTTCGTGTAAAAATCTCCTGCTCCTCCACTAATTTTATATTCACAACTTGTACAATTTCCTTTTATCTTATAATAAAATGTATCTATCTTTTCGGGAATAATATCTGAAGAACAAGTGAAAGGTCCATAATTAGATAAAGTTAAAGAATCTATTGTTATATTTTTTGAACACAATTCTTTTTCATCGCCATCATCATAACCAAAGATTAAATTTAAATTTTCGCTAGGCGTATCTACTGATGTCCTAACATAAAAATCTATTTGGGGGGTATAAGAAAAAACAATATCTCCTAATGAATCTGTCTCCCAAATTTTAAAATTGTTATTATTGATCTGGTTATTCGGTCCTGCAGGAGAATCGGAATTTGTTAATAAATCTCCTCCAGACGCAACATAAAACACGGGCCCACTAACCTCAACTGTCCCTGTGATCTCTCCAAAATAATCAATTAATCCTGCAGAGATAATTCCAATTAGTAAAATTGCTATTGCTGTTGTTATTATTTTGTTTTTCATTTGATTATGATCCCTGCGAGCAGGGTCAATTTGATCCTATTAAAATAAATTAGGAAAAATAAAAATTAAATTTATGCAACATTCACAGTAGTAGTTATTGTATAAGTGTCTGGAGTTAGCATCTTAGGGAATTCGCTGTTCACATAAAATATTTGACTTTCTCCTGTTTCAACAACCACCGGATTAGGTAATGTTTCTATTACTTTTGGAACTCCGTTGATTAAAATATTTGAAACTTCAGATTCTGAATCTGCAATCCAACCATCTACTTCAATTTCAATTGCAATTACTGGAGTTTCTCCGTCTATTGATTTTCCGTTTCCAACATGTCCTGCAATCCAACCATCTAATGTGCTTGTGTAAAAACCTCCTGCTTCGACACAACCCGGACCGGCAGCACCGCTCGACAACCATGCATAAGCACTACCATTAACAATACCTTTATCGTCAAACGTATTTAATCCTGCACCAGTAGGATATGAACCAATCCCTTCATCGCAACCTACAGAAGGATTTATTTTAGCATATTCGAAAACTAAAGCATCATCAGAAATGCCATCGCTATCTGTATCAATTAACACATCTACATGAGCTATATACCCTGAAGTAACATCAACATCCCAAGAGATATTTTTTAAGTCGCTTAATTTTTGAATCCCTGAATCAATAGAATCAATTCTTATTCTTGATTCTGAAGCAATCCAAGGAGATTGTGTGGGTGCTCCTGATGCAACTAAATTTACTGTATTTCCACTTAAAGTTGCCTCTACATCTGAACCCGCAACCCAAGACAATGTTGTTGATAAACCAACTGAATCATGAATTGTATTTGTTTCGGCACAATCTGTTCCAGAGCAAACACTATCTATATTAACTGCCGCATTTATGCTTGCAGAATTATCTAAACTATGTGCTCCAGATGTGACTTGTTTTTTTTCTAAAGATGTTAAACTTTCTGAATAATCAAATGATGCGCTCTCCCAATTTTTTCCATCTACCATTAATCCTTGGGTTACGGTAACCTCTCCGGTTAGAGATGCAAAATAAGGAACCAACGCAGCGCTTCCTAAACCAATCATAGAAATTACTAAAATCAAGAATACAGAAATTTCTTTTTCAAAAATTCGCACTTTCTTTTTTAAAAGTTTTCTCATTTTATCACCTCCTTTCAACTCTTTAACTATTTAATAAAAAAATAAAATGTTTATTTAAATATATAGTACTACTTTTGTTTAATGACTATATAATCATCGAAGCTCCGGCAGAGTTTCCTGCCTCGTCGATAACCTGAATAGAATTGTAAGTGTAAGAATCTTTGAATCGTATTTTTTTCTCGCACATTCCATATTTTAATCTAGAGCATAATCTTTTCTCTTTTAATTTTCCTTTTGAATCATTGTAAATGTAAAGAACCTCGTCGAGGTTTTCTTCTGTTATGTCAATATTGAATTTTAAATATTTCCCATCGAATTCTAAAAAATCGTCGGGGTTGTTGATCTCTGGGAAGTCTGTGTCGACGTCTAAAGAAATTGTTTTTGAAAATGCTGTTGTGTCTGCTATGTCTATTAGTTCGAAATAATAATCTAAATAATTTTCCTCGATTAATTCTAAATCAATTGATGTTGTGCAATAAGTGTAAGCCCCACGAGAAGAACAATTTGTTGTTAAGTTTACTATTTTTTGTTCGGAGTTGTAATGTAAGATTAATTGTTTTGGGTTTTGTTCTTTGAATTTTATTTCAAAATCGCCTGTTGCAAAACCTTTTCTCGGCGAGGTTTTTGAGATTTTTGGTTTTTTTGAATCAACCGAAAAACTAACTGATTGCTCTGAAGGGTTGTCTGCTAAATCATTTACTTTTATTACTAAAGTATTTTGTCCTTCTTTTAATGTTATTTTTTTATTGCAGAATTGTTCTTCCCTGCAGATTCTTTTGAACTTAACTCCGTCATAAGAATAATACCAGTCCACAACTTCATCTGCCTCTCCTGTAAAATAATGTTTTTTTGAAGAATAGACTTCTCCTTCTTCAAAAGATATGAATAATATTTCTGGATCAGTCATGTCGGGTTCCCAACCTGCTCCAACATAAGAGCAAGATAAACCTAAGCCATTGCATTCATTAATCTTTGCAGGGCAATAAAATCCTTTTGAACCAATGTAAGTGCAATATTGACAAGAGTCACTCTTACATATTCTATCATCTATTCCAGGATTGCATTGTGAGAAAAAAATTGTCTCTCCCTTGTTTAGACAAATCTTCGAATAAGTTTTGGCATAAACTCCTGAGGTTAAAACTAAGAATAAAAAAATTCCTAAGATAAATATTGATGTTGTTTTTTTCATTTTGCAAATTCTATTATTTCTTTTCTGATCATCTCGAAAATAATGAAGGGAGGGATTCCCATTGATAAACTGTTTGCAAAGTATCTTGAATCATAAGTCTGAAATTTTTCTGAATATTTTCTTGGAAGAATTTCTTTTGCTTTTGAATGAAATTCTAAACATACTTCAAGTTCTCTTTGCTGAGCTTTATTTAATTTATATTCTCCTGCTAAATCTGTTAGTTCTGGTTTCATTTGAATATGATTGAGGGATTTCGCCCTCCCTCGAGGGAAAATATAAAAAATAAAAAATAAAAATAAATTGTTTTTAGACAGCTTCTGCCCAAATGAAGATGTTTCCGTCTTCAGATGATTCAAAGTTTCCGTAACATGGCTCAGGTAATGCTAATTTGAAAGTTATTGACATATCACTTCCAGGAGCTAATAAATTAGCCGCATAACCTCCTTTCCCTGCATCAATAGGATTCTCTTGAAGAATCTCTGCTTCATTGAACATTGCTTCTTCAAAACCAGCATTAAGTTGTTCGTGGATATTCACATATCCTTCTGAATCTTTTGCTCTATCGATAGATGAGTCGTATGTAACAGAACCTGCTACTTTACCTCCTACAGAACCTGCATCATGTTCCAGATCTCCTCTTGTATCATAAGCTCCATTTTCAGCATAATAACTAAATGCTTCTAATGGAAGATAATTAACAAGTTCTCCAGTGGTAGGATGTTTACATCTTCCTAAATCTTCATCTGCTGATTGCCAGTTTTTACCTGTGATAAACATATCTAAAACAACTCCTCCTTCTGCTTCGTTTCCAATTAAAACAGTGCTATAAGAAGATGTTCCTGGTCTAACTTCATCAAAATCTAATGCTCCGTCAATTGCTAATTCAATTGTTGGGTTTAACCACCATTTAGCAACTTCATCATAGATTCCTTCGTCTTCACCATCTTTATCGGTAGCTCTAACACTCATCCAGAATTCGCCTTCCATATGTTCTGAATCTTGAATTGTTACAGTACATTGGTATCCTTGCATAACCGCAGGATCATAATCTTCTTCTTTGTCTAAAGCTTCTTCATCAATTCTTGCGTTACATTTGTCAAAGCAGACTTTTCCCCCATTAGTTGTTTTACAACCTGAAAAACGAGGGTCTACATCCTTAGGGACACAATTAACACTATAGTCATCGTCTCCTGCTTCTGAACCTAGAAGTAAATCAACAACAACGTCTTGGATTTTGTTTTTATCAAAAACAACAACATCTACTTGATATTTTTCACCTTCAAATAAATAATTGTTATTTCTTTCGCCTAAGAAGTCTCCTTCTCCAGAGAATCTCCAAGGTTGTATGTTTTCATCTGTTAACTTTCTGTCTCCACATTGCCAAACAATTGGGACAAATTCTTCAACACCAATGTCGCCTCCAAGTCCTGTTCCAATACCTGCTGCTAAAACACCGGGCATTACAGATAGAACCAATAAAGCCATTACTGTTAAACTTAAAGTTTTTTTCATTTCTTTTTTTTATAACCTCCTTTCAACTCTATTGATCCTTCGCGATGCGAATTCGTTATACCATTGTTATACGTATAACCATGAAATAAATAATTTTTGGACCTCTTTAGGTCAACCCTTTTTGTCACCATATTAAGTTCATCATAAAATTCTTTTTAAGGATTATTGTCGTCGAGGAAATACTTTTTTGTTGTTACTTTGTGTTAATGAAATAATTTTTTATTGAAGATTTTGAAGAGAAAGATAATTTTATAAGTCTCGATCGTCTTATTCAATTATGAAAAGGGGTCAGATGAAAATGTCGTTCGGGATGATTTTTTCAATTATACTTATTGTGATTTTTGTTTCGTTTGCGTTTTATGCGATTAAGATTTTTCTGAATATGAATGACACGGCGCAGATGGGCAAGTTCGCGAGTGATTTGCAGGCAGATGTTGAGAGCGCGTGGCAGGCGAGTCAGTCGTCGCAAGAGAAAGAATATATTCTTCCAAAAAAAATAGAAGAGGTTTGTTTTGTCGACGACGATTATGAAAATCTGGAATTCAGAGCAACTAAAAAACATTTCCAAGGAAGAAAAATAAATTACCTTGATATACCAACAACTCTTGGTTCAGAAGACGAGTTGTGTTTTGAAAATAAAGACAGCAAAATAACACTAACAATAAAAAAGAGTTTTGGAGAAAGTTTGGTTATAATTAAAAAATGAAAGGTGGTTATTTACAAATTTCGTTTGCTTGGCTATTTGCAATAATTGTAGGTGCGTTTATTTTATTTCTCGCGATTTTTATTTCAGTAAAAATAATAAACACCGAAGAGGAAGTCCAAACTTTAGAAGTAGGCAAAGAAATAGGAATTTTAACAAACCCATTAGAGATGGGTTTTGAGTCTTTGAAATCAACTTCTTTTACAATTCCAACTGAAACAAGAATTTTTACAGAATGTAACAACGAAGGAAATTTTGGGAGACAGCTAATTCAAATTTCTCAAAAGAGTTTTAGCAAATGGACTGAAACAGAAAACTATGTTGGTTTTTCAAACAAGTATATTTTCTCAGAAAATTTAGAAGGTAAGAAATTCTATTTATTTTCTAAGCAGTTTAGTTTTCCATTTAAAGTTGCAGATTTAATTTACATGACGTCGGATAATTATTGTTTTTCAGACGCGCCAGAAGAAATTAAAGACGAGTTAGAGAGCACAAACCAAGATAACTTTTTTACAGAAGATTGTCCAGAGAATTCAATTGAAGTTTGTTTTGAAAACTCTTGCGAGATTAATGTTAATTACGCGATGAAGTATGTAGAGAAAAAATCAGAAAAAATGTATTTTGACGGAGAGCCTGAAATGTATGGGGATGCTTTGATGTATGCTGCGATTTTTTCAGGGCCAGAAGTTTATGAGTGTCAGTTGAAAAGATTAATGCAGAGAACAAAACAATTGAGTGAAGTTTATAATGAAAAATCTTTTATTGTTGCACAAAAAGAATGTAATTCTAATTTAGAAAATGATTTAAATGAATTAAAAAATCGGGCAGAATCTCTGACTAGTTCAACTAGTTTGAATTCTTTTTCTTTTGTGGTTGATGATCTTGAAAAGAAAAACGATTTAGCGGAGTGTAGACTATGGTAGTTAAAAGACACCCGCTGGTTTCTTTTAAGCTTCCTCTAATCTCTGATGCCCTAAAGGGCACGAGACGGCGATTTCTAATTGCCTCCGGAAAAATCGCACAAGAAAATAATAAAGATAAATTACGCATGAAAAAAGCGCAGATGAAAATTCAGCAAACAGCGTTTATGTTATTAGCTGTGACTTTGTTTTTTGTGTTGGCAGGAATGTTTGTTTTGGTTTTTAGATTTGCAGGGTTAAAAGATTCAAACACTGATCTCGAGGCAGAGAATGCAATGAGATTGATAACTAAAATTGCGAACTCGCCTGAATTTTCGTGCGGAGAATCGTTTGGAACTCAAAGAACAAATTGTATTGATGCAGACAAAGTCATGGCTTTGAAAAGAAAAATCAAAGATTATGAAGATTTTTGGGGCAAGGAAACCAATGTTGAGATAATTAGAATTTATCCTGAAAAAGGCGATGTAGTGTGTAACCAGGGAAATTATCCAAATTGTGATATAATTAATTTGCAAGGTGAAGAAATTAAATCAGAGTATTCGAATTTTGTGGCGTTGTGCAGGAAAGAAAATCTTGGCGGAGAAGCAATGGACAAATGCGAATTGGCTAAAATAATGGTGAACTATAAACAATGGTGAAAAAAGCGCAAGAAGAAATGATTGGATTTGCACTAATTATAATTCTGGTTTCTATGATAATTTTAACTCTTTTGTTTTTCACTTTAAGAGGTTCTCAAAAAGAAATTGTGGAAAGCTATGAGGTCGAGAGTTTTCTGCAATCAGCACTGCAATATACTTCAAATTGTAAGAGTGAAGACAACCTCGAATTTTATACTCTTCAAAAATTAATTTTTGAATGCAACGCAAGAACAAATTGTTTGAATAGTAAAAGTAGCTGCGAGGTTTTAGAAGAAACATTTAAAGAAGTTTTAGAAGAAAGTTGGATGGTAGGAGAAGACAATAAATACAAAGGATATTTGTTAAACATAACTTTGAATGATGAAGAATTCCAAATAATCAAAGAAGGGAATTTAACTGGGAACAATAAAGGAGGAAGTCAATTTTTCAGTAAAGTCGGAAGTTCATATGAGATTTATTTTAGTGTTTATTATTAAATTTTAATGTGAAGGGTCATTGTGTCTACAACTATCACGGGTTTATGACGAATTCTGTTTTTAGTTTTTTCTTCAACCAAATCAACAAATCCGAATCTTTCTAAAAGTTTAATATCGTCGTTCACAGACTTAAAACCTCTGTCAAGTTTTTTTGCTAATTCGTAAATTGATTTGGGTTTTTGAGTTTTTATCACATTTAATATCCTTGCTTTTTCATTACTCAAAAGCTGCCTCAAAGCAAGAATTCCAGAGAAATCAAAATCTTTTTTATCTGTTGGTTTCTTCTTGAAAATGCTAAATGCTCCTTGCGATTCGGTTATTGTTATTTCTCTTATTTTTTCCTTTGCCATCTTAAATTTTTTATCGACGCTGAGTAATATCTATTATTTCTGTATAGATATATCAAACATCTACTTTACACTTATAGTATCAAATTTAATATATATTATATTTAATTACCCTATGTTAATAAATGTTTTGTTTTGGTATTTTATATAGAGAGGATAAATATATATTAATGATTTAATAGTAACACAACACTTATAAGTAAACCCTCTAAATAAGAGGAACTTTGTGCGAATAGAGAAAATTTCTTGTGGGGGCTTTAAAAAGAAAAAAGAATTTTGTATAACACGCTATTGAGCGTAAGATTATAGGGACTAAAAATCCTTAATCTCAACAAATGGTACCCTATACTGTTTGGAGAGAGTTGTCATAGACAACAGAAGATATAGTTGAAAGGAGGTTAAAAATAAAAGAAATGAAATTTAATTTTAAGAAGGTATCGGCAATCGCGACAAGCGTATTATTGACTGGTATGACTATGGGTGTTGCTGCTGCTGCGGCTTTTCCAGCTCCTTACTCAAGCTCAAGTGCGAGCGGAGTAGCTATTGTTTCAGGAAGTGGAACAGGAGTGGATGATACAGTTGCAGAAGGAACAGTTTCATCTTATCTAGCTACAAAAGTTAAATCAAGTGCAGGAGCTCCAAGCGGAGACAGTGTTCAATTAGATAAATCAACAGATCGATTAAATGTTGGTGAGAATATCACAGACTCTTATGGAACAAGTGTAGATAACGATGATTTAACAGTATTACTTGCAGATGGAACATTTACTGCAGATGATAGTGATACTTTTGACTATGAACAATCTTTAAAAATTGGTGCTGATTTGCAAGTAACTCATTTTAGAGATTCTGATTATGAAGACTTAGCTGGATTAGACGAAAAAACACCTACAGTAGGTATTAAGGTTACTTCAGGACAACAAGTATTGAACTATAGTCTTGATTTTACTACAGAAGCTGAATCAGATATTGCTAGTTCAGAAATGGAAGACATTGAAGGAAGCACAATTCCTCTATTAGGGAAAAGCTATTATGTGTCTGATATGGACAATGGAACATCTGATCACTGGATTGGTAAAACAACTCTATTAGATGCTGCTAACACTGGAATTGTTAGTGAAGGTGAAACTTCAACAATTACTGTTGGAGGAAAAACATATGAGGTAGAAGTTAGTAGTCTTACAACAACTCAAGTAAGATTAGTAATTAATGGCCAGACAACAAATGAATTAGCAGAAGGAGCATCTCAAAAACTAAGTGATGGCTCTTATGTTGGAGTAAAAGATATATTCCAAAGAGATGTTGCGGGTGTTGTAGGTAATGTTGAATTTAGTATTGGTTCTGGTAAATTGGAAATAACTTCTGGAAGTAATATTGTTTTGAATGATGATACAATTAACGGGGTTGTAGGTTATATTGATAGAGGAACAGCTTCATCTGGTGCAGAAAAAATAGATAACATAAATATTGTTTGGACTGCTAAAAAAGATGAATTTATTGCTCAAGGAACAGACTTAGTAATGCCTGGATTTGGTGGAGTAAAATTCACTATGGGAGAAATAATTAGGCCAGAAGAAGAAGTAATAACTATTCAACCAGATGGAGATGATAGTATTGAAATGACTATTCCGGTAGAAGATGGTGATGCCAAATTTAATATCCTTTATGCAAATGCAACAGGAGATTTAAATGGTATTGGAAAAGCAGCTGATGAAAGATTAGCGACTTCAGGAAATAGCACTTTGGTTTATCAACGTAAAAAAAATAATGATGACTACCATCAATATTTTGTTGTGACCTATAATACTACTAAAGATGCTGAAACATACAAGTTAAGTGCTCTTATCTCAGAATCTAACAATAGAAACGAAACTACTATCAAGAACGAACTTACTGGTGTAGAATGTAAAGACAGAAAAGACGGAGATACGTGTAAATTTGGTAGTGCTGAATTTACAATAAACCGTGCTGTTTATAATTCAACAGATGAATGGATTGAAATTGCTGCTGGAACAGGAGTAAATTTCCATACTGCATTTACAAAAGGAGGTTTAATGGTTTATCTTCCGTGGGGAGATGATGCTATTCAATCTAATTTAGGTGCAATGGTAATTAACAACTCAGCAGATCCTTGGGATGTACTTGGTGCTGAAGTGCTTAATAACACTGCAGGTCAAGGTTTCAATGACTATAGAATCTACTTCGATGGTGAAGATAAAGATGATACTATTGCTGCAGGAGATGCATTTAATGTAACTATTGACGATACTACAGACAATAAACTTCAAGTTAAGAATGTTGTTGATTCAGGTACTGGAGGTGCAAATGGTTTAGAACAAGGAAATTCAAAAACATATGAAACATATATGTATATTGGAGAAGACGATGTTACTCCTAAAGTAATGCATTATACTAATCCTGATGAAGATTGGGCTGAAATTTACTATCCTGCTGGAAGTGATGGAGATTCTCAATCTTATGTAGAAGTATTCTTAACAGAAGAAAGTTCCTCAACTGGAACTGCTGGAAGTATGGTTTTCAAAGATAATGAACAAAGTTCATGGTCTAGCCGAGATGTTGTTCTTGTAGGAGGAAGTTGTATTAACTCAGCTACTGCTACTGCTTTAGGTACTGGAAAAGTATGTGAAGCTGCATGGACAACTGCTACTGGAGTAGGAGAAGGTGAATATTTAATTAAGACTGTTGCTAACAAATTTAGTGATGGAAAAATCGCATTAGTTGTTGCTGGATATGCAAAAGCTGACACAGCTGCTGCTGCGACTAAATTAACTACTGATCCTGCTGAAATTGATACTACTGACGGAAAAGAATACAGAGGTAAAACTGGCGTAACAGGCAGTTTGGCTTTCCAAGAAGTTACAGCGTAAATCTAAATTTTTTATTTTTCTTTTTTTTTCTTTTTTTAATAACAAGACGGGAGTCTCTTTGATTAAACAAAATCTCATTAGTTCGTAAGGTTTTTATACTAAAAAAAATAATATTTAATATGAGAAAAATAGTTACAAAAAGCGAGTCAGATAAAAAAAAGAATTTTAACAAATTTCTTGTTGGAGGAATTTTAATTGCAGTTATGTTGTTCAGTACATTGGGTTATGCTTTTCAAGGAGGAGATGAAGAAGAGTCAGACAAGATAAATTATAATGGTTTTGATTTTGTAAATTCAAATGGTTTGTGGTATACTGAAAAAGGAAATTATCAGTTTGTTTTTCAACACAGCCCAGAAGAAGTTGAAAAAATTGGATCTGAAGTGAACTTTTTAGACAAATATTCTAATCAACCGGTTTATGTTTCTTCAAAGAATGATTTAGTTACCTTAGAGATTTTTAGGAACCTCAACCAAATTGCGCAAAGAATTCAAATGGCGTGTTTAGATGAAAAAAATTGTGAAGGAGATGCGCCTGTTAAAAACTGTTCTGATCTTTTTATTGTTGTTGAAGAAAACTCAATTCCAGAAATTAAACAAGAAGAAAATTGTGTTTTTATTAAAGGTCCAGAAGAAAATCTTAGTAAAATCGCAGACGAATTTTTATTCAAGACTATTGGAATAGAACAATAAAACTTAAAAAAGCTGGAAATAAAAAAGAATATGGAAGACGAGAAAAGCGGAGAAGGGAAAGTAAAAGAGAATTCTGAACAAGTGGGCAAAGAAACAGAGAATAATCATTCTGAAAAAGTTGAAAGCGTGAATCCTCCTGAAATAGAAAAATTAAATGGGGAAAAAGAATCTAAAGATATGGACCAAGTGGGCAAAGAAAAGAAAGATTCGGAAAATAAATCCTCAGAAAAATGGGATCAAGAAAAACAACTTAGATATATTCTTTTAGGATGCGGGCTTTTAATTGCGTGTTTTGTTATAGGATATTTCATGATTGGAAAAGTAGGAAGTTTTGAATACGAAAACATTGATTTCGACACAATTATCGAAGGGAGTGTTAAATTTTTCCACACGTCTTTTGTAATCAAAGACGACAGACAGACAATTGATTATAATGTTTATATTAGAAATGATCCACGAGAACTCGAGAAAATTCCTTTTGAAGGAGAAATGAATCTCAAAGAAATGATGGTTCTTGAAAACGAAGGAAATTTTGTTTGTGACGGAGACGGAGGAATTGCTAGTTTTAATCTTAAACAAGTTTTTAATGCAGTTGGAATTCAAATTATAAAAGATCCTGAAGCGAAGTGCGATGAGCAAGGAAGATATATGTTTGTGAAAATAGAGCAAGGCGAAGAAACAAAAGTCGAGCAAACAAGCGAGACTTGTTATACTATTCATGTGAAAGATTGCGAGATTCTAAAAGGAATGGAAAGATTCTTGCTAGAAGCTATTGTTAAATTAAATAATTAATTTCTTTTTCTTAATTTGTAAATTAAAATAACAATTAAAGAGATTACTAAAAGAATTGAGGTTATTATTAATTTAAATTCTGAACTGATTTCACTCCCGAAAAAATAACCTATTCCGATTAAGATTGCTGTCCATATTCCTGCTCCGATTCCTGTGTAAAAACTGAATTTCCAAAAGTTCATTCTTGCAAATCCTGCAGGCAGAGAAATTAATTGTCTCACTACAGGAATTAATCTTGCTACAAAAGTTGTTATTTCTCCGTGCTTGTTAAAATATTTGTCTGATCTCTGGAGTTTTTCTTTTGTTATCAAACAAAATTTCCCGTATTTAGAAATTAAAAAATCAATTGTTGCTCTTCCTAAAAATAAAGCTAAAAAATAATTTATCCATGCTCCGATTAAACTTCCTGCTAGGCCTGCTAAAAAAATTAATGTGATTGACATTTCTCCTTTTGCTGCTAAAGCTCCTGCAGGAATTAAAATTATTTCGCTTGGGAAAGGAATAAACGAACTTTCAATTGTCGTTCCAATAAAAATTCCGAGATAACCTAATTCGCTTACAATTGATAAAATTCCTGAGATTAGTTGAGAGAAAAATTCTATCATTTTTTATTTTTGTAAATATATTTTATATCTGAATAAAAAGGAATCTCTTTTATCTTAAATAATTTTACCTCTAAAAACCAAATTCCAATAACAAAAATCGTGCTTAAAAAATACCACGAGAATTTATGAGTTATTGCGAACCATTGTGATTCTGAAATTAAAAATAAAGAAAGGATAAAAATTCTTAGAAGATTTAATTCTAAAAAAACTAAAAAAGAAAAAAGAATTGCAGAGATTCTGTTTTTGATTTTGGATGTTGAAAGATTAAGAATTAATAAAAGATAATATGCTGAACCGGCGACGCACGCGTTTACAATTTCTATTGAAACGTTGTTTATTAAAATTGTTGAGCCGAATAAAATCGGGTCGAATAATAAGTTCAAGAAAAAAAAGCTCGGATAAATTGTTAGTGGTTTGAAAACTAAATAGAAAATAAGAAGATTTGGAATTGCGACTATGATTAAAATCAAATATCTTATTATTAAATTCATTAACTCTTTTTTCATAGATGAAGGAATTAAAAAGGATTTAAATAATTATTGAGTTTCTGGAAGAGGCACTCCATAAAGTTCTGAAACTCTTTCCCTTAAATTTGAGATTGGGCTTACTTTCTTAAATGCAGAAGATTCTTCTAAAAGATTACGAATATTTCTAAGAGCTTCTGTTTTAGCTTTTTCAGGATTTTCAGATCTTAAAACCATTTCTTGTCTTCCTTCATGATACTTTCTTGCGTCCTCCAAATCTAAACAATATTGGTGAAAAGCAGTTAAATCCTCTTTAGAGTAAACCCTTTCTCTGCAAGAATCACTCGCAGATGCCATATGAAGATTAAATAATGTGGGGGTCATGAAAATTATATATGTTTAGGGTTTAAAAAGTTAGTTGTTATTAGATTTAACTTCGTGCAACTCTGATTGCAACAACTATAATTATGATTACTAAGATTATGTTTAATGCTCCGATTCCCCACAAGTACCAGTTGTCTCCTGAGATTGCGAAACCAGTCATTGTGAATCCTGATTTTTCGATTGTAACTGAAACAGGTTGTTTTACTGCAAGATCTGTTCCTGAGCTAACTTCAATGTTGAACAACTTGTCGCCTTGTGCGTCTTTGTTTACATTAAATGTGAATACAACGTCTCTTGTTTCTCCTGCACCTAAGGCAAAAGAATCTATGTCTAACTCTGCACTGTCTGCCCATTCAGAATAGTCTGTAGCTGAAACAGTGTAAGTGATTAATTTGTCTGCTGAATTTGTGATTGTTGATCTAACAACTAATTCTTTACCTGCTTTTCCGCCTGATTCTAAGCTTGCTGAGACAACTGCTTTTGGTTGAACCTTGCAAGAACCTTCTACTTTGAAAGGAAGAATGAAATAAGATTTGTCGTCGTCATCGTTTTCGTAAGCATCATTATCTTCATCTAATACCCAAACTCTAAGGTAGTATGTTTTTTCTTCTGTTTCTTCTGGGATGTTTAAAGTTACATCTAAATTTTCGCTTTCGAAAGAATCAACATCTCCAATGTCTACTATTTCGTTAATGTTTAATTCTTCAACAATTAAGTTTACAGTAACATCTTCTTGATCTTTTTCACCAATGTTATAAACATCTGCACTGAAATGAACTTCTGATCCGCATGAAACTGCTTCAGGTATTTCAGGGAAGTCTATATCTGTTAAAACAACTAAATCGTTTTCTATTAAAATTTTTATTGATTCTGTTTCGCTTGTGCATGTTTTTTCTCCGTCATTATCTCCTTCTGCAATTTCACCTGTTGCTGAGATATAAAGAATATAATCTTCTGTGTTTTCATCTAAATCATCTGCATTAATTGTAAGTGTGAATTCTTTTGTTTCTTCATCTCCTTCGTCAACATCAAAGTCGCTTAAATCTCCGTCGTCAATTTCTTCACCATCTTGAGTGTATAAAGCCCATGTAACTTCAACATCTTCTATGTCATCGTTTCCTTCATTTGAAATTTCAAGTTCAATATCAATTTGAGATCCAGCATACCATTCATCATCGTCATCATATCCTTTTGAAACGTGATCTAAAGCTTGGTTGTTTATGTCTTCTATTTTAACTTTTAATTCTCCTAAATTTTCATAACTACAATAATCTGTTTCTTCAAAGCTCACTGTTTGAGTGGCTGTGTCTGAAATTGTTCCTTCTGTTGCCAAAGTTGTAGAGTATGTTTTTGCTAATTCAAATTCAAAATTTGTTGGAACAGTGTAATCCACAGTAACTTCTTGTGCTGTGTCTGCAACTAAAGAAACTGTTTGAGGCGTGAAAGTAATTTCATTTGAACCTTCCGTGATAGAAGTTGAAGTTAAATCCACTGATTCTGTTTCATTACTTGTTATTGTGATTGTGAATGAATCTTCTGTTTGAGATAAAGTTGGAACATTTGTGAAAGTGATTGTTGCACTTACTAAACTAATTAAGAATACCATTGCAAGGACGCTTGCCATCAATGAAGTGAAAATTTTTGTTTTCATTTTGTAATCATTCTGGAGTTACTATGGTTTATAAAGTTTTCTATTATGGAAAATATATTTTATTTTTTGCTATCTTTTTTCAAAACATTTATATAATTCAAAACATTGAGTTTATTGACGGAAAATGGCAATTAAAGCAAGGGAAAATTATGTTGGTGCATGGGCTTTTTTAATGGGAGTTATTTTGGCTGTAATTATTGGTTTATCTACCACTTTGATCCCAATCCCGGCGGTTTCAAAATATAGTTCTGCGCTTTATGGTATCTTGGCGATTCTTGGTTTGATAGTTGGATTCATGAATGTTGGGGGCAGAGATTCACAAACTTTCTTAATTGCAGGAGCAGTTTTGGTAATTGTTTCTGGATTTGGAATGGATAGTGTTTCTGGTTCCTTAATTGGTTTTCAAATTGCAGAGGCCATTAAAACAATTTTTGGAGCGCTTTTAGCATTGTTTGTGCCTGCGACAATTGTGGTTGCATTAAAGACAGTGTTTAATATAGCTAATGTTTAAAGAATTCTTCCTATATTGATAATAGATGAATCCATGTCTAATCGAGGGCATGCTGTGTTCACCCAACTATTAATAGGAAAGTTTTCAAATTCTGATTTGTTTAATTCATTTGAAAGAAACAAATAGAGTTTTTTTTCTTTGACTGATTTTTTAAAATCAATTGCTCTTTGGAGATTTTCTTGACCTGGCTTTGTTGAAACTAAGATTCCTACTCTGTCTGCGTTGAGGAATTTTAAATAAGAGACTTTTTTTCTTTTTTCTAATTCTTGTATATCTAATTTTGAAATTTTAATTAGTTTATTTGAATCTAAAAGAAACACTGGAGTTTTTGTTTCGAGTGCCAAAGAATATGCGTGGAACTTTCCAGACGAAATTAATAAAATTGCTTGAGTTTGTTTTTTTTGTTTTAAAGAACTGCATCCTAAAACCTGTGTAAAAGAATTTATTTTATGGTTTTTTGAGAGAATTGATTTTACTTCTGAAGCTATTTCTTTATATTGGATAGAATACGCGATTTCGATTTCTTTTGGAAGTTTTTTTGAAATCTCTAGGATTTTCTTTTTGTTTAACTCTGCGTTGATTTTTGCAGGAATAAATAGGGTTTTCATAAAAATTAATTAGAAAAATGTTTTATAAAAGTTTTGTATTCAGAAATTATTAATCAAATTTTGTTCTTGGTTCATCTTTTTGGAAAATTGGTTGTTTATGAATTGTTGCGAAAGAAGGTGTCACAATTATTATGTTTTCTTCGAATCCTGCGATGTTTCCTTCTAAAGCGTCTGTTGTTTTTTTAATTTTAGAAACAGCTCGCTTTAATTCAATAGGATCTTTTTGTCTTAGGACTTTCATGTCAATGATTGCGATTGTAAATCCTTCTCTTAAAGAGTTCAGGATTTCAGTTATGTCGTCGTAGTTTTTTAATTTGAATAATTGAACTTTTACTTTTTTGTCTTTTTCTTCTTGCTCTAAATCTATTTCAATGTATTCGTTTTCTCCACCTTCTCCAATTGAATCAGAGAATGCTTTTTTTATCTTATCAAAAACCATAGTAGTCAGAAAGTTGAGAGATTTATAAAGATTTCGTAAGTTCTTTGTATATGTTGCAGAGGAGGATTATTTTTTCATCCCTTTCATAACTTCTTCTCGAAGTTTTTCTGCTTGTTCTGTTAAACCTTTTTCTTGTTTTTCTAAAGAATCTGTTCTCATGTTCAGGATTTTTTGTTTTTCTTTAAGTTCGTCCTGCATTTTTGTTTTATCTGTTTTAATCATTAATTGGCCAATTATTTTAAAGACGTCGTCGCTTGTTTTTTCAACTTCGCCTAAAGCTGCATTTGTCTCTGAGAGTTCTATTTGGAACGCTTGCTTTTGCATTAGTAAATTCTGCAAATTCTGTTCTAGCATTTGCAATTCTTGAATCTTATTTTCTTCTGTCATTTGAATTATTCTGCTTTTACCTTTTTAAGTTTTGTCCTTGGCTTAAAGAAAATCTTGCTTCCGCAACTTGGGCAAACAAATCTCTTGTCTAACTCTTTGTTTGTTATCTTCTTTCCGCACTTAAAACATTTATAGCTTGTCATTTTAATCTAAATAAAAAGTTCCTCCTGCAAACTTTTTGTTACATTTACTGCACTCCCAAATTCCTTTGGATAATCTTTTTGCTCCGGGTTTTTTACAGAACGGACATTTTTGTTTTTTTCTTTGTTTGTCTTCTACCTTAACTAATTTAGCTCTGACTGTTTTTCCGTATCTTGCTCCGAACCTTCCTGATGCTCTTGATTTTTTTGATTTTGTTGCCATTTTTTTCTATTAGTAATTTGTGTTGCCACAATGGGAGCGCCCGGATTTGAACCGGGGTCGACAGGTCCCAAACCTGTAAGGCTACCAGGCTACCCCACGCCCCCATAATTAAAAAGAGGAGGAGCAATTTATAAAACTATTTCTTTTCGCTTGCGTCCTTTTGAGTAGCATCTTCTGGCTTTTTATCTTTGTCTTCTTCTTCTTTCTCAGAAGTTTCTGCTTTAGCTGCTACTTCAGCTTCTTTAGCTGCAGCTTCTTCTTGTATTTTCTTTTCTTGCTCGCCTTTTAATTCCTTAAAATATTTTTCTAATTTTTCTTTTTTTTCTGGCGAAGTTTCTGTTTTTTCTTCTTGAATTTCTTTATCATATTTTCCTGATTTAAGATGTTCTTCAATTTCTACTGCAGGTTTATTCTCGATTAAAATTCCTGCGCTTACGCATGTTCCTACAACTGTTTTAACAGCTGCTTTCAAATCTTTGCAAAGCATATTTGGTAATTTTGTTTTTGCTACAGAAATTATTTGTTCTATCGACGCGTTTGCGACCTGAACTTTTTTTTGTTCGCCTGATGCTTTTTCGATCCCTAATTCTTTTTTTAATAATTCTGAAACAGGTGGAGAAGAAACTTTTATTTCGAATTCTTTTGTTCCTGCATCTATATCTAATTCTACTGGAACTTTCATTCCTTTGAAACCTTTTGTCGCATCGTTTACTTTTGAAATTATTTGGCCTACGTTTAAACCTAGGGGTCCGATTTGTTGGCTCAATGCTGGTCCTGGTTGCATTTTTCCGCCTTCGACTAAGAGTTTTATTTGGGGCATTATTCGTCGTCCTCCTCGCCTTCACGTCTTATTACTTTTACATTATCCATTTTAATTGTTACCGGTAAAGGCACTACTGCACCTAACAAGCTTACTACTAACTCTTCTTTTTGTTTGTCTATTCTTAAAACTTTTGCTTTTTCACCTTTTAGAGTTGAACCAATTATTTCAATTATATCATCTTCTTTTATTGAGATTGTTTCAATAGATGGTTCGATCATTGCTTTTACTTCTTCGTATTGAATTGTTTTTCCGATTATTCCTTTTACATAAGGTAAATTAAAAACTGCCTCTTCTGCAGAGTCTCGGTCTTCTGCTTCTAAGAGAATATATCCTCGGAGTCCGTGCGGTCGCGAGACAGAAAACATGTTTATGTTTTTCTTTTCTGCTCTTTCTGCGATCATCTCGACTGCTCTTTCTTCTTTGTTTGTTGTTACTTTAATAATAAATATCATTTTATTTGTTCCACTACTCCTTAACATCTTAAGAAGAAGATAATAATAGTTAAAATTGAGGGTTTATAAATTTTACTTAACAATTATTTTCATAAGAAGTGAGATTGAAAAGCCCAAAATTCCGAGAATCGCGATTCCGATTGCAGAAACTTTTGAGACCTGCTCAAATTCTTTTCTCGACGGCTTTTTCAAAGTGTGCCATACTCTTTTACATTTGAGTAAAAACGATTTTGTTGGAGTCCATATGTTTTTCATAAATTAATTAGAGATAAAGGGTTTTTAAAATTATTCAAAAAATTCAATTCCTAATTCTTCCTCGATTTCTTTGTGTTTTATGTCGTCCATTGAACCTGTGTGGCCGAGAATTTGAGACGACTTTACTCCTGTTACTATTAATAAAACTCGGATTGATTTTTCCATGTCCTCTGAGATCTTTGCTCCCCAAATCATTTTTGCATCTGGGCTTAATTTGTTTCCGATTGTTTCCATTATTGATTTGCATTCGTCCAAAGACATATCAGAACCTCCTACGATATTCACTAAAGCTCCTGTTGCTCCAGAGACATCCACATCTAATAATGGGTTGTCGATTGCTTTTTGCACTGCGTCTAATGCGCGGTTTTCTGTATCTGATTCTCCCATCCCGATTAATGAAACTCCTCCACCGACCATTACTGCTTTTATATCTGCGAAATCCAAGTTCACTAAACCCGACGTTGTTACTAATTCTGTTGTTCCTTTTACGGCGTTTGTTAAAATCTCGTCGGCAATTTTGAATGCTGTGTGTAAAGGAAGTTCGGGCGCTAGTTCTAAAAGTTTATCGTTAGGTATTACAATTAATGTGTCTACGCTTTCCTCTAGTCTTTCTAAACCGTCCATTGCGTTTTCGATTCTTTTTCTTCCTTCAATTGTAAAAGGCAAAGTTACGATTCCGATTGTTAATGCGCCTTGTTTTTTTGCGATGTTTGAGATTACTGGTGCTGCTCCTGTTCCGGTTCCTCCGCCTAATCCGCAGGTTATGAAAACCATGTCTGATCCTGCGAGTTTTTTCTTTAAATCTGATTCTGATTCTTTTGCTGCTTCTGCTCCTACTTTGGGATTTGAACCTGCACCCATTCCTTGAGTTAATTCTCTTCCTATCAAAACTTTGTGATCAGAATTCGCGTATAATAAATCTTGAGCATCTGTGTTTACTGCAATTAATTCTCCTCCCCTTATTCCAATTTCCCTCATTCTAGATAAAGAATTATTTCCTCCGCCCCCAATTCCAACGACTTTTATTTTTGCTGTTTGTTTTTTCAAGAGTTCCTCTAATTCCTTATCAATTTCTCTAATTTCTGAAGAAGGGCTTAAAGAAACTGCCTGGGACGAAATTGACTCGCCTGTAGGCTGTTCATCGCTTTGATTATAAATGTCCTCCATGAATGATTTAAGCTGAATTGGTTTATAAGAATTATTGTGATGTTTTGGGTGTTTAGATAATTATTTAAAGAAGGATTAGAGAAAAAAGATTATGGTATTGCCTAAAATAAATTGGTATGAAAAGAGAAAATTGGGAAGAGAATTTTCTGATAGAAATCTTGGGACTTTAATTAATAACATGCTTAATGACTTAATGAGATATTCTGGAGCGGCTACCCATGACATCGGGTCATCTAAATCTTTTTGCATTAATAACTTAGCAAGCATTGAAGACTGTGATGAGCCTTGGAGCGGAATCAAAGCTAGAACAGTTAGAGAATTAAAAAGTGAGCGGCCTGAAACATATGGTGCACTGCTTAGAATTATTTATCATATGAGAAATAAATTAAATTTAACTGTTTAAACTTCCTTTTTTATCACCAACTTCCTCAACTTCTAAATCCATTTCAAAAACCTCTTTGAATTTTTCTTTGAACATTTCTATAAATTGTTTCATTTGTTTTTCTGCTTGAATAATTATTTTTTTATCTTTAACTTCGAATTTCAAAGGTTGTCTAAAAACAAACTCAATAAAAGATTTTATTTTTTCGTTTTGATCTTCAATTTTTCTTAAAATTTTCACATCATAAACAACGTCTTTACCTGCAAGAGGATTATTGAAATCGACTCTTATTCTTCCTCCAGAAACAGAAAGGATTTTTCCGATTTGATTATCAAAATTAAAAACCATTCCAGGAACAGGGTTTGTTTTTTGTTGAATGAAAACGCTTCTCGGCATTAATTTGATTAATTTGGCGTCCCTGTTTCCAAATCCTTTTTCAGGAGAAAGATCTATTTTGTGTTCTTTGATTTCTTTTCCAATTAAAAAATCGTCTATTCCTTTCAAGAACATGTCTTGTCCTAAAGAAAAAACAAAAGGTTTTGCTTGTTCTGGTTTGTGTTGCGGATTTAATTTTTCTAAATCTTTTTTTATATTTGAATCGAAAATTTCTCCTGTATCTTTTATTTTTCCAGTGAATTCTATTTCAATAAAATCTTTTTTTTGTAATTTGTTTGTCATAATGTTTTGTTTTGCTAAAACTTTATAAAGATATCTTTTTTATTTTGGATATGGTTGCTAAAATTATTAATGCTACAGAAGCAAAAGTGGGGACAAATATTCTTATTGATGGGCGGGCTAGTACTATCAAAAAAATTGATATTTCTAAAACAGGTAAACACGGGCACGCGAAATGTCGGGTGGAGGCTGTTGGAATTATTAATGGAAATAAAAAAGTTTTTGTTATTCCAGGACACGACAGATTTGAAGTGCCAATGGTCGATAAAAGAAAAGCTCAAGTTCTTTCAAAATCAAATGGAAAAGTTAGTTTAATGGATTTGGAAAATTTTGAAACAATTGAAGTTGATTGTCCGGACACAGACTTGTTTGAACAATTAGAAGAAAACGGCAATGCAGAATATTGGGACATAGAAGGGGACAAAATAGTTAAGAGGAAACTTTAAAAACAAACTTTATTATTCTTTAACATGGCAAAAATACCTGAAGCACAAGCAAGATTATTCAAGAATATGTTTGTATGCAAAAAATGTCAAAGCAAAATAAGAGCAGAGCCTCTGAAAATTCTCGAAGGAAAAATTAGTTGTAGAAAATGCAAGAAAAAAGCATTTCGACCTTTGAAGAAAAAATAGGTGAAAAATGGATTTAATGTTTTACGATCTCGCGCTCTTAGTCTTATTTATAATTTTCTCGTCGTTTTTTCTTTATCGAAACAAAAAAAATCTGAAACAAGAAGGATGGCTGTTGTTGTATAAAACAAAATGGGGTGTAAGATTAATTGATAAAATTGGGATCAAATATAAAAGAACTCTGAAATTTTTGAGTTATGTATCTATCTTTTTGGGATATATTTTGATGGTTGCGATAGTCTATTTAATTATTCAAACAATTTATCTTTATTTTACAACAGAAATTGCGAGGGTTATTAGTGCGCCTCCAATTGCTCCTCTTATCCCTTATTTTCCGCAGTTGTTTGGTTTGGAAAGTTTTTTCCCGCCGTTTTATTTTATTTATTTTATAGTTGCTATTTTAATTATCGCAACTGTTCATGAATTTTCTCACGGGATTTTTGCTCGAAGATATGATATTAAAATCAAAAGTACAGGATTTGCTTTTTTAAAATGGTTTCCTGCAATTTTCGGAGCGTTTGTTGAACAAGACGATAAAGACATGGACAAGAAAACAAAGTTCGAACAAATGAGTGTTTTGTCTGCAGGAGTTTTCGCGAATGTGGTTATCGCGGTTTTGTTTTTCGTTATACTCTGCTTGTTTTTTTCTTATGCTTTTACGCCAACAGGAATTGTTTTTGATGGCTTTATTTATGATAGTATAGGAATTGCGACAATAACTTCTATGAATGGTATTTCTTTGGATAATCCAAACTTTGAAAGAATTTTGGAATTATCTGATTCAGATAAACTAAATAAAATTGAAGCGGATGGGGAAAAATATGTTATTACTTCGGAAATTTTAGAACAGCAAAAAAATTCTGAAGAAGTTTTGTTGTATTATGATTCTCCTGCGATTAATGCTAATTTGAATGCGGTTATAACTGAAATTAATGGTGTTGAAGTTTTAAGTTTAGAAAAATTTTCAGAAGAAATTGGAAAATATTCTCCTGGAGAAAAGATTATGATTTCGACTTTAGGAATGGAAGGGGAAATTGAGCAAGAAATTGTGTTAGGGGAAAATCCAGGAAATTCTGGAGAAGCGTGGGTAGGTATTGGTTTTGCCCAAAAAGTGAAAAAAGGTGTTGTAGGAAAAATTTATAATTATTTTACATACAAAGAAGAACATGTTTATTATAAACCAAATTTTGGGGAAGCGAGTATTTTCATTAAAGATTTGTTATGGTGGATATTTTTCCTGAATGTTTTAGTTGCACTTATGAATATGCTTCCATTAGGAATTCTCGACGGGGGAAGATTCTTTTATTTGACGGTTTTAGGAATTACTAAATCAGATAATTTTGCGAAAAAAACTTTTGCGTTTATAACTTGGTTTTTACTTTTTTCTCTTTTGGCGGTGATGATCAAATGGGCTTGGGTTAGATTTTTTTAGAAAAGGTTTAAATAGAATTATTTTTCTTTGAAAGATATGATGAATGAGAGATCTTTTTATCAGGACATTTCGAATGAGAATTATTTAGAACTTGTAAGGCCCATGATGCATGTGTTAGTATGGGGATTGGCAGACTTCTATAATGTTGAAGTAGAAAATGGTGATGAAGAAAAAGCGAGATACTATTTAGAAGAACTCGCCATGAGATCTGCAAATGCTCACTTTTTTTTAGAAAGATGGTTTGTAAAATGTGTTGAAGAAGGATGTTCAGGGGTAGATGTTGTCGAAGATCTATCTTTAAAAACATCTAGTTTCGCACAACTTTCTAAAATGATGAGAGATTCTCCTCTTGAAGGAAGAGAACATTTGCGCTCTCGATTAAACCAAGTTCTTGAAGCTCATCAAGAAGTTCTTACACATTACAAAAAAAGAAGTGAATATTAAAAATTGTAAAGGTTTAAAACTAATTCTTCATCGATAATTTTATGATACCTGAAAAAGTTAAGAAAGTTTTAAGGAAGCAACATTATAAAATTGTTGGAGAGCATTCTGCTGTGCAGATTTGTCGTTGGACAAAAAAGTCTTTGAAAAATGAAGGTGTTTGTTATAAAGAAAAGTTTTATGGAATTCAATCTCATCGCTGTTGTCAAATGACTCCATCTGTTATGTGGTGCGACAACAAGTGCCAGCATTGTTGGCGGGCTATTGAATTGACTTTGGGAAATAAAATTGAAGGGAAATTAAATACCCCTGCTGAAATTATTGGTGATTGTATTGAAGCGCAGAAAAAATTATTACAGGGTTTTAAGATTGATCCAAAAAGTGAGAAAAAACAATTAAGTAAAGCTGATCAAAAAAAATATGAAGAAAGTTTAGAGCCGATGCAGTTTGCTATTTCTTTGTCGGGTGAACCTACGATTTATCCAAATATTGGAGGTTTGATTGCTGGGTTGCGGGCGCGAGGAAAGACTTCGTTTTTAGTTACAAATGGTTTACATCCTGAGAAAATTAAAGAGCTGAAGGATTCGGGGAATCTGCCGACGCAGTTATATATTAGTATTAATACTCCAAATGAAAAATTGTATAATGAGTTTCATAAAAGTTCTATGAAAGATGCGTGGAAGAAGTTGAATGAAAGTTTGGCGTTGATGAAAAATCTTTCTTGTCGAACTATCTTTAGAATGAATTTGGTTAAGGATTTGAATATGAATGATGAAATGATTGAAGAGTATGCTGAGATGATTAAGAAAGCTAATCCGATGTTTGTTGAAGTTAAAGGTTACATGAGTGTGGGATTTGCTCGAGAGCGTTTGGGTTATGACAGAATGCCTGATGAAAAAGAAATGGAAAAGTTTATTTCTAAATTAGCTAAGGCTACTGGGTTGAAGATTTTGGATTCACATGAAAGAAGTAGGGCCTGGGTTTTGGGAGAGGATAAAGATGAGTTAAAGATTAGGTAGAAAGATTTATAAATATAGCAAACTATAACTTACTATAATGGCAACAACTATTCAAATAAGTAATGAATTAAGAAACCTTTTGGTAAACAGAAAAATGCATCCAAGAGACACTTTTGAAGATGTTATATTTGATTTAATTGAAGATACAATGGAACTTTCTGAAGAAACTAAAAAAAATCTTGCTGAAATAGAAAAAGATGTTGAGAAAAATGGTTACAAGAACTTTGTATCTTTTGAACAAATTAAAAAAGAAGCTGGTTTATAATGTACTCTATTATATTCCACAAAAATGCTCAGAACCAATTTAACAAACTAAATAAAAATCTCCAACAAAGAATTATGTCTCATCTTGAAAGAATAAAAATTAGGCCACATCATTTTGTTAAAAAGCTTGTTGGAAGTCATCTTTATTCTCTGAGAGTTGGGAATTATAGGGTTATTCTAAATATTCAAAACAAGGTCTTGGTAATCTATGTTTTTGAAATTGGTCATCGAAAAAAGGTTTATGATAAAAATCCTTAGAGAAAATTACTTTTGCCATTTTTACAAATCAACAACACCGTCTTTAGTCAATGCTGCGAATCTTACTCCAACTGGAAGATTAATTAATGCTGAGACCAGTGCCATGTGTTCTTTTCCGTCGCCAGATGCAATTGAAAGTGCGACCTCCATGCCGTCGAATTTTCCTTTGAGTTTTTGTGAAAATTCGTCTTTGAGTTCTTTTAGTTTTTTTGATAAATCTATTTTAATAAATTCGAATTCTTTTTCGTGTTGAAAATCTTTTGCAAAATCGTCTCCAAGAACAATTACTTTTTCCCATTCGCCGTGTTTTATTAAACCTGCGACTTGTGCCCAGGTTCCTTTTCCGCTAGAAAGTAATGCGACTAATTCCATGTAATGAAAAAAGAGCTGATGTTTTTAAGGATTATTGCACTAAAAGAGAATAGAATATTTTATAAACAGCATAGAAAATATAATGTGATGGCATTAAGTGTTGAAGAAAAATGGGAAGGTAAAACTTTGCCTTGGAATATTGGAAATAGAGTTGCCGGAGGAGGGAGATGTCTTCTTGGAGAAATGGTTATGTTATTTGGAGGTCCTGTTGGGATTGCATTAGGAACCCCTTTCTTTATTGAGGGGATGGGAGATGTATTAACCGGCAAACATCATTACATTCCATCCAGAGTATATAAAAAATTAATAAGAAAGGGTTGGAAAGAAAAATGTTATGGAGAAGAAGATTTTGAAGATGAACCCACAAATTTATAAACTCAAAATTTCTAAATAAATTAGCCGATTGAACCATATCGCTAGCAGATCCTATTCTGTATTTGTGGCGCATAATGTGGGAGGCGACATATATAAAAAAATGGCACTTAAAGAAGATTTGCAAAAAGCATTAGTTGAATTGCGTAAAGGCAAGGAAAGAAAATTTGACCAGACAGTTGATTTAATTGTAAATTTGCAAAAATTTGATCTTAAAAAAAATAATGTGAATCTTTTTGTTTCTATTCCGCACAAAATTAAAGATAAAAAAATTGCGGGTTTTTTTGAAACAAAAAACAAGAATGTTGAAACGATAACTGGCGATGAATTTAGAAAATATAATGATAAAAAGAAATTAAAAAACATTGTTAAAAAATATGATTTCTTTATTTCTCAAGCAAGTTTAATGCCAAAGGTTGCGACAACTTTTGGAAGAGTGTTGGGTCCTGCAGGAAAAATGCCGTCGCCTCAATTGGGAATTTTAATGGAAGTTACTGATAAGGCAATTGAAGAAATAAAGAAAAAAATTAACACCAGCATTAAAATTAAAACAAAAGAAGCGAGCATAAAAGTTGCGTCTGGGAAAGCCAGCATGAAAGATGAAGAGATTGTTGAGAATTCTCTGATAATTTATAATGCGCTTGTTAATGAGTTGCCTCGAGATAAAGAGAATATTAAAAATGTTGAATTAAAATTCACTATGACTAAACCTGTTAAAATTAAAATACGATGAGTGGAGAAAAATCAACACATGTTTCAGAAAAGAAAAAGAAAATTGTAGCAGAGCTTGCTGATTTGATTAAGACTAAAAAAACAGTTTTAATAGCGTCGATAAAAAATCTTCCTGCGGCAATGTTTCAAGACATTAGTAAAAAACTTCGGGGCAAGGCGATTGTAAAAGTTCCTAAAAAAAATCTTATTTTGAGAGCAATTGAATCTTCTGCAGATAAAGAAGTTAAAAAATTAGAAGAAGTTATCAAGAGCGATGTTGCGATTTTGTTTTCTGATTTGGATTCGTTTGAACTTGCTGGAGAATTGTTAGATAATAAAAGTCCTGCAAAAGCAAAGGTCGGTCAAGAAGCGCCTGAAGATATTGTTGTTCAAGCAGGTCCGACTGATTTGGTTCCTGGTCCTGCAATTTCAGAGTTGGGTTCTGTTGGTTTGCAAGTTCAAGTTGAAAATGGTAAATTGACAATTAAGGAAGATAGAATAATTGTTAAAGGGGGCGAAGTAATAAAAGAAAACGCTGCGGATGTTATGAGTAAGTTGGACATTAAACCTTTTTCGATTGGTTTTATTCCGCTTTGCGCTTTTGACACTAAGGAGAAAAAATTCTATGCTGAAATTAATATTGATAAAGAAGGAACACTGGAAAAATTAAAAGACGCTCATGGAAGAGCTTTGCCTTTTGCAGTTGAGGTTGGTTATCCTTCAGAGGACACAATTAGTTTCTTAATTGGTAAAGGGCATTCACATGCTAAGGCTTTGGAAGGGTTGGCTCCTGTTGAGGAGGGGAGCAAAGAAGAGGGCAAGGAAGAAAGTAAAGAAGCTCCGGCAGAAGATGCTGTAGAAAAAGCTGCAGCAGATGAAAAAACAGATGGAGAGGTCAAGGAAGTTTCAGCAGAAGAAGGTAAAGACAATCAAACTCAATCAGATAAACCTGAAGGAGAAAATAAATAAAATGGAAAATATATACGCAGCACTTTTACTGCACAAAGCAGGGAAAGAAGTGAATGAAGAAAATTTGAAAAGTGTTGTTGCAGCTGCTGGTGTTGAAGCTGAAGAGGCAAAGATCAAATCTTTGATTGCGAGCCTTAAAGGTGTTGACATCGCGAAAGAATTAGAGAGCGCAAGTTTGGTTGCTGCTGCTCCTGCTGGCGGAAACGCTGGTGAAGCTAAAGCAGAGGAAAAGAAAGAAGAGAAACCAAAAGAAGAAAAGAAAGAAGCTGCAGCAGAAGGATTATCTGCTCTATTCGGTTAATTAATTTTTATTAAAACGAGTATCAGATAATCCTAAACTTTTTCTAGTTGTAACAGGATAATAAACTTTATAACTCCGTCCTAATTTCAATTACTCATGGCATGGTCTCTTTATGAAAAGGATCAATTTCTTGAACCTTTAAAATTCTCAAATGGAAAAACACAAAAAGATGTGGTTAAAGAAGTTCTAGATAAAATAAAATCCGGGCACAAGATAATTTTTATCCATGGAGTGTGTGGAACAGGAAAGTCAGCGATTGCCTTGAATATTGCGCGGAATTTAGGTAAAACATCAGTTGTTGTTCCTGGAAAAAATTTACAAGCACAGTATAAAAAAGATTATGAGGGAGATAAATATTTATTGAAAGACAAAAAAGAAAAGTTAAAAATTAGCGTGATTACAGGAAGAAACAATCATGAATGTAAGTTTTTAAGAGATAACGACAGAGCAATTCCAAAAATAAAAAAAGAAATTGATTCTAGCTTAAATGATATTTTTGAATTTTCGGAAGAAGAGGAAAACGAAAAAAACAATAAAGATTTTTCAGCAGATAATTTTGAACTGCCGTGCAAGATTGAAATAAAAGAGAAAAACTTCAGAAAAATAAAAGAATATTTGAGAAAAAATAAAAACATTAATTTGAATAGTTTTTTGACAATTCAAGATGTGAAACGAGTTCCTGTTGCAAGTGTTTGCCCTTACTGGTATCCTGTTCTTCCAGAAGAATATGAGTTGAAAACCAAGGAATTCGAATCTGCGAAAAAAAGAAAATTCGAAGGATTAGAGGATACCAAATTTGTTATTTATCAAAGAAAGCCTGGATGTAAATTTTACGATCAGTTTGATTCTTATATTGACTCGGATGTGATTGTTTTTAATTCATTAAAATATAAGCTTGAAACTGCTTTAAACAGAAAACCAAAAACAGAAGTTGAAATAATCGATGAATGCGATGATTTTTTAGATAGTTTTTCTAATTCAAGGAAAATAAATTTGGATAGATTGTTGAATTCTTTATCTTATATTTTTAGTTCCGAGAAATTTGTGGAAAAAATTCAAAAAGAAATTACAGAAATAATCCATCATCTTAAAAGAAATCTGCAGGTCAATGAATCAATTGATTCTGGAAAAATTCTTCCTTTGAAACAAACAGGAGTTTATGATTTGCTGAAAATATTTTCAAGCAATCCGGATTTTTTTTCGGAAATAGATGATGAGAGTTATTTGTTCGACGTGGAAGAAACAGCGAAAATGTTTAAAGATTTTGTCCGTGAAAGTTATGTTACTTTTTCAAAAATAGAAAATAGTTTGAGTGTGAGTATTGTTACAACAAATCTTGCTAAAAAATTTAAAGAACTTTTAGATAAAAATAAGATTTTTGTTTTGATGTCTGGGACACTTCATTCTGAAAAAGTTCTGAAAGAAATTTTTGGGCTGGAGGATTTTGTTGTGATTGAAGCTGAAACAAGTCAGCAAGGGCAAATTGAAGTTGTTAGAACAGGGTTGGAGATGGATTGCAAATACTCTAATTTTTCAAATGGGAAAAATTCTAGAGAGGGTTATCTTTTGGCTTTGAGTAAATGTGTTGAAGTTTCAAAAAAACCTTCTTTGGTTCATGTTAATAGTTTTAGTGATTTGCCGTCGGAAAACGAGTTGCAGGAATTTGATATAGATAATTTAATTTCAAGAGAAAAACTTAAAGAGCTTCAGAAAAAAGATAAGACTGGTCAGGCGGTTGAAAGATTTAAGAAAAATCAGATGGATGTTTTATTTTCTACTCGGTCAACTCGGGGAGTTGATTTTCCTGGGGAGCAATGTAATAGTATTATTTTTACAAAATATCCGAATCCAAATGTTAAAGATGCTTTTTGGAAAATTCTAAATAAAACACACCCGAATCATTATTGGGATTTTTATAAAGACAAGGCTAAACGGGAATTGTATCAAAGAATTTATCGTGGTTTAAGATTTCAAAAAGATCATATTTATTTGCTCAGTCCTGATGTTCGGGTTTTGGATGTTTTTGAGAAAGAGCTTTGATTTTATTTTTCACTATCTCTTCGTCTTCGGGATTTGTTACTCCTAACCATTTATCTGGAGTTGAATAAAGTTTTATTTTTAATAATCCTTTTCTTAATAATTTGGGAAAATCTTTTGCAAGAATTGCTTCAGAAGTTCTGTCATCCTTGTGTTCAATTTTAAATTGTTCAAAAATAGATTCCAAGTCATTGATAATCGAGGGTTGTAATACGAAAATATTCATGCTGCATAAAGTGTTCGAGGTTAATCCTCTTTCATCTAGTTTTGATTTTTCAATATTATAAGTTTCGACAATGTCTTCCACATACTCTTGCTCATTTACGTGAAAAATTCCTCTATTTGTTGTTCCTTTTTCTGGCAATCCTTCACCTAACCTGTATCCGATTGTTGCGGAATCATTAGACTCATTTATGTGGTTAACAAGAATTTTGAAAGTTTTTTCTCCGTAGATGTCGTCTCCGTTGCATACTACAAAAGGGCAATCAAGAAATTCTTTTGCGCAGAGCAATGCTTCTGTTGTCCCCCAGGGCTTGTCTCTTGCTTCTTGGTCAAAAGTCTGGTAAGCGTATTTAACAGGAATTCCTTGAAACTCATCTCTGAACATTTCTTGAAAAGAATCTTTAGTTTTGTCTCCGACAATAAAAATTATTTTTGTGAAACCTGCTTTAATTGCTTGGTCAATGGAACACTCAATTAATGTTTCACCATTTAGTCCTACTTTTGCGAATTGCTTTATTCTCCCTCCGAATCTCGAGGAAAGACCTGCGACCAAGTAGACTACTGCAATGTCTTTTTTTTCATCCATTTTTATTGGCTGATTAATTTATTTTTTAATAATTTGAGATTATTCATAACAATTTGTTCGTCTTCAGGATTTGTTACACCAAACCAAGATTCCTTCACAGGATAAAGTTTAATTTTTAATTTTTCTTGTTTGATTAATTTTGATATGTCTGTTGGTAAGAGACATTCTAAGTTATTGTCTTCTTTATGTTCTTCCTTAAATGAATCGACAATTTCTGAAAGATTGTTTATTACTTCGGGCTGCAATGCGAAAAAATTCATGCTACAAAGATCTTCGGGTTTTAATTTAAATTGCTCTAATTTATTTTTTTCTATTCCGAAAGTCTCTTTTATATCTAAGACATAATTATCCTTATCAATTTGAAAAATTCCTCTATTTGCTTTTCCGTTTTCTGGAAGAACGTCAATTAATTTGTATCCAATTGTTGCAGAGGTTTTGTTATTTGTTAGATGATCTACTAAAACTTTGAATGCGCCCTCGCCGTAGATGTCGTCGCCGTTGCACAAAACAAAAGGGCAGTCAATTAAATCTCGTGCAGAGCATAAAGCGTCTGTTGTTCCCCAAGGTTTGTCTCGGATTTCTGGATTGAATGTTTGACGTGCGTAGTGAATTGGAATTCCTCTATAGTTATCTGAAAAATTTTCTTTGAAAAGTGCTTCTGTTTTGTTTGAAACAATGAAAATTATTTTTGTGAATCCTGATAGTAAAGCTTGATTTAAAGAATATTCAATTAGAGATTCTCCTTTGGGTCCGACTTTCGCGAATTGTTTTATTTTTCCTCCGAATCTTGATGACATTCCTGCAACCATATAAACAAGTGCTATCTCTTTTTTCATTTTTTAGGTAGAAAAGATTAGCTTAAATAATTAATGGATGTAAAGTAATAAACTTTAAAAGTCTGAAAAATGTTGGATAATTAAGCCTCCGTCGCATAATGGTATTGCACCGGACTTGAGATCCGGGGCCTTCGGGCCATCCCCGTTCGATTCGGGGCGGGGGCGTTTTACATATTGCCTTGCAATATGTAATTTTCTGAATAGAATTGGTTAAACTCAAAATGTTTTTCATCCTCGTTTTATTTGGGTGAGCAATTTCGCGAGACTCGCCTCAAAACCTAAACGAGCGGGGTTGGGAATTGGGGGGCGTTTATTTAAAAAAATTCCACCAAGATTTTTTTATACTAACTGGTTGATCGTACTCGTCGATAATTTGATAATTTATTTTTGGTTTTTCTTTTAGAACAGGTGCTTTTTCTGCGAGCTCTTTGTGCATTTGCTCTGTTGCCTTTTCGATAATTGTTCGAGAATAACCCTGATCTATCAAAGCCCATTTGAGAGAATCCTCTGTGTAACCTTTTTTCAAATTTTTTTTAAAATAATCTGTGATTTTTTGGAGTCTTTCGCTTTCTCTCATGAAAAACATAAAACTTCTTAGTTTAAAAAAATAATTGTGATGCTTTACTTGATTCATTAAATAGCTTTTTTATTAATTTATAAGTAATGTGAAAAATTATTTTAAAAATATTCTCGTGATCAGAAATTCAAAGCGAGCAAAACCTTACTCGAGCTGCTTCGCAGCTCGTACCCCGAGGTCAGAACCCGCGCTAGACGGACCCCCGTCGCAATCCAGGAGAGCCCTACCAGAACCCGCACCGAACCTCGCGACACTTCCATTTATTGGACCCCAATAATATAAATCTCCTTGAGGAACATTTGATTTTGGCAATCCTTGATTGGTTGGATTTTCTAACCAGTGTTCTAAATTAATTCCAGGAGTTTTATCTTCTCTTAAACCACCTCTTATTTTTTCTTTTTTAGATTTATTTTGAGTTAAAATATACAATCCTCTTTCTCCTTGTTTAAACGCTGTATCAAACCACTCTGATCTCCAAGGAGATTTAACTTCTACAAGATCTCGAAGAATTTCTTGATATTCCTGATTACTCTCTTCTGATTTTAAATATTTTAGAAAACCTGCAAACTCAGGTAAAGTCAACATTCTCGCGCCTTCTTGACTTAGTGCACGGTGAGCTTCATACCAATCTTTTCCTTGATGAGTTCTCTCTTTAGCAATTGCGAGATTTAATTCAGGGACTTCGATATAAGAGTCTGAAACAACCTCTGCTCGAGGAGTTTCTATTTCTGGCTTAAGAACTAAATCATTTCTCATAGTATAAACTTCTGGATTTAGAGTTTTCAAAGTTTCATCGCTTACTTCTATTATTGGTGCCATAGAATTATTGTGAGTTAATATTTTATAAACTTTTCTATTTTGTTACTTTTTCAGAAAAGTAACAATTGCTTTACCTAATTGGCTTTTCTTTTTTATAGAACTTAATTGCTTGTTTTAATCTTGATTTTGATTCTGCATAGATTGTTAGAATCTTCTGATTTCTTTTAACTTTTGTCCCAACATGAACATGCAAGTAAAGACCTGCTGATTTGTCCATAGGGCATCCGGCACTTCTAGCTAAACTATTTATTTTTTTATTATCAATGTGCTTAATTTTCCCTGATTTTTTGGATTTGATTTCTTTTTTGAATTTTGCTGGCGCGAGTTTCTTTAAGTTTCCGTTTTGAGCTTTAATTATCTCTTTGAATTTCTCAAATGCCTTTCCGGAGTCTAAAATTTCTTTTGCTAATTTTTCTCCATTATTTTTTTTGGCCTTTCCGGTCATTTCTAAAAGTTCTCCTGCCAAAAAAACTGATTTTTTTTCTAAATCGTCTGGACCTTGTTGTTTTGGATCTAAAATTTTCAAAATATCTATTGTTTCCAAAACAGGTCCAATTCCATTTCCTATTGGCTCTGACCCTTTTGTTAAAACAACTTTTAGTTTTCTCTTAAAATGTTTTCCGAGATACTCGAATTTCTTCTTTAGTTTTAATGCTTTTTGTTTATTCACTTTTGCAGATTTTCCATAAGGAATATCAATTAAAATATACTTGCTCCCAACTGCGAGTTTTTTTGACATTATCGATGCGAGTAATTGTGCCTCTGGATCTATTTTCAGTATTTTTTCTATTTGAATTATTTTTGAATCAGCAGGAACCATCCCTAGTCCGCCTCCCCAAACCATACAAGCATTTGTTTTTTTGACAATTTTTTCAAGTTCCTTTATAGAAAAATCTATTTGCGCAATTGTCTCTATTACGTCTGCTGTCCCTGCTGCAGAAGTTATTGCTCGAGAAGAAGTTTTTGGCATCATTAAACCTGTGGCTGCGCAAATAGAAACCACCAAAGGAGTTGTTCTGTTCCCAGGAATTCCTCCAATAGAATGTTTATCGACGATAAATTTATTTTTTAATTTAAGTTTATTTCCGGATTTTAAAATTGCGTTAATTAAATAAATTGTCTCTTTTTTGTTCATTCCATGACGATACATTGCTGAAACAAAAAGGGCTATCTCTGCTTCGGAAAGAGAATTGTTCACAACATCTTTTATTATTTCATTAATTTGTTTTTCGGATAAGACTTTTTTATTTAATTTTAATTTTATGTATTTTAAACTTTTTGGGGAAGACGCCAAGATAACCTCTACTTTTTGATTGTTTTTTAATGACAATCTTTTTTGAATCTCAGAAGAAACAGCTATTTCGTTATTTTTTACTAAACCCACAATTGTATCTAAAATAGTGTGAATCTCTTTTGTTTTTGTTTTGATAGAAATTCTTTCTTTTGTATGAACTCCAATTTTCTCGGCGGTTTTTTTATTCAGCATTGCTACAGGCAAACCTGCAGACCATTTTAGAAGTTTTATTTTTAATTCCATAATATCACCTTTTATTTAATAGGAGAAATGATTTTTATAACTATCTACATTTATCTTCTATGAAGAGTCCAGGAGTTTTTTTGTTTCTATAAATTTCGAGTACGACCAACAAATATGCTAATATTAAGGGGCCTAAAATAAAACCAAGAACTCCAAATAAAAATAAACCTCCAATCATTCCAATTAAAATAACTGAAGAATGGATTCTTGTTTTTCTAGAAACTATCATTGGTCTAATTAAATTATCTCCCACTGAAGAAATCAAACCGAAAACAATAATTCCTATTGCTGAGAAAGTGTTTCCTGCTATGATTAGATAAATTGCTACTGGAAGCCAAACAATTGTTGTTCCAATGATTGGAAAGATTCCTGCAAAGATTGCAAGTAATGTCAAGAACAATGCGCTTGGAACTCTAAAAATAAAAAACCCGATTCCAACAATTAAACCTTGAAGCATACCTACAACGACTTGTCCGTAAAGAACCGACGCTGTTATTCCTTTTGTATAATCAAACAATTTTTTTTCTACTTCTTTTGAAAAAGGTAGCATTGATTTTATATAATCTACAATTTTTTCCTTATCTCTTAACACAAAAAAGAAAATAAAAAACACCACCAAGAGTTGTAAAAATAATGTTGGAAAATTTAAAATTAAATTTGATAAAGAATCAACTAATGAACTTGCTGTGTTAGAAAGAAATGATTGAAGAATTGTCCCGACTTCTGTAGTAAATTGTTCTGACGCAAAAAACGAAGGAAAGATTTTTGATAGAGGAGTGATAAAATCAACTTGTTGAACTGTCAAATAAAATTTAAAAGATTGTTCTATAAAAATTGGGGTTAAAAACCAAATAGGAAGTAAAACTAATAGGGCCAACAAGATACAAGTTATTGAAGCGGCTGCGTTCCCCGAGTTTGTTATTTTAAAAAACCATTTGTAAATAGGATAAAAAACAAATGCTAAAATTACTCCAAGAACAACAGACATTAAAATAGGTCTAACTAAGAAAAAAGATAAGACAACTAAAACAATTAAAATTATTGTTGCCATGATTTGTTTGAAATATTCTTCGTTCATTTTCACTTGTAACAAGTAGTTGAAATTTATAAAGTTTTGTTATTGTTCAAAAAGTTTATAAATTAGAATTAAGGTAGATGTATATGAATTTTATAAAAAAAATTGTTGATGGGGAAAAAAATGAGTCGATTCATTTGTTATTTAAGAAATTTAGTAAGGGTGAGTTTAAAGATAGGGCTTTGATTTTTGCTAAAAGAACTGCGAAAAATATTTCGATAAAGACGAGCGCGGAGTTTGCAAATGAATTGGTGAAAGACTGTGGAGAGAAATTAGGTGAAGAGAAAACAAATGTTACTGGCGCGATTGTTACAACTTCTGATTTGACTGATGAATTGGAATTCAAGGAGAAAAAACAATTTCAAGGGGTTAAGAGATATATGATTGACGCCGAAATGAGTGGAAATGAAATTGTTTCGTTGGTTGAAAAATTTTCAAAAGCATTTTTTGGGTTGAGTTTTACTGGCGCTAATTTTAAATTAAAAATTAAAGCTAAAGCGCCGAAAACAGGAAAACCTGGAAGTAAAAAAAATGACGATCCGATTATTCCGGATTTTTGTAGATTAGTTACAGAAGATTTGAAATTTGGTGAGAGTTTTATCTTTGAAAAGCAGGATTTCAAAATTGCTAATATTAATCATACTTTTTTTATTGACGAAATAATTGTTCCAGAGGAACTTAAAAAATCAGAGGATTTTGCAAAGATTCGTGAGCTCGCAAAAAGAAAAGGCAGAATTCTCAGAGAAGGTGAAATTGACGGGCAAAAGATTAGCAAAGAAATTGCTTTTGAGGCTTGATTTGAATTTAATCAATTACCTCAACGTCATCTAAACAACTCAAAAGAGGAGTTCTTCTTGTCTTTCCATCTTCATATTCTTTTTCTAGGTGGGTCTCATTTCCCCTTGCAGAGTAAACATTTTTTATAGTATATTCTCCAAAATGATCGTCTTGGAATGTTTTCCCCCTTAAAATTCCTCTTAAGGTTCTTGGCTTAGATGTCATAAAATTTTAGATAGACTAAGGTTTTTAAAGATTATTGTAATAAAATTTATTGATTATCTCTTATCTGCTTTGTGTATAAAGTCCGAATAATGTTTTACTTCTTACACAGAATTAAAAAATTAATTATTATTTATATATGTGGGGCAATCTTTTATATCACAAGAATTCCAACAATACTCTCCAATATTTTTATCAATCATCCAATCTGTTTCTCTTCTAGTACATTCAATTGTTAAAGCAATTTTCATTGGCATTGGACAGTGTCTTGAATGTCCTTTAACTACGTTAGCCCTAACGCTGGGGTCAGTAGGATATAATTTTCCATTAAAACTAATAAACATTTGATCCATTGTATTTTGCATAAATCAAATGAAATTTCTTATGTTATAAATCTTCCTCTAGTAAATGTTTTGTGTATAAATTCTAAAAATAAGAACTTACTTTATACACAAAGCCACACTTATCATAACCTTTAAATACTGACTTTTTCTTCATAAAATATTCCAGGGAAGAAATAAAATGATAATTTCCGCATTATTGAAAAATATAACAAATGCCAACAACAAAAAGACCAAGAAAAGGAAGTTTGCAATTTTGGCCGAGAAAGCGAGCCAATAAATTTTTGCCTAGAGTGAACTGGGATGCGATTGATTCTGAAAGTATTAAAAATCTTAAGGGGTTTATTTGTTATAAGGCCGGAATGAGTTCTGTACAAGTTAAAGATAATTCGGATGACTCGATGACAAAAGGAAAAACAATTGCGGTTCCTGTGACTGTGCTTGAATGTCCTCCGATGAAGATTTTTTCTGTTAGATTTTACAAAGACGGCAAAGTTATGAAAGATGTGTTAAATGAAAATTTAGATAAGGAATTAAAAAGAAGGGTTAAAATTCCTAAAAAAAGTAAAGGGGACATTGATGGAGTAAAAGATTATGACGATGTTCGAGTGATTGTTTATTCTATTGTTAAAAAAACCGGAGTGAAAAAACGTCCGGACATGATAGAGGTTGGTCTTAAAGGAAGTGTTGAAGATAAAATTAAATTCATTAAAGAAAACCTTGGAAAGGAAATTTCTATAAATGATGTTTTTGAAAAAAACCATTTGGCTGATTTAAGAGGTTTAACAAAAGGTAAAGGTTTTCAAGGACCTGTTAAAAGATTTGGCATTACTCTTAAAGTTTCTAAATCCGAGAAAGGGCGTAGAAGGCCTGGAAGCATTGGTCCGTGGCATCCTGCAAGAGTTACTTTTAGGGTTCCGATGGCAGGGCAAACAGGATTTCAAACAAGATCGGTTTACAACAATAAAATAATTGATATTGGAGAAGGTAAATTCAAAAACATAAAAAATTACGGAGACATTAAAACAAACTATGTTGTTGTTTGTGGAAGTGTTCAAGGGCCTGCAAAAAGGCAATTAATTTTGAGTCATGCTCTTAGAGAAACAAAAAAACAATTAAAGAAAAATTATGAATTAATATGAAAACAAAAATTTTAGATATAAACGGAAAAGAAAAAGCTAGCATTGATTTGCCTAAAGAATTTTCTGCGAAGATTAGAAAAGATATTGTTGGAAAAGTTTTAGAAGTGAAAAAAAGTAAACAACCCTATGGAGCTTGTCCGATTGCAGGGCTTCAAGCATCAGCTTCGGGAAAATTGATTCACCGAAGACATGTTTGGAAAAGCCAGTATGGCCGTGGTATGTCAAGAGTTCCTCGGAAAAGAATGTCTCAAAGAGGTTCTCAGTTTAATTGGGAAGCTGCAACATCTCCGAATACAAAAGGTGGACGAAGAGCACATCCTCCAAAAGCTGTTTCAATGATAAATAATTTGAAAATGAATAAAAAAGAAATGAAGATTGCTTTTATTTCTGCATTAAGTGCAACTGCGAATTCCAAAGAAGTTTGTGAAAAATACGCGAGATTGAAAGATAAAAAAATTGAAGTGCCGTTTGTTGTTGAATCTAAATTAAGTGGATTGAAAACGAAAGAATTGATTGAAAGTTTGAAAAAGATTTTGGGCAAGGATTTATTTGAAGTTGGTTTGATTAAAAAAACTGTTCGTGCAGGAAGAGGAAAAACTCGAGGAAGAAAATACAAATCAAACGCAGGTTTATTATTAGTTATTGGGGAAAAAGAAAATCTAAAAACAGGAGCTGTTGAAGTTGTTAATGTTAAAAAATTAAGTGTTACTGATTTGGCTAAGGGCGGTGTTGGAAGATTAACTATTTATACTGAAGGGGCAATTAAAGATTTGCAGGAGAAATTGAAATGAATTTAAAACCAGTCGCAACAGAAAAAGCAGTAATGATGATTGAATCGCAAAATATAATGACTTTTTTAATAGATATGAGAAAATCAAAAACAGAAATAAAAAAAGAAATCGAAGAAATATTTAATGTTAAAGTTGAAAAAATACGGACACTAATTAGAGACAATAAAAAAACAGCTTATGTTCAATTAAAAAAAGAGTTTCCTGCTATTGATTTAGCAACGAAACTCGGGATGATGTAAATGGGAAAAAGAATAGTTTCACAAGCGCGAGGGCATGGGAGTTCGACTTACAAAGTTAAGAAAAGAGCGTTTCGATATAAAGTTCAATTTGTTCGAGGGCTAAAAGGAGAAGGGAAAGTTGTTAAACTTTTTAATTCGTCTGGACATAGTGCGCCGTTGGCGAAAATAAGTCATACTGAAGGAAAAGCTTTTTATATTCCTGCGTTCAAAAATATGTTTGAGGGACAAACAATAAAGTTCGAAGGAGAAGCAAAAGAAGGGAGCATTTTATCTCTCAAGGACATTCCTGTAAAAACAAAAATTTATTGTATTGAATCCCGTCCAGGAGACGGAGGGAAATTCATAAAAACAGGGGGAAACTCTGCAGAAATAAGTAGAAAAGTTGGGAAAGATGTTTTTGTTCAAATGCCTTCGAAAAAAGAGAAAAAATTTAAGGAAAACATCCGAGCGATCGTGGGTGTTGTTGCAGGTGCAGGTCGATTAGATAAACCGATTATGAAAGCAGGGAAACAATTTCATATTAAAAAATCAAAAAGTAAATTATGGCCAAGAACAGGTGCATTGAAAATGAATGCAATTGATCATCCGTTTGGATCTGGTAGAGGTAAAAATCCTAAGTCCAAGGTTGCAAAAAGAAATGCGCCTCCAGGAAGAAAGGTTGGATTATTAAGGCCAAGAAGAACAGGTAAAAAGAAATAACATGGAAATAACTAAAATAACAAGTTTAGAAGAAATGAGGTCAATTGAATGGCCAAAAGTATGTCGGATAAATGTTGAAGGAAGAGAAAGAATCGTTTTGGGAGTTGGACAACCAACCGGAGCATATACATTTATTGACCCGGATGAAGAAATTGGTTCTCCTTTAGGATCTCTAATCTCAGGAGGCACATGTTATATGGAATTTGTAGAAGGAGCAGTTCATATTAAAAGACCTTCTACTCTTAACGCAAATGCTAATCATTGGAGAGAAGATTATTCCCAGAAAATATTGAATAAAATGGATTCTATAAGAAAAGCAAGGAGAGAATTAACAGCATAAAATGGAAATAACTAAAAAACAATTCACATACCGAGGGAAAACAATTGAAGAGTTGAAAACTTTGGATGTGAGAGAGTTTGCGAAATTTTTGCCGTCAAGACAGCGAAGAACTGTGTTAAGACAATTTCAAGAAATTGAAAAGTTTTTGAATCGGGCAAGAGAGAAAATCTCAAAGAAAAAGCAAATTAAAACTCATGATAGATATTTAATTATTGTTCCGCAAATGGTTGGAATGAAAATTCAAGTTTACAACGGGCAAAAATTCATTGCGTTTGAAGTTGTCGGAGAAATGCTCAGCCACAGATTAGGAGAATTTGCATTAACTCGAACAAGAGTAAAACACGGAAGCGCAGGAGTAGGATCAACAAAAGGAACAAAATCTAAAGCAAAAACATAAAATGACTAATACAGAAAAACCTTCAACAAAAGCTGAAACAAAGAAACAAGGAATAGTTGAAACTCCTAAAAATAATTTGCAGAAAGCACCGCTTCCCAAAGAGATAACTCAAAAAGATAAGAAAACCTCTGGCGAGGTGACATCTAAAGAAGAGGGCAAAAAAGAGAAAAAGGCGCCGGAAGTTAAAGAGAAAAAAATTAAACAAGCTCCAAAAATTAAAAAAGATTACGCGGTTGTAAATGCGCGTGGCTTGCATATTTCTACAAAATATGCTATTTCAATTTGCAATCTTATTCGAGGGAAAAAACTTACTAAAGTAATTGCTGAACTAGAACAAGTTTTGGAAATGAAAAAAGCAATTCCAATGAAAGGGGAATATGCTCATAAAAAAGGTGTTAAGATTGCAAGTGGGGGCGGAAAATATCCTAAAAAAGCGACAGAAAATTTTATCAAAATTGTGAAGAGCTTGGGTAAAAATGCCGAGTACCATGGAATTGAAGATCCGATTATTTCAGAAGCTATTGCAAATCAGTCGTCTCGTCCTCTTGGGAAATTTGGAAGAGTTAAAAGAAAAAGGACTTATGTTAAACTTGTTGCTAAAACAAAGAAGAAGAAAACCGGGGGCAAAAAATAATGGAAGAAAGAAACACAATAAAATTTAAGAAAGATGAATTTGCTATTAAAGAAAAAATTAAAAATAACTTAGGAAAAGGAAAAGTTAGCAAAGTGTTAATTGAATATACTCCTGTAGGAGAAAAAATAATTGTTTCCTCCCACAAACCTGGTTTGGTTATTGGAAGAAAAGGAGAAAAAATTCAAGAATTGACTCATCTTTTGGAAACAAACTTCAAATTAGAAAATCCCCATATTGAAATTAATGAAATAACTGAACCTGAATTTGATGCGCAAATAATTGCTGATGAAATTGCATTGGGCTTGGAAAGATTTGGTCCGTTGAAATTTAAAGTTATTGCGTATAGAACTCTTCAAAGAATTTTGAATGCCGGAGCATTGGGTGTTGAAATAAGATTAAGTGGTAAGCTTCCTGGTTCAAGAGCTAAAACATGGAGATTTGCTCAGGGTTATTTGAAAAAAACTGGCGACGCTGCTAAAGTTGTTGATCGTGCTCAAGCAAGAGCGCAAACAAAGCCGGGAGTAGTTGGAGTTAAAGTGAGTATTTTATCCCCTTATGCGATCTTAAAAGATAGAATTAAAATTGATGACGCTATGTTAAAAAAATTAAAGGCAACTGAAGAAACAGAAGATAAACCAATTAAAGAAGTAAAGAAGGTCAAAGCAAAAAAAATAGTTAAAAAGAAAATAGAGAGTAAAAAAACAGGGAGCAAAGCACCGCTTCCCACAGGGATACCCCGAAAGGGCACGAGAACCTCTAACGAGGTGACCTCAAAAGAGGCCTCGGTGTCCAAAGCACAGAATGAGGTGGCAAAATGAAATTCAAAGAACTTAAAGAAATGACAAAAGAAAACCGTAACAAAAAATTAAAAGAATTAAAAATGGAATTGGTTAAGTCAAAAGCAGGGGCTGCGAAAGGCGGGACCAAAATCAAAGAGATTAAAAAGCTAATTGCACGGATTAATACACTCAACACTTCTGATAAGGGGGTGTTGAAAAACAAATAAACATGGAAATATGTCCAAAATGCGGATTGCCTCAAGAGGCATGTGTTTGTGAACAAATAGTAAAAAGTTCACAGCGGATAAAAGTGACAACCGATCGAAAGAGATACGGAAAAATAGTCACTGTAGTGAGTGGATTCGAAAATGGAATCGATGTAAAGAAGATCGCAAAAACTCTGAAAAACGAGTTGGCTTGCGGAGGGACTTACAAAGGGAACATGATTGAACTCCAAGGAGACCACACAAAGAAAGTAAAATCTTTGTTGGTTAACTTAGGGTTTGAAGAAGAGTCCATAGAATAGGGGTGATCCAAAAACAAAATGGAAAAAGAAAGAAAAAACAAAATGGAAAGCGAAGCAAAAATAGCAGGAGCTATCAATCCCAGAGGTAAAACTTTTGAAGGAACGGTTATTAAAAAATTCCCGAAAAGAATTGTTATTGAATTTGGAAGGATGGTTCGTGTTAGAAAATATGAGAGATACTCAAAATCTAAAACTAAAATCCACGCGAGACTTCCAGAAGCAATGCAAGATAAAATCCAGGTTGGAGATTTAGTAAAAGTTCAAGAGTGCAGACCGCTCTCAAAAATAATTCACTTTATAGTTATTGGAAAAGTTAAGGAGGATACCCTAAAGGGCATAAAAAAGAAATGAAAGCAATAAGTGCAAAAGCAACAGAGAGTATGAATTTAGGTTGTAAATTAATTGCAGCGGACAATAGCGGAGCAAAGATTGTGAAGATTGTTTCTGTTAAAAGGGCTAAGGCTAAAAAAGGTAAGCAAGTGGCTGCGAAAATTGCAGATTGGGTAAAGGTCTCTGTTCGAAAAGGTATTCCAGATATGAAAGGAAAAGTTTTCGACGCTGTTGTGATAAGACAGAAAAAACCTTATCGAAGATTGAATGGCGAGAGAATTGGATTTGAAGACAATGCTGTTGCGATTTTAAAAGACGAAAAAGGAAATCCGAAAGCAACTCAAATTAAAGGAGCAATTGCAAGGGAGGTCCAAGAGCGATGGCCGCAGGTTGCGAAAATTGCTAAGGTGGTTTATTAAAATGAAAAAATACAAAACAAATAAAGAAATAATGAATCCAAGAAAAACAAGTTATTTGAATGGAGAAAAAGCATATCTTTTAAGAAGGCCTATGCGAAGAATAACAAGCGACGGGAGGAAACAATTAGCAAAATGAAAAAGAAATTTTCAACAGCATGGAAGGCGAGTAAACAGCCTCGGAAACAGAGAAAATATGTAGCTAATGCTCCGCTTCATTTGAGAAAGAAATTTTTCTCTGTGAATCTTTCAAAAGTGTTAAGAGAGAAATATGGAAAGAGAAATGTTGTTTTGAGAAAAGGCGACACAGTTAAAATTATGCGTGGAAAGTTTGCTAAGAAAACAGGAAAAGTTACAGAGATAAAAATGAAGCTCGGAAAAATTTACATTGAAAAAATAACAGCAAAGAAAAAAGATGGATCAAGTGTGAATACTCCAATTAGAGCTTCGAATCTTCAAATAATTGAATTAGTTTTAGACGACGCAAAAAGAGCTAAAAAACTTGGAGCAAAAGTTGAGACTAAGAAAGAAGATAAAGAAACAACTAAAAAGGTTAATCAAAAAGAAAAAGTAGAGAAGACTGAGGAAAAAATAAAGTAAAATGAAACACCTAAAAAGACAAACAATCCCGAAGAACTGGCCGATTCCGCGAAAAGGAACAGCGTTTGTAGTTAGACCTATCTCAGGGGAACTTCCGTTGTTAGTTGTATTGAGAAATATGATTAAAATTGCCCAAAATAAAAAAGAAGTTAAAAAAGCTCTGCACGAAAAATCAATTTTAGTGAATAATAAAATAGCTCATGAAGAAAAATTCGGGCTTGATTTGTTTGATACTGTTTCAATTATTCCTTCGAAAAAACATTATCGAATTGATTTGGCAGAAAACGGAAAATTCAAGGCAGTTGAAATAAAAGAGCCAGAAGCAAATAAAAAAGTTTCTAAAATAATTGATAAAAAAATCTTAAAGAAAAAGCAAATGCAATTGAACTTGAGAGATGGGAAAAATATTTTGACTGATATAAAATGTAATGTTGGAGATTCTGCTTTAATAAATTTCAAAGATAAAAAAATAGAGAAATGTTTGGAATTAAAAGAAAAAGCAAATGCAATTGTTTTTGCAGGTAAACACGCAGGGAAAAAGGGCATAATTGAAAAGTTAATAATTGAAAGAAAAATGGCAATTATGAAAGTTGGCGAGGACAAAATCAATGTTTTAATTAAACAAATAATGGTAATTGAATAAAATGGAAACAGAAAAAAAACAAAAAGCAGAGAATATTATGAGAGAAATAAAAATTGAGAAGGTTGTATTAAACATGGGTGGAACCGGGGAAAATTTAGAGAAAGGGTTTAAACTTTTGAAATTTTTGACCGGAAGAACTCCTGCAAAAATGAAGGCGAAAAAAAGAATTCCTACTTTGAATGTTAGACCTGGTTTAGAAGTTGGAGCAGTTGTTACAATTAGAAAAGGCGCAAAAGAATTTTTGAAAAAAATGTTGATTGCAGAAGATAATGAAATCAAAAAGAAACAAGTTGCAGACAATCATTTTTCATTTGGAGTAAAAGAATATATTGAAATTCCTGGCGTAGAATATCAAAGAGAAATCGGAATTATGGGATTTGATGTTACTATTGTTTTCAAAAGAACTGGAAGAAGAGTTAGATTGAAAAAGGTTAAAAGAGGGAAAATACCTTCCAAACAAATAATCACTAAAGAAGAAATAATTAAATTCATGGAGGAAAACTTCGAGACGAAGTTTATAGGAAAATGACAGTTGAAGAATTAACAAGAGAAGAAGCATTAAGTACGGTGCAATGTTATCGAGATTTGTATAGTATTGGAGCTGAAATGTGGGGAGTTATAGATGGTGATACTATTAAGAAATATAATGAAGCAAGAAGAACTGCAATAACATTAGGAGCAGATGTTAGTAATTTCCCAGAAGAAATTGGAGGACAAAAAAAATGACAGCAAGCGATTGGAAAAAAGTTTTTAAGCAATTAGATAAAAAACCTGCAGTGAAAACTAAGTTTTTGAAACACAATAAACCGAAAGAAAGAAAAATAGGAATTGCTGTGAAAAAATGTGAGAGATGCGGGCGATTTGGAGCGCACATAAAATCATACGGATTAAATTTATGCCGACACTGTTTTCGAGAGATAGCAGAAGAAATCGGATTTAAAAAATACTCATAGGAGGAAAATAAAATGTCACAAGATATAGTTGCTGATGGATTGAATATGCTAAGGAATGCAAAGAAAGCCGGAAAAGAAACAGTCAAAATTAGTCGTATCTCTAACTTGTTAATTGAAGTTTTAAAAATAATGAAACAAGAAGGCGCGATTAAGAAATACAAAATAGATAGTAAAGAGAAAACGCTTGAGGTTACTCTTGGAGATTTGTTTGAATGTAAATCTGTGAAACCGCGTTTCAGTTGCGATGTTTCTCAAATTGAAAAATACCGAAGAAGATATTTGCCAGCGAGAGATATTGGAGTTTTAATTATTTCAACAAACAAGGGGTTAATGACTCACGAAGAAGCTCAAGAAGAAGAAATTGGAGGATGCGTTGTCGCGTATTTTTATTAAAATGTCTGATCAATTAATTTATCCTGCTCGTAACTCTATGGAAGCTGAAAAAAATATTTTGTATATGGAAACAACACTAAACCAAGTTTCAGAAGGAGCAAGATTTGCAAGTGCAGGAAGAATTAGAGAGATAATGGACAATGCAAGAACTTTTTTAAGTGAAGAAAGAGTTGAACATCTTCAAATTCAAGCCAGAGGAGGGAAAACTGATTAAAATGAAAAAAGAATTACTCGAAGTTAAATTAGAAATCGAAGGAAAATATTCAGATTTAAAGAAAAGATTAGATATGGAGTTAATGGTTGCTTGTGGGGCAGTATGTTTTGCAAGAGATGGAGTAGAACAAGTTAGTCTAGATGAAATGAAATTCAGAGAAAAAAGATATAATATGTTGAAAGAAATTGCAAAAGGGCATATTGATGTAACTCCTTATGATGATCGAATTAAACAAGCATCTCTTGAAGAGGCAGTGTAATTAAAATGAAAAAAGAATTATTCCAAGAAATTGAAATTCCCGAAGGAATGGAAATTAATATAGATGGATCTGAAGTAATTGTCAAAGGAAAAGAAGGAGAATTAAAAAGAACATTTGGTCAAAATAAATTAGCTTTTGAAAAAAAAGAGAATAAAATAATTATTGGTCACAAAAAAGCAACAAAGCAAGAGAAAAAATTGATGAATACAATTGCTGCTCACATTAAAAATATGATTAAAGGTGTTGATGAAAAATTTGAATATAAAGTTAAAATTTGTTTTAGCCATTTTCCTATGACTGTTGAAGTTGAAGGAAACAAGGCGACAATCAAAAATTTCTTGGGAGAGAAAATTCCTCGAATCGCGAAAATTCCTGAAGGTGTTGAAGTTAAAGCAGACAAGGAATTCATAACAATTACTTCAAACAACAAAGAATTGGCAGGACAAACTGCAGCGAATTTTGAAAAAGCGACAAGAATTACTTCAAGAGATAGACGAGTTTTTCAAGATGGTTTATTCATTATAAATAAAGCAGGGAGAGAAATGTAATGGTCGAAAAGAAAAAACCAAAATTTTTGAGAAGAACTTCAAATAGATATTCTAAACTTGGTAAGGGACGAAAGAAAAAACAAAAATGGGTCCGTCCTACTGGAAGAGATAATAAAATGAGAGAAAGGCGAAGAGGCTATCCTGCAAGGGTTACTGTTGGGTATGCTTCAGATAAAAAAACAAGTGGATTATTGAAAGGCAAAAATCCTGTTTTAATAAAAAATATTAAAGATTTGGAAAAAATAAAAGAAAATGAAATTGCAATTATTGGAAAGATTGGTAAAAAGAAAAAAATGGAAATTGTTAAATTTGCGAAAGAAAAGAAAATGAAATTGCACAATGTTAATGTTGAAAGTTTTTTGAAAAAGGCAGAATCAAAGGGCAAAAAAGAAACTAAGAAAGAAGATTCAAAAACTAAACCAAAGGAAAATGCCTCTAAGGAGAAAAAGAAATGAACCTTTCAAAGAAAAAAGAATTAGCTGCACGAACATTGAAAGTTGGAAAAGGAAGAATTGTTTTTGTAAAAGAAAGATTGGATGAAGTGAAAGAAGCTATCACAAAACAAGATATTCGAGATTTGAAAAAAGATGGAGCAATTTTGGTAAAAAATATTCAAGGAAGGAAAAAAGTTAATACTCGAACAAATAGAAGTCCTGGAAATGTTAGGAAAAAAGTTAATACTCGAAAACAAGATTATGTAAAAATGACAAGAAAACTCAGAGGATATACTAAAGAAATGAATAGTCTTGGGAAAGTGTCTGATGAAGAAGTTAAAGAAATCCGGAAGAAAATTAGAAATAGACAATTTAAAAGTAAAGCGAATTTGAAAGAATATATCGGAGGATTAAAAAAATGAAAACTCTAAAAAGAAGAAGAAAAGAAAATAAAACTGACTACGGAAAAAGAATAAAATTGCTCAAAAGCGGAAAGCCGAGAGTTGTTTTCAGAAAATCGAACAAGTATGTTCTTGCTCAATATGTGGTCAGTAAAGAAGCTCAAGACAAAATAATAATGAGTGTTAATTCGAAAGATTTGATGAAATTCGGCTGGCCAAAAGAAGCAGAAGGTAGCTTGAAATCAGTTCCAGCTTCGTATTTAACAGGATATTTAATTGGAAAGAAAATTTTAAAGGATAAATTAGAAACTCCAATTATTGATTTTGGTATGTCGCGAACAGAATGGAAAACAAAAGTCTATGGTTTTTTGAAAGGGATAATTGATTCAGGAATTAAAATATCTTGTAAGGAAGAAGCATTTCCAGAAGAAGAAAGAATTAAAGGGACAAAATTAAAAAATAAAATAAATTTTGAAGAAATTAAAGGAAAAATAAAATGACTGACGGAAAAGAATTTGAAGCGCAAAAAGAAGTAGAACAAACTGCTGAAGTTATAAAAGAAGCTGTGGCTAAAGATGATAAAGTGAAAGAAGAAAAAATTGAAAAATTAGAAAAAAAAGACAAAGAAGAGCATAAGAAAGAAGTTGAAGCAGAGAAAAAAGGCAAAAGAAATTTTAGAGGAAGAAGGGGTGGGCCAACAACTGCAGAAATTATTGAAGCATGGGAACCAAAGACGAAACTCGGGAGAGAAGTTAAAGATAAAAAAATAAAAAGCGTTGATGACATTTTGAAAGATAAGAAAAAAATTCTTGAACCAGAAATAGTTGATAGTTTAATAGAACTTAAAAGTGATTTGCTGTCTATTGGTCAGTCAAAGGGTAAATTTGGTGGAGGAAAAAGAAGGGCGTGGCGTCAAACCCAGAGAAAAACTAAAGAAGGAAATGTTCCTAAATTTTCGACAATGGCAGTAATTGGCGACGAGAACGGGCATGTTGGAATTGGAAGCGGTAAAGCGAAAGAGACTTTGCCTGCAAGAGATAAAGCAATTAGAAAAGCTAAATTGAATGTAATAAAAATAACTCGTGGAGACGGAAGTTTTGATAGTGTTGGTGGAGGAAATGCAAGTATACCTTTTGAAGTTGAAGGAAAATGTGGAAGTGTTAAAGTTAAATTAATGCCTGCTGCTCCTGGAACAGGTTTAGTTGTTGGAGATCAATTGAAAAAAATATTAAAAATGGCGGGAATAAAAGATGTTTATGGTAAAACTTCAGGAAGAAAAAGAACTTCATTTAATTTGGCAAAGGCTTGTATGGATGCTTTAATTAAAACCAACCGGAGGGAGAAGAAATGATAGCAGTAATAAGAATTAAAGGCCAAGTGGGATTAGATAAAGATATAGTTGAAACTCTTAATCGTTTAAGAATTCGAAGAAAATATGCGTGTAGGGTTTTTGAAAAACCAAATGCAATTGAACTTGGAATGATAAGAAAAGTGAAGGACTTTGTTGCGTTTGGAGAGATTGACGACGAGACTTATAAAAAATTAGTTGAAAAGAGAAAAACAAAAATTAAGAATTTTTTTAGACTTCATCCGCCCCGAGGAGGAATTGATAGCAAGAAACATTTTGGAGTTCACAAAGGAGTTTTAGGAAATCACAAAAAAGAGATAAATAAATTAATCGAGAGGATGTTATGAAAATCAAAAAACGAAAAAAAGAATCGCGAATGCACGGAAGGAAAATGGGCACTCATGGGGGCGGAGCTCGGAAAAAACGAAAAGGTTCTGGACATAGGGGAGGAGTTGGAATGAGTGGTACTGGAAAAAGAGCAGATCATAAAAAAACTTTAGTGACAAAAAAATATGGGCACGGATATTTTGGTAAAAAAGGTGTGACAAGTCGTGGGACAAAAAGAGATAAAGGAAATATAATCAATCTTTTTCAAATTCAAGGAAACCTAGAAAAATACGGAAAGAAAACTGCAAAGGGTTGGGAAATTAATTTAGAGAACTATAAAATTCTTGGAAAAGGAGAAGTAAAAGAAAAATTAATTATTAACGCAAAGCAAGCTTCAAAATTAGCAATCGAATTAGTTAAAAAATCGGGTGGAGAAATTGTATTGCCTGTAAAGAAAAGAAGGGGCAAGAAAGAAAAATTAGAAGATGCTGAACAAAAGGGCAAAAAGAAAGAAGTTAAAAAGAAAGAAACAAAAGTAGAATAATACTAAAATGGCAAACTTTAGAAAAATATTTAATTTTATTCCAGAAGTGATAAAACCGTCTGAGAAGAAAGTAGATTTTCGGACAAAGATGAAGTGGACCTTGATTATTCTTGGGGCTTTTTTTGTCCTGGCGAATATTCCTCTTTTTGGTTTGAGTGTGAATGCTATGGAGAGATTTGAGTATCTTGCTATAATTCTTGGAACAGATTTTGGTTCGATTATTTCGCTGGGTATTGGTCCAATTGTAATGGCTTCAATTATTTTGCAGTTGCTTAGTGGTTCTGGAATTATTAATATTGATCAATCGACTGCAGAAGGAAAGAAATTTTTTCAGGGGATTCAGAAATTGCTTGTTTTCTTTTTCATTATTTTTGAAGCATTGGTTTATGTTATGATGCAGGGTCTGCAGGCGCTTCCGGGTTTTGCGTGGATAGTGATTCTGCAATTAATCCTCGGTGGTTTGGCGATTTTTTACATGGATGAAGTTTGTCATAAGTGGGGCTTTGGTTCTGGTGTTAGCTTGTTTATTGCTGCAGGTGTTTCATGGAGGTTGTTTACTTCAGCGTTTCAGTTCTTAGGTAAAAGTCCTGTTGATGGGAGCATGTTTTTTCAACCAAGCGGTAAAGTTTTAGTTATGATTCAATCTGTAATAAATAAATCTCCTGTTGAGTTTAGTTCTGCTTTTGCTGCGATTATTGCGACGATTATTGTTTTCTTGATTGTTGTTTGGGCTCAAAGTTTGAAAGTTGAAATTCCTTTATCTTATGGAAGAATTCGAGGTTATGCGATTAAATGGCCTTTGGCGTTTTTTTATGCTTCTGTTATTCCAGTTATTTTAACTGCTGCGCTGATTGCGAATGTCCAGTTGTTTGGCGGATTGATTGAGAATTCTGCGCAACCGTGCTTGACTGTTGTTGAAGGCGCATCTTGTTCTGGACTTGCTAAGTTTGCTTCTTATTTTACTTGGATGGGGCATTTTGTTGATGGCAGGGCTGTTTCAGGATTAGCGTTCTGGATGGGCGCAACTAATTTGCTTGATTTGGTTATTAGGACTGGCGAGATTCAATGGACTTATGTTCTTCAAGGACTTGTTCATATTTTGACTTTCATGGTTTTAGCTACGACGTTTTCAGTGTTTTGGGTTAAGACTTCTGGAATGGATTCTAAAGCTCAGGCTCAAAAAATTTCTTCATCTGGTTTGCAAATGGCAGGATTTAGACAAGACAATCGTGTTTTAGAAAGTATTTTAGATAGATACATTATGCCGTTGACTGTGATGGGTGGTGCGTCGATTGGTCTATTGGCTGCAGCAACTGATTTGATTGGGGCGCTTGTTTCAGGAACAGCCATACTATTAGTAATTATGATTATGTTCCAGTTCTATCAAAACATTGCTCAACAGCATGCGACAGATATGAATCCTATGATGAGAAAGTTCATGGGCGGATAATTTAAAAAGTAAATTTTCTTAAAAATAAAATGGATAATAAAGGTAAAGAGGTAAGTTTTGGATTGATATTTATTATAATGGGAATTTCTTTAGCTATTGCTTTTTTTTGGGATAGTTTTCCTTTGATAAAAGATAATGTTCATTTGGTTCTAAATCCAAGTGCAGGAGCTTTGTTGAACTGGAATTTGATGGGCGGAATGTTAATTCTTGTTTTTATTATTTCTATTGTAACAACTCTTATTCAGAAATATACAACAGACCAAGAGACTTTGAAAGAGATGAAAAAAGAGCAGAAGATTCTTCAAGAACAAATGAAAGAGTTTAAAGACAATCCTGAGAAAATTATGGAGTTGCAGAAAAAGAGTTTTGAGTTTTTGCCTAAGACAATGAAGTTGAGTATGCGTTCGATTATTTATACGGGTGTTCCGTTTATTTTATTGTTCAGATGGTTTAATGATTATTTTATTGCTGCAGGGAATCCGAAGTTTTTCGGGTTTATAGGATGGATTTGGTTTTATTTAATTGTGACAATTATTTTTAGTTCAATTCTTAGGAAGAAGATGGATGTTGTTTAAGAGGATGTAATGGTATTCCTCTTGTAGCGCAAATTTCTAGTACTCTTTGTTCTGCTTCTGTGAATTCTTGAGGAGTTTCAGATTCAATTTCTAAATTATTGAGTGCTATCACACTAACTCTTGCTATGCTGTTATAATTAAATATTCTGATACCTCTATCATTTCCAACTTTAATAAAACCAGTATATTTATCCAATGTTCTAGTTTGATCTCGCCATGTTTGTTTTTCATGTCCTAAAACCAAATTATTCCAGAGAGTTCTTCCTGCGTCTGATACTTTTGAATCTAATCTATATGTTCTTTTCATGAAATTAACTAATTAACTGGTTTTTTAAATTTTTTGCTTAGGACTTTTAATCTTCCAATAAAGGTTGGTGCTTTTACTTGAAATCTTTGTAAATCTTTTTCTGATACTTTTCCGGGTTCATTAAAATTATCTATAGGAAGAAAGTCAAATTTTGTATCTGTTCTATATGGTTCTAATGCTCCATTAGTTGCTAAGGTTGTTACAAGCGCGTCATAAAATGCGCAGTTTTCTGATTCAATGGCTCTTACTAATCTTCCATCTTCTCCTGTAAAAACATTTGCTATTTGCACTTCTCTTTCTTGATAAGTGCATTCTGCTCCAGAAATTTCTTGTTCTGTTTCAAAACGTCTTTCAAGATTATTTTCATTATTCTCACAGAATAAACAATTTCTATTAAAATCTGGCAGGGGGTTATTGCCTTGTTTTTCTGCTTCTTGGAGAACTTCTTCTAAATGATCTATTCCTAAGTTTCTTAATTCAGAAAAACGAATTGAATAAGTTTGTCCTTGATAATTTATGAGAAGTGGGCGAGTGGACCTTCTAACTTCTGATTTTTCTGGTGCTGGTCCTGCATAGGCTGTAATTTGCATATTTTATAAATTGGAAAAAGGTTTAAATGTTTTATTGTGTTGAAAAATTTATAAAGAGTTGAAAAAGATAATTTTATGGTAATTAAAATAAATTATTCTAAATGCTGTTGGGAAGATGGAAAATGTTCGAGTTGTGCTTGCGGAGGGGCTTGTGTCGGATGTGTTGAGGCGTGTCCTGTTGGAGCTTTGAAAAGAGGAAAGATTGTGGAAATAGATAAAGAAAAATGTATTGATTGCGGGGCTTGTATTTCTGCTTGTAAACACGGCGCGATTTCTTTTGTTTGAAAATTAAAATTAAATACTAACTTAAATAAAAATCTCCCTGAGAAGACTAAAGAGGATTTTGTTGAATAAGGGAAAATAAATTTATTAAATAAGTTTTGAAAAGAAACTTATTTAAACAAGTTATTCCTAAAATTTTCGAGGTGGTAGTTCCTCAAGATGCTTAATTCTTGAAAAATAAAATGATACAAACACCAATAATTTGGAATATAACAAATCGATGTCCTTATAATTGTTCTTTTTGTTGTTTAGATGCAAATAGTTCTGTTCAAGATGCCTCTTTAGAAGATAAGTTAAAAATTGTTGAAAATTTAGATTCCCCTCCTATAAGAATAGATTTTTCGGGAGGAGAACCTTTATTAGAAGAAGAAAATTTGATTGTTCTTAAAAAATTGGCTGAAAAATTTGGGAGAGAAAGAATCTCTATAACTAGTACAGGGAAAGGTTTAGAAAGAATTGACTTGGAGGAATTAAGAACATATGTTATTGAAGTCGGATTTACTTATGATTTTCCTACTGAACCTTCTCCAGATAGACCTTTAGGATTTAATAGACATAATTTATTATTAGCAAGGGAAGCGTCAAAAAAAGGAATTAAAACTTTAGCTCAAACACCTCTTATAAAATCAAATATAGATCCATCTGTTATAAAAGAAATTTATCTAAATCTTAGGGCAGAAGGAATAAATGAGTTACTTCTTATGAGATTTTCTGAATCTGGCAGGGGAAATTCTAGAAGAGATTTATCCTTAAATCAAAATAAGATTAACAAGGCTGTAAGAAATTATAGAAGACTTGAACAAATTTATGGTTCTCCTCGAATTAAAATTACTCCCTCTATAAAAGGAAAGGTTGTGGGCAGAATTCTAACTTCTTTGAATATAAGTAATGGCGGTTTACTTTTGTCAAGCCCTTGGTCTTATGATTCTGTAGGTAGGCCTAAAGAAAGATATGTTTTAGGCGATTTAACAAAAGATAAACTCTCCTATTTAGCAGGAGCAAAAGTTTATCAAAGATTTTTAACTCAATTGAGGAGGAATATTTAATATGAAAATAAAAGAAAAAAAAATAAAATCTGTAGTTACAAAAAGTAATCTTCCTGCAACAGATTTTGTTATCAATCCCTATATTGGTTGTCAACATTCGTGTGTTTATTGCTATGCCGACTTCATGAAAAGGTTTACAGGACATACTCAAGAAGAATGGGGTTCTTTTGTAGATGTTAAAATTAATGCTCCAGAAACAATAGACCCTTCCAAAATACCTAGAGGTGCCTTAGTTCTTTTTGGTTCAGTTACAGACCCCTATCAACCAATAGAATCGAAATATAAAATTACAAGAAGATGTTTAGAAAAACTACTAGAATCGCAACCAAAAATAGAAATTTTAACAAAATCTCCATTAGTTTTAAGAGATATAGATTTATTAAAACAATTTAAAAATTTAAGGGTAGGAATTTCTGTTGGCGTTTTAGATGAAGAATATGCAAGAGCCCTTGAGCCATATGTTGTATCTCCAAAAAAAAGAATCGAAACTTTAAAAAAATTGCATGAAGCAGGTATTGAAACATATTTATTTGTTTCTCCTATTTTTCCTAAAATTTCAGATATCTCTGCTTTATTGGATTCTGTTAAAGGATATATTGGGGAGGCAATGTTTGAGAACTTGAATATTAGAGCAAATAATCGAAAAAGAATTTTAAGTTTTATAAAAAAGAATAGACCAGATTTAGAAGAATTTTATTTGGAATTGCAAAAGAATGAATCTTATTGGGATAGTTTAAAAGAAAAGATATCTCAAGAATGTGAGAAAAGAAAAATTAAATATAGGATATTTTTCAATCATGGAAAAAAATATTAGAGAACAATTATCAAAATTTTTACAAGTTGCGAAAAGAAAGACTTTTGCTTCAATAATTTCTATTCCAAGATTCCACAAAGATAAAAGTAAGGAATACGTTTATAGAGAAAAGGATTGGGTTTACAAAGACAGATATTATGGTTCTGAAGTAGATACAGGACAAGAATTAGTTTTTTATAATGAAAGATTAATCTGGTCTATGTCTTATCGGGGAGGAATGATTGATTCAAGAAAAAATCTTTCTAAAAAATGTTTTTCTTTTTTAAAAAAGTGTTTGAGAAATTCTCCAAAAGATTTTCCTGTTCGAGGGCCTTCTGTATTTGAAGAAAATAATTTTAGATATGAAAACTCTTGGGAAGGAGACTTAGAAGATTTTGTCGGAGAAGAAAAAATCTTTTTAAGAGGCGAACAAATTTATTTTAGAAACTATCTCGGAGGTTCTGGGGATCCTCGAAGTTTAGTTGAAAAATAAATTTATTAAATAAGTTTTATTGTGCTGAAATTAATCAAAACTTATTTAAACAAGTTATCCGTAAATAAAATATGCAATTGCAAATTAAAAAGAGGCAAGCATATTTCATTATAGGATTTCTTCTGATTGTTTTAGTGGCTGTTATCGCAAATGCTGCTGTTAGCATGGGAGTTGATAAAACAAAAGGTTGGCATTCTGGTCGACAAATTGAAGTGGATATTTCAGGCACAACAAAATCATTGCAAGAGGCAATTGATGCAGGAGATTTCACAGATAATTTTTTTGCTGGATTAAATTGTGAAATTGTCCCGGGGACAATACCTGATAAAGATGGGGTCTCTGGACCAAAAGGAGATGCAATAACTAATATTAAATGTCCTGCTGGAAAAATTGTCACAGGAGGAGGAGCTCAATTTAATTCTAATGATGGTGGACCTGATTTAAGAACAGAACCTATTGAAGTAGGGGAAGAGATAACTGAATGGGAATGTCATCAATCTGAATCAAATGGAGGGATGTGTTATGCTATTTGTTGTGGTATAGCTACTACTTAAAATGAAAATAAAAATTGAAAAAGAATATTTTTATATTATTGTTTTTTTACTTATTCTTATTCCAGGAGTTTTTGTTGTTGATGCTTTAGGAGTAATTAAAACAGGGGCATGGCACGACGACAATGCAGTTGAAATAATAATTGATTCTCAAACAATGTCTTTACAAGAAGCAATTGATCAAGGAAAATTCACAGAAAATTTACAAGCAGGATTAGAGTGTAAAAAAGAAATGATAGAATATGAAACAAATGGTATTGTTCCTTGTGGAGCAAATATGTTTTTAGTTGGAGGAGGAGTTCAGTTTAATTCAGAATCATTAAGTCATCTAAAAGGTGTACCAATTATTGATCCAGATAATAGAAAAAAATTAGCTTGGCAATGTGAGCAAAATAATCCTGATTCTGGAGGAGATGCGATTTGTTGCAAAATTAAAATTTCTGAAATATAAATTAATAAAGAGCCCAATATGAACCTTTAATATCTGTTGTGGGTAAAGAATATTTAATCAAAAATGCTTCACTTCCTGCTCCCTGATTTCCTGCAACAATAAATCCTTCCTTATCTGGCAAAGATTCAATACAATTGAATTTAGAATATTTAAAATTCTCTGGTTTTAATTCCCAATTGAACTCTAAGTTTTTTGAAATTCCGACAACATAAGGTCTTTCATTTGATCCTATTTCTTCTCCTGCAATTTCTCCAACACTAATTATTTCGTCATTTAATTCGCAAGCATCTCTCAAAATATTATAATTATCTCTTACCCCCCAAGTTAATTGTTTTCCTCTAGAAGTTCCATCTGAATTAACTAACATAAGATGAAATTCTAAATCCCCCATATCATAGTAAATGCATCCTGGAAGAGCATAACCTCCCCCCGATAAAGGAATAATCTTAGAAGCATGACTATATTCAGTTCCTAGTGTTTTAGCAAATCTTTGATTTCCATTTGAATCAAAATTTTCTAATCTTATTCGAAGTATGTCCTCATCATATTCATCAACAATATATCCTACAAAAGAGAAACCATCTTTTTCTTGGGCTTGACAAATAGAATTTGCAAAAGATTCGTATTTATCTTGAGAAGGAATTTTTTTCCAATTTGTATTTAAATCTTCATCAAGACTTAATATCCATGAATCTCCCCCTGAAACAGAAGTATAACCTGCAACATAAACTCCCTTATTTTCTGAAGCACAAACAGAATTAAAGCTGTCTGATTTTATTCCTCCAAATGTTTTTAATAAAACAGAAGTTCCATCATCTTTAAGTTTTAAACCAAACCCATCTGATTTTCCATTTTCAGTAGAATAAGTTCTTCCCACAACATAATGAAAAGTTTCTCCTTGTTCTTGAGTTGTGCAAACTCCTTCTGCAATATCTTGACCCTCTCCCCCCCATTCAAAAACCCATTTTGAGTTTCCATTTGGACCTGTTTTTTCTACACGAACATCAAGATGGTTTTTACTAGTATATCCTGCAAAAACAATGTCTCCGTTTGAATCTATTGTCATATCGTTTGTGTAAACTGTTGCTCCCTCTTCTTTGAATGTTTTTGTCCACTCTTCTACATAAGGGCAATCTTGTTCGACTTTTCTTTCAACACCAGATAATTTAGAAGATTTAATTGGTTCAGTGGCTCCTGCATAAAACGGCATCATTGAACCTACTAAGGCGGATGTCAATGCAACTTTGCGGAGAAATTTCCCCAAACCCATGGTTAAATTATAATTCTATTCCTTTTAAAGTTTTTGTTTTGATGTCACTGGGGAATTAGGACTATTTGGGGGGAGATAAGGATTAAATTTTTCTAGAAATTAAGAAAGCTAATTTATTTGTCTGTTTCTCTTCTTTATCATAATTTTCATATTCTTCATAATCAAGAACTTCCCATCCAGAATAAATTTTCTTTAATTCTCCTTTGGAAAAATAATATCCTTCTGAATCTTTTTCTTGAGAAGGATCTCCCTCCAAAAATACTTCAAAAACATTTATTCCTTTTTCTGCAGTAGATTCTTTAATCTGTTTAATTAAATTTAATGCTCTCTTTTTTTGAAGAAAATGAAAAATTCCTGTTCCGATTATTATGTCAAATTTTTCTTTAATTTCATAATTTTCTAAATCTTTAACAACCGCATTTATTTTTATATTTTTTCTTTCTGCCTCTTTTTTAATTTCGTTAATTGCGGTTGGAGAAATATCTATGCAAGTAACATCAAAACCTTTCTCAGCCAAAATTAAGGAAGTCCCTGCTTCACCACACCCTAAATCCAACACCTTCCCAGATTTCTTATATTTTAAAATATCTTCAATCAATTCGTTATCACATTCAAAAGTAAATTTATAATTTTTTTTTGAAAATATTTTTTCTTCAAAAAAGTTTTTTTCTTCAGTCATCTTTTATTATATGCTTTTTTATCTTAATAAATTTATTTATTTGTTTCTTTCTTTGTTTTTTATTTAAAACATAGCTCATAGAATTTTTACTTATTGCCCTTTTAATCATTATCTTCACTTTCTTCTTTTTTTAAGTTTGCAAGTATTTCTTTTGCTTTTTTGAGAGTCATCCTTTTATGAGGAGGGAATTTTTCTTGCATCGTCCAAGTTGCATTATTAGCAAAATTTACTGTATCGGTGTAAAAAGTTGTACCTGCAATATCTTTATCACAATCCGTTGCACTCTCTGTAAAAAAATCGTCTGAGTTATTTCTATCTTTAATATACTCTTCATATAAATAAATTAATTTCTTTCTTTGTTTTTTATTTAAAACATAGCTCATAGAATTTTTACTTATTACCATCCTAAAAACCCCTTTATTTTTTCAAAAAATGATTTAGTTGGAGTTAAATCCTCCATAGCCGCCTCATAGTTGGATATTGGAAAAGTCTCATCGGTTATAGTATGCTTTCTATTAGCTCCGGTGATAAATCCATCTTGTGTTTCATGTATATGTAATTGTGTGTATTTTCCATATTGGGGAAGATTTTTTCCGTATACTCTTGTTGGTTCAAGGCTTTTACTCCAAGCATTACCTTCCCAAGCACTATATTTTTTTTGATTGATTGTATCCAAAATAGGGTTTTTTGGTTTAGGTAAGTAATCAATACATTCCTTGCATTGAATTTCTACTCGTTTAAGATAATCCATAATGTCCAAAGGTTTTGGTGATTTTAATGTGGAAGGTGAACTTGGTGAGCCATATTTCTTCCAGGGAAGTTCTACTGGTTTAAAACAATCGTTAACGTTGAAAGGTTTTGGTGATGGAAATACTGTTGATTCTAAACTGGGTGAACCATTTTTCCATCCTGGAGGTTCTAAAGGCTTAAATTGATAATCCCTAATATCAAAAGGTTTTGGTGATGGAAATACTGTTGATTCTAAACTGGGTGAACCATTTTTCCATCCGGTAGGTTCTAAAGAGAACATTGCAGGAGTTACCTGGGGCATCACCATTGAAGGAAGTGAAGCTGTCATTTTAGTTGGACACACTCCTTATTAATAAACTTTTTGTATTTTTAAAATACTGGTCAACTTCTGGAATTTCTAATTTTAGTTCTTCGTTTGTTGATTTGAAATATTTCATTAAACTCCTTAGTTCAAAATCATAGGGTGTTTCTGGATTTTCCAAAATTCCTCTTAAGGTTACGTTCCCCTCTCCTAAAAAATATCTTTTCCGTGAAGCCAAATAACTTTGTGTAAATGTTAAAAGAGACAATGCCTTCGAAATAATTGGAGAAGAGATATCAAAAAATTTTCCGTTTAGTATCTTAGCTGTTAAATCTTTGAAATTTTCTCCCTCATTTACAATTTTGTCAAATAATTCATTTTGTCCTTGAGAGTAAAGGACTTTTGCTTGGAGATAGGTCTCCAACGCCCTTTTTCCAAGATAGTCTAAATTTTCTTCCGTGGGTTTTGCAGTATCTAAAAATTGCTTTGCTCTACGGAGAATTTCGATGTCTCCAAAAAAATAATCTCCTGTTAATACTGGTTCGGTGTATTCTATATCAAAATTATTTAATCTGAATAAAAAATCGTTATATTCTATTTGGTTTAAATCAAATTGTCCGCGCACTATATTTTTTTTGACTGGTGTTCCAAATAATAGGAATATGTCTATATCTCTTCCTGGTTTTTGTGAACCATATAACATCCCGAATAAGGGATTGTTTAATTCCCCTTTCGCCGATAAACCTGTAGCACCTATGAGGTTTCTTATAAAATTTACTTTTGATTTATATTCTGGAGAATTGTCGTCGTAATCTGAACCAGAAAAATTTGCGACAGGACTCCTTAAGTGATCACCCCCCATCAGAGGTTGGTCTTTTTTAGGAGACATCTTAATATAATTTAAGATAAAAACTCTTATTTAAATCTTTTGTTTGAACGCAACTCTTAAAAACCCTTTTTTTCTGGAGTTTGTATGGATGAAAAACAACAACAAGAAGTTATGTTTAAACTGCAAATGTTTCAACAGCACGCAGAACAATTACAGCAACAGCTTCAGGCAGTCGAGGAAGGTCTTAAGGAGATGACTGTTTTGAGTCACGGGCTTGATGAACTTGTTGGGAAAAAAGATCAGGAGATTAAGGCTCATTTGGGTCGAGGAATGTTTGTTGACGCGAAGTTGCTTTCAGAGAAGTTGACTGTTGATGTTGGTGGAAAAAGATTTGTTAAGAAGTCGATTCCAGAAGCAAAAGAAATAATTGAAGTTCAAATTAAAAAGTTGGAAGATGTTAAAGTCGAATTGAATTCTAATTTAGAAAAGCTAAGTGCTGAGATGCAGAAAGCTATTGGTGATGTTCAGGAATAGGAAAATTTTAATTGAAATGTTTACAAAAAAAATTTACTTTTCCAATAAATTTAAAACCTCTCTTATCTTGTTTAATCTATGAAAAGAGGTTTAATGATTGGATTAATTATAATAATTCTTGTAGTTGTTGCTTTTTCTTTTTCTCGGTTAACTGGAAATGTTTCAGAAGGGGGCCCAGGAACAATGGGGGGGCCACAAGACGACATGATGGGCGAACCAAGTGAAACTGATATGGCGTGCATGATAGAATGCACAACAAGAGAATGTGACGTTAGTGATATGGATTGTAGAATTTCTAGCAGTGAAGCGTGTGGTAAAGAATGCAATGTTGAAACAAAAGCTCCTGAACCTGCAGATAAAGGTGAAGAGTGTATGCAAAAGTGTGTTGCTGTGGGTTGTGATGATTTTGATTTTACATGTCAAAGAAAAAATAAAAACAAATGCGAAGATGAATGCGACATGAAAGGAGATGCTCCTGATGAAAGTGAAATGGATGAAGAACAACTATGTGTTTCTAGATGTGTTGCAAAAGATGATCCGGCCATGATTTGTGGAAGTAGTAAAGAAGGTGAAACAGGTGGAGCACTTTGTCAAAAATGTGCAAACGAGTGTGTTCATTTATATTCAGGACCTTGTTTAAACGACGAGCAAATAACAGAAAAAGAAAATGAATGTGCAAGTAAATGTGAGCATTGTTATGGCGGACCAATGGAAGGCCCCTCAGGAGAAGGGTGGGATTGTATTACAGATATTAAATGTGAAGATGCTTCAGATGAGTTTGGAGATGAACCTGGAGAAGGACCTGGAATTGGGCAAGAAGGATATGTTGCTCCAAATGCTGTTGCTGGAGCAGTAAACGGCGTTATTAAATTCTTTAAAGGATTGTTTTAGGGGAATAGAAAAACTTAAAATACCTTAGAGTTCTTAAATTGATATGGCAACATACTCACATTCAAGAATAAGTACTTTTGAAAATTGTCCTTATCAGTACAAATTAAAATATATTGACAGAAAAAAACCAGAAGTCTCGACAACTATCGAAGCGTTTATGGGAAGTATGGTTCACGAAACTTTAGAGAAATTGTATCAGTTGAAGAAATTTAAAAAAAGAGTTGCTCTGAATGTTTTAATTAAATTCTATCGTGATTTGTGGGCAAAGAATTATTCTGATGATATTTTAATTGTGAAAGCAGATTCAGAAAAATTAACTGCAGATAATTATCGAAAAATGGGAGAGAAATTTATTACAGATTATTATGATAGAATGAAGCCGTTTGACCAATTGACAATTTTAGGATTAGAAACAATGGACAGGATGACTCTTCCAGATGGAAACCAATGGCATGTTAGAATTGATAAGTTGGCGTGTGATGATAAAGGAAATTATTTTGTTTGCGATTATAAAACTAATGCTCGGATGAAAGACCAAGAAGAAGCAGATGCAGATAGGCAACTTGCACTTTATTCTATCTGGGTTAAGGATAAATTTGAAGATTGTAAAAGTGTTAAATTGATTTGGCACATGTTAGCTTTCAATAAAGATGCTGTTTCAGAAAGGGCAGACGAGCAACTTGAAAAATTACAACAGGATGTTGTTAATAGAATTAAAGAAATAGAAAACGCGAAAGAGTTTCCACGAAAGCAAACTGCTCTTTGTAATTATTGTGGATTTAAATCTGAATGTCCAAGTTTCAAACACGAGGCAGAGTTAGAAAAGATTGAAGATGTTAAGAAATTTAAAGAAGATGAAGGTTTGCAATTAGTTGATGAATTTTCTGAAGTTAAAACAAAACTTGCTGAATATAAAAAAGCAGAGGACGAATTTAAGGAAAAGTTGATTGCTTATGCAAAGCAGTTTGGTATTGATGTTGTTTATGGTTCAAATAAAAAATGTTCTGTTAAAGAAATTGATAAAGTGATGATGCCCGAAGACAAAGAAAAATTAATTGCATTAATGAAGAAGAAAGGAATTTGGGACGATTTTGTTATGATTAATTTTATGAAATTTCAGTCAGGAGTTTTGAAAGATGCTGTTGATAAGGATATTAAGAAAGAAGTTGAGATTGGAAAAGATTTTAGGTTAAGTTTAAGTAGGAGGAAAGATATTGAGGGGGATGGAGAGGAATAGAAATGGATATAAATAGAAGATTAGTTAATAATAGATGGGAGCAAAAGAATTCGATTACTATATTTTTATTGATTATTCAATAGATTATATAGGTTATTTGATTATTGAAAAAGAGAAAATTAAAGAGTTTCTTCCCAGAATTTCTAAATTTGCTCATTATAGAGAATTAAAGAAGAAAAAGGCGTATTTGGATTCTATAAGAAAAATTGTTGCTAAGAATAATATTTGTTCTTATCTTTGCAAATTAAAAATTAAGAAAACGAGATCTACTCCAGAAATCTATGCAGACATTTTAGATTTTTTAAAAAAGAATGATAATTGTTTGGTTTTTATTTGTGTTGATGATAAACAATTTAAAAATTTCAACAAAATTGTAAATATTATTGATGGCGAAAATATTAAGGTAATAAAAGAGGGTAAGCTGAAAAAACATACGCCAGAGTATAAAATAAATTTAGTTCTTGATACCTTACTAAATCTTGCAAGAGTAAAAAAGGATAAATTTTAAAGAAAATAATATAGGGTAAGTGTGTCCGTCAATCCTACTAACCGCATCATCGCAAGCGAGCACGGGGTTCGTCAGGTCACGTTTCCCTATAGTAAAGTATAGGGTAGGGTAGTATATAATTCTTTCGTTTCTTTGAATTTAGAGAACCATTTTATTTAGAAAAATCCTTAAGATTTTTTCTCCTCTTTATTTCATATTCACTAATATCTAATTTTTTCAATTCTTTTTCTTCATAAGTAGCTCTAGCATTAATTTTTAATCTATGTCCTAAAATTTTTTTTATCTCTCTTAAAGAAGGTTTATCATCAAAAACTACTGGAGTGTGTTTGTCTGTTCCCTCTAAAGTGAAAGCATATTTTCCTTTATCTAAATCTAACATAGATAAATATCCAAAAAACTCTTCTTCAACAATCTCAAATGCCAAACTCTCTTTCAATTTTTTTAGAATTTTATTCATAATTTTTTTCTCAGGCAAAGATATTTTTTTATTAATTTTTGGATTAGAAGATACTATCTTTATCGTATCTTTTTTATCTTCTAAAGGAGCAATTATTTGATTTAAATTTTTTGTGAAAGTATAATTCTTTGTAAGATTTTCAATTTTTATATTGCATTCCGAGCCATTTTTCTTTGTTAAAAAATAAGTAAATAGGGCCACAATGCACCCTCCAATTATGTGCGCAGTTGTAGGATTATTAAAAACTACTGAAATAATTTCGTGAAAGGAACCCTTTTTTAGTCTAAGATAAATTTTCGTCTCTTCAGGTTTTTTAATCCCTTTTTGTTTATAGGCTTCTGAAACAAGATCTTTTATAACAAATTCAGTAGATCTTAATTGAGAGACTAAATTAGAAATTTCCATTTTTCCTTCGAAAGAAGGCCCTTCATAAATTAAATTTATTTCTTCTTCTCTAACTAATTTATTCCCTTTCAAGTCTGTTTCATATTCTTTCATTGTAAACCTCCTTCAACAACCCTTATCTCCTCGCTGTTCAATCCATATAACTTGTAAACCATTTTATCAATTTCTTTGTCTGTTTTATCAATTTCCTCTTTTAATTTAACTAAATCCTTTTTGTTCTTTTCAAAAAAATCCAAAAGCTCTGCTTTTCTATCCATTTTTAAATTAACTTTTAATTGCCCCATAAAATCCTCAAATTCTAATTCATAGAAATTGTCTAACTTCTTTGTAATCTTCTCAATTTTGTATTCGTGCTTGAGGAGTTTTAGGAATTTCTCTTTTCTCTCATAAAATTCTTTATTTAATTTTAACATTAAATCTGCTTTTTCTATGAATGGTTTTTGGTCAGAGGGAGAGATTTTCGGAATTGGTATTTTCTTCCAATCATCAGGATAAGTATCAATTTCACCCTTGCTATTATATTTAATAAAATAATTCATTAATTTAGAATTTATCAAAGACAAAATATAAGATAGACTATAATTCTCAGAAATTTTCTCAAGTTCAAGCCTATCTTTACCTATATTTTTAAAATATTTACTAATACTTTTATTTTCAACTCCATGAAGGTCTTTAACTAAAATTCCCATGATTATTGTGTTATCACAAATTTCCCCATCAGTGGATAATGTCGCAATTCTTTTTTGTCTTGACATCAACAACTTTTCAGGAGAATACAACTCAGGGAAAGTGGGTCTTACTAATCGATTAGGAGATCTTTCAGTTCCCCATTCAACAAATAATTTCTTCTTAATGACATAACGTTCTAAAAATTTACCTTCAGTATATGATTTATTATTAATCTCTGTTCTTTTTTCAGATAATAAATCTTCTTTTTTGAATTTCTCTTTTTTATCGTATTTATCACTATTTAATCTTAATCCGTAACTTACTAAACAAATATTATCTAAATTCAAACAATTACTAAATTTAAGATTAATTTCGGATTGTTCATAAAGATATTTTTCTTTTCCGTCGATAACCTTCAATTTTTTAATATTTGATAGGTTTGAGATATGGGCAACCCTTTTAGTTTTCTTAGATTGTTTTTGTTTTTTAATAAAAATAATTTTACTTTTAACACCAACGTTTTCAAATACATAAATCTCTGGGAAAAAATCTATTTGATATAAATGACAATCTGATTCAATCCAATTAACCAACTTAGAAGTATACTCTGCTTTTCCAAGGGTATCAGGAATAATCATTGAAAAATTCCCATCTTTTTTTAATAGATTTACCCCTCTTTCTATAAATGGGACATACAAATCCCACATCTTATAGGCAGTTTTATATTTATTGTCAATGTATTTTCTAATTTGCACATCCTCATAATCTCTTGCCTTCACATAAGGAGGATTCCCAATAACGACATCAAATCCTCCATTCTCTAAAATTTCTCCAAACCCTTTCTTTTTATCATCCCAATCAAAAACCAAATCCCCTGCGACTTCTTTATCATCAATTAAACTATTTCCTTGCTTAATATTGTTTGATAAAATTGGAAGTTTCTTGTTTCCCCTAACTATTTTCAAAAATAAAGATAGCTTGGTTATCTCGACAGATTCTTCATTAATATCAACTCCAAAAATATTATTTTCAATAATCTTTCTAATTTCATCTTTTTCATTCCATCTCTTTAATGTGAATTGTCCTTGAATATTACTCTTTGCTTTCAAACCCCTTTTAGCAGAATACTCTCCTCCTAAATCTTTTACATCCTGGATTCCTTTAAAAATTTCTAGCAAAATATCTATTGCTTTAATTAAAAAAGCCCCTGAACCACAAGCAGGATCAAGAATCTTAATCTTTTTGAGTTTGTCCTCTAACTCTCCGATATTATCTTTGTATTCTTTAATTAAATCTACAACATCGTTTTTTCCTTTATTAGACAAATAAGGAACAATGGTATTTCTACAAATATAATCTGTTATGTATTCTGGAGTATAAAAAACGCCATCTTTTTTTCTTTTTGAAACTCCGTCTTCTTTAAGCTCTTCTAAATCTGCAAGAGATTGTTCAAAAATATGGCCTAAAACTTCAACTTTAACTTCTGTATTAAATTTATAAGAACTCATTAATAAAATATTTCTAACAATTGGATTTAACTTGCTTTTATTTTTATTATAAATTGCGCTTTCATCTTGACCAATTTTTAAATTCTCTTCCTTAAATTTATAATTTTGTTTACAATCAATGAAGGACTTTGCATCTCTCCAATCTTTAAAGGAAATATTCTCGGATATTTTTTGTTTAAACAACCCTCCATTAAAACCAAAAAGATTATTTTCTTTTGATCCTTTATCCAAATCTTCAAATAAATATTTAATAGAACTGCAAACATTTTTTGTATTCTCAGAGAGACGAGAACCAAGAGCCACAAAAATTAATTCTTCTAAAATTCTCCTTTTGATTAAACCTATGTCTTCTGCAAAAAATACAAACATCAATCTATTAAGAAATAACTGGGCATTATGCAAAGCTTCATTTTTCTCAATTCCATTTTCTTCAAACTCTTTCAAAAGCATCAATCTTGTTTCGTGATAAATTTTATACAAGTCATTTGTGATTTGTTTATCTTGAATTTCTGATTCTTTTCTTAACTCGACAACAAATCCATTATCGATACTTTCTTTAGAAAAAATAGCTAAGAATTCTTTTAGTTTATTTTTGTCTTTCTTTATAGAGAGAAAATCAAATTCGTAATATTTATTATAACCTACTTCATGTTGAAATAAAATAAATTTTTGATAATTTGTGACAATTCCATAAGGAGTTCCATCTCCACTCATATATCTTTTAATTTGATCTATAGGAGATTCTGGGTTTACTCTATTTTGTTTTTTAAATAAATCTTTTGTGCTCATACCTTTGGCTTCTACTCTCACCACGGTTTTATCTTCTTTTTCATAACTAAACTCTACATGTTCTTTTTCATGCTTAATATTATCATATCCCAATAAACCTTTTAAAATAATATCATAGAATTTTAGATAACCTTCTTTTTCTTTTTTTAGTTCTCCTTCTTCAATTAATTCAATCCATTCATCAGCGAATTTCTTCTGCTTCAGAGTAAATTTAGTATTTGAAACTAATCGTTTTATTGTTGCCTCATTAAATAAATTATTTCCCATAAATCAAACAAGAAATCTCTATTTTTAACTTTTTACCTTCACCTCAACCCCCTCTTAGATTATCTCCACACCTAAATCTTCAACTTTTTCTTTCACACTTTCAATCAATTCTTTTTTCATGAGTCTTAAATTTTCCTGTCTTTTACTTTGTCTTATGTTTTCGTTCTTTAGTGTACCAATGTCTAAAATTATCTTGGTTGTCTGGGAATACAGCTCTTCTACATTGTCTTTTTTTATTTTGCTTTGATTTTCTGCTATGGCTTTTTTCTTGTCTTGGATGTTTTTCATTTTCTCAGAAACATTGTTGTTGTTTAATTTTGATTCATTTAATAAATCTGCGAGTGTTTCTTGATTATCTTTTTCAAATGTTTTTTGAAAGTCGTCTCGGTATTTTTTTACTAATTTCATTTTGTCTTCAAAAATATGATAGAAATTAGCGAGTGCTTTAAAGTCAATAATCTGCCTTAAGTCAAAGATTTCTTTATCTAATTCTTCATTAAGTAATTTAATTTCATCTTGTCTGGATAAATTCTTAAGATAATCCTCGCTTTTTTTAATATCTTCTATTTCCTGGAGAATCTTCTTGTTTTCTTTTTCTTCATCGAATAAATCTTTACCTAATTGAAATTTAACTTTCTTAATTTTTTCAAGTTCTTGATTAATTTTTGTGATTTTATCTAATTTTAATTCAATAAATGAAAATGCACTTGAAGAATCTATAATTTCTTGGTTTTCCTCAAACATTTTTATTAATTTTTTGGAAAAAATTTTCAAAGTTTCTTTTATATCTGCCATTTCTTTTCCAATTAAAATTGTGGCCCTTTCATAACTAATATTTGAACTTTTATTAAAATCCAAAAAAACTTTATCAATATTTTTGCTGAATTTTTCTAGGTTATTTTTTTCTAATTCTTCTAATTTTCTAATCAAAATTTCCACTGCTTCTAAATATTTTTTTCTACCTTCTTCTGAAGCAGATTCTATTCTTCCTTCGGCATTTTTTAATTTTAAATCAACTTCCTCTACCGCAATTATTTTTTCTTTAAGTTCATTAACAAACGTGTTTACTTTTTCTTTAATCAAAATGAACACTTTTTTATCACTCACTTCTATATCTTTTTTCTTTTTTTCAATCCAATTTTTAATTTCTGGAAAACTTATTTTTTTGCCCCCTTGTTCAGGGTTTTGGGGCTCGTGTCCTCTCATGACCTTTAGGTTATTGGTGTGTACACCTAGCGGTGCTTCAAAGAGTTTTTTAATAAAATTAAATATTCCCATAAAACTTAGAAGTTAGGGGATTTAAAAACTTTTACAAAAAATATAAACTTAAATTACTAACTAAAAAGATGAATAAAAAAGTTGTATTGTATTCGATAATTGCTTTGGGATTTTTGTATCTGACTTTTTTAGTTGACTGGATTTTTATAATTGGTGCTGTAATTTTGATGTTCATTAATCAAAAAGAATTAATGAAAAAGAAAACTCAAAAATAACCTTTACTTCATCTTCCTAACAAAATCCTTATATTTCATAACCCCCAACTCGGTTACAATTCCTGTTATGTATTTTTTATCGACAAATTCAAATGCAGGATTCTTAATCTTAATTTCCTTCGGAGCTTTGTCCCAAATTTCGTTCAATTTTCTTTGTTCTAAAGGAATTTTTGCTTTTGTGAATTTCCACGAGTCTGCAATTATGTAAACCGGAATCTTTTCCTGTTTTGCGATTCTCGCAATGACCTCTGAGCCGATTTTATTTACAACGCCCTCTTTTACTAAAGCGTCGGCTCCGAGAAAAACTTTTGTAACTTTTTTTGTTCCTTGTTCTTTTGACAAAGCCACGCCGATCGCAGAATCAACAAACATTGTTGTTTTTATCTTTGCTTTCCTCAATTGCTTTGCGGTTTTTCTTCCCTGAAACAACGGACGAGTTTCTGTATTATAGACCTCAAACTTTTTCTTGTTTTTCTTTGCATGAATCAAAGCATTCACAACATTTGTCGAATGGCAATGGGTAAAAATAATTTCCTTTTTTTTCATTAATTTAATAACTGATTTATTTATTTTCTCTTGAGTTAAACTAAAATGTTCGAATATTTTTTCATTTTCATTTTTCTCAGCCAACTCCAAAACATTTTCCATCATTGGTTCTGTTGGACGAGATTTTAATAATTTTTTAACAGATCTTTTAGAAGGAATTAACTCATAAGCTTTCAAAGCAGCTTTGGCAATATTCGTAGCTCCTTGAATTTTTATCTCTTTTATGTCTCTTACTATCTGATTAAACTTTCGCCTCTTTTTGAAAAACATATTCTAATTAAGAAATAATAATATAAAAATGCTTTTGTTTGAAAAATTCACAAATATTTATAAAAGAGTTTTGACAAATAAAAATATGCTAGAGGCGATAATTAATCCTAAAAGTGCTGAACAACGTCCGTGGAAAATGTTTTTTGTGGGGATAGTTTATGCCTCATTGTCTTTGCTTTTGGTTAAATGGTTCTTTGCAAAAGATTCTGTTCTTTCTCAGTATTCTGGAATGATTGTTGTAACTTTTTGCGTTATGTTTTCTTTGCCATTTATGTATTATCTAATTAAAAGAGAAGAAGAAGAAGACGAAATGGTTGAAGGTTTTTTCAGTGTTTGGCGAGTTCACAGCGACGCTATTTATGCTCTTATGTGGTTGTTCTTAGGATTTGTTATTGCTTTTGCTTTTTGGAATATTGTTCTTCAGGATTCAAATTTATTCAATGCGCAACTAGAAACATATTGTATGATAAATAATCCAGGAGATGTAGATGGATGTGTTGCAAAATATAGTATAGAGCAAAAAATAACTCCAACAGGTGCTGCAACAAAGCAAATGAGGTTCTTATCTATTTTAGAGAACAATGTTTATGTTATGATTTTCACGCTGGTTTTCTCGCTGATTTTTGGGGCAGGTGCGATTTTTGTCTTGGCTTGGAATGCGAGTGTGATTGCTTCTGCGATTGGTGTTTTCACAAAAAATTCTGTTGGAGGAATTCCTTTGGGAATTGCAAGATACATGATTCATGGATTCCCTGAGATCGCGGCTTATTTTATAACTGCTTTAGCAGGCGGAATTTTTGGAGTAGGAATATTAAGAAACGGTGTTAAAAACCAGAGATTCTTAAGGGTTGTAGAAAACACAGTTATTTTATTATTCATCTCTATAATTATTTTAGTTGTGGCTGCAGCAATTGAAGTTTATATTACTCCTAGTTTATTTTAACACAGGAATCTTTAAATATGCATTATCTCTCCCTAAAATATGACAAAATTTGTTTGTAAAAGTTGTAATTACCGATTTGAGTCTGAAGGTGAAGTGAAAAAGGCGTGTCCTTACTGTGGGGAACTAGAAATAATTAATGAGCCTAGCGCAGAAGACTTACTAAAAGAATAATTCAAAATGGATGAAAAAATAGAAAATAACAATTTGGAAAATCCTTTAAACCAAATTAAAAAAGAAGAAAGATTAATAGACGACACTAAAGCAGAAGCGCATTTAATTAGAAATGATGAAAAAACAATTAAGGAAAGGAAAGAAAAAATTTTTTTATTTTTGAAACAAAAAAAAGATTGGATAATTTACTTGTTTTTGGCATTTATTATTAGCATTTCTGTTTATATTAGAACAAGAAACATTTCCAAATTAAAAGATGTTACAACAGGCGACTGGATTTTAGGCCCTGATTTAGATCCTTTTTTATTTTTAAGATGGACCCAGTATATTGCAGAACACGGATCACTTATGGCAAACGATGCAATGAGATATGTGCCACTTGGTTATAATACTGCAGGAGAAATGAAATTATTGTCTTACATGATTGTTTGGCTCTATAATTTTTTGCATTTTTTTTCCAGTGAAGTCACAGTTACTTATGCTGCAATAGTTTTCCCTGTTTTTATGGCTGCTTTGACTGCTGTTGCGTTTTTTCTATTTGCTAGAAAAATTTTCCACAAAGAAAAAAGACTAGTAAGAAATCTTATTGCTTTGATTGCAACTTCTTTTTTTATTATGATTCCTTCGCTATTGCCGAGGACAATTGCAGGGATTCCTGAAAAAGAATCTGCTGCGTTCTTCTTTATGTTTATGGCGTTTTATTTTTTCTTGGAAGCTTTTACTGCTAAAAATTTTAAGAAAGGAATTATTTTTAGTATATTGGCAGGAATTTTTACTGCAGGAATGGCTTTGATTTGGGGAGCTTATATCTTTATTTTCTTTACTATTCCTCCTGCGATTTTCATTTGTTTTCTTTTAGGAAAAATTGGATGGAAAGAATTTTACATTTATGCTACTTGGTTAATTTCATCATTTATTTTTATGGTTCCTTTTTCAACACGATATAATCTTGGAATTTTAATTAGATCTACTTCAACAGGGGTTGCTGGAATTGGTGTTTTATTGATAATTGGATTGAGTCTTATTTTAATGAAAAATGACTTATTCAACAAAATTAGAAGAAAAACAAAACTTTCTAAACAACTATTTTCTTCTCTCTTATTAATTTTAGTTTTAATTATTATTGTCTCTTTATTTTTTGGTCCTAAATTTATTCCCACTCAACTTAGCAGTCTTAAAAGTAATTTAATTGTTCCTCAAACAACTCGTTTTGGTTTAACTGTTGCGGAAAACAAACAGCCTTATTTTTTGAATGATTGGAAAAATAGTTTTGGGCCAATAATTTTTAATTTGCCTGCTTTTTTTTGGTTAACCATTTTGGGCTCTGTTGCATTGTTTGCTCATTTAATTAAAAAACTGACTAAAAAAGAAAAATTAATTTTAGTCTTTAGTTATTTTATCTTCTTAATTTGCCTGATTTTTAGCAGATATTCCCCAGACCATATTTTAAATGGTGTAAGCGGAATGAGTCTTTTAGTTTATTTTGGAGGGATTTTATTTTTCTTCGGAAGTGTGAGCTATTTTTATTATAAAAGATACAAAAAAGGGAATTTTTTTGTGTTCAAAGAATTTAACTTTTCATACATAATGTATTTCATAATTCTCACACTTGGGATTATTGGAGCAAGAGGAGGAATAAGATTGATTATGGTTTTGGGCGCAGTGAGTCCTGTTGCAGTTGGATTTTTAATTGTTAAACTCCCTGAAAAATACTTTAAAGAAAAAGAAGATTTAATGAAATTTATATTATTAATTTTATCTCTAGTTGTCATAATTGTTTCTGTTATGACATTGAATTCGTATTATCAAGCAAACAAATCTGTTGCAGAGAATTATGCCCCAGGAGCATACCAACAACAATGGCAAAAGGCAATGTCATGGGTTAGAGAGAATACTTCTGAAAATGCGGTTTTTGCGCACTGGTGGGATTATGGATATTGGGTTCAATCAATGGGGGAAAGAGCTACTATATTAGATGGAGGAAATACTTATGTTTACTGGAATCATTTAATGGGGCGACATGTTTTAACAGGAACAGACGAAAAAACATCTCTGGAATTTTTATATGCTCACGACGGAACCCACTTGTTAATTGACTCAAGTGAAATTGGGAAATACACTGCATATTCTAGTATTGGTTCTGATGAAAACTATGATAGATTCTCATGGATACAGAGTTTTTTATTAGATGAAGGAAAAACATATGAGACAAGTGAAGAGACTTCTTATTTATATTCTGGAGGTTTTCTTTTAGATGATGACTTGGTATGGGAAGAAGACGGGAAAAAGATATTTTTCCCTAAAAAATCTGCAGGAGTTGGAGCAATAATTATCCGGAAAAACGACAGAGGGATGTTGCAACCCCAAGGAGTTTTTGTATACAACGGGCAACAATATAGAATTCCCTTGAGATATTTATTTTTTGAAGGGAAGTTGCATGATTTTAAAACAGGTTTAGAATCAGGGGCGTTTTTATATCCTCGAGTAGAAGCAAATGGAATTGATAAAATTGGGGCAGCATTTTATTTAAGTGAAAAAACAGTGCATTCACAATTAGCAAAATTATATCTTTACGGCGAAGAGACAGATTATTTTAAACTTGTTCATACTGAAGAAAATTTCATTATCGAAAGTTTAAAACAGCAAGGCGCAGAAGTCGGGGACTTTGTTTATTATGGGGGTTTTCAAGGTCCAATTAAAATTTGGGAAGTTTCATATCCACAAGACATTGAATTAAAAGAAGAATTTTTAGAAACAGAATTTCCAAATGAAGAATTATATCTTGCCAAATTAGGAGAGTATTAAATGGAACCTGTTTTAATTCTTCCTCTTCTTTTAGGGTTTTTTATTACTCTTTTTTTTATGTCTTTTTGGATAAAAAGAGCAAAAAAAATTGAATTGGTTTGGGAAGATATGCACAAAAAAAATAAAAGAAAAGTTGCGGGTTCTGGCGGATTGATTGTGCTTTTTGGATTTGTTTTTGGAGTTTTAATTTACATTTCATTGAAAACCTTTATTCTTCAAACAAACACTACGACAATAGAAATTTTTACCCTGCTTACAACTATTTTAATTGCTGGAACAGTTGGACTAGTTGACGATTTTCTGGGGTGGGTTCATGGAGGGTTGTCTGCTAGAGTGAGGGTTCTTTTAATGGTATTTGCTGCGATCCCGCTGATGGTCATCAATGCAGGAGAATCCGCCATGATGGGAATTGAATTCGGATTAATCTACCCTTTGGTTTTAATTCCTCTTGGAATTGTTGGAGCATCTGTAACCTATAATTTTCTCGCTGGCTATAATGGCTTAGAAGCAAGTCAAGGAATTATAATCCTATCTGGTTTAGCAATTGTAACTTTTTTTACAGGAAATAGTTGGTTGAGTTTAATTTGTTTAATTATGATCTCGTGTTTGTTTGCATTTTATCTGTTCAATAAATATCCTGCAAAGGTTTTTCCCGGAGATTCTTTAACTTATTCGGTTGGCGCATTAATTGCTATTATGGCTATCTTAGGGAATATCGAAAAAATCGCTGTTTTCTTTTTTATTCCTTATATTTTAGAAACAGGATTAAAAGTGAGAGGTAAATTAAAAAAGCAAAGCTTTGCTAAAACCAATGAAGAAGGAGGATTAGAAATTCCTTATGAAAGATTTTACGGACTAGAGCATGTCTCAATTTATTTATTAAAAAAAATAAAAAACAAAGTTCATGAGAGAGATGTAGTTTATTTGATAAACTTGTTTCAAATTTTAATAATTGGTTTAGGCTTGATCTTGTTCAGAAATTATATATTTTAAAATGTTTAAAAAAATTTTGTCGAACGATTTAAATAAAGGAATAATTATCTTATTTATAACTATTAATATTTTCAATTTTCTCAATTTTGTTTTTCATTTTTCAACGGCGCGCCTTTTGGGCCCTGCAGATTATGGGGTTTTAGCTGTTTTGATGGCAATAGTGAATATCTATGGTGTTCCTGCAGAAGCAATACAAAATATGATTACAAAATATAGTTCAAAATTTAATTCTAAAAAAGAATATGGAAAAATAAAATTTTTAATGGGCAAATCTTTGAGAAAAAGTTTAAGAATAGCATCGTATGTTTTTATTTTTCTTTTTATTTTGACTTTCTTCCTTTCTTGGTTTCTTAAAATTAGTTTTTGGCTAATTCTTTTTACTAATTTGATTATCTTTTTTTCTTTTTCTATACCTACAATCCGGGGGGTTTTGCAGGGAAGGAAAAAGTTTTTGCAATTAGGGATGAGTATGGTAATTGAATCTGGTTTAAAATTGTTTTTTGCACTTTCATTTATTGTATTTGGTTTCAAGGTTTTTGGAGCTATTGGAGGTATGTTAATGGGAATTTTTGCGGGACTAATCTTTTCGCTTTATTTTAATAAAGATTTGCTTAATAAAAAAGAAGAAGAAACTTCCTTTAATGGAATTTATCTGCGGAGTGTCAAATATTTTGTAGTTACTTTTGTTGTGCTTTTGTTTTTTAGTCTAGATATAATTTTCGCGAGAAAGTTTTTTTCGGCAGAGATTGCTGGGCAATATGCTGTTTTATCTATGTTGGGAAAAATGATTTATTTTTCCACACTTGCTGTGGGAAAAACAATGTTTCCTTTAACCTCTGAAAAATCCGGAAACGGAAAAGAATCTTTCAAACTTTTTAAGAAATCTCTTGGAATTATAATTGTTCTTTGCGCAATAGTTCTTATTTTTTATGCTTTCTTTCCAGAAATGATTATTAAAATCCTCTATGGAAAACAATACCTTTCTATGGCTAATTTTTTAATTTTTTCTGGAATTTCCTTAACTTTTCTTTCATTAACGAATCTTATTTTGATATACGGGCTTTCGACAAACAGGCTAAAAAACCCCTATTATTTGTTTATCTTTTTGGCAATTGAAATTTTATTATTTTACTTGTTTCATTCTACAATTTTAGAATATATATTGGCATTTATGGTTTCTAATATAATAATCTTTATAGGTAGTTTTTTATTCATAAAAAAGCATGAATGAAAAAATAGGAATAATTATTCCGGCCTATAATGAAGAAAAAAGAATTTCTAAGATTTTGGAAGATTATTGTACTTTTTTCAGAAAAAATAAAGAGAACTTCGAATTGATTGTTGTTTTGAATAATTGTCATGATAATACCTCTGGAATTGTGAAAAAAATAAAAAAGAAATTTAAAGAAATTGTCATACTTGATTTTAAACAAGGTGGAAAAGGATTTGCTATCGCAGAAGGATTTAAAGAAGCATTAAAAAGAAATTGTGATTTTATTGGATTTGTCGACGCTGATATGGCTACAGGTGCTGAAGCATTTTACGATCTTTTAAAAAATTTAGAAAACCAAGATGGAATTATTGCGAATAGGTATCATAAAAAAAGCGTGATAAATCCTAAACAACCTTTAGATAGGATTATTGCAAGTCGTGGATTTAATGTCCTTGTAAGATTATTATTTTTATTTAAATTTAAAGATACTCAATGTGGTGCAAAAATTTTCAAGAAAAAAGTCGTAGAAAGAATTCTTCCAAATCTTTCAATTACTCAATGGGCATTTGACATTGATTTATTATATCAAACACACAAGTCTAACTTTAAAATTAAAGAACACCCTACTATTTGGAGCGATATAGGGGGAAGTAAAATAAATTTGCAGAAATCTAGTTTGCAGATGTTTCTCGCAGTTTGTAGGTTAAGAGCAATAAATTCTAGATTTAAAGAAACCTGGAGAATTTTCAAACCTCTTTCAATCTTTTTATATAAGTTTACAAAATAACCATCAAACCTTGATTAATTATAAAAAGGAAGAATAAATCATAAAATTATGAAAATTCTAGTGATTTCTCTTGCAGGAATAGGAGATTGTTTAATAGCAAGTCCCTTAATTAAAGAACTTAGAAAAAACTTTCCAAATGCAAAAATAGATGTTTTTGTGATGTGGAATTCTGCTAAAATTTTGCTTGAAAAAAATCCTTTTATTGATAAAATTTACCAATTGAATATGTTTGAAAAAGGTCATTTCAAAAGTCTAAATTTTTGTCTAAAATTAAGGAGAGTTAAATATGATATCACAATTAATACTCATCCTCAAAGCAAAATCCAATATAGAATAGTTTCAAAAATAATTAATGGGAGAAAAAGACTGAGCCATCTTTATGGAAGAAGAAATTTAATAGACAAATTTTTAGTTAATAAAATAATTAAACAAAGATACGATATAAGTAACATTGATAACAATCTTAATCTATTAAAAATTCTTGGAATAAGTAGAATTGTGAGGGGGAAAAATTATGAAATTTTCCTTTCTGAAGAAAATAAAAAAAATTCTCAAGAATTTATTAAAAAAAATAAATTAAGGAATAAAATTATTGGGTTCCATGTTGGATCTGGAACTACAAAAAACATAAAATTGAGAAGATGGGCTTTAAAAAACTATATTGAATTAATCAAGAGGATTTTAAATGAAAATAAAAAAATAAATATCCTCTTATTCGGAGGTCCGGAGGAAAAATTTGAAAATGAAAAAATAATTGAAACAATTAAAGATAAAAGAATCTTTTTGGTTGAAACAAAAAATATAAGAGAAAGTGCAGGGATAATTGAAAAATGTCATCTGTTTATCAGCGTCGATACTCTCTTAATGCATATTGCTTCTGCAATGAAAGTAAAAAACCAGATAATCATTGGAGGCCCAACATATGGAAAAACAGTAGAACCAAAAACAAACCCGATTGTTATTCAAAGTGATTTGAAATGTGTCCCGTGCTATAAATATGATGGAAAAGGAATAATTTGTGTTCAAAGAGAAAAAATGAAATGTTTAAAACAAATAACTCCTGATAAAGTTTACGATGTTGTAAAAGAGGTTATAAAAAATGAATAAACTTTTTGTTTCGGTAGTGATTCCTGTAAATAATTCAGAGAAAACAATAGCAAGAACAATTGAATCTGTTTTAAATCAAACTTATGAAGACTTTGAAATAATCCTTGTGGATGATTTTTCTCAAGATAACTCTATTGAAATTTTGGAAAAATATTCTAAAAATAAGAAAATAAAATTAATTAAAAATAAGAAAAATTTTGGTCCTGCTAAAACAAGAAACATCGGAATTAACAAATCAAAAGGAGAAATTATTTTTTTTACTGATTCTGATTGTTATGTGCCAAAAAATTGGATTGAGAAAATTTTAGAAGAGTATCAAGAGGAAAAAGTTGCAGGAGTTGGAGGTTTTTTGAAACCAAAGGAAAACACATGGGTTGCTAAATTTGAATTACTGCAAAATAAATTTTTATTAGGAATAAAAAATAAGAAAATCACGGGAGGAAGTAAAACTCCCATGGGATATACAAACAATGTTTCTTATAGAAAAAAAATATTGAATGAGGTGGAGGGGTTTGATGAAAGTTTTCCTTCTCCTGCTGGAGAGGATATTGATTTAAAAAAAAGGATTTGTAAAAAAGGCTACAGAGTAGTTTATATTCCCTTACCTGTGATTCACCTTGATGATTATAATTTTGATTATTTGTTGAAAAGAATTGTTGTGAAAGGATCTAACAAAAGCTTGCCAAAAAATAAAATACTAAAATTTCTCTATAGCATAATCATTTTGCCTTATTCTATTTTCAATCTCTTTGTTAAAATAATTAAATATAAAATGCAAAACTTAATTTAAAATGAGAATCTTGGGAAGAGAAATCAGTGTTAAAAGATTAATCTCGTATGGTTTAAAAAATCCTGCGGCAAATTTAATCCACTCTTTTAATTATCTGAGACAAAAAAAATTTTTAGACGGAAGTTTTTCTGGAGGGTATGCTTTGCCTCCCTCTACAATTGTAGTAGAAACAACTTACGAATGTAACTTGAGATGTAAAACCTGCTGGTTTTATGGAAAATCTGGAATTTTCAAAGATAAAAAAATTTCTGGAGGGCTAAGTTTTGAACAACTTAAAAAAGTAGTAGATAATGTTGCTTGGTTTAAACCATATTTATATTTCACTGGAGGAGAACCCCTAATCAATAAAAGTACACTCCCCATAATTAAATATGCGAAAAAAAAGGGATTGATTGTAGGGATTGTTACAAATGGGACTCTTCTCACCAAAGAGAATTCAAAAAAATTAATTTCTTCTAACTTAGATTTTATAACTGTGTCTATTGATGGTCCAAAAGAAACTCACGACAAAATTAGAGAGATAAAGTGTTTTGAAAAAGCAATACAAGGAATCAACAACGTAATTGAAGCGAGAAAAATGAGAAAAAAGAAATTTCCTCTCTTGACACTTAATTGCACTCTTTCTGATTATAATCATTTTTATCTGGAAAAAGTCGTGAGCATTGGAGAAAAGTGTGATGCCGATGTAATTGCATTCCAACATCCTTGTTTTTTGTTAAAACGAACAATCGACGCGCACCATAAAGTCTTTAAAAAATTGTTTGATAAAAGTGACGATTTAATTGAAGGATTTGAAAATGAATCTGCATCAAAAATAGACATTGAAAAATTATATAAAACGATAAATAAAATTAAAATGAAAAAGAAAAAATGGGATTTAAGACTCTATCCAGACCTTTCATTAAATCAAATGAAAAGTTATTATGAAAAAGAAAGAGCGATAAATGACAAATGCATTAATCCGTGGTTTTCTGCAACAATAAAGCCCAATGGAGATGTTAGCCCTTGTTTGGGACATGTCGTGGGAAACATAAATAAAGAAAAATTTATGAAAATCTGGAATGGCAAAAGATTTAAAAATTTTAGAAAGATCTTAAAACAGAAGAAATTTTTTCCAGGATGCATAAGATGTTGTGCATTTTTTTTAAATTTTGAAAAAAAATAAAATGAAAATTGCGTTAGTTAATCCAAATTTTGAAGGAAGTGTCGAATCGAAAAGGGCTTACATTCCACTAGGACTTGCCTCAATAGCAGCAGTTATCCGAGAACAAGGAAAACATCAATTAAAAGTGATAGATGCAGCTGCATTAAACTTAAATGATATTGAATTAGAAAAACAATTAAAAAATTTTGGAGCAGAAGCAGTGGGATTGGGGGCCGTTAGTGATTTATTGGAACCGGTTGTAAATGTTTGTGAGATTGCCAAAAGATTGGGAATAAAGACAATTGTTGGAGGCGTTCATCCCACAATTCTTCCAAAAGAAACTTTATCCTTCGAAGAAATTGATATTGTGATAATTGGGGAAGGAGAATACACTTTTATCGAATTGCTTGATGCCTTAGAAAAAAAGAAAAATTTAGAAGAAGTTAGGGGAATTATGTTCAAAAAAAAGGGTAAAAAAGAATTTGTTAAAACGCCCTTCAGAGAACATATAAAAGACTTGAATAAATTACCTTTTCCTGCAAGAGATTTATTCCCTTGGAAAATCTATTCTTCATATAGTAGCATTATTAGAAAAACGCCCTGCATGCATATGATGACTTCAAGAGGATGTCCTTTTCATTGTACTTTTTGTGCTTCTCAAAGTTTATGGAAAGGTTGTATAGCAAGATCTTCAAAAAATATTGCTGATGAAATAGAGCATTTAATAAAAGAATTCGGAGTGAAAGAAATTTATTTATTTGATGATACATTTAATTTAGATTTGAAAAGATCTGAAGAAATTTGTGATGAAATAATAAGGAGAAAAATAAAAATTTCTTTGAGAGTTCAAGCAAGGGTTTGGCCTATGACGACTAAGCTCCTTAAAAAAATGAAAAAAGCAGGAGTATGGTGCATTTATTATGGAGTTGAATCTGGAAATGAAAAAGTCCTAAAAGATATGAAAAAAAGCATTAAATTAGAAAAGATAAGAGAAACTTTTAAGATGACGAAAAAAATTGGCATCAAAACTTTTGGGTTTTTTATGATCGGTTTGCCTTCAGATACAAGAGAAACAATTAGAGACACATTTAACTTTGCATTAGAATTAGATCCGGATTTTGTAAACTTCACTATTTTGGTTGTTTATCCTGGAACAGAAATCTATGAACTTGCTGTCAAGGAAGGGAGTATTAAACGGATAGGCCCAAAAGAAATTTTCCATCCCCGAAGATATACTCATAAGACAATTTCTGATAAAGAGTTGCAAAAGAAACTTGGTTTGATTTATAAAAAATTTTACATGAGACCAAAATATATGATAAAAAGATTTTTTGGGATTAGAACTCTTACTGAATTGAAAGCTAATTTTATCGCAGGACTCCCTTTTTTGAAAGGGAAAAATAATCCATTTAATGTTGCAAAAAAATGGATTCCAATTGATTAAAATGAAAAAGAAGAAAATTGGGATTATTTTGAATGCGGGTTTTACAAATAATATTTCTGGAGGGGACATTCACGTCATGAATCTTGTAAATGCTCTTTCAAAAATCCATAATGTAACTGTGATCTATCCTGAATCCACTGAAGTTCAAAAACCATTAAAAGAATCTCTCGCAAAGAAAATAATTATTAAAGAAAGAAAAATAATTTTAACAAAAAAGGATATGATAAAATCATATTTTTATAGAGCAATTCGAACCATAGAAATTTTAAAAGAAAAAGATTTTGATGCGATTATAACTTCAAATAATTCTTTTTGCGACATTCTTCCTCTACCTTTCTTGAGTAAAAAAACAAAAATAATTAATTATATTTTTCATGTTATTCCTCTACGTAAAGGGAAAAATATCGGAGAAAAAATAAGCAATCTTCTCTCAAAAATTCAAGAAAAAATTACGTTTAAGATAATTGAAAAAAAGAGCGATTTAATTTTAACTTGCAATAATCTTGAAAAGAAAAAGATAAAAAAAATAATAAAAAATGTAGAAATAGATATGGCACATATTGGAGCTAATTTAAAAAAATTAGATAAAATAAATATTTCTAAGAAAAAAAATACTGCTTTATTTATTGGAAGACTTTGGAAACAAAAAGGGGTTTATGATTTGATAAAGATTATGAAAAAAATAGTCTGGAAGAATAAAGAATTCAAATTGTATTTAATTGGAGAGAGTTCTGAAAAACAAAAAATAATTGATGAAATAAAAAAAGAAAAGTTAGAAAAAAATATGTTTATCTTGGGGTATGTGAATTCCAATGAATTGATTAAAAAATTAAAAGAAACGGAATTTTTCTTTTTTCCTAGTTATGAAGAAGGATTTGGAATTGTTATTGTTGAAGCGCTTTATTCTCGATCAAAAGTAATTTGTTATAAACTTCCGCACTATAAAGAGTTTTTCAAAGATTTTCCCGAATATGTTGAGAAGAGAGATATAGAAAGTTTTGTTAAAAAATTAAAAATTAAAAAAGATCTAAAGAATCAAAAAGAATTTGTAAAAAAATATGAATATGAAAAAAGAATAAAAGAAGATATTAAATTAATAGAAAATTTAATTAAAAAGAAAAATTAGTATTTTGGTAAATAATTAATGCTGGTTGTTTTTGTTCTTCGTCAAAAAAATAACCTTTAATGGGCATCCAATTATCTTGGTTTTCTTGTAAGTACTCTACAAAATATTCTGATTGAGGGGTAAAAGAATGGTAGATTAAATAATTTGCTTGAGAGATTGACTCTTTTCCGGATTCATTTGAAGGGAAATTCAAATAAGGCCGTCCAGAATAATAAACCGCATAGGGTTGGATCCCGTTTCCAATAAGAACACTCTCTTCAGGAGAATTTTCCTTTATCCATTCAAATCCTTGTTTTATTTGTAGGTAACTTGTCTTTCGGCTATCAATAATTTCTGTTGCAAATTTTATTTGAGTATAAGCTCCAAAAAAAAGTATTGCGAAGACAAAAAATATTGCGAATATTTTGTTATATTTTTTTATAAAATTATAAGAATAATTCAATCCGAATCCTGCTAAACAGCAAACTGCGAAACTCGTTGGTAATAACCATCTATCTTCAGCGACTCTTGTATAAAAAATAAAAAAAGAATAAAAAAATACTAAAGTTAAAATTACAAACAAATGATTTTTCAATTTTCTACTCTTCATAATAAAATCATATCCGATAAAAAGTTCTAAAAGCATCACGATTATTCCTATTAAAAAAAAGATAAAAAAAGTTGATTTTAAATAAAGAGGAATATAATTTAAAATAGAGTATGCAAATGGGACTACTTCTCCTCCAACCTCTGTTGGTTTAACATCTCCTCCAATTAAAACAGGGAAAATATTATCGTAAATTATTTTATTTCTTATAAAAAAAACAATCAAAGGAAAAATTCCGATAATCCCCATTATCCAGAACCTTAACTTGTTTAAGAAAAGTTTTTTATGGAGGATTAAAAAGATCAAATAAATAAAGAAAAAAATTCCATTAGGATATCTAATCAAAGTACTCAAAGACAATAAAAATAAGGAAATGGAAAAAAGATTTAGTTTCAGATCTGATTTAACTGACTTAATAAAAAAATACATGCTTGCAAGCAAAAAAACCAAAGCAGGGACATTTGTCATCAGTCTTACTATGTAAAAGAGATGAATCCAAAGAACAGAAAAAATAAAAGCAGACATTAATGCTGTTTTTTTTCCATACAACTCTTTTACTAAGAGATAAATAAAAATAACAGAGAAAAAAGAAGGTATAAACTCTAATAAAAATTTTATTCCTATTTCTGGAATTCCTATTCGTAAAAGCAGCGACCAAAAAAGAGGAAAAAGAGGAGGACGAATAATTGCCTCATGGATTATTAAATCTGAATTATCCCAGGAATGATAAATTAAATTTTTTGCCAAACTTCCGTAGCACGCTTCGTCCCACCAAAGAGGTTGTCCTCCTGCCCTAAGAAAATAATAAAAACGGAGTGCAAAAGCAAAAAATAACAACGCAATTAAAGATACCTTTAAGGGTTTTTTTGATAAAAGCAATAATTTGGCTTTTATTTCTTTTTTTTTATGTTCAAAATTATTTTCTTCCATGAAATCACCAACAAAAAATGGTTTTTATTTATTATTATTTTAGAAAACTACCCAAGAGAGTAAATAAAAGGTGAAAGTGCGCTACTTTGACCAAAGATGACTAATCCTCCAACTAAAACTAATAAAAGAATAATTGGCAATAACCACCATTTTTTCCTAATCCTTAAAAAATTCCAAACCTCTCCCAATAACGAACTATTATTTGACATTTTATTAAAATTGCAAAGGCATTAATAAATTTAACTATTCTTCAAAAGTGGTTTTAATTCTTCGTATAATTTATCTGCAACCAACTTATTTCCTTTAGAATTCCAATGCCCATCTATCTCTATAAAAATATCTTTTTCTTCTGAAGTGATATTTATCATAGACAAATTAAGAGAGTTTGCTATTTCATTTACACTTTCTTGACTTTGCCGTAGATTGGGAATGTCTTCTAAATTATATTCTTCTTTTATTTTTTCAGGGGAGATGAAATCAGATTGAAAAGGCCCTACAAAAAGAACTATTTTTGAATCTGTTTTTTCATCCAGCATTCTTAAGATAGAATAATATCCTTCATATTTTTCTTTATACTCTGGTGAATCTTTTGAATAAAAAATAAAAGGCGAAGATTTTTTTCGATAATTATCTATAAGGGGTGTCAAAGTATTTCTAGATTTTGAGTAAACAAAACTATATGTTCTTGAATTCTTTAAAGAAAAAAGGTGGATTTTTTTTATAAAACTTAATTTTCCAGAAGAAACTAAAAAACCTTTATCGTCTGCAACAAGGCTGTTTTTTTTATCTACTATAATTTTTCCTTTTTCTTCGGTTAATTGATGGGTCCCCCAATCATTCAAATAGAATTGAATTAAGATTAAATCTGGTTCATATTTTTTTCCTTCTTCTAAAAAAAGTAAATATTCATTATTAATTCCATATCCCGGTATGCCCAAATTTATTATTTCTATGTTTTCGTCTTTGAAATTTTCTCTCAAATATTCTGGATAACTTTCTTCAAGATTAACTCCATTTCCAAATGAAAATGAATCACCTAAAATCAAAATTCTGTAAACCTCTTCGGATTTTTTATAATCATATTCTCTAAAATCTCTTAAACCTTTTGAATTTGTTTGTAAATCAAAAAAATTTCCATAGATTGATTGTTTCCCAGAATAATTTTTTGACAATTTGTATCCTGTTATTTCATCGTATTCAAAAACTTCTTCTTGAAAACCATAAATAGGATAAGTAAACAATCTTAATAAAATTTCAAAGAAGATTAAAAAAATTATTACTGTTGTTAAAAGGAGTAGAAAATTTTTTTTCAAATTATTTATTTTTTCGTTAGTCTTTAGCATATTTTTCACTATCCCAAATGTCTTTAGGATTTTCCTCTCTTTTTATCATGAAATTTCCCATAATTAATAAATCTATCTCTGTCCCCATCATGCATTTGTAAGCATTTTCGGGTGTGCAGACGATTGGTTCTCCTCGTATATTAAAAGAAGTATTTATCAAAATAGGTATTTTTGAAATTTTCTTGAATTCTTTTATCAAATCGTAATACAAATAATTTTGTTCTCTTCTAATAGTTTGTAATCTTCCAGATCCATCCACGTGAGTCACAGAAGGAATTTTTTTATGCCATTGTTTCTTTATGGGATAAACCATTAACATAAAATCTGTTGGCGAGGGAATCGGTTTATCACATTCGAAATATTTTGTTGCATCATCTTCACAAACAACCGGAGCAAAAGGACGGAATTTCTCTCGGTGTTTTACTTTTAAATTTAATATTTCTTGCATCT